>Ga0182012_10007318_pt1 | contig 11062 bp, 10 predicted proteins | sample 612S2SmetaG_FD_120486 | JGI IMG/M metagenome (GOLD analysis project Ga0182012, IMG submission 120486) | Permafrost microbial communities from Stordalen Mire, Sweden - 612S2S metaG | ecosystem: Environmental > Terrestrial > Soil > Wetlands > Permafrost | place: Sweden: Stordalen | collected...
CGCGGTGGTCATGACCCCCGACACGCCGTTGCTGTTTTTCTGGACCGCCTGCCTGTGGGCGCTGGCGCATATCGCGTCCGGCGGCGGCGCCGGCTGGTGGCTGGCGGTCGGCCTTGCCGGCGGACTGGCACTTGATAGCAAGTACACCGCCCTGTTCCTCCCCGCCGGCATTGCCCTGTGGCTGCTCGTGGTGCCGCGTCTGAGGCTCTGGTGGCGCCACCCGGCGGTGTGGGCCGGCGCGGCGCTCGGCGGCGCGGCGTTCCTGCCGGTGCTGTGGTGGAACGCGACCCACGGCTGGGCCAGCCTGCTGCGGCAGGGCGGACGCGTCGGCGACTGGCAACCGCAGCGGGCGCTGCAATTTCTGGCTGAGCTTCTGGGCAGCCAGATCGGTCTGGCGACGCCGCTGGTCTTCCTGCTGTGTGCCGGCGGTGTGGCCTGGGCGGCTCGCGAGGCGTGGCGCGACCGCGATCCGGCGGCGACGCTGCTTGCGGCGCTGACCCTGCCGGCCGTGCTGGTGTTCGTCCAGCATGCGCTAGGCGGTCGCGTACAGGGGAACTGGCCGGCGATCGTCTATCCTGCCGCCGCGATCGCCGCCGTTGCCGCGTGGCCACGGCTGCACCGTCCGGCCGTGGCGCTGGGGGCGGCGATCACGCTGGCGGTATACGCCCAGGCGACCATCGCGCCGCTGCCGTTGCCGCCGCGACTCGATCCGGCCGCCCTGCGGCTTGCCGGCTGGGGCGGGCTCGCCACCCAGGTCGAGGCGGTGCGCACGCGCACGGGTGCCAGCTTCATCGCCGCCGATGACTACGGCCTGGCGTCGGAGCTGGCACGGCTGGTTCCCGCGGGCGTGCCGGTGGTGGCAGCCGAGCCGCGCTGGGCGTTGTTCAACCTGCCAGCCGCGCGGCTGGCAGGGGCGGTCGGCATCCTGGTGCGCAGCGCGCGGCGCGGCGACGACCCTGACCGCGGCCCATGGACCGCTATCGGCGCGGCTGGCTCGGCGGATCGATCCCGCGACGGCGCCTTGGTCGAGACCTACCGGCTCTACCGGGTGGTCGGCGGCGACGCTGTGGCCCCGCAGTCGCCACGGGTGCTGCCCGAGCCCTGACCGGCTTTGGCCAGCGGGCATGGCCGTGCGGCAGCGCGGTCCGAAGTTAGCTGGCGGTTAAGCAAGCCGGCCCACACTGCGCCGCGGAGAACGGCGGTCATGCGGGGCAAACAGGACAAAGCGGGCTCGACGGTCATCATCCGCAGGGAGGAGGCAGGGGAAGCCGCTCACCACGGCGGCGCCTGGAAGGTTGCTTACGCGGACTTCGTGACGGCGATGATGGCGTTCTTTCTGCTGATGTGGCTGATCAACGCCACCACGGAGGAACAACGCCAGGGCCTCGCAGACTATTTCAGCCCGCATAACGTGCTGAGCCACGACTCCTCCGGCACGGGAGATCCGTTCGGCGGTCACACCGCGTTCGACAAGGGTGCCATGGTGTCGGACCGCGGGTCGGTGGAGCTGGTGGCCGGCAGCCGTCCGATCAAACCGGTGGACGACGACGACGGCGAGCCAGCCGACGAGCAGCTTGCTCGGGAGTCGGCGCCGGAGGCAGACACGCCGCCGGTAACCGCCGGCCGGGCGACACGAGCCACCCCGGTTGCCCAATCGCCGTCGAGGCCGGAGGCCGGCCCCGGCACGGCCGCCGTCGCCGCCCCCGCTCCCACCAAGGCCGAGCTGCGCGCCGAGCAGCAGCGGCAGGAACGCCAGGCATTTGAGCAGGCAGCGCAGCAAATCCGTGATGCCGTGCGCGACGACCCGGCGCTCGCCGGCCTGGAGCGGCAACTGCGGATCGACATGACGCCGGACGGGCTGCGCATTCAACTCCTCGATGAGGATCGTCAGCCGATGTTTGCGACCGGGTCGGCTGCGCCCAACGAGCGGACGCGCCTGCTGCTGCAGAAGGTCACGCCCGTGCTGATCCGGCTGCCGGAGGGCGTGTCGCTCGCCGGTCACACCGACGCCGCGCCATTCCCCAGCCCCGGACGGACCAATTGGGAGCTGTCCGCGGAGCGGGCCAATGCCACGCGACGGCTGTTGGTCGATGCCGGTCTGCCGGAGAGCCGTATCCGCACCGTCACCGGACACGCAGACCGGGAGCCGCTGGTTCCCGGGGACCCGCTCGCCGCGGCCAACCGGCGGATTGCGATTGTCGTGCTGCGCGCTGCGCTCACCGGGTCGGACTCCGGCGCGCTGCCGCACGGGACACTGCAGGGAACACCCCAGCCGGGATACCCTCCGGCGTCATCCCCTCCGGCGTCATCCCCTCCGGCGTCAGCATCAGCCACTGGGGCAGCTTCCGGGTCACCCGCTGCGACGGCGGCGCAAATGCCCCCGGGCACGCCCTGACGGCATCGCTGCATCATGCTGACGATCGGCGCCCTGGTCTTTCTGCTGTTCTGTGTGTTCGGCAGCTTCCTCGCCTCGGGGGGCAGTATAGTGGCGTTGGCGGAGGCGCTGCCCTTCGAGATGTGGACGATCGGCGGCGCCGCGGCCGGCAGCTTCCTGATGGCGAACGGGATGCGCGCGACGAAGCACACGCTGTCGGGCTGCAGCAAGATCATGAAAGGGCCGGCCTTCAAGAAAGCCGACTACATCGACCTGCTGAGCCTGCTGTTCTTCCTGGTAAGGCTTGCTTCGACCAAAGGCGCCATGGCGCTGGAACCGCATATCGAGAAGCCGCAAGAGAGCGCGGCGTTCCAGCAGTTTCCCAGGATCCTCGCCAACCACTTCGCCAAAGCCGTGATCTGCGACTACCTGCGCATGGTGGGGATGAACGCCGACGATCCGAACCAGATCGAAGACGTTATGGCGCGGGAACTGAAGAAGACGCTGAACGAAGAACTGCACGGTGCCCTTGCATTGCAGAGCATGGCGGACGGACTTCCAGCGCTTGGCATCGTTGCGGCGGTCCTCGGCGTGATCAAGACGATGGGGCACATCGATCAGCCACCGTCGGTGCTGGGGGCGATGATCGGCGGCGCGCTGTGCGGCACGTTTCTCGGGGTACTGCTGGCCTACGGCATGGTCGGTCCGTTTGCCAGCCGGCTGAAGTCGATCGTCGAAGAGGAAGCGAAATACTACGAGGTCGTCCGTGCCGTGCTGGTGACGCACCTGCATGGCAACGCACCGCAGGTCAGCATCGAGTCGGGCCGCAAGATGGTGCCCACTCATCTCATGCCGAGTTTCCAGGAGCTGGAGGAGGCCGTGCAAACGGTCAAGATGGCGTAAGGCCGGTGGCGATCAGTCCGCGCCGTCTGCGCGCTTCGGCTTCGACACGGGGCCGTTCGATCCGAAGCGACGCCCGTTCGCTCGCCGATTTCCGCCGCAACCGATGGGATGGTCTCGGCTGCGCTCCCGGTCAGGCGCTCCCGGAGTGCGTCATCAGCGCATCGGCCTGATCGGGGCCAGACAGGATCTCGATCAGCCGGACCTTGTCGGCAAGGCCCAGCGGTCCGTCGGCGGGGCTCGCCCACACCGCCGCCGCGGTGTCGAGCAACAAAGTATCGTAGTATCCGCCGCCGCCGAGCCGGCGGGCCGCACCCTCGAGCTGCCGCAGGCCGCGGGCCGTCGCCTCGACATCCGCCAGTCCCTTCGGCGTCGGGCTGCCTCCCATCGATCGAAGTGCCCCCGCCACGCCGGTCTCGATCCCGCGAGCGAACCGGGACCGGCAGTCCTGCTCCAGGCGGCCGCGTATTGCCGCCAGGCGCCGCCGGCGCTCCGGCGGCCCGGCCGCGTCCAACGCGTCGAGCAGAGTCGTGATTCGCCGCACCGCCGCCCCCGAAACATCCAGGCGGTTTGCGACCACCGCCTCGCTGCCGCCCTTTACCTCGAGCCGGTCGAGCAGGACCTCCGCGGCCTGCCCGACGGCCAGGCGCATCAGGGTCGTCCCATCGGGGCCGAGGATCGAGGCGCCGCGCGGCAGCAGTTCGGCGGCCTCCGGCAGCCAGGCGAGCAACACCGCGACCGCCATGGCCAGCGCCTCGCTCCCCGATTCGGCGACTCCGGCAAGGATCGTCTGCACCGGCTCGGGTTCCAGCACCACGCCGATCTCCGCCCCGGCGACAAGACGGCGCAGCGGCACGGCGGCGAGCAGCACGGCGCCGACCGCACGGGCGATGGCCGGTGCGCTGCTGGCGGGCAGGCCGGCGGCAGGCCAGCCGGCCAGCGCGGGTGCAGCCGACAGGATCGCACCGGCACGGGGCCAGAGCATCTCCCCGGCCTCGGCGATGGTCGCCTTGTCCACCGAGGAATGCCCCGCGATCGCGCCCGCTATGGTGCCTGCCGAAGGTCCGAGTGCGGCTTCCACAGCCTCGGCCAGGGGCGCGAGTGCAGTGCGTGGCACGGTTGCGCTGCCCGGGCGCCATCGCGCCGCCGGGACGATCAGCGGGTCCAGCGGCAGAAACAGGAGCCTGCTGAAACGCAGCGGCCTTGTCGGGTGCAGCTCCGCCAGCCGCGCGCGCAGCGGCGCGATGATGACGTCCGCCGCGCCGCGCTGGTCCAGCCCGTCCACCATCGCCACCACGCGCATGATTTGCTCGTCGCGTGCGGCGGCCAGGTTCCGGCCCAGCGCTCGCAGGTCCGGGGTCGCCAGACTGTTTGCGGGTTGGTCCATCGCGCTCCTTTCGCGTCAGGCGGCCATCGCCCGCAGACGCTCATTGCGCGCGATGAGGGCGAAGACCGCCATGCCGGTCCGCCAGTCCTCGTTCAGCAGCACCTTTCGCCGGTAGGCAGCCATCTTGATCGGATCGACCACCACGCCGATCCACGACGCGGTCTCCTGCGGCAGGATTGGCACCAGCAGCGCCATTTCGACCAGCGCGGCGGGACGGTCGGCCGGGTCGGTGGCATCGTCCCACAGCAAACAGATTTGTTCCCATCCATCCAATAGCCAGTCCGGCCGCGCCGCCACCCGGGTAATCGTCGCGGGTGTTGTGGCCCAATCGCGCAGCAGAGCCGTGACGTTGTTGGTCAGGCCATGGGCCTCCGCCAGCGTGGTCTCCGCGCAGGTCAGCGTCAGCGCGCCGGCGGTCAAAACCATCTCGGCGCACAAGGTGCTGTTGCCGTCGCCGCGCTGGCCGCGCCAGGCGCTGACCTCGTCATGGACGCGGCGGAGGGTCCGCAGCAGCCGGGGGATGCGGCACTCTTCCGTCTGGTCGGGGAGGCCAATGCCGGTGAGCAGATCGGCCAGGGCTTCCAGATTGGCGGCCACCGTATCGGCAGGCTGGCCGAGGCGCGCCGCGATCAGCATCACCGCCTGGCGGGCGCGCTCGGCAAGGTCCGAAGCCCGCTCGGGATGCTCGTCCACCGCGGGGTTCATGTGGGACCCGATCTGTTTGACCACCAGCATCAGCAGCAGGAAATTGGTCAATAGCCGGTCGCGGCGGTCGGCCTCGAGGGCGGCCTCGGCGGCCTGCCGAGCGGCGGGACCGGCCAGCCCTTCGGCCGCCACCTGGCGGGCCACATCGCGGATCGACGACGGCATTATGCTGGTCAGCGCCGCCGCCCGTTCGTTCAGCCGGCGGTCGTGTACGGTGGGATTGCACAGCGCCCGCAGGTCGCCCCACGGAAGGATGTAAACGCCGCGGCCGCCGCTCGGGTTCGGCACCACCAGCTCGGTGCCGCCGCGCTCGGCCGGGCGGGCGCGCGTGCCCGCCAGCAGCGGCGTGGTGAACGGCACCGCGACCCCCCGATCCAGGAACGTGGTCGGATGGTAGGACTGGACCAGCGGCAGGGTGGGGGCGGGGGCAGCCATGTCGGCCGCCATCCTACCGGCGCAAGAATGAACGAACGCTTTCCGCTGCTGCTTTTCCGTTGGGGCTTTCCGTTGGGCGTTCAGCGGCCCTGGAACACCGGGCGCTGCTTGGCAAGGAAGGCGCGGCAGGCGTTGCGGAAATCCTCGGTCTCGGTGAAGTCGCTGGACGCCGCTTCCTCCGCTGGCGTGATCGGCAACGGCCCGCGTAGGTTCCGCAGCGCCGCCTTGTGGAAGCGGGCCGATAGCGGGCTGCCCTCGGCGATCCGCGCGGCCAGCGCCAGCGCTTCCGCCTCGACCGTTGCGTCGGCGACGACGCGTGACAGGATGCCCTTCTCGTACGCCTCGCGGCCGGTGAAGATGCGGCCCTCGATCAGGATTTCGGCGGCGACCGCGGTGCCGACCATCTGGATGATCGGATCGATCTCGGCATACGGGTAGTAAAGACCGAGATTGCGCGCGGTGATGCCGAACCGGATGCCCTCGCCGCCGACGCGGAAGTCGCACATCGTGGCGATGCCGGCGCCGCCGCCCAGGCACCAGCCCATGATCATCGCCACCACCGGATGGCGGCACAGGCGGATCGACTGCATGCCCGCATCCAGCACGGCCGCGTAGTCTTGCTCGCGCTCCCGCGTGCCGCGTTCCTCGGCGAAGGCGGCGATGTCGGCGCCGGCGGAGAACGCCTCGGTCCCGGCGCCGCGCAGCACGATGCAGCGCAGGTCATCGTCCGCGGACAGCGCTTCCATCGTGGCGCGCAGGCCGCGCCACATCGACAGGTCGAAGGCGTTGCGCTGCTCCGGCCGGTCGAAGGTGACGACGGCGGTCGGGCCAGTCCGGGCGATGGCCAGCTTCGGGTGATACATGCGGATCGTCTCTCACACCGCGGGGACATCGTCCATCGAGGGGCGGCCGGTGACGTGGCGCCAGTGATGCCACAGCAGCCGCGCCGCCAGCGCGCGCGCCGGGCGCCAGGGTTCGGCCAGGGCGCGCAGTTCGACCGGGCCGGGGCGGGCCGGCAAGCCCTTCAGGTGCGCGGCGGCGGCGGCGAGCGCCAGGTCGCCGGCGGGAAACACGTCGTGCCGGCCGAGCGCGAACAGCAGGTAGATCTCCGCCGTCCAGCGCCCCATGCCGCGCACGGCGGCGATGGCGGCGACGGCGTCCTCGTCCGGCAGGGCGGCCAGCGTGGCGGCGTCGAGCGTGCCGTCCAGGAACGCGGCGGCGAGGCTGCGGGCGTGCGCCATTTTCGGGCGGGACAGGCCGGCGGCGCGCAGCGTGTCATCGGAGAGCGCGAGCAGCCCGGCGGGTTCCAGCGCGCCCCCGACGGCGCGCAGCCGGCCCCATATCGCCGCGGCGGCCTGGTTGCTGATCTGCTGCGAGGTGATCGCTTGCAGCAGGCCGGGGAAGCCGGTGGCGCGGGTGCGCCAGGGCAGGGGGCCGGCAAGCGGCTCGATGGTCGCCAGGTCGGGGTCGGCGGCGATCAGGCGGTCGAGCGCTTCGCGGGCTGCCGGGGGCGGGACGGGCGTGGGCACGAGCGGGTTGTAGGGGGGTCGCCGGCGGTCTGCCATTATGGACATCGACTCCCAATAGCCCGAATTCTGGTTGATGCGCGGCTCCGATTCCTGTATGGATTGACCAGTCAAATTGACCAGCCAAAAAGGCATCCTCCGATGCGCGAAGTCCAGGCTTCCGACGCCAAAGCGCACCTCCCCCAACTGCTCGATGACGTCGAGCGAGGCGATACCGTCGTGATCACGCGCCATGGCCGGCCCATCGCCCGCATCGTCCCCGAGGCCGATCGCCGGCAGCAAGAAATTGGTAAGGCAATCGAAGGCATCAAGGCGTTGCGCAAGCGCACTGGCAAGATCACGGTCGACGAATTGCTGTCGGCACGACATGAGGGTCACAAATACTGATGCCGTTCGTCCTCGATGCGTCCATAGCCGCTTGCTGGGCCTTCGAGGACGAAGACCACCCAATCGCCGCTCTTGCGCTGGAGCGCATGCGCACCGATGAGGCGCTAGTGCCGAGCCTGTGGTGGTTCGAAGTGCGCAACATCCTGATCGTCAATGAGAGGCGCGGGCGGCTGGCCGAGGCGGACACCGCCGCCTTCCTGCGCGCGCTGTCCCGCTTGGGGGTCGTGGTTGACCGCTCGCCGGAAGAAGCAGCGGTCCTTGCGCTGTCCCGCAAGCACCGCCTGACCGTCTATGACGCGAGCTACCTGGAGTTGGCGGTGCGCGAGACGTTGCCGCTTGCGACGCTCGACGCGGAGCTTGCGCGCGCGGCGAGCGTCGAACGGGTGTCGCTGCTGGCGGGAGCGTAACCCTCCCTCCAGTCTCGCAACGATCAGCGCTCCTTGCAGCTTCGAGCGTCGCGGCCGTGTCAAACAAACGGCTATCGTTGCCGTTGAAACTACCCGGTGCGAGTCACCTTCCCGGTGTGGCGGTCGATGGTGAAGCGCGCGACGACGGCGCCTTCCTTGGTCGCCAGCGCGAACCCGACCGCGTTGTCGCCGGCGGGGGCGACGTCGGTCACCTTCCAGTCATGGTTGCCATTCCACAGCAGGAATCCCTCGGCGATCGTCTTTACGTCCGACGGCGACAGGTTGCGGTCGCCCTGGCGGAACACCAGGGCGAACGTCCCCGGACCTCCCGGACCGCGACCATCCGGCCCATGTCCCCAGCGATGCAGCCAGCCGCCCCAGCCCGGATGCGGCGCCGGGGGGGCGCCGTCCACGTCAGGGGCTGGCGGGGGCGCCGGCTGGGCGTAGGCCATCAGCGCCCCGGTGCCCGCGCTGCCGATCAAAGCTGCCCCGACCGTGGCCAAAAGCGTCTTTCGCATCGTGCCTCTCCTTCGTAACCAAGCCGAGAGTAGGCCCGTGGCCGCCGCCGTGCCCGAGACAAACTGAAACCAATTGCAACGGGGTCTGCCGGTGGCCCCCGAAATCGCCTATGTTCGTCGCTGATGGAACAAACGCCGCACATCCTGGTGGTGGACGACGACCGGGAAATCCGTGACCTGCTCGGCCGCTTCCTGGAAAAAAACCGCCTCCGGGTCACCGCCGCCAGGGACGCGCGCGAAGCCCGCCGCGCCTGGGTCAATGGCCACTACCAGCTCGTCGTGCTCGACCTGATGCTGCCCGGCGAGGGCGGCCTGGAACTCGCCCGCTGGATGCGCGGACAGTCCGATGTACCGATCGTCATGCTCACGGCCATGGGCGAGGAGACCGACCGCATCGTCGGCCTGGAACTGGGTGCCGACGACTACGTGCCCAAGCCGTTCAACCCGCGCGAACTGCTCGCCCGCATCCGGGCCGTGCTGCGCCGCGCCGGCGACCACGCCGAGCACCGCACCGAGGCTGGCACCGCCCGCGCGCTGCGCTTCGCCGACTGGACGCTGGAGCCCGCGCGCCGCCGCCTGCTGAACCCCGAGGGCGTGGAGGTCGCGCTGACCGGCGGCGAATACGACCTGCTGATGGCGCTGCTGGAACGCCCGAACCGGGTGCTGACGCGAGACATGCTGCTCGACCTGCTGCGTGGCCGCCAGGCCGGGCCGTTCGACCGCGCCATCGACGTCGCCATCAGCCGGCTGCGGCGCAAGCTGGAGGATGGCGGGCGCAGCGCGCAGCTCATCAAGACCGTCCGCGGCGGCGGCTACGTGCTCGCCGCCACGGTCGAGCGGCTGTGACCCGGCGCGCATGAGGCTTGCCCTGCGTCTTTGGCCGCGCACGCTGGCCGCGCGCACCGCGGTCGTTCTGCTGCTCGGGCTGGCGCTGGTGCAGGTCGCCGGGCTGACCATCCATGCCTTCGACCGCATCGATCTGCAACGCTACGCGTTCGTGCGCGACGTCGCGGTGCGCTCGATGACGGTCTACCGCGCCGTCGTGCTGACACCGCCGCTGCAGCGCGACGCGGTGTTGCAGGAACTGCCGCGCGGCCCCGCGCTGTCGGCCGAATTGTCCGACGCTCCGCCGCTGCTCGCCATGCCGGAGCTGCCTCCGCACTTGCAGCACGAGCTGCAGGTGAACATGCGGCTGGTGCCGCTGCCGCCGATCCTGCGGCCGCAGGGGTTGCGCATGCTGGGCGGCCCCGGTCTGCCGCAGCTTGTCATCGGCATGCAGCTTCCCGACGGCGACTGGCTGAACCTGACGATGGCGGTGGAGCGGCCACGGCCCTGGCACTCGCCGGCGTTCCTCTGGGCGTTCGTGCTGATGACGGTCGCCGCCGCGCTGCTGACCCTGTGGGCGGTGCGCCGGCTGACCCGCCCGGTCGGCGTGCTGGCCGCCGCGGCCGAGGCGCTGGGGCGCGACGTCAATGCCCCCCCGCTGCCCGAGGATGGGCCGCTGGAGGTCGCCACCGCCGCCGCCGCCTTCAACACCATGGCCGCGCGCATCCGCCGCTTCGTCCAGGACCGCACCGAACTGCTGACCGCGATCGGCCACGACCTGCGCACGCCGATCACCCGCCTGAAGCTGCGCGCCGAGTTTATGGAAGATGAAGAGCAGCGGCGGAAAATGCTGTTGGACCTGGACGAGCTGGAGGCGATGGTCTCGGCCACGCTGGCGTTCGGGCGGGATGCGACCTCCGCCGAGCCGGTGGCGCCGCTGGACCTGGCCGAGCTGCTGCGCACCGTGCTGGACGAGGCCGGGGACGCCTGTCCCGATGCGGCGGAGCGGATCGGCTATGACGGCCCGGCGCACATGACGCTGCGGGCGCGGTCGCTGGCGCTGAAGCGGGCGCTGGCGAATCTTGTGACGAATGCGGTGAATTATGGCGGCGGGGCGCTGGTGCGGCTGGCGCCGCCGGCGGACGGGGTGGTGCGGATCGACGTGGACGACGACGGGCCGGGCATCCCGCCCGGCGAGCTGGATCGCGTGTTCGAGCCGTTCTATCGCGGCGAGCCGAGTCGCAACCGGGAGACCGGGGGGGTGGGGCTTGGGCTGCCGATCGCCCGGAACATCCTGCGCGCCCATGGCGGGGACGTGACGCTGGCGAACCGTCCGAGCGGCGGGGTGCGGGCGACGGTGACGCTGCCGGCCTGACGGGCTGGGGTCCGGGCGCGGGAGCCGGGGCGTCTTCGGGGAGGTCCTGGGGGACGGGTCCCGTTCGGCGCGGCGTCTCGCCGTGCCCTTGGCCCAGCGGTGCCGCTAGGGTATGCTCACATCTCGTGCCGTATGCGGATCGGTTGCGAAAAACCTTTGCATGCATACGGCGCGGTACGATTCGGTGCTCTTCGGCAACCGGGGAACACCAACCGCAATGGAC
>Ga0182012_10007319_pt1 | contig 11061 bp, 7 predicted proteins | sample 612S2SmetaG_FD_120486 | JGI IMG/M metagenome (GOLD analysis project Ga0182012, IMG submission 120486) | Permafrost microbial communities from Stordalen Mire, Sweden - 612S2S metaG | ecosystem: Environmental > Terrestrial > Soil > Wetlands > Permafrost | place: Sweden: Stordalen | collected...
AACCACATCGCGGCTGGTTGCCGCAGGTCCGGTGCTCGCGAGGCTCGAGATCTCGGGCGCCGTCGAGGGCATCGACGTCACCACATTCGTGACGATCTACGCCGCCCTCGATCGCGTGGATTTCGATATCCGGATCCACAAGCCGGTTTCCAGCCAGAAACAGCGCCTCGTGCACGTTTTCCCGGTAGCCGCGTCAGGTGCGGTAGAGCGGATCGAGACTACCGGCGCGATCATTCGCCCCCTCCGGCAACCCGACGGCGACCTGGTGCCTGGCGCGGACTCGAAACGTTTCGCTGTGCAGGGTTTCGTCGACGTTTCCGTTCCCGGCGCGGGAGGCGTAACGGTCGCGCCGATTGAAGCGTTCGCGCTGCGGCGAGATCTTGGCGGCATTACGTTTGAGGCTCTCGGCAACGACCAAAACTACAAGGAAGTCACCCAAAACCAAGCGGGCGAGACCGACTTCCGCTTCCGTTATTCGCTTGCGTTTCATTCCCGGGATTACCATGCTGCGGATCTTCTGCAATGGAGTCGCAACATCTCGATGCCGCTGTTGGTCGGCCGCGGACACCTGAATTCCTCCCACCTTCCTGCGATCCGGTGGGCCTCCGATCGCGCAGTTTCCATCTGTCTGAAGCCAGGTGAAGACACCGGCGTCATCCTGCGCTTGTGGGAAACAGCCGGCCAGTCAGAGCCGATTCCCGTTGCAGCGACCGGATATCGCCAAGCTGCAGAGACGGACTTGCTGGAACGTGACCGCGCGGTTCTCCAGCTGCGTGACCATAGTGTCAGCCTTCCCATCCGGCCCCACGGTTTCGCAACCCTTCGACTGTCGCGATAATCTACAATGCCACTAACTTTGGCCGCCCGATCTGCTTCCGTGGGGTAGAAAATCTTTTTTTCGGCTGCGAAGCATAAGACAAGACCCGTCGCCGGTCATGACGGTGGGCTTCTCGGACTCTCACTCCACAAGTGCTTATGATAAAAATGTCTTATCAATAGCGGATTGACGATGACGCCCCAACCTTCATCCTGGCCCGCTACTCGCCGGCGCCTTCGACGGAGAATCCCGCTTTCCACCTGCGGCTACCGGAGTCCGGCCATCGTCGGCCACCAGGCGACCCTCCAGCGTGCCGGGCGGTCCCGCCGGAGCCGCGGGGCAGGGAACCTCGACGTGTGCCTGGTCGGGCTGTGGAGGGCCGCATGAGCTCTCTCCCGCAGGTTGTGCCGACAGCGGAGCAGTCTCCCGTCTGGGGATGGGTGCGCGTCCGGGCGCTGGTCGTCGACAGCGTGTTCTCGCGCCATTCCCGGCGCGTGTACGCGAGAGCCCTCGACGACTTCCGGGCTTGGTCCCAGCACTCCGGTCCCGGAGGCTTCACGCGGGAAACCGTCCAGCAGTACCGCGCCCATCTCGAATCCCGGGCTATGGCTCCCGCCACAGTGAATCTCCATCTGACCGTGCTCCGCAAGTTGGCCCGCGAAGCTGTAGCCAATGGCGTCCTGGCGCCGGATGCCGCCGCGGCGGTCGCCGCAGTAAAAGGCGTCCGGCAAAAAGGGCGGCGCCTGGGGACCTCGCTCGACCTTGACGGTGCGCAGGCTCTGGTGAAGGCGCCGGCCGGCGACGGGCTTCGGGCCAGGCGCGATCGCGCCCTGCTCGGCCTGCTGGTCGGTTGCGGTCTGCGGCGTGGCGAGCTCGCGGGTTTCGCCTGCGACCGAATCGAACAGCGGGAGGGGCGCTGGGTGATTGTGGATATCGAAGGGAAGGGAAGTCGCATCCGCAGCGTTCCCATGCCCGCCTGGGCCAAACGCGCGGTGGACGACTGGATTGCGGCCGCCGGGATTACCGGAGGGAAGCTGTTCCGCGCCATCTCCCAGAAGGGTGAGATAGGCGAGAGCCTGACCGCCCAAGCGGTATACCTGCTGGTCCGGGCTTACGCTGGCCAAGCGGGAATCGCGTTAGCGCCCCATGACCTCCGTCGCACATTCGCCAAACTGGCGCACCGCGGTCACTCGCCCATCGAGCAGATTCAACTGTCGCTCGGGCACGAATCCATCCTGGCGACCGAGCGGTACCTCGGCGTGCGGCAAAGCCTCGCCGATGCGCCGTGCGACCATCTCGGTATCGACCTCGAGGGATCGAAACGGATCACCTCCGAAGCATTGGTTATCGGCTCTCCGGGAACGCGGTCAGCGGCCATCCATAGATCCTCAACGAAGTGGAGCGAATCTGAATCTTAAATGCGAGCTAAGCTCTACCTGGAAACGACGATCCCGAGCTATTTGGTGGGACGGCCGAGCCGCGATTTATTGGCCGCCGCGCACCAACAAATTACGCGCGAGTGGTGGGAATCGCGCCGGATGGAATTTGATCTGTACGTGTCGGAACTCGTGCTTCAAGAAGTGCGAGCCGGCGACGCCCAGCTTGCCAACAGGCGTCTCGATATACTGGCCGGCGTTCCCATATTGGCCACTGGTGACGAGATACTGAGATTAGCGGAGGACCTGATCACTGCCGGGCCCATTCCGAGGAAGGCGGCCGGCGACGCTGTGCATATCGCTGTCGCCACTGTTTATGGCTGCGAATACCTGCTGACGTGGAACTGCCGACACATCGCGAATGCCGAACTGCAACGCGCTATACGCCGCGTCGTCGAACAATATGGGTATGATGTTCCAACGTTGTGCACGCCGGAAGAACTGATGGGGGACAGCAATGAAGTGGAATGACGAAATCGTTGAGGAGGTGCGTCAGGCCAGGGAAGCCTATGCCGAGCGATTCGGTTACGATCTGAAACGAATATTTGAGGATCTGAAAAAGAAAGAAGAGGAAAACCCAGCGCCTCGCGCGAACCTTGAACCCCTGAAGCCACAGAAGCAGCGAGCATAAACCAACTCGTCTGCACTGTCCTCGCGGGCATCCGCCCGTGAAGGTACCGCGCAAGGGGTGGGATTTTTACAGCGGCCGGCGAGCGCGGTCCGCCGGCTGTCCTGAGGTGTAGTTTCCGATAAGGCCGGTTTTCGTCCATTGGGCCAGTTTTCGAGTCCCCAGGACCCAAGAAGCACGGGGGGCACTTCACATGCGGAGCCGAGGCTACGGCCAAAGTGGATAGCTTCCGGATGCCCAACCATACGGAGACTATCGCGCCAGTCGCTCTTAGACGATGCTGGCATTAACTGACATCATTTTCCTGTGGGCACGCGACGACGCAACTCGTCGAAGAAGTTGATGAGGAACACGAGTTCGTGTTCCCGCTTTGGCGTTTCCGCTGATCCAACAGGCGTCAGCACCAGCACGCGCTTGCCATCGGGAGCCAGATCCCAATCCGTCCCCCCGATCTTGGAGAGCCATACTCGGGGTTTTTCCGGCACGAACGTGTCACCCTTCACCGTGTAACTCACGGCCATCAACTGGTCGCCCGTCTGATAAACCAGCTCGTGTCCATTCCGCGACCATCGTGCGCTCATGCCGCCGCTTTTCGAGATCTGCCACTTACCACCTTGCCCGGAAGAGGCGGTGGAAACGGTCGGACGAACAATTCAGTTCTACCCGATTCGTGTGACATGTACGCCAGCCACCGGCCGTCGGGTGAAAACATCGGGCTTACTCCGCTGGAGCCGCTGATGAGAAATTGATCCGGCTTGCCCGCCTTCAGCCGGGTTCCTTGATCCTCCAGCGGCGCCGTCCAAATTTTGCGGAGTGCCGTTTTCGTAATTGGCGTAGGCCAGCCGCTGCATTGGTCCTGGCATTACCCATTCCGAAAATCAACTTGGTCCCTGTTGATGTCATGCCATTATGCTTGTCATCCTGCTGGCCATCTGGGGTGTGCAGCTCCCGCGCGAACTCGCGGTTGTGAGTCGTCTGCGATGAGGCGCGAGCGCCCTCATCGAGCGGGGTCTTGAATCGCACACGCCTCGCGCGAGAAACGCGACGTGTTGCGACAGTGAAGACGAGACGAACTACCGGATGTAATATAGTGGCTTGGTCCGATACGATGCTGACCAGGCGAAATTTACTGCAGTCCGGAGCGGCGTTCGCCCTCCAGGGAACAGACCGCCGCGCAGTCGCCCAAACTCCCACGACCCGCTGGCAACGCTCCGCTGAGCGCAAAATCGAAATCACCCTTGATGTCGTATGGACCACCCACGAGCCGCTCGAATTCCTCCTCCGCCGCGGCGATCACTACGACGACGAAGCGGCCCATTACGCCCGCATGTACGAGCCGGAGAATTTCAAGCGCATGGCCGATGCCGGCGTACGCTGGGGCCGCTTGTTTTTCTACAAAGGTTTCGGCCTCGAATACGAGCGCAAGAACATGGAGAAGGACATTCGCGCTGCGGCCGAGATGCATCGCCTGGGCATGAAAGTCGCGCTCTACATGGCCGGAACCATGTTTACCGAGACGCTCTACCGCGAAGTCCCCGAAGCGCGCAATTGGGAGCAGCGCGACCAAAACAACCAGTGGATTCCCTACGGGATTCAGACTTACCGTCACTACGCATGTCCCAACGAGCCCGCCTACCGCGCGTATCTGAAGCGCATTCTGAAGATCGCCGTGATGGAAGTTCACGCCGATGAGATTTCGTTCGATAACATCATGTTGCAGGCCGAGCCGAAATCCTGCCGCTGCCCGCGCTGCATCAAAGCCTTCCACGAATTCCTGCGGCGCCGCTATCCTACTCGGGAAGCAGCGCTTCGCCGCTTCGGCTTGCCCGACACCGAATGGATTCGCGTCAACGAATGGGAATCAACGGAGCAGGCCGATGGAGTTACCGCGCTCAACGATCCCGTTCTTCAGGAGTGGGTGCGCTTCCGCTGCGAATCCCTGGCCAACAACGCCAACGATCTCGCCGATTATGTGAAGAGCCTCAATTCACAAGTTTCGGTGCATTGCAATATCAAAGGCGTGTACAGCTTTAACCGCTATTGGACGAATGCGGTCTACCACCCGCTGTTCGCCGGACACCTCAACGTGATCTCGTTCGACACTGGCGGCTACGATGCGAGGATCGACGCGCGCACGGGAGCCCTGGTCTCACAGATCCGTTCTTACAAAATGGCGCGGGGCATGAAGGCCAGTTGCGAGGAAACGCTGCAGGATGAATTGCGCGCGGCGGTGCACCTCGCCTTCGGATACCAGACCACCGTCGCCGGGTACCCCGGGGCGCCCTGGATTGGCGGCGCCCATAACGTCTTTACTCCCATCCTCGAGTTTTTCCGCGAGTACAACGACCGCTTCTACCGCGGCACGGAGAATGTCGCTGACGCCGCCGTGCTGCGCAACTGGCCGTCCATGGCCTACAGCATCAGCGCTGCCTACATTCCGGCCACGCTGATGGAGCAGGTGCTTATCCAGCATCGCGTTCCCTTCGACTTGCTTTTCGAGGAGCAACTCGACCGCATCGGCCGCTATCCCACGCTCATCCTTGCGGGACAGGAATGCGTCTCGGACAGCCAAGCGGAACTGCTGCTCGGCTATGTCCGAAATGGCGGGACGCTCGTTGTCGCGGGCAGCACGGCCGAGTACAACGAATGGCGGGAGCGCAGGCGCGTGAATCCGCTTCTGCCCGCGCGGCAGGAAGGTAAGGGCCGCATCGTTTATATCCCCCAAATCGTACGAGCCGGCCGCGCGTCGCGCGCACAGGCGGAAGATTTGAATCCCGAGCCAGGCGCCACGCTGCGTAGAGGCGAACGCATGAATCCTCCCGATTGGGTCCTGCCCGTGAATCACGAAGAGATCGCCCGCGCAATCCTGCAAACGCTCGCCTCTGGGCCGTCGCTCGCGATCGAAGCGCCGCTTACCACCGTGGCGGAGTTGGTGACGCGGCCGTCGTCGCGCGAAACCATCGCGCACATCATCAATTTCGACCGTAAGAGCGCCCTGCCGCCATGCCGCGTGGCGTTGCGAAAGCAGTTCGCAGGCGCGGTGAAATCGGTCGTCTGTTATTCGCCCGATGCCGACGATCCATTGCCCGTGAAGTTTGAAGAATCCCCGGCGCAGGTCAGCCTGACGGCGCCGGCCACCCGGTTGTATACCATGATCGTGGTTTCCCAGTAGAACGCGAAGGAGGCTTTGCCCATGCGAATCGTAGCGATAACCATGTTGTTTACCGCTGTTGTGTGCGCCCAGGAGTTTCGCGGCACATTCAGCGGGACCGTCATAGACAATCAAAGCGCGGTGGTACCGCAAGTTACGATTGTGGCGATCGAGACACGGACCGGCGCGAAGTCCGAAACGCACTCGGAAGCGTCCGGCGCGTACACCATTCCTTTTCTGTCGCCCGGAGAATACGAAATCACCGCCGAAGCCCCTGGTTTCAAGAAAGCTGTCCGCCAGGGACTCACCCTCGGACCCGGCGAGCATCCCGTCATCGACATCAAATTGGAAGTCGGCGCGGTGAACGAGTCGGTCACGGTGACCGCGGAGTCGCCGTTGATTGAATCCGCCAGCGCCTCAATTGGTGAGGAGGTCACCGGCAAAGAAGTCGAAAGCTTTCCCGTCAACGGCCGCGTCCCGCTGATGTTGGCGCAAATGGCGATCGGCGTCACCTCATCGGTCGAACCCGGAACGGAAGTGCGCCCCTTCGACAACAACACTCCCGCCAGTTTCAGCATGGGAGGCGCGCCCTCCGGCACCAACGAACTGCTCTACAACGGCGCACCCAACTCAGCCTACACCAACCAGATGGCCTATAGCCCGCCGCAGGAAGCGGTGTCACAAATTCGCGTCAATGTATTCGAATCCGACTCGAGCTTCGGCCACACCGCTGGGGGAACCGCGAACGTCCTCACCAAGTCCGGAACCAACGAATTCCACGGCTCGGTTTACGAATTCTTCCAGCATTCCGACCTGGCCGCGAATCAGTTCTTCTACAACGCGCAAAAGCTCGCCCGCCCCATTTACCGCTTCAATCAGTACGGCCTGACCGCGGGCGCTCCCGTCTGGATCCCGAAGGTCTTCAACGGCAAGAACAAAGTTTTCTGGTTTTTCGCCTGGGAAGGTCTGCGCGATTCCGACCCCGCGACGTCGCCCCGCGAAACCTCCAGCCCCCAGAACTATGCCACCGTACCCACCGCGGCCGAACGCCAGGGCGATTTCTCGGCTCTGCTCAAGCTCAATAGCGGCGGAACGAACTACTCGATTTACGATCCCTCGACCGGCGTGCTATCCGGATCGCAAGTTTCCCGCACGCCTTTTCCCAATAACGTAATCCCCTCCAGCCGCTTGAATCCAATCGCGCTGAATCTGCTCAAATACTATCCGCTGCCCAACACCACCGGGCAAGCCAATGGCTTCGACAATTACGCAACCAACTTCGTCACGGCCAATCGCTATAACAACGAGCTGATCCGCACCGACATCATCACCAGCGACCGCAACAAGCTCACCGCCGACTTCCGTCACAGCTTGCGCTATGCGCTCTCCGACTCCAACTACACCACCGACGAGATCGCCGTCCTCGCCAAAGGCGGTTCGTATGGCACTCGCTTGAACCAGGGCGCTTCGCTCGACGACGTCTACACCATCACCCCGACGACCGTGCTCGACATTCGCGGCAACTGGACCCGTTACGTGCAGGTGCAAGGCTCGCCTACCGACGGCATCGACCTCACCTCGCTGGGATTCCCCTCGAATCTTCAGGCGGCGAGCGAAAAAACGCAATTGCCCTATCTTGTTTTCACCAGCGCGTCGGTTTCCGCCGGCAGCGAATCGAGCTTCCAATCGCTCGGTTATAACAGTGATTCCGTGAATGCCTATGATGTCTTCCAACTCTTCGGCGACGTGTCGCATGTGCGCGGAAATCACACTCTCAAGGCCGGCGCGGATCTGCGCGAGTACCGCTGGAGCGCCGTCAACTACGGGACGGCGGCTGGAACCTTTACCTTCACCGACAGCTGGACTAACGGCCCTCTCGGCAATGCCGCCGCGTCCCCGCTCGGCCAGGACTTCGCCGCGTACCTACTGGGACTTCCCTCCAGCGGCTCCATTCCTCTGAATTCGTCGAGTACTTCGCTTTCAAAATACTATTCCTTCTTCCTGCAAGACGACTGGCGCGCCAAATCCAACCTTACCATCAACCTGGGGCTGCGGCTCGAACACGAGACACCCACCTACGAACGCTTCGATCGGGCGGTAGACGGCTTCGATCCCAAGGCGCAAAACGGAATCGCATCGGCCGCCGCCACGGCCTACGCCGCGAATCCCATTTCGCAGGTTCCGGCCAGCCAGTTCAGCGCGCTCGGAGGACTCACCTTCGCCGGCGCCGGCAGTCCGGCGATTTACCAGACCCAGTCCGCGTTCCTCAGCCCTCGCATCGGTTTCGCTTGGACTCCCGCGAAATTAGGATCGCGCACCGTCATCCGGGGCGGCTTCGGATTGTTTGGCATGCCGATCGCAGTCGCGGGAAACGGCGAGACCAGCGGCACCGTGACCCTCAACCAGGAAGGCTTCAGCCAGACGACGCAATTCTCGGCCACCGGCAACAACTACCTGACGCCTTCCGCGACGCTTTCCAATCCGTTCCCCAACGGCATCGCTGCGCCGGCCGGATCTTCCGCGGGTGCCGCGACGTTCCTTGGCCAGCAGGTGACTTTTTTCAACTCCCATGTCAACAATCCCTATTCGGTGCGCTGGAATCTCGGAGTGCAGCATGACCTTCCCGGCCAGATGGTCGTCGAAGTGGTCTACCTCGGCAACCACGCCGTGCATCTGCCCATCACCACTCAGCTCGATTTCATCCCGCGCCAATACCTTAGCACTTCGATCCTGCGCGACGCCACCACCATCAACAAGCTGACGGGTTCCACCGCGAATCCATTCAAGGGATTGCTCCCCAACAGCAGTTCGCTGAATGGCTCGACCGTTGCACTCGATCAGCTTCTCATTCCGTACCCGCAATATCCGGTCCCCAGCCCGCCGGAATCGACCAGCAACGGCGTCGTGATGCAGGGCACCGGCGCGGGCAGTTCCTATTTCCAGAGCCTCTCCGTGCGTTTGCAGAAGCGTCTGACAAACGGTTTGACCTTGATCGAGAGCTTCGTCTGGAGCCAAGAAATCGAGCGCGTCTCCTACCTCAACGATTCGGACCTGGCGCCGGAGAAGCGTGAAGCCACCGACTCGCGCCCGCTGCGCGAGGTGCTGGGAGCGACATACGAATTGCCCATCGGCCGCAACAAGCTGGTCAACTTGCCATCCCGTTGGGCCAACACGCTGTTGGGCGGATGGAACCTCAACGCCATGATGGTGCTGCAGACCGGTCCCGTGCTGACCTGGGGCAATATCATCTATCTCGGCGGCCCGCTGAATCTGAATTCCAGCCAGCCCAATGGCCCCGCTTTCGATGTCACGCGATTCATCACCGCGTCGAGCCAGCAGCCGGCGGACAACATCCGCACGTTCGATTCGCAATTCGGAAATCTCCGCCGCGCCTCAAGCGAGAACCTCGATACGTCGATGAGCAAGAACTTCGCTTTCGGCGAACGCCGTTACGTGCAGATTCGCGTCGAGGCATTCAACGTCACCAACCACGTGACTTTCGGCGCTCCCAACACGACCCCCACCAGTTCGGCGTTCGGCCTCATCAGCACGCAGGCCAATTCTCCACGTGCGCTGCAATTGGCCGCGCGCGTGGTTTGGTAGTGGGGCTCGGCGATTTTTTGCGATCCCGTTACAAATGGTTCGAATCCGGACTGATAGGCATTTCCTTTCGCGTTCCGGGTCCAGGGATCTGGCGCGGACCGGAACCCGTCGTGCTCCTCGTGCTGCTTGACTAAGTAAACCGGCGGGTGAATTGCGCACTCCTCTGAACCGGAGAGTGGGTGTCCCAACCGGTCCAGCGGACGTGGCAGCGAGGAGCCCGTTGTCTACGGTCTGACCGCCCCTCCGCGTCCGGCGATTTCGCCGCGAGCCAACCTCGACCGAGAACCTAGACATTTGCGCCCACCGGGCCTTGAATTGAATCGCGCACGTCTCGCGCGAGAGACGCGACGTAATGCGACAGTGAATCATCAACCCGAAAGCCGCACCCTGGAGTGATGTACGATAACCCCGCTTACCATTCCTGACTCGTCTAAAGCGGCGGCAATACGAGAGGATAGCGGCTGTGGGGGTACTTTTCTAGAGAAGTAGCGATGCTCCCAATTGTGCCGTAAACAGTCCGGAACTCGACCGATAAACGCCGTGAAAGGACACCGAGGCCTGTGATTTCAACTGAATTCCGAAGAACGTCGGGGCGAGCTGTTTGCGTTGTGCACGTTTTGCCGACCACGACGTTCATTTATTTGCTAGAGCTTCCGCTTCAACGAGCATTGCATCTAGCGAAGCGCGGGGCATGAGCTTGCCGTTGAGCACAATAGCTTGGATGGAGCGGGTATTGTGGATGTCGGCGAGCGGGTCCTTGTCGAGGAGCACGAGGTCGGCGACCTTGTTTGTCTCGATGGTTCCGCGGCGGTCGAGTTGTCCCATGAACCGCGCGGCGTTGCTCGTGGCCGCTTGCAGCGCAGCCATTGGCGGAAGGCCCGCCTCGACGAGCAGTGCGAGTTCGTCATGCAGACTGAAGCCTGGGAAGCAGAATGGATTCATGACATCTGTCCCGGCGATGATGCTAACACCGGCACGGTACATGCCACCAACCAGCTTCAGCGACTCAAGGAAAAAGCTTCCTCATATTTTTGAACTTCCGCCGTTTGGTTTCTTGCTTGAAGATCCCAGTTTGATCTCTTGCTCTTGCTCATGTATATCAACCGGTCGTCATTCACGAACGCGACGTCGTGCAGGTGGGAAAAAGATCGAAGCATTGTGAGCGTGGGACATTGCCAAGGAGAGCGCCAGAAACCCGGGGGACTGAGGCATATGCGGCAGGTAGCCTGGAGGAATGAGCGTATCCGCCCCCTTCAAGCGATTAATTGTTCGAGCGGTTCTCCGCCACGTGAGTCCCATGGTCATCCGCATCCTTGCCGTGCCCGACTCGCTCCTTCTCCACGAATTTGATGCCGTCTTCCGCGCTGTCCTCGGCTGGGATAACATCGGCTTCCTCTTCCGCGTTCACGGCCAGGAGTTCAACAGT
>Ga0182012_10007320_pt1 | contig 11060 bp, 13 predicted proteins | sample 612S2SmetaG_FD_120486 | JGI IMG/M metagenome (GOLD analysis project Ga0182012, IMG submission 120486) | Permafrost microbial communities from Stordalen Mire, Sweden - 612S2S metaG | ecosystem: Environmental > Terrestrial > Soil > Wetlands > Permafrost | place: Sweden: Stordalen | collected...
CGGCTTCCAGAAATCGCAGGGGCCGCTGTTCACCATGTAGATATCCAGCCAGCCATCGTTATCGTAGTCGAGAAACGCACAGCCGGGGCCGAGCGTTTCAGGCAGATAGCGCTCGTCCGACATGGCGTTGTTGTGAACCCAAGTCAGGCCGGACGAAGTGGCAGGAATTTCCAGAAACAGCGGATCGGCTTGCTGCGCGCGCAGCGAGAGCGCGGCTGCCCCAAAAAGGAAGTGGCGTCTAGAGAGCATCGACGACTCTCAGTATTACAAACGAAAAAAAGCCGCCCCCAATCTCCCGGGAGCGGCCAAGGCGGAGCTAATTCCTAGTGATTATTGAAATGGAGACCCGGCAACGCCGTCGTGCCCTCGCTGCGAACGGCGTCGAGCTGGTTGACATCCAAACCAAGCGCATTGAGGATCGTCGGCGCAAGCTGAATGGTTTCCACCGGAGTAGTGATGGTTTTCGGCTCGAAGGCTGGGTTCGAGACCAGGATCATGACATTAGTATCGTCATGCGAAAAGCCGCCGTGTTCGGCCAGCTTTTTGCTGCTGCCGGAGTAAGTGACGCCAACATTGGGAGCAATCGCGATGTCAGGAGTGCGCGGATCGCCGGTCGGTGGTAGCCCTGGAGGATTGAACAACTGGGCTAGTGTCTGGCCAACGAAGATCTGGCCAAGGGCGATGCCCGTCGGTCCAGCGTTCGCTTCGAGAATGCTTACGGCATTTGCCGTGCTGCTGGAATTCGCCAGCCAAATCAGTGAAACGTCGTCTTCGGTTGGTCCAATACCGGTCGGATTGTTGGTCGATTCCGAATACGGCAGCAAGTTGGCATTAGAGAGAAGAGTGGCCGGCGAAGTGCCAACGTTCAGTTGAGCAATGTAGCGGCTGGAGTCAACCGGCGATTGACCGTGCTTGGCTGTAATGACGACCAGCGTGGATTCGTAGTGGCCGGTTTTCTTCAGCTCCAGAATCATATTGCCGATTGCCTTATCTACGAACTGAATTTCACTCAGCAGCGGAGTTCCGGGAGTTCCTTGCGCATCAAGGTAGCCGCCTTTGTTCGGAACTCCTTTTTCGATCAGCTTCTGGCCGACACTCACTACCTGGAAATTCATGCCGAAGATCTGGGGAACTTTGATGGTTTTGTCTCCCAGGTGAGATTTGCCGTCGATCCAGTTAATGACCGCATTGGTCTTCAATGTGTCATAGCACTGAATGTTCAAGAAGCTATCGGTCCACGACCCGGTCTGCGAAGGATCGGGAATGGTTGCACAGGACATCCCGAGCGGCGTGGTAACGCCGGGGAGTGCCACCACGTTGGAATTGATTTCAGGCGAATAGAAGTCGTCGATATTCCTGCCATTGCCGGGGCCGGAAACCGACGAGTATGCCGGATGCTTGTCGCTCCAAGCGGTGTAGCCGCCCGCTCGGTGAATGACTGTGAAGATCGTGCTATCACGAACAAAATTCCAAGGATAAACAGGCTGGCAATTTTTGCTTGGATCGCGCGGTAAGCGAGCGGGATCAATCGACGAGATGCCGCCATCGGTCAGCGACGCGCCTGGCGCGCCGCCGTTCAAGAGCGCTTGATTCAAATCGATTCCTTCTTCGTATTCGGTGGTGGTTCCGGGATAGACGCCGGGTGTGCAGGTACCCGCAGCCACGCCGTTACCAGTTGTTTTGGCGGGAGGCGCGAGCGAGCGGTCGTACGCAACGTCATAATAAACACCCATGCTACGAGGCGTCCCGCCGCTGACGATGCCCATCAAACCGGGGAAGGAGTCTGAAGGTCTGGTGGTGGAACCGTAGAGATAGTTAACACCCGTTGTGCCGAGATCGGCCAGATTAGGACAATACGGCTGACCGTTGTTAACGGTCGAAATACCGTTGGAACAATTCAAATAATCCACGGCGTGCATGCCGTCAATGCTGATCAGTAGAACATGTTTTATCGGACTGTGATCCCAGTCACTCTGCGCAAAACTCATTGACGCCAACGCAGCGCCAAGAAAACCGGCCCACAGGGCCACTCGATTCATGGACAATTTAGTCCTCCTGGGTAAGAGCTTTAACAGCCGCGGATTGCAACTGCGTGACAGGAAGGTTTAGGTTCGGTTTTCAGGCGCGGTGGAGACTAATTGTTTAACGTCTTCGAGTTCTTTGCGGAGGCGGGCGCTGCGGCGGGCTAGGCTTACTACGTAGACGAGTACGATTAACCAAGCGGCAAGGAAGCCGTAAAACATAAAAGTAAAATTACGTGCGTCCATACGTATATACTCTCAGACGTGCGCGGCGCGGCGCAACGAATCAATTTCGCGGGCGGTAGATTCCTGGCGCATACGGACTAAAGTCAAAGCGGAAGCAATGACCAAGAGCGCGAGGAAATTCAAGAAAAGCATGTGCTCCATGGCGGGATCCATTTTGCCGCCGCCGGTGCGAAAGCTGATGACAGGACCCGGGTGATTATTGCGGAACCATTCGATGGACTTCCAAACAATCACCACGTTGAAGCAACCGAAGATAGTCAACGCGGCGGAGAGCCTGGCGCGTTGCGTGGGTTCGTCAATGGCTTGGCGCATCATCAGGTAGCCGGCGAAAGTCAGGACGCAAACAAGCTGGGAAGTGAGCCGGTAATCCCAGGTCCACCAGATGCCCCATTGAACGCGCCCCCAAATGCTTCCAGTGACTAGATTGACGGTCGAGAAAACCACCGATACTTCCACGATGGAAGCGGCGAGCGAATCATAGCGGAAATTACCACTCGCCAAATACAAGACGCTTAGCGTCATGGCGGCGAAAAAGCCGATCATCCCTACCCAGGCGGCAGGCACGTGGAAATAGATGATGCGGTACATGTAGCCCTGCGCTATTTCGTCGGGAAGAACAAGAAAGATGTTGTAGAGATTGTAGGTGAGCAGCATGGCCGCGCCAACCGCCAGGGCGATTATGAGTTTTTCACGCATAGAAGATTCCTATATTCATTGTCAACTAGTTCACCAGAATTGTATCGGCAAGTACCCACGCCAAGGTGGTAAATCCGACGTCGGATGCGACCAGAACACGGATCCACTGCATTTGGCCGCTGACGGGTTGATGACTCAAGACAGTATTTGTCAGCTCAATGGCGGCAATAAGGAGCGGGATCATGAGCGGATAGATGATGACCGGCAGCATGAGCTCGCGCAAGCGCAGATTCACCGTGAATGCGCCGAAGACGGCTCCTAAGATGGAGACGCCCCAGGTCGCGAGCGCAAAGACGAGAGCGAGCCAAGCAGATTGAGAAAGCCAACTCACATCGTAGAAAATGCCGAAAATGAAGAGTGAAACCAGTTCCACGGCCAGCAGCATGGCGAAATTGGCGATTGCCTTGCCGACGATGAGTGCAGCGGCGGAAAGCGGCGATGCTAAGAGAGTATCGAGGCATTCATTGGGCAACTCACGAGCAAAGCCGCGATTGAATACCAGAGCGCCGGCGAAAACAAAAACCAGCCATAGAAGGCCACCGCCGAATTCCTTCGTGTCGTCGGAAAAAGGATCGAAGGTGAAGCTGAAAAGCAGCAGGATGACGATGGCGAAAGAGCCGGCGGCATTCAGAGATTCTCTGGTGCGAAGTTCGATGGCCAGATCTTTGCGGGCGACAGCGAACGCCTGAGCGCAAAAATTCATTGCGGCGCGCCTAGTTCGGTGTGAAGGCGGTAAAGCAGAGCCGGGTCATCGAGCATTTCCTGGGTTCGCTCGCCGGTGTAGCGTAGGCGCCCGTTTTCGACGAGGGCGACGTGCGAGGCGATGGCGAGCGCCTCGCGCAGTTGATGGGTGGAGAGAACGATGGTGGCTCCGCGCTGGCGAGCGTCCGTGAGTAGTTCGCTCAGCATAGCGATGGCGCGGTCGTCCAGTGAGGTGAAGGGTTCATCGAGGAGCAAGATTTTGGGCGAATGGATGAATGTACGAGCCAGGGCGAGGCGCTGGCGCATGCCACGGGAAAACTGGCGGACCGGCATGTTGGCGACACGAGAGAGACCAACACGTTCGAGCCAGCTATCGGTTAATGTGCGAATGTTGGCGCTGCCGGTGATGCCGGCGAAGAAGTGGAGATTTTCGCGCGCGGACAGATCTTCATAGACGCCGATGCCATGGCCGAGAAAGCCGGACTGACGGCGGGCATTTTCGGCGCGCGGTTTTTCGCCAAAGAGGTTGACCGCGCCGCGCTGGAACGTGGTGAGACCGGCTAGGATACGCAGCAGGGTGGTCTTACCTGCTCCGTTGCGGCCGAGGAGAGCGCAGCAGGAGCCTTCGGGGATTGCAAGGCTGCAATCACGCAGAGCGGCGTAATCGCCATAGAACTTCCATACCTGATTCAGCTCTATGGCTTGGGTCATTATTTGCCGTAAGGCGCGCGCACGGGCGAAGCGGTGTAGAGATAAAGCAAGCCGGCGGTGAGGATGGCGAGCGCCAGACCGAGAAGCCACCCCATGTGGGCGTAGATCTTCGGCTGGCCTTCGGATACTTGCGGCGCGTCGCTCGTGTCTGGTTCGGTTGCCTCGGGGCCACGCAAAGAGCCAAGGCCGGCGATGTCCGCGGAAAACGCGCCCGGTGATGTGACGGTATAGATGCTGGCTTGGGTTTTAGGTTCTACGCCAACAGGTTGGAGATCTTTGCCGGACAAGGTGACACCGGAAGGTGCGATCAACCGCAATGGGCCAGCTGGCATGCCTTTGATGCCGACCATCTGGCTATGCAACGTGAAGGGCGGACCGGAGGGGAGAGAGTAATCGACAACGATCTGCGTTTGGCCGGGCTTGATGGGGTAATCGACTTTGTAGATGCCGGCGGCCTCGGTCTTTTCGGCGGTGCGCGGCAGGGGCATGCCTTGCGGACCTTGCACTTGGACTTGCACTTGGCCTTTTGCTTCAGGAGGCAGGAAGAAACGCAGGCTACCGACAGAGGGATTGTTGTAGGTGGTGGTGGAGGGATTCTCCAGCAGAACATCTTGGCTGACGTTGATCCGGCTAGCGGTGGATTCGATCAACATCATCTGCTGCGATATACGCGCGACGGCGGGCGATGTGGTGGCTTCGAAGACGTCGAGTTCAACGTTCGAGGTGGGAATGTTGGGGGTCATCAACTTGTTGTAGTTGACGCCGGCGTAGAGGGCTTGGAGGAGTTGGGGACCGCCGCCGGGTTGATCTTTTTCGAAGAGGAAACGACCGGAGGCGTCGCTGACGGTGGTACCGATGGTTTGCATGCCTTGTTGGCCGGGCTTGACGAGAGTAATCGAGACGCCGGGTTGGGGATGGCCGGTGGTGCGGTTGAGGACGGTGCCGTCGATGGCGGCGTGCAGGGTGACGGTGAAGAGAAGGGAGACGAGTGCACGGTTCATGCGATGGCCTTTCCGCATTCGCCGCAGAACTTGAGGGCTTCTTTGAATTTTGCGCCGCAGTGGGGGCAGGCGCTGCTTTTCTTGACGGACGCGGGCTTGGCTTGTGTGCGGACCGCGCCTAAGCCGAGGCTCTTCAGGGTCTGTTCGGTTTCCGAGAGAACGACTGCCAGCTCTTTTTGAAGGGCGAGCTTGGTTTGCTGGTAATCGCTGTCAGTGAGTTTGCCGAGGCGATATTCGAATTGCAGGTCGCGCAAGTTGTCGTAGATGGCGTGCTTGCGATCTTCCAGATGTTGAATCGGTGAGACCGGAATAGGATCGGGGATGTCTTGGGCACGGACAAAAAGAGTATAGAAGATGGCGGCCAGGACAAGAATGACGGCGAAAGCAATGATCATTTCTTGGAGATGGGCGAATCGTCGAGTTCACGATCGATCTGGACACGGAAGCGGTCGAGGACGGCTTGATCGACGGGCAGGAGCGGCTCGGGTTGCCTTTGATGGCGGCGGACGTACCAGGAGTAGACGAAAAAGCCCAGCAACAGAGCGACGCCGGGGCCGATCCAGGTGATGATGGGACCGAGGCCTTGGCCGGGAGGAGCAGCGAGAGTGACAATGCCGTCTTCTTTGACGAAAGTGTTGACGATGGCGTCGTCACTCAGGCCTTGCTGCTTCATTTCAAAGATGCGCTTGCGCTTCTCGCTGCAAATGCAGTGAAGCATGGGACAATCGCCAACGGTGTTGCGGCACGTGCCGCAGGGACAGGACAAACGACTACCGACGCGGATGACGTCGGGCGTAAGGAACGAAGTCATGTCTTGCGCAAAGACGGCGGACAAAACGCCGAAGAAGGCCACGACGAGTTTAAGGGTGAACAGGCGCGGGTTGCGCATCGGCGATACCTATGACCTCCGTACGAGCGTATTGGAGGCGAACCTTTCCAGGAATTAAACAAATGATGGTGCCAAAGAGCAGAATGTAGAAACTGCCCCAAATCAAAGTGACCAGCGGAAAAATGTAGATTTGAAAAATGGCTTTGCTGTTGTCTTGGGTGACGCCGGCGAAGTTGATGTAAAGATCTTCGTTGATACGGCGGCGGATGCCGATGATGGAAGATTGCTCCTGGCTGGCTTTGTAGCGGCGCACTTCGGTTTCAAGCTGATCGATCACCTTGCCATGGCGGGAGACTTCCACGCTGGCATGGCTGAATTGATAGTTGGGCGTGTCGCCATCGGTGACGTTTAGGAGTTTGAGATCGAAGCCGCCGAAGGATGTAGATTGATTCAAGCCGAGATTGCGCGTTTCGTGTTGGTTGAAGGCGCTGCCGGTAAAGCCGACAAACATGATAACAATGCCCATGTGCACCAGATAGCCACCGTAACGGCGAGTGTTACGCCAAGTTAGCTCGTAAGCGGAGCGGAAGATATTGATGTTTTCTTTGAGTTGGATAGCGCGCGAACCCTTCCAGAATTCGCCGATGATGGAGGCGAGAACGAAGGCGCAGAGGCCGAAGGATATGAGCGGCGCGATGGAGTACATACCGGCGGCGACGAGACCTAGCATGACAACCACACCGACAATAGTGGGAAGCATGAAAGACCGCTTCAGGCTGGCGAAGGAGCTTTTGCGCCAAGCGATGAGTGGGCCGACGCCCGTGAGGAAGATCAGGAAAAGAGCGATGGGAATGTTGACGCGATTGTAGTAAGGCGCGTCGATGGTTTCCTTTTCTTTGGTGAGGGCTTCCATGACGACCGGAAACAGCGTGCCCCAGAGAACGGCAAAGCAGCTTGCCAGGAGAATGAGGTTGTTGAACAGGAAGCTGGATTCGCGGGAGAGGACGCTTTCGAGTTTGACCTCGCTCTTTAGGTAAGGAAGACGCCAGATGATGGCAGCGGCGATGAGGACGGTGCCGGAGATAAGGAAGGTTGTGAAGTAAGGCTTGACGGGCGATTGGGCGAAGGCGTGAACGGAGGAAACCAAGCCGGTGCGGGTGAGGGTCGTGCCCAGCATGCTGAGCAGGAACGTGGCGGAGACGAGCACCATGTTCCAAACTTTCATCATGCCTTTCTTCTCCTGCATCATGACGGAATGCAAGAAGGCAGTAGCGGTGATCCAGGGCATGAGCGAGGCGTTTTCGACGGGGTCCCAAGCCCAATAGCCACCCCAACCGAGAACGGTGTAGGACCAGCCCATGCCGAGAAGGATTCCGGTGGTGAGGAAGAACCAAGTAAGGATGGCCCAGCGGCGCGTGGTGTGAATCCAAGCCTCGCCAGGCTGCTTGGCAACGAGCGAGGCCATGGCGAAGGCGAATGGGATGGCGCAGCCGACATAACCGAGGTAGAGGAACGGCGGGTGGATGACCATCGTCCACCATTGCAAGAGTGGGCTGAGGCCGTTGCCATCGCCGACGTCGATGATGCCGCGGCCGGCCATGAGCACACGGAAGGGACTGGCGACGAAGGTGATCATGCCGATGAAGAAGGCGAGGATGGTCATCAAAATGGAAGTGACGAGCGGCATCATGTCGCGGAACTTGCGGCGATTGGTGAAAACGATAACGGCGGAATAGCTAGAGAGCAGCCACGACCAGAGAAGCAGCGAGCCTTCCTGACCGCCCCACCAGGCGGTGAACTTATAGACGGCGGGCATGTCTTTGTTGCTATGCGCGGCGACATAGGCGAGGCGGAAATCGCCGGTCATGAGCGAATAGATGAGCAGGACAGAGGCGGTGGTGATGAGCAACCAGATGGCATAGACCGCACGTTCGGCGCTGATGACAAGAAAGGGACGCTGGGCGTATTTGCCGGTGAGTGAGGCAGCGATAGCGAAGACGGCGAGGCAGAAGGAAACGAGAATTGCAAGCGCGCCAATGTTTTCCATGGTGGTTTCCTTAGCGCAGGCTGGAGATTTTGTCGGGCAAGGGAGCGTTGTGCATCACGCCTTTTTGATTCGGTTTGGCTTCGTATTTCGAGGCGCACTTGGCTTGGATTTTATTGGCGCGAAAGACGCCGTCGGAACCGAGACGGCCGTCGGCAAGGGCTTGGGCATTGTCACGGAAAGTGTCGGGCAAGGGATCGGAGCCGGCGTAGACGACATTGAGCGTGGTTGCGCCCTGGTGAAGGACGAAGGACGTTTCGGGACCGCTTTTGACGATGGAGCCGGGTTGAATATCGCCGCCGACGCGCAGCTTTTTGTCTTGCGCTTGTTTACCCATTTGCTGCAGTTCGGGGATGGTTTTGTAGTACGTCTTGGTGTCGGCTACGCCGCCGACGGCTAGCCAAACCAGGGAACCGACTATGACGGTCATGATGGCTGCAAACTTCAAATAGATTTTCATTTCGAATTCGCTTTCCTGCTGCTTTTAGTATAAGACGCATTGCGGGCGTTTAGGGGTGTAAGGCATTGCGGTGAAGGTAGATTTATTACGGTTTGAGTGTAATGGGGTCGATCGAAAATGAGGGGTTTTTTTCGCCTATAAATATAAGGGGAAGCTGGACGAAAAAAACCCCCTCTGGGCGAGGGCGCAGATGTGGCGTCGGGTTGGATGGAAAGATGGCGGCTCCGAGACAGGGAGCAGCGCGTTTTGGCACCGACGGTGCGGGGTAGTTTTCGAGTTGAGTTGAGAGTAATCATAAAAATTGAATTGCGGGAGACGCAGGTCGCCCTTTCTGCGACAAGAGTAAGATCCCGTCAAGGGGGCGGACGTGGGCAGCTGGCGGTAAGTAGTTGATTTGATTGAAAAAATATTTTTGGAAGTTTTGAACTGAGGATTGGTTTGGGCGATACTTGAGCGCAAAGCGTGGTTTATGCTAAATCCCGAATATCCGTTCGTCATGGATTTGGACGCCTGCATGAAGATTTGTACCGGATGGACAATGCGAAGTCGGCCGCTATGAAGGCCAGAGGCAAGAACATCTGGAGGATTAGAAAAGGAAGCCCGCTTCCAGACGGGATCAAAGCTGTGAAGGAGTTGGCCAACGAAGGCCATTTTTATGCTTGAGCCTGCTAAGGACACTCTACGGCATGGTTAGCAACTGCAAGCGGCAATTAAGGGAAGAAACGTTACAAGAAAACCGCGCCCAAACATGTGGCAGACTGAAGTGCAATGCCATTTAGTTTTCCAAATTATGGAGGACGCTGCTCCCTCGGTACAAGTAGGGGCGGGAACGCCGCCGTGGCGGTCGCGGTTCCGTTAGGATGTTCGCAAAACGAAGTGGCATTGGACTGAAGTCTCGCTTTCGGACTTGCGGCAGGTGCGGAGAAATGCAGGGACATTACGCGGGTTGGTATTATTTCGGGTATGCAGTTTAGGCTCTTGATGATTCTGGTGGTGACGGCGTGTGCCGCGCAAGCGTCGGTGGTTTATAGTTTTGCCGGTACAGGCGATGCTTTCAGTACGGTTCCGGCAGAGCCCGAGGCTTTTCAGCTTGCGGTACCAAAGTTTTTGGCTCCCCCGCCTAATGGCAGCATTACGTTTAGCTGCGCTCAGCTTGATTCGAGCACGAACTGTAACGTTGCCAGCGGACCGTTTGCCGTCTATTTCTCAAATTTTCCAAGCAACAGCCTCGGAGCAGCGGACACGCTTGAGTTCGTCGCGACGAACGACATAGCATATTTGTTTGACTTTATGAACGGCGCTTTCGGTGCGCCCGGCGTCTACGTTGCGTTACAAGGCAACTCCGGCACTTTGACAGTGACTGAGACACCGGAGCCTGTCACGGGGCTCTTTGCGCTGGGCGTGGTATGTCTTTTCGGCCTCCGTCGATTGGTAGCCAAAGCTTGTCTTAACTGAGGGCCTTGATTCTTGCTCTCAACACAGATTGGCATGAGCATCACTATTCTTTCGGGTACGGTAGGCGCGGGGAAGACGACCGTCGCACGGGAGCTTCGCGGCCTGCTACCGCCCCCACTTTCGTACATCGAAGGCGACAAGTTCTGGACGTTCGTCGAAAAGGCGCATAGCCCCGATCAAAGAGAAGTGTTTCAGGTGATTATGCGCGCCACGACAGCTGCGATCCCTTTACGGTTTCCGACGACGATTCGGAGGTATCCGCCATCGCCAAGCTCATCCATGAAAGCGTGAAGGCCGGTAAGTTCGCCGTAGCGTAGCCGAGTTCCGGGTTCCTTTGCCGTGCCGGCGTTGCGACAGGCGTTAGTGGCGAGCTACGCCACTTTTTTGGGCATTCGGCATCCAATTAGTGGTTCCATGAATAAACTAAATGGTATTCATCACGTTACGGCTATCTGCAGCGATGCGCAGAGGAATTTGGATTTTTATGCCGGCCTGCTGGGCATGCGGCTGGTGAAGAAGACGGTAAACTTCGACGATCCAAACAGTTACCACCTTTACTACGGAGACCGGGTTGGATCGCCCGGGACGCTGTTGACGTTTTTCGCGTGGCCGGGAGCGGCCCCAGGACGGATTGGCGCGAGCGAGCCAATCGCGGTGAGTTTCCAGGTGCCGAAGGGGGCGCTCGATTGGTGGGCGGAGCGTTTGCGAGCCAAGGCGAACCATGCCCGGTTAAGTGTTTTGGACCCCGATGGTATGTCCGTGGAACTGGTGGAAGGCAGCGCAGAAGCCGACGAAAAATCGATTCAGCGGATTCACGGGGTGACGCTTCATTTGCACGATATGGAGCGGTCGGGGTCTTTGTTTGCCGACGAGTTGCAATTTGCACGGATTCACA
>Ga0182012_10007321_pt1 | contig 11059 bp, 8 predicted proteins | sample 612S2SmetaG_FD_120486 | JGI IMG/M metagenome (GOLD analysis project Ga0182012, IMG submission 120486) | Permafrost microbial communities from Stordalen Mire, Sweden - 612S2S metaG | ecosystem: Environmental > Terrestrial > Soil > Wetlands > Permafrost | place: Sweden: Stordalen | collected...
CAACGTCAATGCCTACCATGGCCGGTTGAAGGAATGGCTGCGCCGCTTTCACGGCGTCGCCACCAAGAACCTGCCGAACTATCTTGGTTGGCGCCGGGCATTGGAGGCGTTGGCCGGTAACGCCACACCGGCCGCCATGATCCTCGGGGCGATCGGAATGGGGCCATATCAACAGAAAACGCTATAAGAGCCATTCGCGATGATCGGCGAATTGTGGGGGAAGTCGCCGGGGGAGGCGCGGCATCGATGCAGCGGCGCGGGATGCTGCGGCTCGCGTGCGCACATGCGGCGCAGGCGTCCGCACAGGCCGTCGATTTGGTGTATAATGCTGCCGGGGGCACGGCGATTTTCGAAACCGGCCGATTGGAGCGGTGCTTTCGCGATGTGCACGCGGTTACCCAGCACATTGCCACGTCGACCAGCAACAACGAGGCGGGCGGGCGCATGCTGCTGGGTCTCGATCCCGGAGCGCCGCGCTTTTAGAGCCGCGGCGATTGGGCGACTAATGGCTCTGCTTACCACCCCAAGCGGCGGTCACCCGCGTGTCCGAGAACTTTTGAAAATCGCGGCCCATCAGAAGCAGGTGGATCGAATGGCCGCTCTGGATGGATGCGACGGTCGGCTGAACGACCGAATTTGGCGCATTCTTGCCGCGCCGGCTGCGTGGGTTGCGGCGGTTGGACGGGGAAATTCAAACTGACCCACTATCCGGCCGCGGCGGGAATCGCGCTTGCCGCGGAAATCGGTATGCTCGACCCGAACAAACGGGGAGCGGTCGAGATGGCAACCATTCAGGCGAAATCCGTCAAACGGCGCGAAGACCTCCGGCTGCTGACCGGCCGGGGGAACTACGCTGCCGATGCGGCGCCGCCGGGGATGGCGGTGGCGATTTTCTTGCGCTCGCCGCATGCGCATGCGCGGATCGAGCGGCTGGACGTGTCGCCGGCGCGCGGGATGGCGGGAGTGATCGGCGTTTACACCGCTGCCGACCTGACCGACGTGGCGCCGATTGCCGGCGGCATCGGGTTTCCGCGCCCCGACGGCGGTCCGGCGCCGAAGACCGACCGGCCGTTGCTGGCGTCCGGCCGGGTGCGCTTCGTCGGCGAACCGGTGGCGCTGGTGATTGCCGAGAGTCGCGAGGCGGGGCTGGAGGCGGCCGAGGCGATCGTGGTCGATTATGCCGCGTTGCCGGTGGTGACCGAACCGGTGGCGGCGATGGAGCCTGGTGCACCTGCGGTTTGGGACGACGTGCCGGACAATATCGGATTTCTGTGGAAGCGCGGCGACGCGGATGGTGCCGAGGCGGCGCTGGCGGGATCGGCGCATGTCACGACGCTGGATTTTTCGGTGTCGCGGGTGACCGCGAACTCGATGGAGCCACGCGGCGCCTGGGCGTGCATTGCCGCGGACGGGCGGATCGAGGTGCATGCCTCGCACCAGTCACCGTTTGCGCTGCGCAACGGTATGGCGAGCGGGAATTTTCAGGTCGCACCGACGGATATTCGGGTGGTGCCGGGGGATGTCGGCGGCTCGTTCGGGATGAAGTCCGGCGTGCATCTGGAATCGGTGCTGGTGGCCTGGGCGGCGCGGCGGCTGGGCCGGCCGGTGCGCTGGATCTCCGACCGGACGGAGGGTTTTCTCACAGACGAACAGGCGCGGGAGATGCGGATCAGCGCCTCGCTGGGGCTGGATGCGGCGGGGCAATTCACCGCGCTGAAACTGCGCTGGGACACCAATCTGGGCGCCTATGTGTCGGGACGGTCCGGCTGGGGTGTGGGCAATATCGGCGGGATTGCCGGAGTGTATCAGATTCCGTTCATCGCGGCTCAGGTTTACGGCGTGCTGACGCATACCGTGCCGACCGCGGCGTATCGCGGGGCGGGCCGGCCGGAGGCGACCTATGCGATCGAGCGCCTGATCGATGTGGCGGCGCGGGAACTCGGGATCAGTCCGTATGAATTGCGGCGGCGCAACCTGATCCCGCCGGAGGCGATGCCGTACAAGACCGCTCTGACCTTCCTGTATGACTGCGGCGAGTTCGAGGGCAACATGCAGGAGGCGACGGCGCTGGCCGAGTTCGATACTTTCGAGGAACGGCGGGCGGCGGCGGCGAAGCAGGGAAAACTGCGCGGGATCGGGTTGTGCAACTGCATCGAGGTCGCCGGCGGGCCGTTCCTGCGGCCGGCCAAGGATCTTTCGACGTTGCGCCTGGCCGAGGACGGCACGCTGATCCTGCGTTCGGGGTCGATGTCGGTCGGGCAGGGGCTGGAGACGACGATGACTCAGATCGTTGCCGAACGGTTCGGTATCGCGCCGGAACAGGTGGTGTGGGAGGGCGGCGACACCGATCTGCTGCCCAGCGGCAAGGGCAATGGCGGGTCGGGCGCGCTGTGCATCGGCGGGTCGGCGGTGATGCTGGCGGTGGACAAGGTGATCGAGAAAGCCAGGCGCATCGCCGCTGAACTGCTGGAGGCGGCGGTGGTGGATGTCGAGGTCGCCAACGGGCGGTTTGTGATTGCCGGCACCGACCGGTCGGTCTCGCTGGCCGAGGTGGGGCGGGCGGCGCATGATCCGGCGCATATTCCTCCGGGCGAGGAGGGCGGGCTGGTGGAGTCGGGCGAGTTTACGCCGACGGCGGTGACGTTCCCGAATGGGACGCATATCTGCGAGGTCGAGATCGATGCGGAGACCGGGGTGACCGAGATCGTCCGCTACAGCGCGGTGGAGGAACTTGGCCGTGTGCTGAACCCGATGATCGTGGCCGGGCAGATCCATGGCGGCGTGGTGCAGGGCGTCGGTCAGGCGCTCGGCGAGGTGATCGCGCACGACCCGGCGTCGGGGCAGATGCTGACGGCGTCATTCATGGATTATCAGATGCCGCGGGCGGACGAGTATCCGGCGTTCCGCTTGGCGACACGGGAGGTGCCGACGGCGGTGAACCCGCTGGGGGCGAAGGGCGTGGGTGAGGCGGGCACCGTCGGCGCGCTGGGCGCGGCGATGAATGCGATCAACGACGCTCTGGCGCCGCTGGGCATCCGCCATTTCGATATGCCGGCGACGCCGGTGCGGGTTTGGGAGGCGATCCAGGCGGCGAAGGGGTAAACTTTTTCCAGGCGGGATGCCCATGATCGCCGGTTTCGCGAACACACCGAAGCCTCCCTACTACGCCGTCATCTTCACGTCCCACCGCACCGAGGGGGACCAGGGCTACGAGGCGATGGCGCAGCGGATTTTCACGTTGGCGCACGAACAACCCGGTTGCCTGGGTGCGGAAAGCGCGCGCGGGCCGGACGGGCTGGGCATCACCGTGGCGTATTTCGCCGACGAGGCATCGATCCTGGCCTGGAAGCAGCACGCGCAGCATCTGGTGGCGCAGCGACTGGGCAAGGAGCGGTGGTATTCGCACTACGAGTTGCGGGTAGCCAAGGTGGAACGGGCGTATGCGGGACCGGAGGGTCGGTAGGACATAGCCCGAACGGATCACATAAGACTTACCGTGCCGGTCGCCGGCCGTTATATCGGGCCATACGTCCTGGCATCGATGCAGCACCGCGGATAACCACCTTCATGTCGCAAACCGCCTCCCAGATGTGCCCGTGCGGCAGCGGGCTTCGCTCCGCCCGGTGCTGTGGCATGAACCCGGCCGCGATGCCGCCGCCGGAATCGTCGCGCCACCTGATGCCTCTGGTTGAGCGTGCGATCGTGGCGCACCGGCAAGGCGCGATCGAGACGGCGGAGCGGCTGTGCCTGGATGTGCTGGAACTGGCGCCGGATCGTCCGGGCGCGCTGACCGTGCTGTACCAGATCCGCAAGGACCAGGGGAACCACACGGCGGCCGAGGCGCTGATCCGCCGCGTCGTGGCACTCGATCCGAACAATTTTGCCGCAACCAATGAGTTCGCGCTGCTGCTGCTGGGCAAGGGCGCGATCGACGCGGCGGAGGTGCAGGCGCGCAATTCGATCCGCATCGCGCCGCAGAATGCGCAGGCGCACAACCTGATGGGCATGATCCTGACCGAGGCGCAGCGTCCGCCGGTGGGCGAGTATCATTACCGCAAGTGCCTGGAACTGAGCGGCAGCCGCGACCCCATCCTGCTGGCCAACCTCGCCTGGAACCTGAAGAACCAGGGCCGCATGGAGGAAGGACGGACGCTCTACCGCGAATCGGTCGCCGCGGCGCCGGAAATCCGCCAGACGCTGCTCGGCTGGGCGCGCCTGGAGGAAGCGGACCGCAAATTCGAGGCGGCGGGCGAAATCCTCGACCGGATGGAGCAGAAGTGGCCGAACGATCCGGGCCTGCGGCTGTCGCGCGCGGTGCTGCTGGGGCGGATGAAGCGCTATGACGAGGCGCTGGCGGTGCTGGACGACATGGCGAAGCAGGCCAGCAACGGGCGGCTGGGGCCGAACGAACTGGCTGAGAAAGGCCGGCTGCTGGATCAGATGGGGCGGTATGACGACGCGTTCGCGGCGTTCGCCGAAGGCAAACGGCTGTCGCGCGAAATCAGCGGCAACCAGTACCTGGACGCGCAGGCGGAGAATCTGCTGCGGCGGCTGGCCGGGTTTTTCACCGCGGGCCGGTTGCAGACGCTGCCGCGGGCAACGATTCGCAACGACGTGGCGCAGCCGATCTTCGTGCTGGGGTTCCCTCGGTCCGGGACGACGCTGATGGAACAGACATTGTCGGCGCATCCGCGGATCGTGGCGGGCGACGAGTTGCCGCTGATCAACGACCTGACGGGGCTGATGCCGCGGATGCTGAACAGCCCGCTGGGCTATCCGGAGGCGCTGGCGGAACTGTGGATGGGCGACCAGCGGGAGGGGCTGGACAATCTGCGCGACTACTACCTGCAGAAGGTGGGCCAGATGGGGATTCTGACGCCTCAGGCGGCCTGGTTCACCGACAAGATGCCGCTGAACGAGACACATCTGGGGCTGATCGCGCTGCTGTTCCCGGAGGCGCCGCTGATCCATGTGATCCGCCATCCGCTCGACATCATGATTTCCGCCATTTCCAATCATTTCACGCATGGATTCTTCTGCGCCAGCGCGCTGGAGACCGCGGCAAGACATTACGTTCGGGTGATGGATCTGGTGCAGTCGTACCGCGCGGAAATGGCGTTGCGGTATTTGCCGGTGCGGTATGAGGACATGGTGACGGACCAGGAAGCGACGGTTCGCTCGGTGCTTGATTTCATTGGCGAAAAATTCGATCCGAAATGTCTGCAGTTTCACGAGAACCAGCGCTATGCGCGCACCGCGAGTTACGCTCAGGTGACCGAACGGCTGTATGACCGGTCGCGTTTCCGCTACAAGCATTATCGTCAGCATCTGGAGCCGGTGATCCCGATTCTGCAGGCGCATATCGAGCGGCTTGGCTATACGGTCGAGTAACGAGATGGATTTGTCGGTGCATGCGCAGGAGGTTGTGGCGCCGGCGGACGATTCGCGGCTGGCGCGGCCGGATTTCGCGCGTCTGCAGCGGGCCGCGGAGGTCATGGTTCCTGTTCCGATGTCGGAACTGTTCGCCATTGCCGCGCGGCAGGAGCATCATGGCAACCTGGCGGAGGCGGACCGGCTGCTGAACCGCATTCTGGGGGTGGCGCCGAACCAGCCGGATGCGCTGCACATGTCGGGCATCGTGGCGTTTCGGCTGGGGCGGCCGGACGAGGCGGTGGCGAGGATCGAGCAGGCGATCGCTTACGGCGTCGATATTGCGCTGTATCTGCGCAACATCTGCGAGGTGTACCGGACGCTGAACCGGCTGGACGAGGCGGTGGCGGCGGCGCAGCGGGCGGTGGCGCTGGCACCGAGCGACCCGCTGTGTTTGCATAATCTGGCGGTGATTCATTACGAGCGAGTGGAGATCGAGGCCAGTCTCGACTGTGCCGAACGGGCCTTGCTGATGGCGCCGGACATGGCGGGGCCGCATTTCGCTCGGGCAGAGGCGCTGCTGATCAAGGGCGACTGGGCGCCGGGCTGGGAAGAATATGAATGGCGGTTCCGGATCGGCGGCGCATCGAAGCTGATGCCGCCGACGGACCGGCCGCAATGGGACGGCGCGCCGTTTGCCGACGGGACGCTGCTGCTGGTCGCGGACCAGGGGTTCGGCGATGTGATCCAGTTCAGCCGCTACATCCCCTGGGTGCTGGAACGCTGTCCGGATGTGGCGATCGCGAGTTCGGCCGAGATGATTCCGGTGCTGCGGCAATTGCTGCCGGCGGAGCGGATTTTCATCCGGTGGGAGGATTGCCCGCCGTACAAGGCGTTTGCGGCACTGTCTGGTCTGCCGCGGCTGCACGGGACTCGGGTGGATCATGTGCCGAACGCGATGCCGTATCTGCGGCCCGATCCGGTTCGGGTGGCGAGCTGGACGGAACGGCTGCGGCGGCTGGCGCCGAACGCGCACACGCGCGTCGGCATCGTCTGGGCCGGGCGGCCGACGCACAACAACGACCGGCGGCGTTCGGCGAAACTGGCGGATTTTGCGCCGCTGGCCGCGCTGCCCGGGATGGCGCTGGTGTCGTTGCAAAAGGGTCCATCGGCGGACCAGGCCGGGCGTTACTTCGGCCGGGCGCCGCTGATCAATATTGGTGCCGAGGTGCGCGACTACGATGACACCATGGCGTTGCTGGAATGTCTGGATCTGGTGGTGACTGTCGATACATCTGTCGGACACCTGGCGGCGGCGATGGGCAAGCCGGCGTGGATTCTGCTGGCGACGTCTCCGGATTGGAGATGGCTGCTACGCAGGGAGGACAGTCCTTGGTATCCGACGGTGCGGCTGTTTCGCCAGAGCGTAGCGCGGCAATGGAGCGATGTGTTCGTGCGGGTCGCCGCGGCGTTGCGCGAAAGTTTTTTATCGGTTTGATTTCAGTTGGTTTTTTCCGGCTGAAAAAAGCGGGCTGTGGATTCGACGGCCTGGAATCTCGATCTCATGTTGCAGTGCGATTTTTCGATCTGGTGTGGGTGCGTGATATATTTCTGCACGCCGAATAAGATAATGGACATTGTGTAACTCGAAATTTCACCTTACGCAGTGTAAACCATGCTATGACACCGAACGCGTTTGGTTCAATACCGTCCTCAGGAGGGCACTATCACCTCGGCCGTCTATCAGGGCGTCAACATCGCCCAACCTGATGTCACCCTGGTCATGGACTTGGACGGGGTCATTCAGGACGTGACGCTGTCGAATGACGTATCCGACGAAGCCGTGGAGGCATGGCGCGGGCGGCCCTGGTTCGAAACGGTCGCCGATATTGGCAGCGGCAAAGTGATGCGCATGGTTGAAGACGCGCGCGAGCGGGGTGTCTCGGCGTACCGGCAGGTCAATCAGCGGTTCCCCAGCGGCCTCGAACTGCCGATGGAGTACACCACGGTTCGTCTTGGCGGAAAGGCCGGTTTGATTGCGATCGGGCGCAACCTGAAAGCGGTGGCGGAACTGCAATCGCGTCTTGTTGCGGCGCAACAGGCGATGGAACAGGACTACTGGAAGCTGCGCGAGGTCGAGACGCGCTATCGTATGTTGTTCGACGCGTCCAATGAGGCGGTGCTGCTGCTGAGCGCCGACGTGCTGCGGATCGTCGAGGCCAATCCAGCGGCGATCAGGGCGCTGGGCCTGGCGCGCGGGCAGGCGTTGCTTCCGGAACTGATCCCGGAGGACCGGGAGGCGTTCCAGGCACTGTTGCATCGCGTTCGCCAGAGCGGGCGTGCGCCGGGCGTGCTGCTGCATCTGGGTGCGGAGCGCGAGGCGTGGATCGTGCGGGCGTCGCTGATGGCGAGCGAGCCTGGACCGATGTTCATGGTGCAGTTGTCGCCCGCCGGCAGCAACCAGATCCCGGACACAAGGCCGGCGATGATGGCGCTGGATGAATTCGTCGACCGGCTGCCTGACGCGTTCGTGATGATTGACCGCGACGGGGTGATCCGCCGCGCCAACCGGGCGTTCCTGGATCTGCTGCAGGTCGGGGCCGAAGGGGCGGTGCTGGGGGAGCGGCTGGCGCGCTGGTTGTCGCGTCCGGGGGCCGATCTGAGCGTGCTGCTGGCCAATCTGGCACGGCACGGATCGGTGCGGCTGTTCGCCACCGGGATTCAGGGCGACCTCGGGGCCGAGACCGAGGTGGAAGTTTCCGCGGTTGGCTTACCCGCCGGGCAGCCGGCCTATATTGCCTTGCTGATGCGCGACATCGGGCGCCGGCTGGCGTCCAAGGATGGCGCAACGAGCCTGCAATCGGCGCTGGCGGCGGTGGTCGAGCAATCTGGCAAGACCTCCCTGCGGGCGCTGGTGCGCGATACGGTGGGGCTGGTCGAGCGGCACTATATCGATGCCGCGCTGCAACTCTCGGACGGCAATCGTACTGCGGCGGCGGAAATTCTTGGGTTGAGCCGGCAAGGCTTCTACAAGAAGCTTGCGCAGTATGAGATGGAAGGGCATTCACGGGACGTCGCTGATCCCGATAAATGATCAGTAAGATTGCCAAAAGGGGCTCGCTGTGCTCACGCGTGGTGTCTCGCCGCCGGCCTTCGGAGAGGCAACTCTATCGAATTGTGAAACCGAGCAGATTCATCTCGCAGGTTCGATCCAGCCGCACGGGGCGCTGTTGCTGCTGCGGGAGCCTGACCATGTGATCGTCCAGGCGAGCGAGAATGCGGCTGATTTCCTCGGCGTTTCGTATGATATCATCGGACAATCGCTGGATGCGATCGAGGGCGACCTGGCGAAGACGCTGGCGCCGCATCTGCGGGACCGGCTGGAGGATCTGCCGCGCGGCATCCGCTGCCGGGTGGGCCAGCCGATACGGGCGTTCGATTGTCTGGTGCATCGCGCGCAGGGCGGCGGCCTGATTATCGAGCTGGAACGGGCCGGGCCGTCGGTCGATCTGTCCCGCCATCTGGAGCAGGGGCTCCAGAGCATTATCGGCGCAGCGTCACTGCGGGCGCTGTGCGACGAGACGGCACGCATCTTCAAGGGCTTGACGGGCTACGACCGGGTAATGGTCTATCGCTTCGACAATGAGGGTCACGGCGAGGTGTATTCCGAGGTTCGGGAACCCGAACTGGAAGCGTATGTCGGCAATCGCTACCCGGCCTCGGACATTCCGCAGATCGCGCGGCGGCTATACGAGCGGAACCGGGTGCGGGTGCTGGCGGACGTCGAATACGCGCCGGTGCCGCTGCGGCCGCCGCTCTCGCCGGTCAGCGGTCATGAACTGGACATGTCGCTATGCTTTCTGCGCAGTTCCTCACCGATCCATGTGCAGTATCTGAAGAACATGGGGGTGCGGGCGACGCTGGTGGTGTCGCTGATGGTGGGCGGGCGGCTGTGGGGCCTGGTGTCCTGCCACCATTATGTGCCGCGGTTCGTGCATTTCGAAGAACGAGCGGTTTGCGAACTGCTGGCCGAGGCGGTGGCGACGCGGATTTCGGCGCTGGAAAGCTTCGCTCAGGCGCAGGCGGAACTTTCGGTGCGCCGGCTGGAACAGCGCATGATCAGGGCGATATCGAGCGAAGGGGACTGGCGGGCTGCGCTGTTTGACGGGTCGCGGACGCTGCTGGAGCCGGTCGATGCGAGCGGTGCGGTGCTGCTGTTCGAAGGCGAGGTGCGGACGGTGGGCGAGGTGCCGTCGACGCCGGCCCTGCGGGAGCTTGGGCGCTGGCTGGATGCGCAGCCGCGCGGCGAGGTGATTGCCACGTCCTCACTGGGCCATGACGCGCCGCAGTTCGAACTGCTGACAGTGGTGGCCAGCGGCTTGCTGGCGACGCCGGTTTCCAAGACTCCGGGCGAGTATCTGGTCTGGCTGCGGCCGGAGCGGGTGCGCACGGTGACCTGGGGCGGCGACCCGTTCGAGCCGCATGTGGTGGGCGACGATCCGAAAACGCTGTCGCCGCGGCGATCGTTTGCGCAATGGCATCAACTGGTCGAGGGCACTGCCGATCCGTGGAGCGACGCCGATATCGCCGCGGCGCGGCTGGTCGGCGACACCGTCAGCGACGTGGTCATCCAGTTCCGTTCGGTGCGCATCCTGCTGGCGGAAGACCAGCTCAGTCAGGTGCGGCGTCAGGTCGAGCAGTCGGACCAGCCAGTGATCGTCACCGACGCGACCGGGCGTATCCTGCACATGAACGAGGCGGTCGTCGCGCTGCTGCCGGATGTGTCGGTGCGGCCGGAGCACCTGAGCGGATTGCTGCCGCTGTTCGCCGATCCGCCGGCGGTCGGGCGGCATTTGCAGGATTTGGTGGCGAACCGGCATGGGTGGCGCGGCGAGGTGGAGATCGTCGGTCCGAACAACCATGCCACGCCGATGCTGATTCGGGCCGACCCGGTTTTCACCGCCCCCGACCGCACGCTGGGCTTTGTGCTGCTGCTGACCGACCTGACCGAACGCAAGGCGGCCGACGCGGCGCGGCGGCGGTTCCAGGAGGGGGTGATCGAGCAGCGGCCGACGATGTCGGCGCAACTCGACACCAAGACGGAGCTGCTGTTCCGCAATGTGCTGTCCACCATCGTCGAGAACGCGCAACTTGCCGCGCTGGAGATCGCCGATCGCATCGATCCGTCGCGGATGCCGCAGTTGCTGGAGGCGCTGCATGCGTCGGTGTCGCGGACTGGGGAGGTGCTGCGGTATCTGGTGTGGCACGCGACGCGGCGGGCGAGAGGAAGGCGGCCGGACAATCCCGATCTGTCAGCCGGCCATGACAGCGACTCGGAGCGTTGACAACCCGTCTTGACGGCGGTGCCACCGCCCCCGATAACCCCGGCCCTGCTGTCCGGCCATCCTGCTGAATCGGTTCCCTAAATATGGCGCGTCCCGTCTTCCCGTTCGCCGCGATTGTTGGCCAGGAGGACATGAAGCTGGCGATGCTGGTGGCTGCGGTGGATCGCGGCATCGGCGGCGTGCTGGTGTTCGGCGATCGCGGCACCGGGAAATCGACCACGGTGCGGGCGCTGGCGGCGCTGCTGCCGCCGATGAAGGCGATCGAGGGATGCCGCTATCACTGCGATCCGGCGCTGCTGGACACCTGGTGCATGGATTGCGTGGCGGCGACCGGGAAACGCAAG
>Ga0182012_10007324_pt1 | contig 11054 bp, 6 predicted proteins | sample 612S2SmetaG_FD_120486 | JGI IMG/M metagenome (GOLD analysis project Ga0182012, IMG submission 120486) | Permafrost microbial communities from Stordalen Mire, Sweden - 612S2S metaG | ecosystem: Environmental > Terrestrial > Soil > Wetlands > Permafrost | place: Sweden: Stordalen | collected...
GACGGCCGCACCCCGGATCAAGCTTACTTTAATCTTCCGTCGCTCCGCGCGGCGGCCTAACCCCGGGCAAAGGTTCCACTTATCGACGCGGATTTTTTGTTCAGACAATCGGGACCGGTGCTGAGAGTCCGAGAGCTATCCGATCTTAAGCAGGTTATTCGTCTTAGCGGAGCTTCGTACGGCTCTGTCGCACGCAAGGCTGCGCTAGCTCTGGTTTACGCGCACTGGGAAGGGTATGTCGTATTCGTGGCAGGCGCTTACCTGACGTATATTGCGAAGCGAAAGCGAACATTTTCGAGTCTGATGCCATCGCTTCACGCTGTTTCCTTGACCGGTCACATTCGAGAATGGCAGAATCAAAAGGATACAATAGGTTTAAGATTGAAGATGATCGACACGTTCAGAGCCATGAGCGAACAGCAATTTCGGAAAGTGCCTGTTGGGGCAATCAACGCTGGCGGTAACCTCAATTTTGAACGCTTTTCAGATATCTGCAGGATAATGATGATCGATGCAGCCTCAATAATCCCGGATCACGAATTTCTTGATAATGAGGTTGTTGGGATTCGCAATCAAATAGCTCATGGCGGCTACATTGTCGTCTCGGATGACCGGCTGGAAAAAGCGTCGAGCTTTGTGTTGAATTCAATGCGGTCATTTCGAACCGGCATCGAGAATTGTGTATTAAGCAAATCGTTCTTGATTCAATAGGAAATGCCGCGCCGCTTGGCCGGCGCAGTTTGCGCAGGCGGCGGCCAAAGTACTGATGTTGATCGGCGAGCGCGGTGGCGACCCGATGAGGATCGTTTCACCGTTGGCCTCCGAAAGATCATCTTGTTGCCGCCCTTGCCATCGGCGGCACGAACAACCCAGCCACCGGCCGATTGATTGCGCCGGTAGCCCAGCGAGATGTTCGGCGCGATCTCAATGAAGTAGGGGCTTTGGCCGCTGCAGCAATTTCAGGCGTGGTTTCTTGGCAAGGCTGATCTTTTCGGACTATGCGGCCATGTGATTTTCTCTCTGTTCTCTCGCTTCAAATGTCCCGGCCAATGTCCCGGCCGGGAGCAAACCGGGTAATCCAACGATTACCCAGAGTTAGAGAGAAAGTTGGTAAAATCAATAGCTTAGGCTCGTTCGCCGTCGTACCGCTTTGTCCGTCTTTGTCCTTAAAACGCCCCTTGTGGGCGCCCTCGTGCCGCATCGCGCGAACGAAGTTTGTCGCAGCAGGGCGGCTACAAGGGCCGCCCCTATACGATCGACCTTTCGTAGGGGCGCCCCTTGTGGGCGCCCTTTTTGAGCCCCACTGTTGTGTCAGGTGAACGATCCGGAATTAATTCAATAGCCCGGCGATATCGGCGATGGAGACCGGCTGCTCGCTGAACAAAATTTCCGCGGCCGCACCTTCCCAGTTGCCCGCAGGTGGCTGCAACGGATCTTGCGCACTCAGCCGATGATCGAGGACCAATCGGGCATAAAGCGCCCGGCGCGCATCGGCCCCCTCCGCCGCTTCCCAGGTCATCAGCACGGCACTGGTGACATGATAAAGCGCGCTGGCGACCTGGCGCGCGCTGTGTTCCAGATCAGGCTCGGCGGCGACGCGCTCGGCGAAGGCGAGCGTGCGGTCGAGCGAAAGCCGCAGGCGATCCCTGAACGCCGCCGGCACGCTTGTGGCCTCACCGAGCAGTTTCCCGAGCGCGGCGGCCAGCGAGCGATGGGCGCGGCTCTTGCCGACCGCACGGGCTGTGATGTCGAGTGCATTGATGTTGCTGGTGCCTTCCCAGAGCACGCCGATATGGGCATCGCGGATCAGCCGTGCATGCACCCATTCCTCGATGTAGCCGTTGCCGCCGCGGACTTCCATGGCGCCGGTCGCTACCGGAATGTTGTCGCGGCAGGCGCGGAATTTCAACAGCGGCGTCAGAATGCGCAGCAGGCTCTGCGCCTCTGCCGCGCCGGCATTGGCGCGGTCGAGCGCGTTGGCCGCAAACAGGAACATCGACAGCGCCTGCTCGGTCGGCACCACGATCTTCAAGAGCTGGCGGCGCAGCAGGGGATATTCGATGATGACCTTGCCGAACGCCATCCGGCTGCGGGCGCAGACCAGCGCCTCGTTGACGCAGCGCCGCATCATCGCGGCGGCGCGCACGCCGTGCGAAAGCCGGGACAGGTTGACCTGCTCCATCATCTGCTTGAGACCGCGCCCGCGATCGCCGACCAGATAGGCGACCGCGCCCTCCAGCAGGATCTCGCCGCTCGCCATCGAACGGGTGCCCAGTTTGTCCTTCAGGCGAACGATGCGATAGCTGTTGCGGCGGCCGTCCGCGAGCCGGCGCGGCAACGCAAACAAGGCCAGCCCACCGGTGCCTTTGGCCGCGCCTTCCGGGCGCGCCAGCAACAGTGCGACGTCGGCGTCGGCGTGCGAGCAAAACCATTTGTCGCCGAAAAGCCGCCAGACGCCGTCCTCGCAGCGCGCGACCGTCTCGATGGCGCCGACGTCCGAGCCGCCGGCGCGCTCGGTCATGAACTGGGTCCCTTTCCACAGTGTCGCCGGGTCATCCGAGAGCATCTTCGGCAACAGATAATCTTTCAGCTCGGCGCTGGCGAATGTGCGGATCAGATGGATCGAGGTGTCAGTGACGCTGATCGGGCACATCAGGCCGAATTCGGCCTGCACGAACAGATATTGCAGCGCGTATTTCGCGACCGCGGGCAGCGGGCCGTTCATGCCGAGCGTGCCGGCGCGATGGCTCATGGCGTGGAACTGGAAATCGCCGAACGCGATTTGCTCCATCTCGCGGTAGGACGAATGGTAGTCGATCCAATCCTCGTCGCGACCGAAGCGGTCACGCGCATGCAAGACCGGCGGGTGCTTGTCGGCGGCTCGCGCCAATTCGTCGAGCTGGCCGCCCGCCAGCGCGCCCATGCGCTGGAAATGCGGTTCCAATTGGCGAAAGTCATCCGAATTCAAATACAAGGGCAAAAGATCACCCAGGCCACGATCGAGCGCATAGAAATTCTGTCCGATGCAATCCGGCGCCATGTGATCGGCGCCGCGCCGGAGCTGCTGCGGTTCGGAGGCGTCGGACGATTGGCTGGACGGTGGCCCGTGCATCTTGAACCTCGTTCCCTGGCCGATCGGCTAGCTGGACGCCGTCCGCGCTGACACGCAGCATGGCCGCAGCAGCCACTAATATCGCCTTCCGGCAATTTATTCCAACTCGATCAGTCAGTTCGACAGGATTTGGGGTGTTGGGCCTGCACAACAAATTTGCTTGATCCCCGGCGGTTCTTGAACAGACTGCCCCAAAATCTCATGTTGATGTCGCCGCTCATTGGCTGCGTGAGCGACGACCGCGGCAAAGGGCCAAGGCAGATGAAAGCTGCAACGGAGCGATTGGCTGAGAGCCCGATCGCGGATTTCCACGAGTGGCGCGGCCTCAAGCCGTTGATCATGCTGCTGGCCGTCGGCTTGTCGGGCTGCGGCGACAAACCGCAACCGCAGGCCGCGGCCGGTCCGCCGCCCGTCACGGTCGCGCAGCCGGTCAAACGTACCGTCACCGACTGGGATGAATTCACCGGACGGTTCGACGCCGTGGAAGAGGTTCAGGTTCGCGCCCGGGTCGGCGGCTTCGTCACCAACGTCGAGTTCCGTGACGGCGCCTTCGTCAACACCGGTGACCTCTTGTACATCATCGATCCTCGCCCCTTTGAGGCGATCGCCGAGCAGGCGGACGGCCAATTGTCGGATGCTCGCGCCAAGGGCGAACTCGCCAGGCGCGAACTCGACCGAGGGCTGACTCTCGTTCAAACCCAGGCGGTTTCCGAGTCCATTGTCGACCAGCGCCGTCAGGCCATGCAGGCGGCCAAGGCCGCGGAGATGCAGGCCGAAGGCGCGCTCAAGGCGGCCCAGCTCAACATCGAATTCACGCACGTGGTCGCCCCGATCAGCGGACGGGTGAGCCGCCATCTCGTCAGCGTCGGCAATCTCGTGCAGGGCAGCGACAACGGCGCCGGCACCATGCTGACCTCGATCGTCTCACTCGATCCGATCTACATCTATTTCGACCTGGATGAGGCGACCTATCTCAAATACAACCGGCTCTATTTCGCCGGTCAGCGCCCGAGTTCGCGCGAGACCCCGAACCCGGTCCAGGTGGCGCTGACCGGCGAGACCAAGCCATCTCACGATGGCAAGATGGATTTCCTCGACAATCGGCTGGATGTCTCGACCGGCACGCTGCGTGCGCGGGCGGTGATCCCGAACAAGGATTTTTCCATTCTGCCCGGGCAATTCGGGCGCGTCCGCTTGATCGGCAGCGCGCCCTACGAAGCTCTGCTGCTGCCCGACACGGCGATCGCAACCGATCAATCGCGCAAGATCGTCCTCGTGGTCAAGGAGGACGATACCGTTGAGGCGCGGCCGGTCGTCCTTGGGCCCCTCGACGACGGCTTGCGGGTGATCCGCGAGGGACTGAAGCCGGAGGACCGCGTGATCGTCGAGGGCCTGCAGCGCGCGCGCGTCGGCGCGAAAGTTTCGCCGCATCCGGCCGCGACCGGCAGCAAGACATGAATCTCGGCCGGCTCTCCATCAATCAGCCGATCCTGGCGATGGTGCTGTCGATCGTGCTTCTGATCGTCGGCGCCATCGCCTACACCACGCTGCCGGTCGCGGAATATCCGCAAGTGGTGCCGCCGACCGTGGTGGTCACCACGCAATATCCCGGCGCCTCCGCACAAACCGTTTCCGACACCGTCGCGGCACCCATCGAGCAGCAGATCAACGGCGTCGAGGATATGCTGTATCTCTACAGTCAGGCGACCTCGAACGGTCAGCTCACCATCACCGTCACCTTCAAGCTCGGCACCGATCTCGACAAGGCCCAGGTGCTGGTACAGAACCGGGTCGCGATCGCGCAACCGCAACTTCCCGACGAGGTGCAGCGCAACGGCGTCGTCACCCGCAAGAACAGCCCGGACATCTTGATGGTGGTGTTCATGCTGTCGCCCGACGACAGCTTCGACCAGCTCTACATCAGCAACTACGCGCTGCTGCAGGTTCGCGACCAGCTGCTTCGGCTCGACGGCATCGGCGACATCCAGATTTTCGGCGCACGCGATTATTCGATGCGACTTTGGCTCGATCCCGACAAGATCGCCAATCTCGGCCTGACCGCGGGCGATGTGCTGGCGGCGATCAGGGCCCAGAACCTGCAGATCACCGGCGGCCAGCTCGCCGCGCCGCCGATCGCGGACCGGGCGTTCCAGCCCAATCTTTCCTTCACCGGCCGGTTGACCGACATCCAGCAGTTCGAGGACATTCTCGTCAAAGCCGGCGCCGACGGCCGTACCGTGCGGCTGCGCGACGTGGCGCGGATCGAATTGGGGGCGTTGGACTACACCACCAACAGCTTCCTGCTGCGGAAAACCGCGGTGGCGATGCTGGTGACCCAGCGCCCCGGCTCGAACGCACTGGCCACGGCGAAGAATATTTCTGATGCCATGGTCAGGCTCAAGGCCAGTTTCCCCAAGGGGCTCGATTACAATATCGGCTACAATCCGACCGAGTTCATCGCGCAGTCGGTCAGCGAACTGATCAAGACGATCTATGAGGCGATGGCCCTTGTCGTCATTGTGGTGCTGGTGTTCCTGCAGGGCTGGCGTCCCGCGATCATCCCGATCGTGGCGATCCCGGTCTCGCTGATCGGCACCTTCGCGGCGATGGCCGCGCTCGGCTTTGCCATCAACAACCTGACCCTGTTCGGCCTTGTGCTCGCGGTCGGCATCGTGGTGGATGACGCCATCGTGGTGGTCGAAAATGTCGAGCGGCATCTTCGTGACGGCATGAGCCGGAAGGATGCGGCGCTGCGCACCATGGAGGAAGTCGGCGGCGCGCTGGTTTCGATCGCGCTGGTGTTGTGCGCAGTGTTCGTGCCGACGGCCTTCCTGGGCGGCATTTCGGGCCAATTTTTTCAGCAGTTCGCGATTACCATCGCGGTCGCGACCGCGATCTCCTGCTTCTGCTCGTTGACGCTCTCGCCCGCGCTGGCCTCGCAGATCCTCAAGCCGCATGAAGACGAGCGGCCGCCGGCCCGCTGGAATCTGATCGGGCGCGGCTGGGAGAAATTCACCGGCTTCTTCAACAGCGGCTTTGACCGGCTGTCGCACGGCTATGGCGGCGCCGCCGGCTTTGTGATCCGGCATTCGGCGGTCATGCTGCTGATTTATGTGGCGTTGATCGGCAGCGCCGGATGGCTGCTGATGACGACGCCGCAAGGGTTTATTCCGGCCCAGGACCGCGGCTACATCATCGTCTCCGTGCAATTGCCCGGCGCGGCCTCGCTGGCGCGCACCACCGAGATCGTCCGGAAAATCGAAAACATCGCCCTCGACACGCCCGGCATCGTGCGCGTCGCGGTCTTCGCCGGGCTGTCCGGCGCGACCCGGACCCAGGCCAGCAATGCCGCGGCGCTGTTCCCGGTATTCGACGAACCGGCGGTGCGCCTGAAGAAAGGCCTGTCGGCCGCAAAGATCACGGGCGAATTGCGCAGGCGGCTGTCCGCGCTGGAGGGCGCTTTCATCATCGTGATTCCACCGCCCTCGATACCCGGCATCGGCACCGGCGGCGGTTTTGCGATGCGCATCCTGGACCGGCAGGGTCGGGGTCCCGAATTTCTGGCGGCGGCCACCGACGAACTGGTGGCCGCGGCCCGCAAGGCGCCGGGGCTGACCGCGGTGTTTTCGCCCTACACCGCCAACACGCCGCAGGTTTTTGTCGACATCGACCGCATCAAGGCGCAAAAGCTCGGCGTTCCCATCCAGAACGTCACCGAAGCGATCGAGACCTATTTCGGCTCGGCCTATGTCAACGACTTCAATATTCTCGGCCGCACCTATCACGTCACCGCGCAGGCCGATCTGGCGTTCCGGAAAGAGACCGCCGACCTCGCCCGCCTGCGCACCCGCAATGCCCAGGGCGATATGGTGCTGCTCGGCAGCGTGGTGGATTTCAAGGACATTTCAGGGCCGGACCGGGTCGCGCGCTACAACCTTTATCCGGCCTCCGAACTGCAGGGCGATACGCTTCCGGGGACCAGTTCGGCGACCGCCATCGACACCATGAAGCGGCTGGCGGACGAGACGCTGCCGAGCGGCTTTTCCTACGACTGGACCGACCTGTCCTATCAGCAGGTCACCGGCGCCAATCAAGGCCTGTATGTATTTCCGATCTGCGTCCTGTTCGTGTTCCTGGTGCTGGCGGCACAATATGGCAGCTGGAGCCTACCCTTCGCCGTCATCCTGATCGTGCCGATGTGCCTTTTGGCGGCGACCATCGGGGTGCGGATCATGGGGCAGGACGTCAACATCCTGACCCAGATCGGCTTTGTGGTTCTGGTGGGCCTCGCCGCCAAGAACGCGATCCTGATCGTGGAATTCGCCCGCGACATCGAAGCCGAGGGCCGCGATCGGCTGGAAGCCGTCATCGAGGCTTGCCGCTTGCGGCTGCGTCCTATTCTGATGACGTCGTTTGCCTTTATTCTCGGCGTGTTGCCGCTGGTCGTTTCGGCCGGTTCCGGATCGGAAATGCGTCAGGCCGTCGGGGTCGCCGTGTTTTTCGGAATGCTGGGTGTGACGCTGTTCGGATTGGTCTTCACGCCGATCTTCTACGTGATCGTGCGTAACCTGGCCGACCGCTCGCACCGCAAAGCCGAGATGCCGGCGGGATAGCGGGCAATCCATCGCTCGCCTGGCGCAGGCGTGGATGGCTTCATCGCAGGGCTCATGGCCATGACGGGCCGCGACTCCGCCGTTCACAACCATTGGCTAACCGGAAGGGGATGGGCAGAAGCGGGCTTACCAAATATTATGGTCGGAGCAGAACCATTCGAGAGAGGCCATCATGCGATCGGGATTTTTGTGCGCGGCGGTTGCAGCGTTTGGACTTTTGCTCGCTGGGCCGGTGGCGGCGCAGGGCGTCAAGATCGGCATTCTGAACGACCAGTCGGGGGTCTATGCCGACTACGGCGGTAAATGGTCGGTCGAGGCCGCCAAGATGGCTGTGGAGGATTTCGGCGGCAGCGTGCTCGGCCAGAAAATCGAGGTGATTTCCGCCGATCATCAGAACAAGGCCGATCTTGCCACCGCGATCGCGCGGCGCTGGTATGAGGTCGAGGGCGTCGACATGATCACCGAGCTGACGACGTCCTCGGTCGCGCTCGCGGTCCAGGACCTGTCGAAGCAGATGAAGAAGATCGACATTGTCGTCGGCGCCGCGACCTCACGGCTGACCGGCGATGCCTGCCAGCCCTACGGCTTTCACTGGGCCTATGACACCCATGCGCTCGCGGTCGGCACCGGCGGCGCCCTGGTCGAGGCCGGCGGCGACACCTGGTTCTTCATGACCGCCGACTACGCCTTCGGCTATGCGCTGGAAAAGGACACCGGCGACATCGTCCGGGCCAAGGGCGGACAGGTTCTGGGTTCGGTCCGCATTCCCCTGAACTCGTCGGATTTTTCGTCGTTCCTGCTGCAGGCGCAAAGCTCGAAGGCCAAGATCATCGGCCTCGCCAACGCCGGCCTCGACACCACCAATTCGATCAAGCAGGCGGCCGAGTTCGGCATCGTCAAGGGCGGCCAGAAACTCGCCGGGCTGTTGCTGACCTTGGCCGAGGTCAATGGGCTTGGTCTCGAAGCCGCGCAAGGCCTGGTGCTGACCGAGGGCTATTACTGGGATCGCGACGACAGAAGCCGCGAATTCGGCAACCGCTTCTTCGCGCGCACCGGCCGGATGCCGAACATGGTCCAGGCCGGCACCTATTCGGCGACGCTGCAATACCTGAAGGCCGTCAAGGCCGTCGGCAGCAAGGACACCGAGGCGGTGGCGAAGAAGCTGAAGGAGATGCCGGTCGACGATATCTTCGCGCAGGGCGGCAAGGTGCTGGAGAACGGCCGCATGGTGCACGACATGTATCTGTTCGAGGTCAAGAAGCCCAGTGAATCAAAGAAGCCTTGGGACTACTACAAGCAGCTCGCGGTGGTGCCGGGCGAGAAGGCCTTTCTGTCGGCCAAGGCCAGCGGCTGCCCACTGGCGAAGGAGTAGCTTGGCGAAGGCGTAGCGTGCCGGGCTCCTTTTGCCTCGCGCCGCTGTTCGCCCATACACATCCGGCAAGGCGAATTCCGCTTTGTCCGCCCTGGATCAGCAGGAGCCCTCTGCCGGAATTTCCCGGTCGGTATCGAGCGATAACTTTACCGCTCCGGGCACCGCGTAATCGGTATGGCTCGAATAGATGACGATGCGATCTCTCAGTCGCGCTAACACGCGATGGAGGATCCGCGACGCCTGGTCGAAATCCAGATGCTCGACCGGCTCGTCGAGCAGAACCAGCGGGGCGCTGGAGAGCAGCGCGCGGGCGAGGTTGAGCCGCTGGGCCTCGCCGAGCGAGAGCTTGTCCTGGCTGATCCAGGTCCCCAAGCCTTCCGGTCCGGCGAACCGGCCGTCGAGTTCGAGGTCAGTGAGCACCCGCCAGCATTCGGCATCCGTTTTGTCAGGTGCGAAAAGATTCTCCCTGACGCTGTCGTTGAGAATCGCGGCATCGTGCAGACCAAGATGCGAGGCTGACCGGCGGTAGGCATTGAGCATCAGCACGCCATCGCCGGCGAACTGGCCCGAATGGTCGGTGCCGATCCAACCGCCAACCTGTTTCAGCAACGTGGTCTTTCCCGTACCGCTGGCGCCGAGCAGGGCGGTCGGGTGGCCGGCGCGGAACGTCAGATGGAGCGGCTCGCCGAGGCGGCGGCCATCCGGCGCCTGCCGCGGCACGGCCCTGAGTGTCAACCTCTGCAGCCGAGGCGCCGAAAAGGACGGCGATGTTTCCGGCGCACGCGCCCCGGACCAGCGGCCCAGTCCTTCGCGGGCGGCCTGTGCGCGCACCCATCCCTGCGGGATGCGCGAGATGCCATGCGCGCTTTCGCCGAGCGCGAGCCAGCCGAATCCTACAAGGGCGGGAACGAGAAGCGCGCTGCCGCGATCCCCGGCCTGCCAGGCCGCCGCGAGCACGCTGAGCATCGAAATCGGGCCGGCCAGCCCTGCCAACAGGTCGAGCGCGGCGAGGGTGCGGCGTTGCGCCAGACGTTGGCCTTCGGCATCGCTGAAATGAGCAAAGGCCACGCTCAAGAGACCGGCGAAAGCCCGCTCGGCCTTTAGCGGAACGATCGAGGCCAACACCGCGCCCATGGTGCGGCCGGCCGTCCGCTGCGACGATCTCACCGATGACCATTGCTGCGCAACGCCCGGCACCAGGCGGCGTAATGTGATTGCCAGCGCGGCCGACACCAGGATGATCGGCAGCAGCGCCAGCGGCGTCAGCCATGCCGTCGCCGCCGCCAGCAGGGCGGCTGCCGCCAACAGAACGGCTGCCGGCATGGCGACGCGTAGCTGCGCGTAATCGACGTCTTCGACGTCCTCCATGTAGTCGGAGAGCCGGTCATGGTTGCCGAGTTGCCAGCTGGCGGCGCGGGCGGCCGGGGCCTGGGCCATGGTCATGAACAGCGCGGCGCGGCGCCTGACCTGGTCGAGCAGCGCGGCACGATGGCCAACGACGCGTTCGCCATATTTGCCGAGCGTCTTGCCCAGTGCGAACAACCTGACGAAAGCTGCCGGCGTATGAAAATCGAATGCCAGCGCGGCCGGCCCCATTCCCGCCAGCGCAACGGCTCCAAGGAACCAGACCGACACGCCGGTAAGCAGGATTCCGCAAGCGCCGGCCACCACCGCGAGCACAAAGGCCAGTGGCCAAGGCGACCTGGCGCGCGCGGAAGCCGGTGCCGCTGTGGGAATCGCGGCGGCACTGGAGGAGAGGGCGGGACGCGGGCTCATGCGGCGACGGCCTGCTTGTTGGGCGAGGGAGCCTGCAGCGCGCAATGCCGGCTGGCGGCTTCGATCAGCTGCGGGTCGTGGGTGGCAACGATGACCAGGCGCCGCGTAGCGGTTTCGATCAGGACCTGCCGGACCAGTCGCGCGGTGTTGGAATCGAGTTTCGCCGTCGGCTCATCGGCGA
>Ga0182012_10007325_pt1 | contig 11053 bp, 9 predicted proteins | sample 612S2SmetaG_FD_120486 | JGI IMG/M metagenome (GOLD analysis project Ga0182012, IMG submission 120486) | Permafrost microbial communities from Stordalen Mire, Sweden - 612S2S metaG | ecosystem: Environmental > Terrestrial > Soil > Wetlands > Permafrost | place: Sweden: Stordalen | collected...
ACCGTTGCTCCCTTCCGGGCCTGGCGGAGTTCACCGGTCCAACGTTGCATAGGACCCGACCAACGCCAATCTCTCAGAACCGGAATGGTGGAGCAACCCTTATCTTGAGTCTCTTCCTGCACCCTTCGCCCCCCTATAACAGGTGTTTTACCAACGACAACACCCCCGCCTTGACCGCCGAGCGATGGTGCGAAGCGCCGTGGGCATTCATAATCATCTCCCGATTTTTCACATACCAATCGTAGCTGTGCACAAACATTTCGTTGTTGGAATACTTCGGCTGCCAGCTGAGTTCGGTCTTCGCCTTCGTGATGTCAAAGTAGAGCGAGCGCCCATACATCATGGCATGGTAGGGGCCGAGCGGTGATAGCCCGGCGGCGCTGGCAATTTTCATCAACGCCATCGCGGGCGCCATCGGCACGCCTTTAACTTTCGACCCGGTCTGGGCATGGGCGCAAAGGTGTTCGAGCACTTCGCGCATCGTGCCATAGCGGTCGGTACCGCAATTATACAGCGTCGCTCCCGATCGGTGGGCTGCCAAGATGCACGCGTCGGCCAAATCGTCGGCGTGGACAAATTGGTAAATATTATCTCCGCGCCCAAACACCGGCACATTGTAACCTGTGCGAATCCATTCAAAGAGCATTTGAAAAATTCCCAACCGCCCATGGCCCATGATGGTGCGCGGTCGGATAATCGTTACGTCGAGGCCCTGGCTCACATAACTCTGGCACCGTTTTTCGCCCTCCAGTTTGGCCACCCCATAACTTTCGCCGGGTGACGGCACAGTTAGCTCTGTGACCGGGTTGGTCTTGGGCGCGCCAAAAATAGCGCTCGAAGAAACATAAATTACTTTGCGCAGCTTCGCTGTTTGCGCGGCCGACAAAAGATTTTCTGTGCCCGTCACGTTCACCGATTGAAACAGCTCCTTGTCCTTCGCCAGCGGCACTTGCGCCACGCAGTGAAATACGACATCACATCCAGCTACGGCGGCCGCCAATTTCGCCGGGTCGCGGATGTCGCCTTGAATGAATTCCACGGCTGGCGTGCGGTCGCTGGCGTCGGACAAATCAAACACCCGCACGCTTTCACCGCGCGCAATCAGCCGGTCTCGCAATAACGAACCAAAATAGCCGGAGCCGCCGGTGACCAAGTATTTCATAAATATCAAAATCGAAAAACAGGGTTCGCCTAAAACTTGATGTTATTATCCGCACACCAGCGCAGCGAGCGCCGCATTCCTTCTTCCAGATCCACGGCGGGCTTGTAGCCCAGTTCACGTTCCGCGCGGGCCACCGAGCAGGCAATGGTTTTGTTCATTTCCGACAGCACGTGAAATTTTTGATGGTAGATGCCGGCGGATTGCAAAGTCCAGTCAATGACTTCCGCCACGTCACTCGCGAATCCCGGCAGGCGCATTCGCTTGTGCGCGCACTTGTGGCCAAATTCCGTTTCCAGCAGGCGCTCCACCGTGTCGATGATTTCATTCATTGTGTACGGCCGCTTGTCCGCGACCCAATACGTCTGGCCGACCGCACCGGGCGTCAACGCCGCCAGTTGCAACCCCTGGCATAGATTGTCGATATAGCTCATCGAGCGCTTGTTATTGCCGCTGCCGACAATAGGTGCCTTACCATCGCGAATCATGGCAAAAAACAATGTCTGCCGCGGCGGCTGATACGGTCCGTAAAACCACGGCGGACGAATGACGACCGTTTCGATATCGCCGCTTTTTGTATGCTCCTTGACCGCCAACTCGAGCAGCATTTTCGATTTCCCATAATTCATATACGGGTGGTAGGGCGAATTCTCGTCAAAGAGATGATCGGGAAACGGATTGTTGCCGCAGGGTGAATTCGATGAAACGACTACCGCGCGTTTCACCCCGGCGCTCGCAGCGGCGGTTAGCACATTTTTCCCGCCCTCGACGTTGATCGAGAAAAACTCGCTGACTTTTTTAGGGTGAATGATGCCCGCCGTATGAATCAAAATCGCACCCTTGGCGTTGGCGCATAATTTCGCGCAAGCCGCCGGGTCGCGCACGTCGCCTTCGACCACTTCCACGCGGTCGGAAATATTGCGTAGCAGCGCGGCATCCTGGCCGGGCAGGATCAGCGCGCGCACTTTCAGGCGGGTATTTGGGCCGCGCAGCAGATCGTGATCCGGCAGTCCGTTGATGAGAGTTTGCACGAGGCGAAAACCCAGCCAGCCTTGTGCGCCGGTGACGATGACTTGTTCAGTTGGCCAGTTACCCATATTATTTTTGGTTGAGAAAATGGAGTGCGTTGCGGCGAGCAAAGGCCATCACGCTGCCCTGCGGGTTCACACCCGGCGCGGTGCAGAGCAGGCTCGCATCAGCCACATAAAGGTTTTTGACGCCGTGCACGCGACCGAATGAATCCACGGCGCATTTCGAGCGGTCTTCGCCCATCGGGCAAGAGGAAAAGAGGTGAATGGTGATGAGGCTCGCTTTACCGGGTGAGATGGCTTCCGGCAATCCGCGCAGGTCATCCACGTTGTTGAGTGCAGAAATTCCCGTCACTCCAGGATAAACTTTCTCTGCTCCGGAAGCGAACATCATTTCCGCCAGCTTGCGCAAGCCATCAGCCAGATCCCGCAAGTCGGCAGCGGATAATTTGTAGCGCACCAGTGGGTCGCGAAAGCCCGGCAGTGGTCGCACCGTGCCATAGCCTTCGCCGGTGATCATAGCGTAGTAATTGGCCTGGCGCGTCCACGTTTTAGAAACCGCGCGCGCCGCTCCCGGATGGTCGAGCAGGCCGAGGGCGAGGTAGGGTGGACTGCTGATGGAACAACCAAAACTCAACCGGGGCGAAAACTCCTTCACCTGATGCACGGGCACGCCAAGGTCGGCGGCGTTGATGGTTTCCGGAAATTGGGCGACGAGTTTAATGGTCGGATGCAAACGCAGTCTTTCACCAATGTTCTGATTGAGTCCCGAACGTCGCAACAGAGCCGGCGTCTGCACTGCTCCAGCGCAGACGAACAAAGTTTCTGCAGAAATTTCGATGGTTTTCCCCGCGCCATGTTCAGCGCGCACCAGCCACCGCCCGCCTTCCTGCCGGATGGATTGCGCGCGACTGTTCGGGACCAATTTGCCTCCCGCGTGCAAAAAGCGTGGCACAAACGTCCGCGTCATCGACTGCCGCGAACCACGCGATTCGCTGGCGGCATTTGATTCATAACGAAACCACCGGGGCACTTCCATGGATTTCCAGCCGAGTTTTAGCGCGCCGTTGTGCAATTTTAGCGAAGCAACTGGAGCCGCACCCGGCAGCAGCGAAACACTCACGTCGCGTTCGCACGCTTCAAAATGCGGGCGCAATTCATCGTCTGCGATGCCTTCAACTTTAAAATTTTTGCGCCACGTGGAAAGAATATCCGGTGGCGTGCGGTGGTAGAGACCACTGTTGATTTCGCTGCCGCCGCCCACACAGCGGCCTTCGACATAGGCGATTTTCGTCTTACCCATCGCCACCGTCAGCCCGCCGCCGCGGTATTTCTGCTCCATTTCCTGTCGCGAAAACGGCTCGCACGATTCCAGCGCGAGATAAGGACCTTCTTCCAGCATCACGACCTCGCGCCCTGCTTCCGCCAGCAGGCAACCGGTGATACTACCACCCGGCCCCGAACCGATGATGAGCACTTCACAGCGTTGTTGCGCGGGTGGGTCGCGCACCACCGCACCGGCTGGGCCATCCAGTTCGCTCGGCGGCTCGGCACCCAAGGCGCGGCTATGCAACGCCAGCGCGGTAAGACTTTCATGAAAGCGGAGAAAGTCCTTGGTTGCCCCCAGCGGAAGATTTTTCCACCACCGGATAAACTTTTCCCGTTTTTCTGGAGGCGCACTATGAAAAGATTGTCCGATCACCAGCCACGCCAGTTCATCAAAGCCCAGCGTGGCGAGCTTCATGGGCGGCTGCAAAAAATCCATCATGCGCGCCTGTTCGCGCAAAATGAATTGCGCAATGTCATTATACGGCGGCTGCAAACTCGGCTCGGCGGGATCCGCCAATTCCGTCGCCAGCGCATAGGCGAGGGCGCAGGCAGTGTCGTGCCGTTGGGCTTGAAAAGGGAAACTCATGGACAGTTTGGCGCCGGTTAGGTCGCCAGCCAGACCAGCAACAACGCGAGCACGCCAATGATGTAACTCTGCACGTCCTTGAGCGCAAACAGCACCGGGTCGTCGTGCAATTGCCCGCGATGGGTGATCAGCCATACGCGGCTGATCCAGTAGAGCAGCAGCGGGCAAATCAACAGGAGTAGGCCTGGATGATGGTAGAGTTTGCTCACCTGTTCACTGTTCACATACAGCGCCATCACGATGACGGAGAGGTACCCACTCGTCATGCCAAAGGTGTTGACGATTTCAAGATCGCCGACGACATAACCGCGACCTTTGATGCCCGTCAGATTTTGTTCACGCAGGGATTGCAACTCCTGCAAACGTTTCATCATCGCTAAACTCAGGAAAATAAACATCGAAAACCCCAGCAGCCACGAGGAAAACTCGATGCCCGAGGCTACATGGCCGGCGACGAGGCGCATCGTGTAAAGACCTGCCAGCACAAACACGTCGAGGATGGCCACTTCCTTCAAACGCAGCGAATAAGCCGTCGTGATGACTCCATAGGCCAGCAGCACCAGCGCAAATTTAGGTAAAGCAATCAAGGAAAGCACCGTCGGGATCAACAATAGCAACGGCCCACCGATGAATGCCCAGGGTAGATACAAACGCCCGGACGCCAGTGGCCGGTTGCGTTTGCGCACATGCTGCCGGTCGGATTCCAAATCGAGCAAATCATTGAGCACATACACGCCAGAGGCGAAAAAGGAAAACGCCGCAAAGGCCAGCAGCGACGACTGCACCATTGTCACATCACGTAGTTTATGCGCGGTGATGAGCGGCACAAAAATAATTATGTTTTTCACCCATTGGTGCGGGCGCAACGCTTTCCACGCCGCTCGCGCCCGTTCTGGCGGCCCGGCAAATTCCGCCACCACTCGTCCCGCATTCCGCATCCGCGTAGCGAGGGATTTCGGCGCGTTGACCACAATGTTCTTTCTCGTCGCCGCCCAAACCGCCACGTCCGCGTATGAATTACCGGCGTAATCAAAACCCCCCTGGCCAAACTTTTTTACAAGCGCATCCCGTTTGGTTTCCGAGCGTAGGTTCGTCTGCCCATCGCTCGCCATTACTTCGTCAAATAGCCCGACTTGGGCAGCAACTTTTTCGACGAGTGCACGGTCGGAGGCACTAACCAGTAGGATGCGGCGGCCCCGGCTTTTCTCTTCCCGCAAAAATTGGACAAACGGCTCGTTATAAGGCAGTAGCGCGGGATTGATCGTCGTGCGTGCGGCCACCTGGCGCTTCAGATTGGCCCGACCGCTCATTACCCAAAACGGCACGGCAAAAATGTACAAAAAGTTCTGCTTGATCAACCGCGCCAGTGATTCCCACAGCATGTCTGAATAAATCAGCGTCCCGTCCAAATCCACGCACAACGGCGCGGTCGGGACTGGAGACTCATGAGCAGCAGCCTGCTGGGGATGGGAAGCGTTCGCCAAGCCGTCATTCCATCCAAAAAAGCCCTGCGGCTCAAGACTTTCCCGGCACAGGGCCAATCCTTACGCCCTGCTTACCGGCGCCGTCCGCCTGAAACGAGCGATAGATAGTAAAGCAGAGTTCCCAGCGAGGCGATAAACGCCGCCACATAAGTCCACGCCGCCGCTTTCAAAACTGCACGCGCGCCGACCATTTCTTCGCTGTTCAGAATGCCCAAGCCTTGCAGCCGTTGGAGGGCCCGGCGTGAAGCGTCGAACTCCACCGGCATCGTCACCAGTTGGAAGACGGACAAAATAAGATATACCCCAACCGCGAGGTAAATCAGGCCAAACATCCGAAAGAAAATACTGCCAATGATAATCATGGGCATCAGATTGCAGGCAAAAGTTGTAATCGGCACCAATTGCATGCGCATATTCAGCGCGGCGTAGTGTTCTTTGTCCTGGATGGCGTGGCCGGATTCATGGGCCGCGACCCCCAGCGCTGACAGGCTCGTGCCGTGGAAATTCTCTGAACTCAACGCCAGCCGCTTGTTCTGGGCGTCGTAGTGGTCCGTCAAGTGGCCCGGGATTTCCACGATGTCCACATTGTCAATCCCCGCCGAACGCATGACTGCATTGGCGACCTCCGCGCCGGTCATGCCGGTGCGGGAGCCGACCTGCGCCCACTTGTTATAGGTGCTACTAACCCGCATTTGCGCCCAGAGGCCTAGGACCAACGGGAAAATGAACAAGAGAAGATATTCCGTTAACATGGCTTAAAGAGAGGTCAAAAGTTGTAAAAAGGTTGAGGCCAATAATGACAAGCCCACCTTGAACCAAGTTCCCTTCGGCGGCAAGCGAAAGTGGATGGCGGGGATAATGATAAATCACAAGCGTGGCGCCTCCTATACCCTCAAGGTTTTGGTCTTGTCTTTATTGTAAAAGGTCTTACCTTTTTAATCATGGCTTCGCTGACCATCAAACTCCCTCCCGCGCTAAAGACTGAATTGGAAGCTACGGCGCGTTTGCGTGGCTGGAGTGTTTCCGCAGTAGTGCGCGAAGCGGTCGAGGGGCGTTTGCGCCAGGGACGTCGTGGGCAAAAAACATCCTTATATGAACGCACCCGGCATTTGTGCGGCTGCTTCGATAGTGGTGTAAATGATCTGGCGACCAATCCCAAATACCTGGAGGGGTTGGGCGGGTGGAAACGATAATTGTCGATGCCGGGCCGCTGGTGGCTTACTTGGACAAGAGCGAACAACACCACGATTGGGTCAGTTCTCTTCTTAAAGAGTTGTCGGAACCTATGCTCACTTGCGACGCCGTGTTGGTCGAGGCGGCGTTTGTCTTGGGCCGCAAAGGCCTGGCGCCGGAGAAGACTTTTTCATTGCTGACCGAAGAACTGGTCACACCCCGTTTCGAAATGGCCCAGCATCGACAGGAATTGATGGCGCTTTTGCGTTCTTACCGCGATGTGCCGATATCGCTGACGGATGCCTGCCTTATCCGTATGAGCGAACTGCACCGGGCGAGTGTCGTGTTCACTCTTGACCGGGATTTTCTCGTTTATCGCCGTAATGGCCGCCAGCGGATTCCGCTGCTGGCGCCCTTTGCGTAAAACGGATAGGCATTTTGCGTTGCGCCAAAAACTTGCCTCGGGCGGGGTGGGGTGTCATGGTGTTCGTTTTTCATGAGCGATCCCGCACCTGTCCAGCCCGCCTCCGCCTCGCCGTCCGTCTCCGATGTGAGCCACGACCTGCGCGCCGTGCGCTTGCTGCGCTTGCAGGAATTGCGCGCCCAGGGTCAGGACCCTTTTCAAAACAACTGGACGCAGTCGCACACCTCCAAGCAGGCCGTTGAATCTTTCCCCGAGGGCCAGGAAACCGGCCCCGAAGTTTCCGTCGCCGGACGCATCGTCATGTTCAACGACATGGGCAAGTCGTGCTTTATTAAACTCCTCGACCGCGACGGCACCATCCAGGCCTATGTCCGTAAAGACGTGATTGGTGACGAAGCCTACGCGGCCTTTAAAAAACTCGATCTCGGCGACATTCTCGGCACCGTCGGTCCGCTCTTTAAAACCAAGACCGGCGAAATTACCGTCCGCTCGCGCGAATACCGCCTGCTGAGCAAGGCGCTGCGTCCGTTGCCGGAAAAATGGCACGGTCTGACCGACAGCGAGCAAATTTACCGCCAGCGCTACCTCGACCTCATCGTCAATGCCGAGTCGCGTGAGCGCTTTCAACTCCGCAGTAAAATCGTCCGCGCCGTGCGCGAATATTTGTGGAGCCGCGACTTTGTCGAAGTCGAGACGCCCGTATTCCATGCCATTCCCGGTGGCGCCGCAGCCCGGCCGTTTACGACGCATTTCAACGCGCTCGCCTGCGATTTTTATCTGCGCATCGCGCTGGAGCTGCACCTCAAGCGCATGTTGGTTGGCGGCTTTGACCGCGTGTTTGAGGTTGGTCGCGTTTTTCGCAACGAAGGCCTGTCCCGCCGTCATAATCCCGAGTTCACCATGCTCGAGGTTTATCAGGCGTACACCGACTACCGTGGCATGATGATGCTCATCCACGACCTCGTCCAATACATCTGTCGCACCGCCTTGGGTGGCCGCACCAGCATCTCGCGCCCCGAAGGAGGCGAAATCGAACTCGCAGGCAAATGGAGGGAAGTGAAGTACAAGGATTTGATCATTGAGGCGACCGGCGACACCGACTGGTTTGCGCGCTCCCGTGAGCAAAAGCTGGCTGCTTGCGCCAAGCTCGGCATCGAAGTGAACCCCGAGAATGCCGATTACGCCATCACGCAAGATGTGTTCGAAAAGCTCATCGAGCCCAAACTCATTCAACCCACCTTTGTAACGCACATCCCGCGTGAACTCTGCCCGCTGGCGAAAATCACCCTGGGCGACACCACGACCCTTGACGTGTTCGAGCTCTGCATTAACGGCCAGGAAATCGCCCCCGCCTATTCGGAGCAGAACGACCCGTTGCTCCAGCGCGAACAGTTTGAAAAACAGGTCGGCGATGATGTCCAGAAGCTCGACGAAGATTTCCTTACTGCGCTCGAGCACGGCATGCCGCCCGCCGGGGGCATGGGCGTCGGCATCGACCGCCTGGTCATTCTACTTACGGGTGCGGCGAATATCCGCGACACGATTCTTTTTCCCTCCCTCCGACCGGATAAAACGGGCGAGGGCAAGAGCCCGAAGCAAGATATCTAGTTATGCCATGGCCGGTTTATCTCGCTCTCAAGCACTTGTTCCCCACTGGGCGACGGGTCAGGGCTGCCTCCGGCTGGCGGGCGATGGCTCTGGCCGTGGGTGTTTCCACCATCTCCTTTATAGTGTTGTTGGGATTTTTGTGGTGGCGAGGGGTGCTTTCCCGTCTGTGGGCTGAATCACCGTCATTTTGGCCAATGGCTGGGCAGTTCGGCCTGGTCTGGCTTTACCTGACGCTTGGAGCAGTTTTTATCGCAGCCATATTTCGCTGCACGCCGTTTTTCAACGCGATGTCTATTTTGGGCATCATGTTGGGAGTCACCGTGTTGATAACCGTGCAAAGCGTCATGAACGGCTTTTCCAGCGAATACGAGGAAGTGTTTATCAAGACACAGGGGCACCTGAACATCTACGGCGATGGGCCGATCAAGAACCCGGAAGAAGTGGCCCAACTCGCGCGCACTGTGCCAGGCGTTAAACTGGCCGAGCCGGTTATTTACGGGCGGGTTATGCTCCGGTGTAATAATACGCCAGCATTCCCCCTCGTCCGCAGTTTTGACGTCAACACCCCTGGGCTGCCCCGCAATCCGCTTGCTGATACGCTCATTGCCGGTTCCATCGACGATCTCGATGATCAACATATTCTCCTTGGTCGCGGCTTGGCTGACCAATTGGGGGCGCACCTCGGCGACAAGGTGGAAGTCTACACCCTGCACATGTTTGACCAATTGAAGAAGGACGCAGTTCCCCTGCCTCGCGAATTGATCGTGGCTGGGGTGTTCGACACGGGCTTTGCCATGTATGACGAGAACACGGCAGCCATCACCCTGCGGCTTTTGCGTGAGCTGGATGGCTTGACCAACGAAGCCGGCAACATCGAGGTGCGCCTCGATAACGACGAGGTTGGCCACATGTTAGACGTGAAGGCAGCCCTGGAAAAACAACTCGCGCCTCTCAACCAAAAACGCGCGGCGGCTGGCGACAACGTGACCCTCTCAGTTTATACCTGGCAGGAGATGAATCAGGACCAGTTGCAAATCCTCTTCGTCGAAAAATCAGTCATGTTTTATATCATGATTGTCATCGTGATTGTGGCGGCGTTTTGCATTTTGTGTTCGTTGGCCACCTCGGTGGTGCGCAAAACGCGGGAAATCGGCGTATTGGGCGCGCTCGGTGCGCGACCGTCTCAGGTCGCAGCGGTTTTTTGCCTGCAAGGCCTCGTCATCGGCTTGGTCGGTGCTTTGCTCGGGGTGGGGCTGTCGCTTATTCTGCTGCATTTCCGCCAGCCCATCGTGGAAGCCTTTGTCGATCAGCGGTTGCTCATCGAGTTCTACAAATTTTACGAGTTTCCTGTCCAATACCGTACGCTCGATTTCGTGAAAATCATCGGATTTACCTTCGTCATTAGCACGCTGGCCGGAGTGCTGCCCGCTTGGTGGGCCGCCCGGCTCAAACCGGCGGAATGTCTGCGCTACGAATAAAGTATCCAACAACTATCACCGGATTCCACGCGATTTCCACACTTAATGCCTGAATTAGAACATCTACTATTTATACCCCATAATCTGCCCAAATTAGGCCAACTTCTTTCCTGATTTTTCCATGTCCGCTTCCATTCTCAACGCCCGCGACCTCCGCAAATGCTACCGCACTCCGGTGGGAGATTTGCCGGTGCTGTGCGGCGTGGACTTGGCGGTGGCGCCGGGGGAAAGTGTCAGCATCCGCGGTGAATCGGGATCGGGCAAAACGACGCTCTTGTACTGTCTGGCCGGCCTGGAGGAAATTGATCAAGGCCAGATCGAATGGGATGGCCGTCCGGTAACTGCCTTGCGGCCAGCGGCGCGCGCCAAAGTGCGGGCCGGATTGTTAGGATTTGTTTTTCAATCGTATTATTTGACGCCTGAACTCGATGCCTTGGAAAATGTTTTGCTGGCGCGCCGCCTGGCGGGGCCGGTACGGGCGGAGGACCACGCCCGGGCGCGCGATCTCCTCGGCAGGGTGGGGTTGGCCGGGCGTTTGCACCATGCGCCAGGGCAACTCTCCGGTGGTGAGGCTCAACGCGTGGCCGTCGCCCGCGCCTTGCTCAACCGCCCCCGGCTGCTCCTGGCCGACGAACCTACCGGCAATCTGGACGAACGCACGGCGGAGGAGGTCATCAGCTTGTTATTGCGTCTTTCTGCCGAAGAAAACACCGCGCTGGTCCTGGTCACCCATCATGCGGGATTTGCCGCGCGCGTCGCCCGCCCATTGCGTCTGGTCCGCGGC
>Ga0182012_10007327_pt1 | contig 11052 bp, 12 predicted proteins | sample 612S2SmetaG_FD_120486 | JGI IMG/M metagenome (GOLD analysis project Ga0182012, IMG submission 120486) | Permafrost microbial communities from Stordalen Mire, Sweden - 612S2S metaG | ecosystem: Environmental > Terrestrial > Soil > Wetlands > Permafrost | place: Sweden: Stordalen | collected...
ACCCTTCTCGTCCTGCGGCTTGCCGAGCACGTCCATGATGCGGCCCAAGGTTCCGGCGCCCACCGGGACGCTGATGCCCTTGCCCGTGCCCGTGACGGAGAGGCCGCGGCGCAGGCCCTCCGAGGGGCCCATTGCGATGGCCCGCACGACGCCGTCGCCGAGCTGCTGCTGCACTTCGAGCGTCAGGTCGACATCATCGAGCTTGAGCGCGTCATAGATCTCGGGGATCTGATCGCGTGGGAACTCCACGTCGATGACCGCACCGATGATTTGCACGATTTTGCCGCTGGACATGATTTTAAATTCCTCTTGCCTATACCGCTGCCGCGCCGCCGACGATCTCCGAAAGCTCCTTCGTGATCGCGGCCTGGCGGGCCTTGTTGTAAATGAGCTGCAGCTCGTCGATGAGCGCGCCGGCGTTGTCGGAGGCGCTCTTCATCGCCACCATGCGTGCCGCCATCTCGGAGGCCACGTTCTCGACCGCGCCCTGGAACACCTGTGACTCGATGTAACGCATCAGCAGCCCATCCAGGATCTCGACGGCGTCCGGCTCGTAGATGTAATCCCAACGCTCCTGCAGATCGGCCTTGTCGACGGTCTGCAACGGCAGGAGCTGCGAGACCGTGCCCTTCTGCGTCATGGTGTTCACGAAGACGTTGTGGACCAAGAGCAGCTGATCGATCTTCTCCTCGCGATACAGATCCAGCATCACCTTGATTGGGCCGATCAGATCCTTGGCGTGAGGACGATCGCCCAAGTGCGTCGCGGACGCCGACAGCTCCACGCCGGACAGGCGGCGAAAAAATTGCAGCGCCTTGAGTCCGACCGCGCAGACGTAGATCTTCGCGTTCTTGCTCCGTGCCTCGCGGATGGAGGCCAGCGCCGACTTGAACAAATTCAGGTTGAGCGCCCCGGCGAGTCCACGGTCGGTGCTCACCACGATGATGCCGACGGCACGCACCGGCCGCTCCAGCGTGAAAGGGTGCTTGAAATCCAGATTCACCTGGCGCAGATGCCCCACGATCTTGCGGATCTTTTCGGCGTAGGGCCGCGCCGCCCGCATGCGCTCCTGCGCCTTGCGCATCTTGCTCGCCGCGACCATTTCCATGGCCTTGGTGATCTTCTGCGTGTTCTTGATGCTCGCGATCTTGCCGCGAATTTCCTTAGCGCCTGCCATAGCCTCTGCTCACTTGATGGTGCTCGTACGCCATTCGCGTCTACAGGGTCGAGAAGAACTCTTCGCAACACTTCTTGAGCGACGCTTCGTTTTCCTTGGTCAGATCGGGCTTCGCATTGATGCTCTTCAAGAGCTCGCCATAACTGCCGCGCGCGAAGGACTGCAGCCCTGCTTCGGCCTCCACCACCTTGCGCCGGTCCACCTTGTCGAAGAAGCCGTTGTTCGCCGCGTACAGCGACAGCGCCATTTCGGCCACCGACATGGGCGCGTACTGCTTCTGCTTCATGAGCTCGGTGACGCGTGCGCCGCGATCGAGCTGCTTGCGGGTGGCTTCGTCGAGGTCGGAGGCGAACTGCGAGAACGCCGCGAGCTCGCGGTATTGCGCGAGCGCGAGGCGCACGCCGCCCCCGAGCTTCTTGATGATGTTGGTCTGCGCGGCGCCGCCGACGCGCGAGACCGAAATGCCGGCGTTGATCGCGGGGCGCATGCCGGCGTTGAAGAGATCCGTTTCCAGGAAGATCTGCCCGTCGGTGATCGAGATCACGTTGGTGGGCACGAAGGCAGTCACGTCGCCGGCCTGGGTTTCGATGATCGGCAGGCCCGTCAGCGATCCCGTCTTGCCCTTGACGCGCCCGTTGGTGATCTTCTCCACGTACTCCTCGTTGACGCGCGCGGAGCGCTCGAGAAGACGTGAATGCAGATAGAACACATCGCCGGGATAGGCTTCGCGGCCCGGAGGACGGCGCAACAGGAGCGAGATCTGCCGGTAGGCGACGGCTTGTTTCGACAGGTCGTCATAGACGATCAGCGCATCTTCGCCGTTGTCCATGAAGTATTCGCCCATGGCGCAGCCCCCGTAGGGCGCGAGGTACTGCATGGCGGCGGGTGTGGATGCGGAGGCGGCCACGATGATGGTGTGCGCCATCGCGCCGTGCTCCTCGAGCTTCCTCACCACGTTGGCGATCGAGCTTTGCTTCTGGCCGATCGCGACGTAGACGCACTTAACGCCCGTGCTCTTCTGATTGATGATGGTGTCGATCGCCACCGCGGTCTTGCCGGTCTGGCGGTCGCCGATGATGAGTTCGCGCTGGCCGCGGCCGATCGGAACCATGGCGTCGATCGCCTTGAGCCCGGTCTGCACCGGCTGGGAGACGCTCTTGCGGAAAATCACGCCCGGCGCGACGCGCTCCAAGGGCGACTTCTGCTTTGCGTTGATGGGGCCCTTGCCGTCGATCGGCGTGCCGAGCGCATCCACCACGCGGCCGAGCAGCTCGGTTCCCACCGGCACTTCGAGAATGCGGCCGGTGGTCTTCACCTCCTGGCCTTCCGAGATGTGTTTGTAGTCGCCGAGCACCACGGCGCCGACCGAATCCCGCTCCAGGTTCAGCGCGAGGCCGAAGGTGTTGCCGACGAACTCGAGCATTTCACCGTAGCGCGCGTCCGCGAGACCATGGATGCGGACGATGCCGTCGGTGACGCTGGTCACCGTGCCGACATTGCGAGCTTCGTTGGTCGACTGGAATTTCTCGATGCGCGCCTTGATCAGGTCGCTGATTTCCGATGCCTTGATGGACATATCCGATCCTCTTGCTGCGGCCTCAACGAGCACCGCGCCTAAACTTCAGTGCTAATCAGTCAATTCCGTTCTGAGACGCTCGAGGCGTCCCTTGAGCGAGCCGTCGATCACCAGATCACCCGCGCGAATCACCGCGCCGCCCAGGAGCCCCGGGTCAACGGTGTTCTTCATATGCACCGTGGCTTTCAAGCGCTTGTCGAGAGCCTGCTTGAGTTTCTCGGCCTGCGCGGCATCGAGCGGCACTGCCGAGACGACCTCGACGTCGACGGTGTTCTCGGCCTGGGAGCGCAGGAATTCGAAATGAGCCAGGATCTCCGGCAAGAGCAGCAGCCGGTCATTCTCCGCGAGCACGCGCACGAAATTCTCGACGCCCGGATTGAGCCGCTCGCCGAGCACATCGTTGACCAGCGAGGCGTGATCCGCCGCGGTCAATTCCGGATTCTTGATCAGCTCCGCGATGCGCGGATCCGCGACCACCTGGGTGGCGAGCGCGAGGCCCTGCGACCAGGCGGCGAACCCCTCGGCCGACGCCTTCGCGTCGCGTGCGTACTCGAACGCCGCCTTGGCGTAGGGCCGGGCGATGGTGGCTCGCTCAGCCACGCGCGACCTCGGCGGCCAACTTGTCGAGCAGCTCCGCGTGCGTCTTCGGATCGATTTCGCGCCCGAGCAGACGCGAAGCGCCTTCGACCGCCAACAGGCCGACTTCCCGGCGCAGGCCCTCGCGGGCACGCGTGCTTTCGAGTGCCGCATCCTCGTGTGCCTGTGCCACCAGACGCTGAGCTTCGGCCGACGCGGTGCCCTTGGCCTCTTCGACCATCTCGTTCGAGCGCTTGCCGGCCTGATCGAGGATCTGGGCGGCCTTGGTACGCGCTTCTTTTACGATGGCCTCGGCGCGCTGATCAGCCTGCACCAGCTCGGCCTTGCCCTTCTCGGCGGCCGCCAGCCCCGCGGCGATCTTGTTCTCGCGCTCCTTCATCGGCCCCAGAATCATCGGCCACACGAATTTCATCGTGAACCAGATGAGGGCGATGAACACGAGCACCTGCACGATCAACGTGAGATTGATGTTCACGATCGACTCCTCGGAAGCGCGCTTGCCGGCTTATGACCCTAGCCTTAAGGCTAGTGCGTCAGTCCGGTGGTGAACGGATTCGCGAACGTGAAAAACAGCGCGAAACCGATGCCGATCATGGCGACCGCGTCAACCAGCGCCGCGACGATGAACATTTTCACCTGGAGCATCGGCGCAAGCTCGGGCTGGCGAGCGGAGCCCTCGAGAAAGCGGCCCCCCAGAATTCCGAAGCCGATGGCGGTGCCGAGCGCGCCCATGCCGAAGATGATGCCGACCGCTAGCACGGTCATGGCTTGGACGTGTGCGAAGTTCTCCATTCTATCCTCCTAAACGAAACAGACACTTAAGTAGTAACGGGTAAACGAACTCGAAACATCAATGGTGTTCTTGCGCCATCGCCAGGTACACGATCGTCAACACCATGAATATGAAGGCTTGCAGGGTGATCACAAGGAGATGAAACACCGCCCACAAAAACGCCAGCAGGAACTGCGCGACCAGGAGGGCCCAGCCGCCGGCGGTCGATAATTGCTGCACCCCGTGGAGCGTGAGAGCCGCGAGCAGCAGAAAGATCATTTCGCCGGCGAACAGGTTCCCGTACAAGCGCAGCGAGAGTGAGATGGGCCGCGCCAGGAACGGCACGATCTCCAGCAGCAGGTTCGCCGGAACCAGCAACGCCTTCACCAGCGGGTTCTTCGCGGTGAAAGGCTGCAGCGTCAGCTCGCCGATGAAGCCGCCAAGACCTTTCATCTTGATGCTGTAGAAGATGATGAGAACGAATACGGTCAGGGACATTGCGAAGGTGACGTTGAGGTCGGTGGTGGGCACGACCTTCAGATGCTGAATCCCCACGCCGTGCGCGAGATAGGGCAGCAAATCCACCGGCAGCACGTCCATGGCGTTGAACAGAAATACCCAGCAGAAGATGGTCAATGCCAGGGGCGCGAGCAGCGTGCTCGTGCCGTGGAAGCTGTCCTTGACCTGGGTGTCGACGAATTCGACCACCAACTCGACGAAGCTTTGAAATCCGCGCGGCACGCCGGCCCTGGCCCCGCGCGCGGCGAAATAGAACGCGCCGGCGAACAGTATGGCGAGCGACACCGAAAAGAATACGGTGTCGAGATGGATGACGGAGAAATCCACGATCCCCTTCGGTTCCTTGTTGGACAGGAACGTCAGGTGGTGGAGGATGTACTCGTTCGCGGTGGTGGGCTGTTCTGCTGCCATTTACTGTCTATGCGCTCGCTTAACGTCTCGCCTCGAATTCAACTCTCTTCTTGGGGTCGGATCGGCCCGACCCAAGGTCATTCCCGGCTGTCTTGTTTGCGCTTCCATGCCCTGTCCCGCCCAGCGGGGGCAGGAGATTCGCCAACGCAACCCAGAACACCAGAAAGGTCGCCGCATACGTGCCGAGCATCGCGAGCGGAACCACCTTCATCGTCTTCAGCACCACGATGAACAGCACGATCATCACCAAAACCTTCGCCGTTTCGCCGACGAAGAAAGTCCGTAGCGCCCTCTGCGGATCCGCGGCGGAGCGACCGCCGACTCCGAAAAACGCCATCGCGAGGCTCGCCACGGTGCTGATCCCGCCTCCCAACGCTGCGGACAGCGCGGCGTGCGCATCGGTGATCAACCAGGCCGCGAGTGCGCAAACCGCGGTCACGGCGGCCTGACCCAGTACGACGCTGAGGGCCAGCCGCCGCGCTAGGGCCAAATCGATCGCGATCACATTAGATCCCACACATGGAGCGACGCCTGCATTTCCGGGTCCGTCATCCGGAACGCGAGTCATTCGCTTTTAATTTGCCAAATCGCCTTGGACACCCGAGGAAGCCTTCGAGGGTCTGCCGCGAGGCCCGGCGGCCTTGGCCCAAATAAGCCGGCGCATTATAGGGGTGCTTTTGCAGTGCTTCAAGTTATTGGGCGCGCGCGTTTTGGGTGCGCCTCATTGGATATGCGCTAGGATCCCTTCGAGCTCGTCGAGGCTGTTGTAGCTCACGACCAATTTGCCTTTTCCCGTCGCGTTGTGCTGGAAAGCGACCTTGGCGCCGAGTTTGTCGGCAAGCTCGAGCTCCAGCCGGCGGATATCGGGATCCGGCGAGGTCTCGGGGGCGCTGCCCGCTCTCTGCGGCGCGAGGAGCCGCCGAACCAGCGATTCGGTGTCCCGAACCGACAGGGACTTCCTGGCGACCAGGCCGGCGACCTCGATTTGCTGCCGGCGCGCGGTCAGGGACAACAGTGCGCGGGCATGTCCCATCTCGATTCGCCGCTGCTCCAGGAGCTCCTTGACCTCGTCCGCGAGCTCCATGAGCCGCAGTAAATTGCTCACCGCGGCCCGGGAGCGGCCCACCGCCTCGGCCGCGGCCTGATGCGTCAGGCCGAATTCCTCGATAAGTCGCGACAGCGCCCGCGCCTCCTCCAGCGGATTCAGATCCTCGCGCTGGATGTTTTCGATGAGCGCCATGGCGAGAGTGGCCTCGTCCGGCACATCGCGAATGACCACCGAGATTTCGGCGAGGCCCGCCATCTGGGCCGCGCGCCAGCGCCGTTCACCGGCGATGATCTCGTAGCGCTGGGATTCGCCCGCCTTACGCCCCGAAAGCGGACGCACCAGAATCGGCTGCACCAACCCCTGTGCTTTGATGGAATCCGCGAGTTCCTGCAGCGATTCGGGCCGCATGTCGGTGCGCGGCTGGTATTTGCCCCGCTGCAGCAGGTCGACCGGAAGGCTCGCGATGCGGTCGCCCGCGGGTGGGGGCGCTGCGCCGGCGGCTTCGGCAGCTTCCGGGGATGCGCTGCGGCGCGCGAACAACGGAGAGAGCTCCGCGAGTCCTCGACCCAAGGCCGGTTTTTTGACCGTCATACTGGAAAATCCTCGAAGCCCGCCCAACCGATTCGCGTGAAAGTGCGTCGATTATACGGGCGTCAGGGGCGCTTCAGGCGCTTCAGGTGCCTCGGCCGAATCGGCGGCGGAAGAGGACGGCGCCACGGCTTCGGTGTCGGGCGGGGCCTCGGCGGTCACCGGCCCCTCGGGTGTTGCTGGCACCTCGGGTGTTGCTGGCACCTCGGGCGTTACGGGCACCTCGGGCGTTACGGGCACCTCGGGTACCTCAGGTATCTCCGGCATCTCCGGCATCTCCGGCATCTCGGGTACCTCGGAGGTCGGCGCCAACTCGGCCTTCAGCGCCTTCTCCTGCGTCCCAGGTTCCTGGGGCATTCCCTGTCCCTCCGCCGCAACCTTCGTCTCGGGCGGATCGACCGCATCCGGCGACTCGTCGCGGCGGATCATCTCCCCGGCGAGCGCCAGGTAGGCGAGCGCGCCGCGCGACTCCTTGTCGTGGAACAGCGCCGGTTTGCCGAAACTCGGCGCCTCGGCGAGGCGGATGTTGCGCGGGATCAGGGTGCGGAACACCTTGTTGCCGAAATGCTCGATCAGCTGCGCAGACACCGCGTTCGCCAGATTGTTGCGCGGATCGAACATGGTGCGCAGCAATCCTTCGATCTCCAGGTCCGGATTGATGCTGGTCTTGATCTGCTCGATGGTCTGCACCAAGGCGCTCAAGCCCTCGAGCGCGTAGTACTCGCACTGCATGGGCACCATCACCGAATCGGCGGCCACGAGCGCGTTCACCGTCAGCATGTTGAGCGCCGGCGGGCAATCGATCAGGATCACGTCGAATTCGTCGCGCAGCGGCTTCAACGCATTGCGCAGCTTGAATTCCCGGCCGGCGATCATGGTGAGCAGCCGCACTTCCGCCGCGGTCAGCTCCTGATTCGCCGGCATGAGCTTGAAGCCGCCGTATTCCACCAGCACCAGCGCATCCGCGGCGGTACAGTCGCCGAGCAGCACGTCGCAGCTGGTCCAGGCCTGGGAGTTCTTGTCGATGCCGCAGCCCATGGTGGCATTGCCCTGCGGATCCAGATCGATCAGCAGCACGCGCCGCTTGGTCGCGGTGAGCGAGGCGGCGAGATTCACGGCGGTGGTGGTCTTGCCGACACCGCCCTTCTGGTTTGCGACTGCGATGACCCGTTTCATGTGGCTTTCGGCTTGGCCGGGGATCGAGGGCCGGCAGCGGAGAGTTCCACAAGATGACGTTCGTCGTCCAGCCCCGGCAGCGCGATCCGATGTACGGCCGTCATCCGGAATGACTTCGGCAGTGCGGCGATTTCCTGATCGGGACGCTTGCCTTTCATCGCCAAAAGCCGCCCGTCCCGCGCGCACAAATGTCCCGCCTGGGCGACGAAGTCGGCCAACGACGACAGTGCGCGCGCGATCACCACATCGAACGGTGCTGCCGGATGGTAGAGCTCCGCGCGCGTGTTCGCGACCTCGACATTGGCGAGCTTGAGCCGCTCCGCGGTCTGTTGCACATAGCGTGCCTTCTTGCCCGTTGCCTCGATCAACGTGAAGCGCCGCGCGGGATTGACGATCGCGAGGGGCAGTCCGGGAAATCCGGCGCCGGTCCCCACATCCGCGATGCGCGCGCCCAAAAGGTACGGTTGCACGCTCAAACTGTCGAGCAGGTGCTTGGTGAGCATGCCGGGCCGGTCGCGGATCGCGGTGAGATTGAATTCGGCATTGGCGCGCTCGAGCTCGTCGATGAGCTGCAGCAACGCATCGGCTTGCGCCGTCTCGAGAGTCAGATCGAAACGACGCGCGCCCTCGCGCAACGAGGCGAGCTCTTCGCTTCTATTCACGGTCGCCATCGGAGACCGGGGCTTGGTCGATGAGGGTGATCGACACCGCGGGCTGCGTCGAGGCCGCCGACACCGTCAGCCGGGCGTCGAGCTCCGTGGCGCCGTCCCGGTTTTGGCAACGATCGGAAGAGCTGGTGCCCGGGGTTCCCGTACGCTGCCATTTGGCGCAAACCGCCGCGAATTGCGCGGGCGCGGACTCCGCCGGCAGGCTCACCGACGCCTCGATGCGATTCAGCCGGTCGGCGGAGAAGCACAGCGAGTATTGCTCGACCGGCTGCCCGAACAGTCGTCGTGGCGTGGCGCCTCGGAGCGTGTAGCATTCGTGGTCTTCCCGTCCCGCGGCCGCGCCCGCCGAGTCATGAAACACCACGACCTCGTCGAGCCGGTAAGGCACATCCCGGAGCAGCGTGCCGAAGGGCACTATCATCAATGCGTGCCAATCGTCGGTGGGCGCCGCCGCGGCGGATGCGCCTCGCGCGGGGATTTTTTCGTCCGGCTTCGGCGACGCGCACGCGGCTAGCAGGGCCGCGGCGCAAACCGCCGCCGCGGCGAGTGTCGGCGCGAAACCGCGATGTACGCCGGCCATGCGCCTCAAGCTGGAGCCAGGCGATGTTCGAGTTCGGCCAGTTCGGGTGCGGCGTCGGCCGGAACCGCCGGCATCTCTCCCGCGCGATGCAGCGCCTCCAGGGCGAGGGTGCGCATCTGCGAGCACGTGTGGGAGAAATGCAGGCGCCAATCGGAAACCAATTCGGGTTCCAGCCCCTCGTACTCGCGGGCGTTCACGATCGAGTCGAGCACCATGGCGCAAAGCGCGATCTCCTGGATGCGCGACCACGACAGGGTGGGGGACGAGCACCCTTCGGCGAAGCAACGGTGCAGGTACGCCGGCGGATCCGCGCTCGCGATCTCGTCGAGCATGTCGTCCACGTCGCAGGATTGTAATAGGTGCTCGAAGCTGGTCATCGTATCCATTATCCTCGCGGGCCATTATCCTCGGGCTTTGGGAACATAGGAATGATGAGCCGCATATTTCTTCCGCCGCTGATCGCGGCATCGCTCCTGCTCACGTTCGCCGCCGGGGCGGCGGTGCCCACGACCCGGGGCAATCTCATCTACGACGGAATTCCGGATCGGCCGTTCGAGGCCGGTGAAATGCTGAACGCTTATCTGAGCGCGCGCCAGGCGACTCCGTTGGGGTTCACGCCCAAAGGGCAGCTTCTGATCCTCACGCGCTTCGGCGAGACCGATCAGCTGCATCTCGTCGATCACCCGATGGGCGAGAGACGCCAGATCACCTTCCTGCGCGAGCCTATCACGCACGCCGCATTCTCGCCCGATCCGAATCGCAGCGCCTTTTTCTACCAGCGCGACACCGCGGGCGACGGCAACACCCAAATCTATTATCAGCGCACAGGCGACGCCGCGGCGCGGCGGCTCACCGACGGAAGATCGGTGAATGGAGGAGCGATCTGGTCCAATGCCGGGCGGGAAATCGCCTTGTTCACGACCGCGCGCACCGGCATCTCGTACGACATCGACATCGTCGATCCGGACTCGGGCGCACTGCCGCATCTCGCGGTCACCGGCGACGGCTCAGCCTGGTATCCGCTCGATTGGTCGACGGATGACCGGAAGCTCTTGGTCGAGAAACACGTGTCCGCTCAAGAGGACTACCTGTACATCGTCGACCTGGGTAGCGGCCAGAAGCGCGAGGTCGACCCCTCGCCGACCAAGGTGGCCATCTCGGGGGCCAAATTCTCGCGCGACGGCACCGGGGTCTACATCCTGTCGGATCGCGAGGGCGACACGGCCAAGGTCCGCTACGTGAATATTTTCACGGGCGAGAAGAACGACATCTCGGCGCGCAGCCCCTGGGATGTCGAGCATTTTGCGCTCTCCAACGACGGGCATTACCTGGCGTACGTGACCAACGAGGGAGGCCTCGGCAAGCTCGATCTGGTGGACCTGCGAACGCACCAGGACCTGACGCTGCCGCGCCTACCGTTCATCGGCGTCATCGACTCGCTCAATTTCGACCGCGACGGCAAGCGTCTCTCATTCGGCCTGTCCGCGGCCAATCAGCCGCGCGATGCCTATGTGCTCGACCTCGAGGCCAACCGACTCGAGGCATGGACCGCGAGCGAGGCGGGGCCGTTGGATAGGAATAAATTCGTCGTGCCGCATCTGTCGCAATTTCCGACCTTCGACCGGACCGACGGGAAGTCGCGAGAAATACCACTGTACCTTTACGAACCGGCCTCTCCAGGCCCGCATCCGGTGCTGCTCGTGCTGCACGACGGGCCGGATTCGCAGTTTCGCCCGCGATTCGATCCCTGGATCCAATACGTCGTCAACGAGCTCGGCTACGCAGTGGTCGCACCCAATGTCCGCGGCTCGAGAGGTTATGGGAGAGGCTACTTCGCCTTGGACAAGGGGATGCTGCGCGAGGATGCGGTCAAGGACGTGGGGGCGCTCCTGGTGTGGCTCGGCCTCGACTCCCGATTCGATGCCAAGCACATCGTGGTA
>Ga0182012_10007328_pt1 | contig 11052 bp, 11 predicted proteins | sample 612S2SmetaG_FD_120486 | JGI IMG/M metagenome (GOLD analysis project Ga0182012, IMG submission 120486) | Permafrost microbial communities from Stordalen Mire, Sweden - 612S2S metaG | ecosystem: Environmental > Terrestrial > Soil > Wetlands > Permafrost | place: Sweden: Stordalen | collected...
ACAGCACCCTCAGGAGGCCAGCACGAGCCTGCACTAAGAGCTTGGTCGCACGTTGGTAGTCGCGCCACAATTTCTTGTCTTGCGCCGTGGCCGTCGCGCTTTCAGCCGCCTCCTCCGCATTGATGTATTTGTTGATGAAGTCGTCATAGTTGTTGTGGCCGGAGAGGAAGGAGCGTTCCTTCGTAAGATAACCCTCCAGGTTCGAGACTGCTTTCCTCTCGATCTGAGACGTGAGCTGGGCGGACGACGGAGGCGTGGGTACGTTTTGAGGCTGCAACACTGGCTAGCTCGCTCGTGATGATGACCATGTGGGTATGCGGCGGAGGTAAGCCGAAATCCCGCTAGGATGGTACCCGGCTTGCCTCCTTAGTCCACCTTCCAATTTTGCGCCAAGTCCTGCCTCTAACCTGACGTGTCGATATAACGCCGTAATGAATGTCCGCTTCGGAGAGGGCGGCGAGCTCCGCTGAGCGACAGGGTTTGGCGCGTAGCAGTCCGGCTCCTCACGGGGGGAGCGAGGAGCCGGGGAGATCAGATCTCGGTGCTCTCTGCCAGCATAAGAGCATCTTCCACGTCGACGCCAAGATATCGTACGGTGTTCTCGATCTTGGTATGGCCGAGTAGTATCTGCACAGCGCGAAGGTTGCCGGTGGCCTTGTAGATGATCGACGCCTTTGTCCGGCGAAGCGAGTGGGTGCCATACTCTTCACGGCGTAAACCCGCACCGCTGACCCACTCATCAACGAGTCTCGCGTATTGGCGCGTGCTGATGTGATCAGCGTGATCGACGCGGCTCGGGAAGACATAGTCTGCCAGTGTTCCGCCCCTCCGTTCCAGCCACGCAAGCAGGCTAGCTCGTGCATCCGTCAGCAACTCGAACTGGACCGGCCGACCGGTCTTCTGCTGCACGACGATCGCACGTGCGCGAATTTGGCCGCCAATGACCAAGTCACCGATTTTGATCCTAACCACGTCGCAGCCACGCAGCTTGCTGTCGATCGCCAAGTCGAACAACGCCCGATCACGCAACCGACGATGCTGGTCAAGGAAAAAGCGGATGGCCCAAACTTGCCTCGGCTTTAGGGCCCGTTTTGCGCCGACTTTCCGTCCAGCGTTCCATGCACGTCGGTCAGACGCTGCGGGATCAAACTCCGAAATACCCATGATCATTCTCCAATGGCCGGGATGGCCAAAAGACAAACTGGTCTGGCGCCGAAGTCAGCGACCAGGGCACGGCGGGTCTCGACCTGGAGCGGACGCTCACATCCAGCCTTTGGATGTATGGTCCGGAAAATGGCACGGCCAAATGGCTGGGGGCACGGAGCGACCGGCAACTCTTGTCTCCTTCCCATGCTTTATCGGGCCAGTTCGCTGCTTTGAGCAGGCATTCGATGTCGTCAGCGCGCAACGAGTGCGGACCCGAATGCCTGCGCGGCATTAGTCTCGTGCCGTTAAAGCCATTGTTCATCTCGAGTTCCGCAGTCAGAGCAATACCGCTCCTGTCGACCATCCCGAGATTTCTTTGACCAGTTGCCATATCTATGAGATGTGCGGTCCACAGTATCGCTGTGGCCGCAGCGACTGCAGCGTTTTGTTGATTGATAGCAGTCTATTCTCACCAATTTGGAGGACCATTGATGGTCGTCATATTCAGCGTATCTTTCATCGACGCCTTCATTGCACCTTATGCAGTGGCGCACTTGGTCGCAGGAAGTCGGTGCCGCATACTTCCAGGTTCCCCACACATGTTCGACTCGCGTCTCCCAAGCTTGGCATCGATTGCAGTACCTAGTCTGCCAACAGCTCCTGCGGCTGTCATAGGACCAACTACCCCAATCATGCGGAGCCATTTGGGTTTCATAAGCACCACACCTTTCGCAGGTGCGAATTTCCTCGCAGCTATCGCTCGCGACATATGAAAAATCGGTCCACGAATGATGTAATCTTGTAGAGACAGCCGAACATCCTTCTCGGAGGCAGTGATGCGCCTGAGTACAATCTGCCGCGCTCTGATATTCCCATTCGCTCCAATCATGGAAAAACCAACACCAGAAAGGCATATTGCGACCTCAGCTTGCAATTCGGCAATGCGACAGCCCCGGGCAGATAAGCCGCGTTACGATATCCGGCGTCGGGCCACAAGCGGTAACGCGGTGTCAGGGCACAGGTGTCCGCTCCCCACCAATTCTCGCCATCACGTCCAGTCAGCATGGCTTGGCACCCTCGCCGAACGAACGGCGGCTTTCAGGCGCGTATCGTATCCGGCTGAACGACGTCAAATGGCGCGAAGCAGCCACCGGATTGGCCAAAAGCGCCGGATGCTGTCATCCGAAACGGCAGAAAATCCGTTCAACGGTCCAAACGCCTGCTCAGTCAGGCAAAGGCGCTCCAACAAAGCGGGTATATGGGCAGCATCGGCGGCGGCGCCGCTTGGTCTGCATGTGGAGCCTGCGCTCACCGCGCGGAACAAGACCCAGTTCCCACCCCTGCCCTCCCCTCCAATCGACGGCGACATCTTGATCGGCGCCGGGCCCCAGGTCACCTTGTCGGCCCTTGGGGGCGATCTGACGGACCGCGAAGCGAAGGGGAACCTAATCGCCAAATCCCTCCATACGCATGAATTGCGGCGGTGCCGGATGCGGCACGGGGGGTGCTAGGCGGGGCCGGCTGGCCGGCAACCACGAAAGCGGCGTGCGCGCAGTGGGCGAACAGCAAGCTGGAAAGTAAGAGTCTGATTGTTTGGCGGCGCATGGTGAGCTGTCCCTGGGGATAAATCACATTCTCGCGCCACATTGCGAACCGGGATTGCGACACGGTCCCGCAACAGCGGATAAGCCAGCCGACAAATATACGTTGGCGTTCGCGGTGGGCAGCGGCGAATGGCTGCTGTCTTACGTCCAGAGAGAAGGGCCGCTGAATGGCAAAGCGTCCGAAGGCCGAAGTGAAAATCGAGGCTGAGGGTGATCAGTTTCTACTGGCTTTTGGAAGCAGAGTCAGAGAAGCGCGGAAAAAAGCCGGCCTGACACAAGCGCAACTCGGAACAGCGGCCAGTCTATCTCAGGCCTATATATATGAGGTTGAAACAAAAGGGGCGAACATAACCCTCAGGGCCATGGCGGCAATTGCCGAAGCCTGCAAGCTCAGCCTGAAAGACCTGATCCCTGACAATGACTTCGAGTCGGCCACGCCGGTGAGCGTCCTGGCTCTAATATCCGAACTGGCCGAAGCGCTGCTCGCCCACCAAAAGGCGATCGCCGACGTGAAGGTGCATGTGAAAGGGTACACCGACCTGACCCACCAGCTGAAGCGGCTTGCCTCTCCGCCCGCTTGATGGGCTAAAATCCGCGGAAGACGAGGTCCAGGTAACACACCCTCGAAACAACAAACGGCAACCTGTCTTTGTCCCAAAGAACTGAGTTTGCACTGGTTTACCACCTCTCCGGTCACAAAGATGCATGATCGTAGACGGCTCCATATCCATACCATAGCGGGACAGGCAGTTCGCTCGGAAATCCTTCACATTGCCTCGCAGCAGCGGAGGACAATGGAATGGGCTGGATGAGACGAGCGAGTCAGATCGGGATAGCGATTTTGGTTGTGACGCAAACCGTGCGGCCGTCAGCAGCGCAGCCGGCGGCCGCGGCCGCCGACCAGACCGTGCTCCAATTATCCGCGGAAGGCTCGGTCCAGGCCGCACCTGACCGGCTGGTGGCCGATCTGCTGGCCCAGAGTACATCGCCGTCCGCTGCCTCCGCCCAGCGGCGGGTCAACGCGTTGATTGGGGATGGCCTGAAGGCAGCTCTAAGCGTCACCGGCATCGAGGCCCGAGCCATCGGCTATCTGGTCGGGCCGACCGACGAAAAGCATGCCGCCTGGGTCGCGCAGCAAACCCTGGAGTTGCGCGGCGCGGATGGCGCTGCCCTGCTTGATCTGATCGGCAGACTGCAGGAAGGCGGGCTGGCGGTGGCGTCACTGGACTGGCAGTTGTCGCCGGCTTTGCGCCGCAAAGCGCACGAGGAGGCAACCACGGCGGCGTTGAAGGAGCTTCAGGCGCGGGCAGCATCAGCGGCGGCGACCCTGGGTCTTCATGTGGATCATGTGCAGAACGTGCAGCTTGACGGACCTGTGTATCAGCCGCGGCCACCATTTCCCGCGTTGGCCATGGCGACGCGGGCGATGCCGGCGCCACAGGCGACGGCCGCCCCCGAAGACATCACCGCGACTGTTTCGGCGGCGTATATCCTGCGCCCGTAGCCCTCCGCCGGCCCGGTATCATCAGAGATCCCTCGTTCGCGCCAACCCGACGTACGACCGAGGTCTGGCGATCAGCGAACAGCCTCGGGGAACATCATGTCCGGCACCATCTTATGCCAATGCGACCGTGCCGCCCTCGATGGCGTGCCTTGGGTCGATGTCGCCGGCAATGTCCGCACCGCCCTCTTCGCGGGAAAGCGCTTCACCGCGATGACGCGCGAGGTGCTGGCGCTGCGTCGCGGTGCCGGGCAACTTTCGGTAGCAGAGTATTTTTACTACCGGCTCTGGGACAGCACCCTGTCTCTGGACCAGAAGCGACAATTCGTCGGCAAGGGTGCGCAGACCGCTATGCACCTCACCTGCAATGACCATGGCTGGTACGGTGTGACCCAAGACAAGCTGCTCTTCCACGCAGCAGCGCTCGGCGCCGGATTGCCGGTGCCGGCGCTGCTGGCGGTGGCGCATCCGACCAGGAGCCTGCCTGGTGTTCCGGGCCTGGACAGTGCGAACGGCGTGGCCAACATGCTGCGCGATCACAGAACGTATCCGTTCTTCGCCAAGCCGATCGACGGCATCTACAGCCTTGGGGTGATCAGCGCGGAGCGGCTGGATGCAAAGGATCGGGTACGCCTCGTCGGAAGCGAAGACCGCCTGCTCACCGAACTCGCGGCCGAGATCGCCGGCGTCGAGAGCGGTATGCTGATCCAGCGGCGCCTCGCTCCTGATTCCAAAATCGCCGAGCGCTTTGGCGACCGGTTGTGGTCGGTCCGGTGTTTCGTGCTGCTCACCGAGCATGGGCCGCGGATCACGCGCGCGGTGTGCAAAATTCCTGCGCCAGGAAATATCGCCGACAATTTCTGGCGCGCGGGCAACATGATCGCGGCGATCGATCTCGAGACCGGCACCATCGCCCGCGTGGTCCGCGGCACAGGTCAGGAGATGGAGGTGGACTTCAACCATCCCGAGACCGGCCATCCGATTGTGGGTATGCCATTGGCCGCGTGGAATGATTTGCGCGAGCTGATCCGGCATGCAGCACTGATCTTCCCATGTGTCAGGACGCAGTCCTGGGATGTGGCGCTGACGGATCGGGGGCCGGTGCTGTTGGAAGTCAACTGGGGCGGAGACCTCAACCTTGCGCAACTAGCCTATGGCCGCGGCATACTGGACGAGACCTACGTCGCGCACCTGCGGGCCAACGGCTACGACCGGCGACGTGCGGAGCGTCGGCTGAGCAGTCTGCGCGCAGCCCTGCGGCGCGATGACTTGTAACGGCTTGCGGCTCCAATCCTTCCAGGCCTGTTTGAGCGAGACGATATGGCTCGACTTCCAATGACCACGCTCTTGCGCCAGTGGAACGAGATCGGGCCTGAGGTCGCCACCTCCATCGAAGTCGAAAGGTAACCGGAGGACATGCTTGCCGGTCATCCCAGCCTCATGAGGAAGCACCTGGGTCTCTGTACGATTTATGCGGAAGTGTATCCACTTCGTGAGCATCCACGAACGAGAGCGGTGCCCGCCGGCGCGCGATTCAAGCCTTCGCGCCTCGTGCCTCCGGCTACCCGGCGGCCCAAGGCAGGAGGGATGTCGCGGGCCAGCCGATTAACCTATACCTGTAGCGACGCGCAATGATGAACGGCCCGACGCGCAATCAAGGGTCGTTTTCGGCGCACAATCAGTGAGAATATCGGTGGCCATGGGCGCACGCTATCTGAGAATGGACGCACGATCATTGAGACGAACGCGAGATCATCGGGTTCGACGCACTTTAGTTGAGACGGAGTGACCGAACGCCAAACGCTCGTAAAGACAGGAACAATCAACGGCGAAAGAGCGAACCGTCCCGCGCGCCGCTTCAATGGCATGCTTGCTGCCAGGGTTCGAGATGCCGGTCAAAGGCGATGAGCAGGGTAATGCCACACAGCCATCAGGAAAGATGGAGCACGCGGTGCAAGCCGGTGATGAATTCCGCAACGGGTTTCCTGATGGATTTCTGTGGCCTGCGGCCACTCCGCCTGGATCGCAAGGAAAGCGTCCGTTTTCCTGGCGAACCGTCGCCGCTACTCGCCGCCACCGCGGCCCGCTCCGTCTCAATGATCGCGCGCTGAGATTTATGATCTCGCGTCCGTCTCAATGATCGTGCGTTGAGTCTCAGATAACGTGCGTCGGATGACTGCTATAGTCTCAACTAATGTGCGTCGGGAATCGGCCTTGATTGCGCGTCGGGCCGTACATCATTGCGCGCCGCTACATATACCATGTGCGGCGCGGCAATCGTGGCGCCGAGCCACATCTCAGCTTGACGGTCGGCGGCATCCGCTTCCCTCAGCAAGGTATTGCGCTGGCTGTCCGTCAGATTGGAACGGCCGGCCAAGTCGCGCAGCAACGTAGCCTCACGACGCCATCGGCAAACACTGCCGAGATATCCAATCCGATTGGATGCCGCATAGTCCATGAAGCTGTCTCCCTGTCCTCAGCGAACCAGTCGCCGTGCATTCGTTTGCAAACGTGCCCGTATCGGCGGGCCAAGCGGCCCGCACCGAAATGCGGGCCACCAGCGGTCGTGGTCTCAAAGAACCTGCGGGGCGAATGGAATTTCGTCGTCCATGTCGCCACCCGTGCGGGGAAGATAGCCACTGCCCTCGGCGCGCGTCGCAGGCCGCTCGGCGCCGTTTGCACTCGATAGCATCGTCATCTCGCCCTTGAACCGCGCCAGCACGATCTCGGTTGAATACTTCTCCTGGCCGGATTGATCGGTCCATTTCCGGGTCTGGAGTTGACCCTCAACGTAGACCTTCGCACCTTTCCGGAGATATTTCTCGGCGACGCCCACAATCTGCTCGTTGAAGACGACAATACGGTGCCACTCGGTGCGCTCCTTGCGTTCCCCGGACAGCCTGTCATTCCAGGTTTCGCTGGTTGCGAGCGAGAAGCTGACGATTTTGTCGCCCGCCTGGGTGCTGCGGATCTCGGGATCCTTGCCGAGGTTGCCGATGAGGATAACCTTGTTGACGCTGCCGGCCATGTCGCTGTCTCTCTATTTCCACCAAGAGAAGGCGTCGGGCTTGTGCCGTCGGCGTCCTCTCGTGTGCGGCCCCTGGGAACCGGCCGGCGAACGGGACAATGGAACGCGTTTGCGTTGGACCAGAGCCACGCGCAGCGCAGCGAGCATGGCGAGGACCCACCCGTTTTCTCGATCGCCCGGTTGGTTCAGGCCGCAGCAACACGAGAGAGGCCGCCACGGCACTGGCGGAGCGGATTTCATTATTTTAATGCACCGTTATTCGCTTTGCTTTCACCTCTGCATTTCGTCCCGCCATCCGTGGCATTCTCGTGACCTCTTGTGTCATAGGCTGCCGACCAGTCGCTCAAGATGACGGGCCTGCTGCCGCAGGGTGCTGAGTTCCGCAGAACAAAGCCGGGCTTGGTGGACAGCTTCGGCCACGTAGCGTTGCCAGGTGCGGTCATCCCACTCCTCCCGTCGGCGCGCACGGCCTTGCGTCCCGTGGCCGACAGCGACTGATTCACATGCGAGGTCGATGTTCGCTTCGATCTCTCGGATGCGGGCGTGGCGCGACATCAAGCCCCTGGAAATCGCTGTTCTATCCAGGGTGCGGATGTCCGCCGTCGAACTGGCGCCGGTTTGTTTGGAAACACGGTCCATGCCGGCGGACATGGCATTCATCATCGCTGCCTCCTTGCTGAAGATGGGTGGGGCGGCGGCCCGGTGCCGCAACACCGGGTCGGCAAGCCATCAGGCCGCGGCGCGGGCCTCGTCCACACCGTCGCCGTGCCTGTCTATCGCTGCCTCATCATCGTCCGAACCGAGGTCATCGGCATCGAGAACACTGCTTTCGAGATCGTCCAATTCTCCTGCCTCCCCGATCCCCTCATCGCCCTCGGATCCGTCGATGATGGCAGCCGGGTTACGTCTGGCCTCCCGTTCGGCGTCGGTCGGGGCGAACCGGGCACCCGGATAAATGAAGGTTCCCGTCGAGAACCGCGCGATCAGGGCAACGCGGGTATCCTTCACCCGCGCCTGGGGCGCCACCGAGGCTGCCGCCGCACATTTCTCCAGCGCCGCGCGCGAAAGCGATGGAAGAAACGTTTCCGAGGCCATGTTCGGGAGGTAGGCGTCGGCATCAATGGCGGTGCCGGCGTAGCGCGCGCCCATGCCGCTGGCGGATTGATTCTCACGGCATGACAGCACCGTTACCAGGGTCTCGCGTGCGGCGCTCCGGATCGCCGACAGGTCACGGGTGAGCACGCCGCCCTCTGTCAGAGCCTCGGCGATGCGGCCGAGCGGGTTGAACCGACCGGTGGCGGTGATGCCGCTGAGCACGGTGACGTTCTTTCCGGCGAGCGCCAGCACCAGCATGGCGATGAGCTGGTCGTCGTCGATCGGTTTCTCCCGAAGCGCCTGATGCAGCGCGTCGGTGCGCAGGTCGCCGATGATGGCGGCGCCCTTGGCGGTCAGATCCGGCCGAGCCTTGCGCACCGGCGCTTCGTCGGTGTCATCACCACCACCGGCGGCGCCGGCCCGCGCGGCGGGCAGCGTGTAGAGGATTTCGCGGACAACGCCGCTGCGCCCCTCGATAAAGAAGGCGGTAAAGACGCCTTCCCCAGGCCGGCCGTAGTGCTGCTGGGCGCCCTTGGGAAGCTTCGGCCGGTAATACTCGTCCACCTCGACGATGCAATCCCCCGGACCGAGATTGGCTTCCAGCCAAGCGGTCTGTGCCGCCAGAAAGGCGTCGACCTGGCAGGTCGTCCGGCTGTCTTCGTCAGCGGGGGCGAACAGATCCTCGTCCCAGACGATCCCGAACGCCTGTGCATCCGCGTCCGAGAATTTGGCATTCTTGGCGGGCAGCCGGACCTTGCTGAGGGCGTGGGTGATTTCACCCCAAGGCGCTTCGTGCCCGCGTTTCGGCTTGCACTTTTTCCAAACCTCGGCCTGCTCCTCCTTCGTGGCCGCGGCGATCACCCTGAGTTCGCGCTGATCCGGCAGATCATTCTTCGCCATCTGGTCCAGCATCGCCGGGCAGATATTGGCGAGCAGCCGCGCCTGCGCGATGTTGCGCGGCGACATGCCGAGCGCCTCGGCGATCGCGGCCTCGTTCCACCCGGCGGCCGCGAGCGACTCCATGGCTCGCCATCTGTCGACCTGGCCCATTTCGGCCCGAACCAAGTTCTCCGACACCGAGCGCATGGGATCGACCGCCGCATCGGCCTCCGGCTGCACCAGGACCTGGATTTCGGTCAGGCCCGCGGCAACGCAGCCAATCACGCGGCGGTGCCCAGCCACGATCACGAGCTTCTTGCCTTCTTCCTTCACCAGCGGCGGCTGCACCAGGCCGATCGACTTGATGGAGGCGATCATCTGCGCGTCAAGGTAGTCGCCGGCGGCGGAACGGCGGGGGTTGGTCGGATTGGCCTTCAGCTTGCGGGGATCAACGGTCCTGAGTTCCATGGTGGGCTGCTCCTGTTGGTTTCAATCCCTTCCAGTCCTCTGGAAGACCCCTCCCCCGGCGCGGAATAGGGGCTTCGGCACCATTGCCGGCGCGCGGCCCTGCCCCGTGCCGCACGCGTCCCGCGTTTGCGGGATGCGTGTCAGCGGGGCCGGGCCGCGGTAGCCGGCGATGGAGCGCAGCGGTGACGGAGAGCCGGTTCTGCAAGCTCTCCTGCCATTCGCGACTGATTGCGGACGCGCGGCTTCAGGCCGCTTCCAATTCCTCCTCTTCGTCGGCGCAGGCACCCCGTAGCCGGGGCATGACACCGTCGAGATCGTCGGCATCCGCGTCTGCCTGCTCGGCCGTGGCCGCGAGGCTTTCCTCCAGCGCGGCGAGGTCCGCCATCTTGCTGGCCAGCTCACCGGTCAGTGCGAAGACGCCGCCCACGCGCGGCTCGTAGTCGGCAATGCGGCGGTTGTTCTCGACGATGGTGCGGCGGTGCTCCGCCAGCTCCGCCTCGAAATGATCGAGCGCGTGCTCGAGACGGGAAATCAGCCCCAGCGCGGTCAGGTCGGCCGGGAAAGCAATCTCGGCGCCCTCCCCCGTTCGATCGAGCTGGACATCGACCTGAAGCGCCTTGTGGCGCCAGGTCTTCCGCACCTGCGCCGAGACCCGAAACCCGCCGAAACTGGCGAGCACCCAGTCACCTTCCTTCTGCTCGACGTCGAGGTTGCGCAGCAAGTTCAGCAGGGCGCCGCCGGCCTTGGTCCGTTCGTCGTAATGCCGCTCGTTGACGGTCATCGTGAACAAGTCGCCCTTGGTCGGCTTGCGGATGGCAATGTCCTGCTCGATCTCGCCGACGCGGCGTTCGGAGGTGGCGACCGCCCGCCGGGCTGCCGCCAACTGGCTGCGGACGGCATGCTGGTCGTCGCGATGCGCCGCCTCCTGGCGCTCCAGCCTGGCGATTTCGGCTTCAAGCCCGGCCTTCTGCATCAGGCGCGGGTCGCCCGAGGCGATGGCCTTGGCCATGGCGAACTGGCTGACCTGGGAGCCGGCATCTTCGATGCGGCGCACCGAGCGGTCTCCCGAGAGTGCCGCGTTGATGAAGCGCTGCTTGCGCTCATTGTTCTGCCACATCGTCGCGTCGGTCGAACCGAGTGTCGCGTAGGCGTAGATGCCGATTTCCTCGTTCTGATTGCCCTGGCGTTCGATACGCCCGTCCCGCTGTTCGATCTGGCTTATGCGAAGCGGGCCTCGTCATACCTAAACTGGCGGTTCTCCTCGCCAAATCGCCCGAGGTTGACGTCAACATCTCGCAGCGAAGAATCTGTTCACGTCGCACTTTATCCCT
>Ga0182012_10007329_pt1 | contig 11051 bp, 12 predicted proteins | sample 612S2SmetaG_FD_120486 | JGI IMG/M metagenome (GOLD analysis project Ga0182012, IMG submission 120486) | Permafrost microbial communities from Stordalen Mire, Sweden - 612S2S metaG | ecosystem: Environmental > Terrestrial > Soil > Wetlands > Permafrost | place: Sweden: Stordalen | collected...
CACATCGTGACTCCGCTCACCAAAATCACTCGGGAAAGCCTCAAAACGGCGCACGATGTCGGCCTTCTCACCGAAATCGAGAGCACTTTGTTCCCGGAAAGGACCGCCGCCTAACGAAAATCCGCCACGAACCAGGCTCGTCAGGAACTCGGGACGCCCGAATTGCGTCCGCCGTCGTGTTAGCCTAGCAGCGCTGCATGTTCCACCGATCGTTTTCTGAAGGTGATAAAAGCGACACTCAGCCGAATCCGTTCTCGGGCGTCTGGGCCGCGGCCGTCACGCCGCACCGCCGCAATGGCTTTGAAGCCGATTATGCCGGCATGCTGGAACTGGTCGACAAGCTATCGCGCTCCGGTGTCGATGGCATCGTGCTCCTCGGCTCCACGGGCGAGTTTCTAAACATCCAGCCAGCCGAACGCCAGCGCCTCGTGCATCTCGCCGTCAAGCGCAGCCGCGTCCCCGTCGTGGTCGGCGTGGGCCACTCCACCCTCGATACAGCCGTACAACTGGGCGAAGCCGCCGTCGATTCCGGTGTTGCCGGCCTGCTCCTCATGCCGCCCTATTTCTATCGTTACGGCGAAGAACAGATCCTGGAGTTCTACCGTCTGTTCGCTCTCGCCATCGGTGGCGCGCTGCCCATTCTGCTCTACAACATCCCCGCGTTTGCCAACCCCATTTCGCTCGGCATTGCCCGCGAACTCCTCCTCAGCGGCGACTTCGCCGGAATCAAGGACTCCAGCGGCGACCAGGCGTTCTTCGACTCGCTCGCCGGTCTCCGAAGGCAGCACCCTTTCACCCTCCTCTGCGGGAATGACCGGCTCTTCGCCCATGCCCACCACGCGGGTTGCGACGGAATCGTCAGCGGCGTCGCATCCGCCGTCCCCGAGCTCATCGTCGCTCTCAAGCGCGCTCTCGATCGGTCCGATGAAGCCCGCGCCCAACAGCTGCAGGACCATCTCTCCCTCTTCATCGATTGGATCGAGCGCTTCCCCGTGCCCGTCGGCATCTCCGCCGCCGTCGAAGCCCGCGGCCTGAAAGTAGGTCCGCCCGCCATTCCCCTCACCGCCGCTCAAGACGACGCTCTCGAAGAATTCAAAGCCTGGCTCAAGTCCTGGCTACCCCATATAGAAGAATTGAAAAATGCCTGATCTGCCCCCTGACGAGTTCCGGCGCCTCGGCCATCAATTGGTCGATTGGGTCGCCACCTACTTGGAACATCCTGAAAAATACCCGGTGCTTTCGCGCGCCAAACCCGGCGACCTGGTGGATGCCTTGCCCGCCGCCGGCCCCGAGAAAGGCGAACCTCTCGATCTCGCGCTCGCCGACTTCGAGAAGCTCGTCCTCCCCGCCGTCACGCACTGGAACCATCCCGGTTTTCTGGCCTATTTCGCCACCTCCGCATCGGCGCCGGGAATTCTGGCGGAGCTCCTCATCGCCGCCCTCAACACCAACGGAATTCTCTGGAAAACATCGCCCGCCGTGACGGAACTAGAGATCGTCGTGCTCGCCTGGCTCCGGCAGTGGATGGGCTTGCCCGACGATAACTTCGGAATCATCTTCGATACCGCGTCCACCTCCAGCTTGCACGCAATTGCCGCGGCGCGCGAATTAGCCGCGCCAGAAGTCCGCACCACCGGCCGCTCCCACCGGACCCTCGTTCTCTATCAGTCCGAGCACGCCCATTCCTCCATCGAAAAAGCCGCCATCGCGCTCGGCATCGGGCAGGAAAACGTCCGCAAGATCCCAGCGGACAACGCCTTCCGCATGAAGACCAGCGAACTCGAACACGCCATCCGCCGCGATCTCGAAGCCGGCCGCCAGCCCTTCTGCGTGGTGGCGACGGTGGGCACAACTTCCACCACCAGCATCGATCCGGTTCGCGAAATCTCCCACTGCACCCGGCATCGCGGCCTCTGGCTGCACGTCGATACCGCCTACGCCGGCCCCGCTGCCATCGTGCCCGAGTTCCGCTACATTCTCGACGGCGCGGAGTTCGCCGATTCGCTCGTCCTCAATCCCCACAAATGGATGTTCACGCCTGTGGATTGCAGCATCCTCTACACCCGCCGCCCCGAGATTCTGAAGTGCGCGTTCTCCTTGAAACCGCCCGTATACCTCCAGGGCGATGACCAGCAGCGCGAGATCAACCTGATGGAGTATGCCATCCCACTCGGCCGTCGCTTCCGCGCCCTGAAGCTCTGGTTCATCATGCGCGCCTTTGGCCGCGAGGGCCTCGCCGCCATCATCAAGGATCAATGCGCCATGGCCCGCGAGTTCGCCGAGTGGGTGCAAGCCGACGATCGCTTTGAGCTCATGGCCCCCGTCCCGTTTTCCCTCGTCTGTTTCCGCCTCCGTGGTTCCGACGAAGCCAATCTACGGGTTCTCGACGCCATCAATTCCCAGGGCGAGGCCTACATCTCCCACACCGTGCTCCACGGCCGCGTGGTCCTGCGCGTAGCCATCGGAAATATCGCCACCAGCCGCAAAACCCTGAAGCGCCTCTGGAACTTTCTAAAACGGAACGCGTCTTCTAAAACGGAAGGCGCCTCCTAAAACGGAAGGCGAATGATAAACTCGACTAACTTCTAATGACAACCTTCTTCGGCCACCCGCGCGGCCTCGCCACCTTGTTCTTCACCGAGATGTGGGAGCGCTTCGGGTTCTATGGCGCGCGCGCGATCCTGATCTACTTCATGACCGCCCGCATCGCCCAGGGCGGCCTCGGCTTTTCCACCTCCCAGGCGGCCATCATTTACGGTCTCTATCTCTCGCTGGTCTACCTGTTGAGCCTTCCCGGCGGATGGGTCGCGGACAACATCCTGGGGCAGCGCAAAGCCGTCCTCTACGGGGGCATCATCATCGCCGCCGGGTACTACCTGATGGCTCTGCCGGGCCTCGTTGCATTCTACGGTGCGCTCACCCTGGTGGTGCTGGGCACAGGCCTCCTGAAGCCCAACGTAAGCACCATTGTCGGCGGACTCTATGCGGAAGGCGACCCGCGCCGCGACGCCGGGTTTTCCATCTTCTACATGGGCATCAACACAGGCGCATTAATCGCCCCGTTCATCATCGGCACCATCGGCGAGAAAATCAATTACCGCTACGGCCTGGCCATCGCGGGACTCGGCATGACGTTCGGCGTCATTCAATATCTCGCGGGCGCAAAGCACTTGGGCGACGCTGGCTATCCCCCTGCTCCGAACCCCATCGCCCGGCGGCGCGCTCTCATCGCCGGCGGCGTGATCGCCGTCATCGCCATCGTCATCGCCGTTCTCGCGTCCACCGGAGTGATCTCCGCGAAAGGCATCTCCGACGGCTTCGGCGCGTTCCTCACCATCCTCACCGTGGTGGTCTTCAGCGCTCTCCTGCTCTCGCCCGGATGGACCCCGGTGGAGCGCAAACGCCTCGCGGCCATCTTTATCCTCTTCCTCGCCTCGGCCATGTTCTGGTCCGCCTTTGAGCAGGCCGGCTCCACCTTGAGCTTATTCGCGCAGCGCAATACGCGCCTGTCCGTCTTTGGTCTCGGCTTCCCGGCCAGTTGGTTCCAGACCTTGAACTCCATCTTCCTGGTCATCTTCGCGCCTGTATTCGCCGTCATTTGGGTGAAGATGCGGAACCGCGAGCCCTCGACAACCATCAAGTTCACGTTGGGCCTGGTCTTCGTCGGCCTGGGCTTCGCCGTCCTCATCCCCGTAGCGAATGGCACGGCCGTTAGTCCCATGTGGCTCGTGCTCACCTATTTCCTGCATACCATCGGCGAGCTCTGTCTCAGCCCCGTTGGCTTGAGCGCCATGACCAAACTGGCCCCTGCCCGCATCGCCGCAATGATCATGGGAATCTGGTTCCTCTCCATCTCAGTGGGCGAATTCATTGGGGGCAGAGTCGCCGCGCTCTATGAGCAGTTCCAGCTTTCGACGCTGTTCAGTATTGTCGCGCTCTTCTGCATCGCCTGCGCCGCGATACTCGTCTGCTTCAACCGGCCCATGAAGAGACTCAGCGGCGGCGTCAACTAGGCATATCATGGAATTTGACCGCTAGCGTTCCCGACATCCTCACCCGCATCGTTGACCGGAAACAGGCGGAGCTGCGCGAACTCGAAACGCGCCGGCCCCAGCTTGAACCGCTGGCGGAGGAATCCATCATGTCCCGCCGTCCCTTCGCGCGTGCGTTAAGGGCGCAGCGTCCCGCCATCATCGCCGAAATCAAGCAGGCTTCACCCAGCAAGGGGCTTCTCACGGCGGATTACGATCCCGCCCGGACTGCCGCTTCTTACCAGTTGGGCGGAGCGGCCGCGCTCTCCGTGCTCACTGATCGGGACTTCTTCCACGGCAGCCTGGCGCACTTGTCTCAAGCCCGGTCGGCAGTCTCTATTCCCGCGCTCCGCAAAGACTTCACCATCGGCAAGGTGCAGATTCTGGAAGCGGCCGCGCACCATGCCGACGCCATCCTTTTGATTGCCGCCATTCTGACCACCGAAGAACTGATCCAGTTCCGCGAATTCGCCGCGCAGTTCCTGCTTGCCGCCCTCGTCGAAGTTCACGATGCCGAAGACCTCGCGAAGGCGGTCGATTCCGGCGCAGCCATCATCGGCGTCAATAATCGGGACTTGCGCACCTTTCAGGTGCGCGTGGAGACTTCGCTCGATCTCGCCCCGCGCATTCCCGCCGGCGTGATTCGCGTCAGCGAAAGCGGCATTCGGACACGCCGGCATGTGCGGGCGTTGGAAGAGGCCGGCTATCAGGCGTTCCTGGTGGGCGAGCACTTGATGAAATCCACCGACCCCGCCGCCGCCATCCGGGAGCTGACATGTTCGTGAAGATCTGCGGAGTGACGAATTCGGAAGTGGCGCAAGCCGCCATCGATGGTGGCGCGCAGGCGTTGGGCTTCATCTTTCACCCCCCCAGCCCGCGCCACACCAGCCCGCACGCTCTAGGGGATTGGATCGACACCATTCCCCCGAACATCTGGCGCGTCGGCGTTTTCGTGAACCGGCCGGTCGCGGAAATCGAACAGGTTTGCGCCGATCTCGATCTGAATGTCGCGCAGCTTCATGGAAGCGAGACTGCTGCCGATTTCCCAAAGACCGTGCGTGTGTGGAAAGCGATCCGCGTGAACGGAACGCTTGACCACGCCGCGCTGGACTTCCCCGCGGAAGCCATTCTGCTCGATGGCCCGGCGTCCGGCAAGCCCTTCCATTGGGAGTACGCGCGCGGCCTCAAACAGAAAACGATTCTGGCCGGCGGACTCGATGAACACAACGTCGCCGCTGCCATCGAACAAGTTCAACCGTGGGGCATTGATGCCTGCTCCTCGCTCGAATCCAGTCCCGGAAGGAAAGATATCGCGCGGATGGCGCGATTTTTACAAGCATGCCAGCTAGCAGCCTTGAGCCACAAATAGCCACGCAGCCCGATAGCGCCGGCCACTTCGGTCCGTACGGCGGCCGCTACGTCCCCGAAGTGTTGATGAGCCCGCTCGAAGAACTCGAGAACACGTATCTCGCCGCCCGCAAAGACCCAGCTTTTCAGCAGGAACTGGACCATCTGCTGCACACCTACGCCGGCCGCCCCACACCCCTCTACTACGCTCGGCGGCTTTCGGAACAGCTCGACGGTGCGCGTATTTACCTCAAGCGCGAAGATCTGCTGCACACCGGCGCGCATAAGATCAACAACTGCCTGGGCCAGGCGTTGCTCGCGCGCCGCATGAACAAGCACCGCATCATCGCCGAGACCGGAGCTGGCCAGCACGGCGTCGCCACCGCCACGGTCTGCGCGCTGTTCGGACTCGATTGCACCGTCTACATGGGCGAAGAAGACATGCGACGGCAGCGCCTCAACGTCTTTCGCATGCGGCTCCTGGGCGCAAAGGTGGTGGGGGTTACCATCGGCAGCCGCACCCTGAAAGACGCCATCAGCGAAGCCATGCGGGATTGGGTGACCAACGTTTCGACCACCCATTACCTGCTGGGTTCCGCGCTTGGCTCGCATCCGTATCCCATGATGGTTCGCGATTTTCATCGCTGTATCGGCGTCGAAGCGCGCGAGCAGATCCTGCACGCCGAGCACCGCCTGCCGGACGCCGTCATCGCCTGCGTGGGCGGCGGCAGCAACGCCATCGGCATCTTCCATCCGTTCCTCCCAGACACCAGCAAAGACACCGGCGTGAAACTGATCGGCGTGGAAGCGGGCGGCACCGGCCCGGAGTTAGGCACGCACGCGGCCCGTTTCAGCGGAGGTTCGCCGGGCGTTCTGCAGGGCGCAAGAAGCTACCTGCTTCAGGACGAGCATGGCCAGATTTCGCTGACGCATTCCGTTTCCGCAGGGCTCGATTACGCGCTCGTCGGCCCGGAGCACGCGTGGCTGCACGACCAGGGCCGCGCCGAATACTGCTCCATCTCAGATGCGGAAGCCATGGAAGCGGCTGTGAGGCTGAGCCGCACGGAGGGAATTATTCCCGCGCTCGAAAGCGCCCACGCGGTAGCCGAAGCCATCCGCCTCGCGCCTACGCATCGCAACCAAATCTTCGTGGTGAATTTGTCCGGACGCGGCGACAAGGACATCGATATCTATCGCGAAAACTTGAAGGAAATGGATCAGGGGATCGCACCCGAGTGACGCGCATCGAACAGCTTTTTCGCACCCAGCCCCACGTCCTCGTCGCTTATATCACCGCGGGCGACCCCACTCCCGATAGAACCGCATCTTTGGTCGCGGCGCTGGTGCGCGGCGGCGCGGATCTCATCGAACTCGGCGTGCCGTTCTCAGATCCTATTGCCGACGGGCCCGTGATCCAGCGCGCCGGCTACCGTGCCATCCAGCAAGGGACTACTCTGACGCGCGTGCTGGCCATCGCGCGGCAGATTCGCCAGACCTCGCAGGTTCCATTGCTTCTGTTCACCTATCTGAATCCGGTGGAAAGCTACGGTGTGGCCCGGCTGGCGCGCGATGCAAGAAACGCCGGAATCGACGGCTGTCTTCTCATTGATGCCAGCGTGGAAGAGGCCGAAGACTACGTCCGTGCCATGCGCCACGAGCACCTGGATACCGTATTTCTGGCCGCTCCCACCAGCTCCGAACGGCGCTTGAAGCTGATTGCCAAGTATTCCAGCGGCTTCATTTATCTGGTGAGCCGCACCGGAGTAACGGGGGAGCAATCGAACGTCTCCACCTCAGTCGCGCCGCTGGTGGAGCGCATGCGCGAGGTTTCGCCACTGCCCGTCGCGGTGGGCTTCGGCGTTTCGACACCGGAGCATGTAGCGGAGATCGGACGCGTCGCACAGGGAGTTGTGGTGGGTAGCGCGATCATGAGTTTGATCGAAAAGTACGAGGGGCGCGAAGATCTGGAAAGTCACCTGGAACAGTTTGCGCGTGAGTTGAAGGGCGGATTCGCGCCATGACGTTCGATGCTGCACAGGAGGCCCTCGCCGTCTGCCGCCTCCGCATCGACGATGTGGACCGCCGCATTCTGGAGTTGCTGAATGAAAGAACCCAAACCGTGCAGGAAATTGGCCGCATCAAACAGGCAGCGGAGTTGCCCGTGTACGAGCCGCGGCGCGAGGACGAAGTGTTCCAGAATATAGCACGGCACAACCGCGGGCCGCTGCCGCAGGATGCCGTCAAGCGTGTGTTTGAACGCATCATCGATGAAATGCGCAAAGTGCAGCGCGAGCGGATGGCGAAGCCGGAAGGTGGCGGGTAGATGCTGGTGGTGATGGAGCAGAACGCGTCCGAGCGAGAGGTGGAAGCGGTGATCGGACGCATGGTCGCGCTGGGGTTCGACGTGCACCGGTCGAGCGGGACAATATATACGGTGCTTGGCGGCGTGGGTGACACGCGCAAGTTTGAGGAATCGGAGTTCAAGAGCATGTCCGGAGTAAGAGAGGCCATCCGCATCACGAGCCGGTGGAAACTGGCGGCCCGGCGCGCCAATCCGCAAGGCACCCGCGTTCGTATCGGGTCGGTGGAAGTGGGCGGCGAGCATACGGCCGAACTGCCCGGAGATGCGATGCTCCGCGAAATATGGGAATCCTCGCAGGTCCGCGTGCTTTCCGCCCATGCCGATGCTCTCGTGGTTCCCGCGCAGGCCATGCAGAACGAATCTCTGCTCCGTGAGCTGGGGCGCGCCGGAATGCCGGTGATCCTCAAGCGCGGCGAATCCGCCAGCGTGGACGACTGGCTGACCGCGGCGGATATGATCCTGCAAGCGGGCAACAAAGACGTTCTGCTATGCGAATCCGGCGTTCGGACCTTCTTCGGATACGCTCTCGATGTGAGCGCGATCGCCGAGCTCAGGCTCTTGACGCATCTTCCGGTGATTGCGTCGCCGCGCGACGTGAATGGCCAGCCGGAGATTCTGGCGGCGCTAAAGAAAGCGGCCATCGCGGCGGGCGCGCAGGGCGTTCTCAACTGATGCACACCGTCGCCATTGTTGGGGTGGGGCTGATTGGCGGTTCGTTTGGTCTCGCGCTGAAAGAGCATGGCTTCGCGGGGCAAAGAATCGGAGTCAGTTCCCCGGGGACGATTGATGCCGCGCTCCGCGCCGGCGCCATCGATCGCGGCGCAACTCTTGCGGAAGCCGTGCATGATGCGGACCTCGTCTACCTCGCCCAGCCGATTGGGCGCATTCTCTCGGTGCTGCGCGAGTTGGACCCCATGGTGCGGCCTGATGCGCTTGTCACCGACGCCGGCAGCACGAAGCATCTGATTGTCGAGACGGCGCGCAGGCATCTTCGGCGCTGCGCGTTTCTGGGCGGACACCCCATGGCCGGAAAAGAATCGCGCGGCGTGGCAAATGCCGGTGCTGACCTTTTCCGCAATGCCCAATACTGCTTGACGCCGGCGGATCCGGCTGATCTGGAGACACCGGCGGCACGCGCATTTCGAGATTGGATCCGGCGGTTCGGCGCGCGCGAAGTGGTGGTTGGAGCGGAAGAACACGACCGCATGGTCGCGCTCAGCTCGCATCTGCCGCAGCTTGCATCAACGGCGCTGGCGTCACTGCTGGCCGATGATGAGGAGCTACTCGCGGGGCCGGGACTCGTGGGCGCCACCCGGTTAGCCATGAGCTCTTACGACATCTGGCGAGACATCCTGATGACCAACTCAGGCGCGATTTCGGAAGCGCTCACGGCTTACATCCAGAAACTGGAGTACCTGCGGGAAAATTTGCGCTCGCGCGCCCTCGAAGAGGAGTTCCAGCGCGCTTCCGAAACAGCCCAAAGCATCAGACAGGCGAGATCGCAACCGGCGGAGCCTGGGCAGTGAACTGCATATACATCTGCCAGAAGCTGACGGCGGTCAGCAGAACCGCGACGGTTGCCAGCGCCTTCCAGAACTGCTCACCGATGCGGCTCGCGTGAACCGGCGTTCCGGCGGCGTAGGCCACGCCAAAGCCTGAGGCCAATCCGCCAAGGTGGGCCCAGTTATCGATCGAGAAACCCGGCAGTAACCCCAGAGCAATTCCATAGATGGCCCACCGGATATAAAACGAGCGGATCTGCTTGCCTACGTTCGTTCGATTGCGCACGCCAAACGCGATCATCGCGCCGATCAGTCCCAGAATTCCGGCCGATGCCCCAAGCGATGGGGTCATCGACATATACGCGCTGAAGAGAAAACCGCAGACCGTCGCCACAAAGTAAATCACCAGAAAGCGCGCCGTCCCGTAAGTGCGCTCCACTTCTCCGCCGAGGTCGTTCAGCACCCACATATTCATTCCGATGTGGAGCAGGCCGCCGTGGAGGAACCCGGCAGTCACCAGTCGCCACCATTCGTGCCCGATAAAGATATCGTAGGAATTCTTATAGCCCGCTTCCACCAGGCGGCCATTGATCTGGCACGCGATGTAAATGGCGATGTTGATCAGCACGATCACCGACGTGGTGAACTTAGCGGAGGGAATCAGGCCCATGATCGGGCTCGGGTTGCGCTCGTCCACAATGCGCGGCGCTACCTTCTCATTGCAATACGGGCATACCCGGTCGCTGGTGGTGATGAAAGCCCGGCACTGCGGGCACATTCTGCGTTTATCCAAAGTCGTTTTTCCTCAAGCGGCCGGGGTCGCCAATCGCGTGGTCTTCTCGTGCTCTCTCACGAACCGCTTCCGGTCGTTATGGCGCACCAGCAGAGTGCCGGCGGCAATCAATCCCAGCGCCAGTTTGAAGAGCTCAAGGCCGGATGAAATACCGTGCAGCATCCAGAAGTGCGCGTCAATAGGAAGGCGTCCCAGACGCGTAATCTCAGGGGTCAAATAGAACCGTGCGACCGACACAATCCCGAGCATCAAAATGGTGAGGGAGAACGCCACGCGCGGAACTTCCCCACCGCCGAAGATGAAGACGCCGAGTATCGCGATGCCCAGAACCAACTGAGCGATCTCCCACTGCTCAAACAGGAACGCGTTCAGTTCCGCCGTTTCACGCCGCAGAAAGTTCCGCGCTTCGGTCTTGCCGCCCATGGTTTGTACTTGTTGCGCGGCGCCCGGTCCCGGCGCATCCAGAAAACGGTCCACGGCGCGGAAATTCTGGATGACGCAGAAATCCAGCAGCACGCTGGCGGCCAGCCACGCACCCAGCAGAAAAGAGGCGAGTCGTCGGTAATGCATTCGATGTGTTTGCCTAAACTAAAGTGTTGCATGCCAATTCTGATCGATCGACGCAAGTTCCTTTGCGCGGCAGGTGCGGCCGGCCTGCTGGCGAAAACTCTTCCTGCGAAACCGGAGCGCCTGCGGTGGTCGCTGCTCTCTGACACCCACGTTTCCCAGGACCCGGAGTTCGCCAATCGCGGCTTCTTTCCCGCCCGGAACTTGAAAACGGTGGTCGGGCAGGTGACCGCGTCTCGTTGGAACCAGCAGGTGATTAACGGCGACCTCGCGCTGCGCCTCGGCCAAACGGCCGATTACCAGCGATTCATGGAGCTGACACGGCCCCTCATAGCCGCCGCGCCGCTGGCTCTCTCACTCGGCAATCATGATGACCGGATCAACGCGATTGCCGCTCTGGGCGCGAAAAATGTAGTTGCCGGTAAGTGGGTTTCCACATTTGAAGCCCC
>Ga0182012_10007331_pt1 | contig 11049 bp, 5 predicted proteins | sample 612S2SmetaG_FD_120486 | JGI IMG/M metagenome (GOLD analysis project Ga0182012, IMG submission 120486) | Permafrost microbial communities from Stordalen Mire, Sweden - 612S2S metaG | ecosystem: Environmental > Terrestrial > Soil > Wetlands > Permafrost | place: Sweden: Stordalen | collected...
AAGGATGTCCGCGTCCGCCGTGCGACAGTGAATGCGATCGGAATCAGCAGCACAAAACCAACTTCAAAGAAGGCCGGCAATCCGATCACGAGCCCGATCACCATCATGGCCCAATGAACTCTCTTCTCTCCAAAGAACCTGATGAGGGTGTGAGCAATTCGGTCCGCGCCGCCAGACTCCGCCATCATCTTTCCCAGCATCGTTCCGAGCGCCACAACAATTGCAATGTGTCCCAGTGTCGCGCCTACTCCGGCTTCGAAAGAATGGACGACCGTGGAAAACGGCATTCCCGTAACAACGGCCAAAGCCAGCGAAGTTAGAAAGAGCGTAATGAAGGGATTCAGTTTGAAGACAGCAATGAGCACAATCAGCCCGACTACTACAACAAACGCAGCCGAGATTAAGAACAAACTGTGCGGATCAATCATAGATACACAAAACAACATCTCCGTTCGGGCGAATAACCCGCCGAATTTATAACTCATCCATCATTGAACCCAGGTTGTGCCTCCGCGCGGCACAAATTCTCCAGCACGATTCCCCGTAAGGCCACCAGGGGTATAAGTAAGAACTCCATTCACCCAGACGCCGACTATACCCAGCGCGGCACTTATGGGATCAGTAAACGTCGCTGTATCAATGATCTTCTCCGGATCGAAGAGAACCAGGTCTGCCGAATAACCTTCACGTATCAATCCGCGTCCCACGATTCCGAATCTTTGCGCCGGCATCCCAGTCATCTTATGCACCGCGTCAGCCAGAGTTATTAACTGCTCTTCACGGCTGTATCGACCCAGGACACGCGGAAAAGTGCCCCATAGGCGAGGGTGCGGCCGTGGATCGTTCGGCAATCCATCGGAGCCGATCATAGTCGCCGGGTGCGCCAGAATCTTTCGCATATCGTCTTCGGAGATGCTGTGATAAATAGCTCCCGCCGGCCGCAGCCGCCGAGCCGCTTCCAACTGGGTAACACCCCAACTCTCCGCGATCTCCCGCAATGACCGCCCCGCGATCTCCGGATGCGGCGTACTCCAGGTGATCGTAATGTTGACCCTCTCGTCCACCTGCCGCAGATCCAGCGTGCTCGACCCTGCCGCATATGGATAGCAATCCCAGCCGATCTGCTGTGTGCATCTCGCCGCATCCAGCGCCTCCAGGACTTCCCCGCTCCGTCCCCAGTTTACGATCCCTGCGCATTTCAAATGCGAAACAATCACCGGCACCTTGTTCAAGCGACCGATCTCGAACGCCTCATGCATCGCATTCAGAATTGTTTCCGTCTCACTACGCATGTGTGTGGCATAAACCGCGCCAGCCTGCGCCAGGGGACGCGCTAACGCCACGACCTCTTCCGTAGTTGCTGCGTTCGCTGACAGGTAGGCAAGTCCCGAGCTCAGTCCTAAAGCTCCGCCCTCCAGAGCCTCACATAACTGCGCTTGCATCCGTTCGACCTCCCCGCCGGTTGCCGCGCGGTCCAATCTGTCCATATGGTTATTCCGCAAGGCGGTATGACCCACGAGCGCGCCAACATTTACAGCCGGCCGGGCATTTCGGATCGCTGTAACATAGGCAACAAAGGTCGGGTAACAGAAATCCTTAGCCGCCCCGAGCAGGTTCATTGGATCTGGAAGTTCGCTGGCTAACTCGACGGGCGCCGCGCTAATTCCGCAATTTCCAACAATCACGGTGGTCACACCTTGCGAGACCTTCGACAGCATCGCGGGGTCCTGGATCACGACAATATCGTCATGTGTGTGAACATCGATAAAGCCGGGAGCAAGCACCAGACCAGGCGCCTCCACAATCGTCTCCGCGATGCACTCCAGGGATGAACCGATTGCGCAGATTTTTCCCTCACCCAGCGCAACATCCAGGAGCTTCGCGGCACCGCCGCTGCCGTCCAGAACGCTCGCATTTCGGATCAATGTATCGCATCGCAGCATAGTGGCTCGTTCAGAATATAGACTATAAGTGTCGCATGATCCAGAGCTATTCGATGTGGATCACAAATGCTTTTGGAGAATCAGCCGTTGAGCAGCAAGAACTCCATTCAGGCAGACGCGCTTGGCGCCATCGCCCCCTTGAATAAGGGACTGGGTTCGTTCGATCTTGCGCTCGGCGCAACAGACATCGCACAACTCGACTGGAACCTTCTTCGCGAAGATTTAAGCCTGCCGTCCGCTGTTTTATACGAAGAAAAGCTGCTCCATAATCTTAATTGGATGCGGCAATTCATCTCGGCCTATGGCGTCAAGCTTGCACCCCATGGCAAGACCACAATGGCGCCCCGGCTCTTTGAAATGCAATTGCAGGCAGGGGCATGGGGCATTACGCTCGCAACTGCGCATCAGACCCAGGTCGCCTATGCTCACGGCGTGCGGCGCATCCTCATGGCGAACCAGCTAGTCGGCAAACAGAACATGGCCACCATCGCCCGCTTGCTACGCGATCCCGACTTTGAATTCTACTGCCTCGTCGATTCGGCGGAGCAGATCGAGCAGTTAGGAACTCTCTATTCGAGCCTTGACCTGCGGTTGAATGTGTTGGTTGAACTGGGAGTTATCGGGGGACGTACCGGCGTTCGCGACGGCCAGCAGTTGCAATCCGTGCTCGCGGCTTTATCTCGCTGGAAGCGGTCCATCATTCTTTGCGGCATCGAAATCTACGAAGGCGTTCTCCACGACGTGACTTCCATCCGCACCTTTTTGCAACATGCGGTGAACGTAACGCGCAAGTTAGTCACCGAAGATCGCTTCCAGCGCACGCCAATCTTACTTTCCGGAGCGGGCTCCTCATGGTATGACGTTGTTGCGGAAGTGTTCACCGCAGCCACATTCGGGGATGCAGTTGAGATCGTGCTCCGCCCCGGTTGCTACCTAACTCACGACGTTGGCGCATATCGCGAAGCGCAGGCCAGAATTCGCGAAAACAATCCAATTGCAAACCAGTTGAACTCGGGGCTCTTGCCAGCCCTCCAAGTCTGGGCTTATGTGCAGTCGATTCCAGAGCCGGGGAAAGCTATCGTCGGAATGGGTAAGCGCGATGCAGCGTTCGACTCCGGCTTGCCCGTCCCCGCTTTGCATTTCAGACCTGGGAATGCGGCTCCGCAAGTAGTTCGCGCGCAGTGGGAAGTTACAAAGATGATGGATCAGCATGCCTACTTGCAAATCAACGCCGGGGACGATCTACGCGTAGGAGATATGATCGCATTCGATATCTGCCACCCTTGCCTCACGTTCGATAAATGGCGCACATTGCCAATTTTGAACGCCGAATATCAAGTCATCGACATCATTCAGACTTTCTTTTGATTCTGCATTCGTTTAACTCAGTAATCGAACCACGCAATTAGTAAATCAGGTATTTCGCGCGCAATGCCTCGAATCGTTCCTGGCCATCGCGCCATTGTTCTGCTACGCGGCGAGGGTCCTGGCCGGCGGTGATCGCATCCACACTCATCTTGTTCACCATGAGCGAATCCAACCCTGCAGTTTTGTAATCATTCGGATACAACGACAGAAATGCAGCCACCACTTCGACTCCCAACTCGGGCGCGTCCAGCAAATTCCTATCCGTAATTACAATTTGAACTCCGCCGCATCTCTGCTGTGAATACTTGGAACTCTCAGGTGTGAATTCAACCGGAATAAAGCGCGTCCCGGCAATCTCGCGGGCATTCAGATATCGAGCCAGTTCTTTTGATTTCACCCAGGGCGCACCGAGTAACTCAAAGGGCGTGTCGGTACCTCGTCCGACAGAGATGTTAGTAGTTTCAATCATGCCGATGCCGGGATAAAGAGCGGCTTCAGTCAAGCTGCGCATATTCGGCGATGGGTTCACCCATAGGTTGCCAGTGGAATCAAACCAGTCACCTCGAATCCAGCCTTGCATTGGAACTACCGTGAGCCTCGCTTTGATTTCACGCTCTGCGTTGAACATCTTTGCCAATTCGCCGATGGTCATGCCGTGCCGCACCGGAACCTGCCAATAACTCACAAACGATTCCCTGCCCGGATCGGCAACAGGCCCCTGCACAAATGCGCCGTTAATAGGATTGGGCCGGTCAAGCACCACAATCTCCTTGCCATATTTCGCTGCCGCCTCAAGAAAGTAGCCAAGCGTAGTTTCGTAGGTATAAAACCGTGTGCCGATGTCCTGAATGTCAAAGACAATTACGTCCACACTGGATAAGGCAGTGCTCGAAGGACGTCTTTTTTCATCAATATCTCCATATACGCTGTAAATCGGAACGCCGGTGGCTTCATCCCTGGAGTTATCGATTGCCGCCGTATCAAGCTTGCCGGCAATCCCGTGCTCGGGGCTGAAAATCGCAGTCAGCCGTAAGCCATTCGCATGCGCCAGCACATCCGCAGTGCGATCGCCATGCACATCGATGCCTGTTTGATTCGTCACCAGGCCCACCCTTATAGGATGGCTCGTATCCGCATGGAGTTCGCGAAAGCCGTTGGCCTCAAGCACGTCAATGCCTGTCTTTACGTCGCCATTCCGCGCGTTAATGCGGCGCGACGCCGGCATCAACTCGTTGTAACCAGTTATGCGCGCCATGCGTAACTTGTCTTCCTCAGTGGCCGACAGCGCGAGTGCATGCACGACCGCCGTTGCCACCTTGCATCGAAGTGAAACCGTAGTTTTACCACCGCGAGGATGAACGGCATTCGTCAGGAGAATGATGTAACTGTCGGTAACTGGATCTATCCATAAAGATGTGCCCGTAAAGCCGGTGTGGCCGAAAGACCCAACGGGCAACAGTTCGCCGCGATTGACGGAGTATGGCGAATCGATATCCCATCCCAACCCGCGCAACACGGTGCCATTGGCTGGCTGCTGAGGCGACGTCATCTTATCGATCGCCGATTGGCTCAGGACCTTGAAGCCGCTGAGATAATCTTCAGCAAACAACGCCAGGTCGTCGGCCGTCGAGAACAATCCCGCATGACCCGCAACACCGCCCATGCGCCGCGCGGTAGGATCGTGCACGGTTCCGCGCAACATGCGACCTTGTTCGTCGTATTGCGTCGGAGCGATGCGTGCGTCCCATTCCTTCGGCGGCAAGAACCGTGTGTCCTTCATTCCCAGCGGCCCGAAGATCTTAGCGCTGACGTACTCATTGAGTGGCTGTCCTGTAATCTTTTCGACTAGAAAGCCGAGAGTTTCAAAGTTGATATCGCTATAGACGAACTGCGAGCCCGGCGGATTCATCGGCTTTTCACGCATTGCCATTTGGTAAGCCGTTTCGCGCCCCGACCATGTTGTCTTGAGATCGAGGTCAGGCGCGAGACCGGAGTAATGCGTCATAAGGTCGCGAATGGTGATGTCCTTCTTCCCATTCTGTGCAAAATCGGGCAGATAAGTTGCCACTGAATCGCCGAGCCGGATGCGGCCATCTTCAATCAACTTCATCACCGAGGTGGCCGTAGCAATGCATTTGGTGAGCGAAGCCAGGTCGAAGATTGTATCGACGGTCATTGGTTCACGCGCGGGTTCAAGTGCCCGTGAGCCGAAGGCCTTGCGATGAATAACCTTGCCATTGTGCCCAACCAGCAGAACCGCGCCTGGAATGTTCCCCTCCGCAACAGCCTTCTCGACAATCGCGTCTACGGTCTTGAACCCTGCGTTGTTATCTGGCGCAGGCCCCTGCGCGAATCCAAACATAGGAAGAAAACACGCCACCAAAACCACGAACAACAACACTGCACGAAGATTTCCATTTGTAACTAACAGGGCCGCACATCCACGCATGAAAGATCGCCTCAACATGTCTTTATCCACCTTGCACCGATTCAAAAGTCGCCTGCAAAATAACCTTCCGAGGCATCAGCCAACTTGCGCCGTAGCCCACCAGAAAGGTTATTGTGCTACCCATGACAACGTACCAAGTAAAAGCAATGCCGGAAAACAACCATAGATAAAGGTTGAATACAAATCCGATGACCATCCCCAGCATAGCCCCACGCTCGGACGCCCGTTTCGTCAGCACTCCGAGAAGGAAGACTCCGAGCAGCGATCCGTATGCAACCGATGCAATCGACAATCCCATCTCCAAAACCTTGCCCCCATTCCGCGCGAGCAATGCCAATCCGAATAGAAGCACCCCCCACCCGAGCGTTGCCATGCGCGATAGCTTTACGCGCCGCTCTTCCGTCGAAAGTGGCGAGATTCGCGCATAAAAATCTACGATGGTCGTCGAAGAAAGGGAATTAAGCGCGGCACTCAGATTCGACATAGCAGCCGCCAGGATTGCAGAGATCAGCAAGCCGCCAACTCCATGCGGCAATCGCGAAACAACATAGGTTGGGAATATCATATCGGTTCGCGTGAAAGCTACGGCTGGCGGAAACAACTTATAAAACACAAACAACATGGCGCCGATCATGAGAAAGATCGAAAACATGAACAATACCGTTACTCCGCTCGAAATCAATGCCATCTTCGCCTGCCGTGCGTTCCGTGCAGAGAGCAGTCGCTGCACGATGAGCTGGTCCGTCCCGTGGCTCGCAGTGGTCAGGAACGCACCGCCAATCACTCCAGCCCATAAGGTGTAGGTCGCGGAGAGATTCCAGCTTGCGTCAAATACTCGGAATTTGTCCGCATTTCCGGCAATCGTGTGTATTGTCGCCCAGCCTCCGGGCACGACCCTCAGAATCGAGTGTGCTGCTACCAGGGTCCCGGTCAAATAAACCGCGAGTTGAACAACATCGGTCCAGATGACTGCAGCCATGCCTCCTTCAAAGGTGTACACCAGCGTCAATAAAGTCACAATCCCGATCGCCGTAACGTCGCGCTCAAAGTCACTCAGACCCGATAGCATACCGCCTAAGGCAACCCGAATCACAATCGCGACTGCAAAGACGCGAACCCCCTCGGCCGCCGCGCGTGTAGCCAGAAATAGTCCCGCGGTGAGGGAGCGCAACCGTCCACCAAACCGTCGCTCGATCAGCTGATATGCAGTTACCAATTGGCCGCGAAAATATTGCGGGATCAAGACAAAGCTGACAATGACTCGGCCGACAATGTAGCCGATAATCAGTTGCAGGAAACGGAAGTCCTTTTCGTATGCCAATCCCGGAACGCTGATGATTGTCAGGGTGCTCGTCTCCGCAGCTACGATCGACAGGGAGATGGCCCACCATGGAATTGTGTTATCCGCAAGGAAGTAGTTCTTCAGGGTTCGCTGCTTGCCGCGAAAGCGCAGGCCGAACAGTGTGACCCCCGCGAGATACGCGACGATCACAATGAGGTCCAGCGTGTTCAATCCCATACACCATCCTTCTGGCTGCCGATGATCGCGCTAGTACCACGTGTAGGTATGTGGACTCCCAGGTCTCAAAAGGGAGACCTGGGGCACTCAAATTCTCGGGCGAGATTGCGAAATCATCCAGTCGAAGTACTTGAATCCTCTATGTCGCTCGGACTCTGCGTTTCTAACTTCAATCTAACATCTTCGGGATTTGATCCGAAGGTTGCGCGCTATAGCTTCCGCACGAGAGAATTCAGAAGGAGGTGACTGTGAGAGACATTAAAAGCCCGGAAGCAGGTCCTTCGACTCCGCTGAAGTACGCTCCGCTCAGGATGACAGGTTTATTTTTGATATGAACCCTGGACTCAGCACACGAAGGCGCGCGATGGCTGGCTCGCTTCTTCTCGCGATGTCTAGTTGGAGCACGCCGGTGTGGACCCAAACATCAGCAGAACAGGCGGCTGTTTCACTCGAACAGCAGGGACGGTCAGCTGAGGCTGAAGAAGCCTGGAAGGCAATATCCAAGGCTCAACCATCGAATCCAGAGCCCTTGGCCCACCTCGGGCTTCTTGAAGCTCGTCAGGATCACTATCCAGAGGCCATTTCGTTTTACCGCAAGGCCATGGCGCTGAGCCCGACCATGCCCGGTCTGCGCTTGAACATGGGGCTCGCACTCTTTAAAGATGGCCAATACAGACCGGCCATTCAAGCCTTCACGCCGTTGCTCAAGTCGGCAGCAGCAAATGTTGAGGAGACCCAGCGACTCAATGTTCTTATCGGCATGTCGTATTACGGACTGGGCGCATACCCGGCCGCGATTCCCTTTCTAAGAACGGCTGCGGACAACGATAAAGATAACCTGACACTGCTGCTGACATTGGCGCACAGTTGCCTGTTATCAAAGCAGTATCAATGCGTTCTGGATGTGTTTCACCAAATGGTCGCGCTGAACGCCGATTCCGCGGAAGCCGACATGCTGGTTGGCGAAGCGCTGGACGAAATGAAGGACCGGTTTGGCGCCACGCGGGAGTTTCGCGCCGCGGTCCTGGCCAATCCCAAAGAGCCAAACGTACACTTCGGTCTGGGTTACCTATTATGGATGCAGGGCCAGACTGAGGAGGCCGCACAACAGTTTCAAGCCGAGCTCGAGAACGATCCGGACCACCTGCAGGCCATGCTCTACCTGGCCGATTCGGAGATTCAAATGAATCGCATGGAAGACGCCAGACCGTTGCTTGAGAAGCTGGTGAAGTTGAACCCGAAAAGCGCCATGGGGCACGTGGACCTGGGAAGTGTTTATGCCGCAGCCGACCGCAGTCAGGATGCGCTCGCGGAGTTCAAGAGAGCCATCGCGCTGAAGCCTGACGATGTGAATGCTCACTGGCGGCTTGGGCGGCTCTACCGTTCCATGGGAAAGGCAAGCGAGGCCACTGCGGAATTCGAAAAGGCGAAGAGTCTCAATCAGGCGGCCGACGAGGGACTTCTCAAAGCGATGTCCAAAGATCCACACGCGGCCGGTTCTTCTGAAAAGCGGTCGGTCGCACCGGTGGAGAAGTAATTGAAGGACGATTTAATCTCGCGACGGAATAGAGTCGTTCGAATTGCAAAGGCCGAGGCTTTCGCCCCGGCCTTTGGTTATGCAGCATTCAACCGAATGTTTTAGAAGGTGATCTTTCCACCCATCTGCAGGATTCGCGGTTCGTGGTCGCCGTTGATTGTGCCGAAGCCGGTTGTCACTCCATTGGCTGTCGAGATGGCGTCGCCGATGTTGCTATCGACGCCGGAGAAGTTCGGATGGTTGAAGATGTCGAAGGCCTCGACGCGCAGTTGGAAGGCTACATGCTCTCCAATTTTTGTGGTCTTGGCCAGGGCCATATCCCACTTATCCATCCCTGGGCCCAGCAGCGAGCCAACGCGCGTGCTACCGAATTGGCCAACGGCGGGTGCATAGGAGGCGGTGGAGAACCATTGGGAAGGTGTCTTCGGCATGGTGACAGGGGCGATCTGGTTAGGGCGCGCGGACTTGTCTCCGTCGATGTTGTTGATGCCTAAGCCGCCGTTGGTGCCGACAGCAAACGGGTCTCCACCTTGGACGACGTTGAAGGAGGTGCCAGAGACTATCGTGGTGATACCTGAAAACTCCCAGCCGCCCAGCAACAAGCCCTCGGGACCGTGCTGCTCTTTGAAGAAGGGCAGGTTGTAAACGTAGTTGAAGACCAGCATCTGCGGCACGTTGAACGAAGACGGGCCGTAGTCCATCTTCGGGTTGTAGGTGTCGGTGGTTGCCGTGCCACGGTCGTTGGAGTTGGTGGTCAGCGACTTCGAATAGGTGTAAGCCACGTTCAGCGCCAAGCCATGGGCCTGGTGTTGAAGATCGAGTTGCAGCGAGTTGTAATTGCTGGTGAAGGCCGCTTCCTTGGCCCTGAAGTACCCATACCCCAAATAGGGGCGGATCGCATTGACGTTGGCGTTAGGATTGGCGATTCTCGCAGCCAGAGTTGGCTGGTTGAGGTCAAGTTCGCCGAGTTGATGGCGAGCTTCGCTGCCGACATAAGCTGCGGAAATGACCGTGGTGGGCAGAATCTGGTGCTCCACGGTGAGGTTGTAGTCGAAGTAGTTGGGAACCTTGAACGTAGGAGTTCCTGTTACGCCAAGTCCGCCGTTGGGAGACAGATCCGGGCCGGGCAATGAACCGGCCGTGTAGTTGTCAAAGGAGCCATTGTTGACGGTTTCCGTCTGCGTCAGAGGCGGATTCCAAAAAGCGTTCTGTTCGAAGATTCCGTTCAGCGTGCGGTCATAGAAAGCGCCGAATCCGCCGCGGATCGAGGTCTTACCACGGCCGTCGGGGTTATAAGCAAAACCGACGCGCGGTGCGAAGTTTGCGTTGGAGTTAGGATTGATGGTCTTTCCGTAGGGCGAGCACTGAACCTGAGGAGCGATGGCTTGCGCCGCGGTGCAGGCCTCTCCTTGCGGGAAGATCAGGCCATTGGCGTACGTATTGGCAACCAGCGCATACCCGCCGATGGCTTGGCCTGCGACGAAATTGCCGTTGGCATCAATTTGCGGAGCCAGCAGCGAGCTGTACTTGTCGGGGTCGAAGTTGGACAGAGTGTTCTTCGTATCCGAGGGCGACGGCAGGGCGCTCCAACGGACGCCTAGGTTCAGGGTCAACTTCTGGTTGAGCTTCCAGTCGTCCTGCAAATACGCTTCAGTGTTGTAGTAGTTGAGATCCGGGATGATGTCGCGGCTGGCCTGGCTATAGACCGACGAGTTGCCCAGAAGGAAATTTGCCGTTGCGAACGAAGACGCGTCCCCGCCGGAAAAGGGTGCCTGGAAGGTGAAGCTGGCCTCGCCGTTCACCGCGTTTTCGGTCTTGATCATCTGTTGAAGCTCAAAGCCCATGCGTAGTGTGTGCTTGCCATAGGACAGGGACAGATTGTCGAAGTAGCTGCGATCCAGGTTGCGCTCATGCCAGGGGGTGGAACCGGCTGAGAAGCCCTGAATGCCTTGAATGGATACAGCGGGCAAGCGGCCATATGGATCGTTGTACTTCTGCGTGTTGGGCTGCAAGGCCGAATAGGCCGTCGCATTATTGGCGAACTGGCTGGCCTCGAATTGAGAAAAATAAGTGCCCTGAGCGTAGACGAATTCGAATTCGTTGACGATCCTGGGCGAGATGGCATAGGTCAGGTTGGCTACCACGTTCTTGCCGGGCGAATCCACGGAAGCCGCCGCCGTATTCTGGTAGTTGTTGCCCGCCCACAGACCCATCGGCTCGGTTACCGGCATGA
>Ga0182012_10007333_pt1 | contig 11048 bp, 7 predicted proteins | sample 612S2SmetaG_FD_120486 | JGI IMG/M metagenome (GOLD analysis project Ga0182012, IMG submission 120486) | Permafrost microbial communities from Stordalen Mire, Sweden - 612S2S metaG | ecosystem: Environmental > Terrestrial > Soil > Wetlands > Permafrost | place: Sweden: Stordalen | collected...
GGGTGTGGGCGGGGTCGGGGGTGTCGGGGGTGCCGGTGTGGCGGGTGTGGCCGCTACCGCGGTCGGTGCGACCGGCGGCGCGGGTGGTGACGGCGGTGCTGGTGGTGGCGGCGGTACCGGGGGTGCCGGGGGGGTTGGTGGTAGGGGCTCGTTCGTGTTTGGGCAGGCCGGCGCGAACGGTAATGGTGGTGCCGGCGGGGTGGGTGGTGCTGCCGGGGCGGCTGGTGACGGTGGTGTCGGCGGGCCTGGTGATGCCACCACCACCGGCGGCATGGGTGGTACGGGCGGTAATCCCGGTGGTGTGGGTGCGGGCGGTCTTGGCGGGGCGCCGGGCGGTGCCGGCGCTGCCGCGGGTGCGACCGGGGCGGCGGGGGCTGCGGTGACTGGCGGCGGTAACGGTGGGGCGGGTGGGGCCGGCTACGACGCCGCCACCGATTCTGGTGCCCCCGCGGGCACCGACGGCGGAAACGGCGGGCCCGGTGGTGCGGGCGGCCTGGATGGCGATGGCGGGCACGGCGGGGCCGGAGGCGACGCCAAAGACGGCACCGGTACCGGAGGTAATGGAGGCAGCGGCGGCCCCGGTGGTGCCGCCTCAGGCAAGGGCGGAGACGGCGGGGCCGGCGGTACCGGCGCCGACGGTGGCAACGGTGGTAAAGGCGGCCCCGGCGGGGACGCCCATGCTGCCGACGGTGTCGGCGGTATCGGCGGCATCGGCGGTCAAGGCGGGCCGACCGGTAACGGCGGTGACGGCGGCAACGGCGGTGACGGACCCGCCGCGGGCGCGAGCGGTGGCCCCGGCGGGCCCGGCGGCCCGAGCGGCACGATATCCGGTAACGGCGGTAACGGCGGTAACGGCGGCTTCGGCGGGGGCGGTGGGCTCGGCTCGCCGGGCCACGACGGCATTGCCAGCAGCACCACCGGCGGCGACGGCGGTGCCGGACAGGATGGTGGGGACGGCGGTCGCGGCGGCACCGGCGGCCCGGCCGTCAACCCCGTCGGTCACGGCGGCAACGGCGGCACCGGCGGCACGGGCGGCAACGGCGGCGAAGGCGGGCGCGCCGGCGACGGCTACGACGCCACCAACGGCGGCGCGGCCAGCGCGAACGGCGGCACGGGCGGCAAGGGCGGCCCCGGCGGCGCCGGCGGCCATGGCGGCGACGGCGGCCAGGGCGGCGCCGCCCTGGGCGGCACACCCGGCGCCAACGGCAATGGCGGCAACGGCGGCGACGGCGGGAACCAAGGCGCCGGCGGCAGCGGCGGCAACGGCGCGAACGCCAACCCCTACACCATCACCGGCGGCCGCGGCGGCGACGGCGGCGAACCCGGCACCGCAGGTACAGCGGGCCCCGGCGGTGCGGCCGGCGGCCCCGGCGGCAGTGCCGGTAACGACGGCAGCCCCGGCGGCGAGCCCACCCTGGGCGGCGGCCCCAACGGCAAAGGCGGGAACGGCGGCAACGGAGGCAACGGCTACGACGCGACCGCCAGCCTCGTCCCCGGCACGGACGGCGGCAACGGCGGCGCAGGCGGCAACGCCGGGTCCATCGGTAACGGCGGCAACGGCGGCAACGGCGGCAGCGGTGCCTTCGGCGACAAGGGCGGAACCGGCACCGCCGGCACGATCGGTAACCCCACCGGCGGGGCGGGCGATGGCGGCGGTTCGGGCGGCTTAGGCGGCCGCGGCGGCGACGGCGGAACCGGCGGCTCGATATCAGGCAACGGCGGCAACGGCGGCACCGGCGGAGACGGCGGAACCGGCGGCACGGGCGGCACCGGCGGCCTCGGCTACGACGCCAGCCTCGGCACCATCGCGGGCGCCAACGGCGGCAACGGCGGCCAGGGCGGCTTCGGCGGGACCGGCGCCAAAGGTGGCGACGGCGGCAACGCCGGCCTCCCCGGCAACCTCTTCGGCAACTCCGGGACCAACGGCAGCGGCGGCAACGGCGGCGACGGCGGTCTGGTCGGCAACGGCGGCAACGGCGGCGCCGGCGCGCCCGGCGACGCCAACCACCCCAACGGCGGCAACGGCGGCAAAGGTGGTGAACCCGGCGACGTCGGCATCGGCAAAGGCGGCCCCGGCGGCGGCGCGGGCGCCACTCCCGGCGCACCCGCCGGAAACACCGGCACAGATGGCAACGCCAACAACAACATCCTCGGCCCGTTCGGTAGCGGTGGCCGCGGCGGCGACGGCTTCAACGCCACCACGGTTGGCGAGGTCGGCGGCGACGGCGGCAAGGGCGGCGACGGCGGGTCGTGGGGCAGCGGCGGCAACGGCGGCAACGGCGGCTCCAGCGGTCCCGGCGTGGCTGGCGCCAGCGGTATCGGCCCGAGTGCCAGCGGCCAGGTCGGTGCCATCGGCGGCACCGGCGGGGCCGGCGGCGCCGGCGGCACCGGCGGCATCCACGACGGCAACGGTGGCAACGGTGGCAACGGCGGCAACGGCGGGGGCGGCGGCGACGGCGGTAACGGCGTCGACGGCATGACCGGCGTGGTGAGCCCCGCCAACCCCGACGGGATCGGCGGCAACGGCGGCACCGCCGGCAACGGCGGCACCGGGGGAACCGGCGGCATGGGCGGCGCCCATGGCGTGGCCCTGGCAGCGAAGGGCCAGTCGGGCACCGACGGTAGTGGCGGTGACGGCGGTAAGGGGGGTTCCGCCGGGACGGCCGGCTTCGGCGGCGCCGGCGTCGCGAACGCCCACGTCGGGGGCGCCGCTGGCCCGGGCGGCAGCGGGGGCAGCGGCGGAGACGGCGGCACCGGTGGCACCGGCGGCGCGGCCCCGGGAACGGGCAACGGCGGCAACGGCGGGCCGGGCGGGGACGGCGGTGTCGGCGGCTTGGGCGGCAACGGTGGCAACGCCGATGGCCATGGCCAAAACGGCGGCAACGGCGGTGCGGGCGGTGTCGGCGGAGGCGGTGGCTTCGGCGGCCACGGCGGCCAGGCTCTGGGCTCGGGCAACGGTGGCAACGGCAGCAGCGCCGGCCTCGCCGGGAGCGGCGGCGGCGGCGGCAACGGCGGGATCGCCGATGCCGGCTTCGACTTCAGCGGCAGCGGCGGCAACGGGGGCAACGGCGGTCTCGGCGGCTATGGCGGCACCGGCGGCGATTCCAACTCGGGTACCGGCGGCAACGGCGGTCTCGCCGGACGTGGCGGTGTAGCCGGCGGCGGCGGCAACGGTACGCTGGGCCCCTCCATCAGCGGCAATTTCTCCGATGGCACCAACGGCGGCAATGGCGGTAACGGCGGTACCGGCGGGGCCGGTGGTATCGGCGGGTTTGGCGGCAACTCCGTGACCGGCACCGGCGGCGACGGCGGCGGCGGCGGCGACGGAGGCAACGGCGGGGCCGTCCTGACAAAAGGCGGCGACGGCGGCGATGGCGGCAGCGGCGTGGGGGGCGGCTCGGGCGGCAACGCCGGTAACGGCGGCGACGCCGGTCGTGGCGGCGCGGGCGGCAACGGTGGCACCGGCGGTGCCGGTGACGGCAAAGGCAGTTTCGGCGGCGACGGCGGTAATGGGGGCGACGCCGGCACGGCCGGCAATGCCGGCGCCTCTAACGACGTCATGGTCCCCACTCATGGCGGTAGCGGCGGTAATGGCGGTGACGGTGGCGACGGCGGCCCCGGGGGCACAGGGAGCAGCAACGGCAACGGGGGCGCCGGCGGCATAGCCGGTAACTTCACTGTCGGCGGCGCCGGCAGCGGCGGCAGCGGCCCGTCCGGCAACCCCGGCAAACAAGGCGCTAATGGCTGAGCCCGGCTACACCATCAAGCCTGGTTGCAGTACCGCGCTCTGCGCAGTTCGTTGACACGGGCTGTCTTCCGCTTCGCCCAAGCGCTGCCATAGCCGTCGCGGCCAGGGTTAGCCCTCAAAATCGGGTAGCTGCCTGCTAGTCCGCACCGATGCGTAGGCTCACGTCGGTGAGCGCACGCGCGGGCATCGTGGTCACCGGAACCGAAGTCCTCACCGGGCGCGTCCAAGACAGAAACGGCCCCTGGATCGCCGATCGGCTGCTGGAACTGGGCGTCGAGTTGGCGCACATCACGATCTGCGGCGACCGCCCCGACGACATCGAGGCGCAGCTGCGCTTCATGGCCGATCAGGGCGTAGATCTCATCGTCACCAGCGGCGGCCTGGGGCCCACGGCCGACGACATGACCGTTGCGGTGGTGGCGCAATTCTGCGGCCGCGACCTGGTTTTGGATAACGAGGTCGAGAACAAGATCGCTGAAATCCTCAAAAGGCTTATGGGGCATTTCAATCTAGAAAGCTTCGATGCAGTGCTGGCCGCCAACCGCAAGCAGGCGATGATTCCCGCCGGTGCCCAGGTGCTCGACCCGGTCGGCACCGCGCCTGGGGTGGTGGTGCCCGGCAAACCCACGGTGGTCGTGCTTCCCGGGCCGCCGCGCGAACTACAGCCCATGTGGCACAAGGCGATCGAGACGCCCGCGGCGCAGCAGGCCGTCGCCGGCCGAACCATCTACCGTCAGCAGACCATTCGGATGTTCGGGCTGCCCGAGTCCGGCCTGGCCGAAACACTGCGCGAAGCCGAGGCCTCGGTCCCCGGGTTCGATTCGCTGGAGATCACCACCTGCCTGCGGCGTGGGGAGATCGAAATGGTCACGCGCTACGAGCCGGAAGCGGCGGCGGTGTACGCCCGACTAGCGCAGCTGCTGCGCGAAAAGCACGGCGAGCAGGTCTACTCCGAGGACGGCTCGCAGGTAGATGATCAGGTCGCGCGGTTGCTGACGGGCCGCCGGATCGCCACGGCCGAATCCTGCACAGCAGGACTATTGACGGCACGCCTGACCGACCGGCCTGGTTCGTCGGATTACGTGGCCGGCGGTGTGGTCTCCTACTCCAACGACGCGAAAGCGGACCTGCTCGGCGTTGACCCAGCGCTGATCGAGGCGAACGGTGCGGTGTCCGAGCCGGTGGCCGAAGCGATGGCCACCGGCGCCTTGCAGCGTTTCGGCGCCGACACCGCCGTCGCGATCACCGGAATCGCCGGGCCTGACGGGGGAACGGCGGAAAAGCCGGTCGGGACGGTCTGTTTCACCGTGAAGCTTGCGGACGGTCCCACGATCACGCGGACCATGCGGCTGCCCGGGAACCGGTCCGACGTCCGCGAGCGCTCGACGACAGTGGCGATGCACCTGCTGCGACGCCTGCTGAGCGAAACAGAGCCCCACTAGGTCGCTGCCGTTGCCGAGTCTGCGCTCGGGGCGTCGAGCCTGCATCCAGTGTCAACTTTTGCGCTTGTCATCGCCGCCACCGCATTCTCAGTATCAGGCGCGCGTCGGAATAAAAGCAGTTTCGGCGGTACCAAAGCGGATTCCAGTGGCATCCTTGCCGATCAGCGTCAGTATTGTCACTGCGAGCAATACCGGCACAATCGTGACGGCTAGTGCGAACGGATAGCCGTGCGTCTCGGCCAGGTGTTCCTGGATGGGCAGGTTGAACGCCGCCAGCAGATTACCCAGCTGGTAGGTGACGCCGGGGTAGAGACCGCGGATGGCGTCCGGCGACATCTCGGTCAGATGCGCGGGAATCACACCCCAGGCCCCCTGCACGAACATCTGCATCAGGAACGCGCCAAGACACAACATCGCGGCGGTGCGCGAGTAGGCGAATATGGGCACGATCGGCAGTGCCAACACCGCACAGAAAATGACGGTGTAGCGGCGGCTGTACCGCTGGGACAGCGTGCCGAAGAACAACCCTCCGATGATGGCGCCGACGTTGTAGATCACGGCGATCCACTTGACCGTCACGCTGGGCAGACCAGCACCGTGGTTGGCGGTCGCGCCGAGGAAAGTGGGGTAGACGTCCTGAGTACCGTGGCTCATCCAGTTGAACGCGGTCATCAGCGCCACCAAATAGAAGAACCGGCGGACGACGGCCCCGTTGCGCAGCACGTCGCGGATTCTGGTGTTGGTCAACTTCATCCGGTCCTGAGCGGCTTCCCATACTTCGGATTCCTGCACCCGGTAGCGGATGATCAGGCTGATCATGGCCGGAACGATCGACAGAGCGAACAACCAACGCCATGACAATCCCAGCCCATTCATCACCACCAGTGACGCGATGCTCGCCAGCAGATAGCCGAGTGCGTAACCCTCCTGGAGCAGCCCGGAGAAAAACCCGCGCCGCTCGGCGGGCACCTTCTCCATGGCGAGAGCGGCACCCAGCCCCCATTCGCCACCCATGCCAATGCCGTATAGCAGGCGCAGGATCACCAGCACGGTGAAGTTGGGCGCGAACGCGCACAGGAAGCCCACCACGGAGTAAAAAATCACGTCCACCATGAGCGGGGTTCGACGGCCGACCCGGTCGGCCCACAGCCCGAACAGCAACGCACCCACGGGGCGCATGAACAGGGTGGCGGTCGTGACGAACGCGACCTCGGCCTTGCTGATGTGGAACGTCTTGGCGATATCGGCGTACACGAAGACCACGATGAAGTAATCGAACGCGTCCATCGTCCAGCCCAACATTGCCGCAATGAACGAGTTCCGCTGATCGCCGGTGATCTTGTTCGTGCCAGGCTTTCGTGTTGTCACGTTTGCATCGTGGCCCACTCAGCGCGCTGGCGCGAGCCCATTGACGATGCAATTCGCGAGAGTAAGTTCCGAATGCATGCGAATCATCGATGCCGATGGGCACGTAGCCGAGAACTCTTCGTTCGCGATCGAGGCAATAAAACACTGGCCGGATCACGTAAAACCGAGCACGGACAGGCGGCTGCGGTTGATGATCGAAGGCCGCAATTATCCGGAGGACCGCGGCCCCGGCGCCGGGTGCCCGCCGGAGCACGGCATCAGCAAGGCACCCGACATCAACTGCAGATCTCCCGAGGGAGTGCTGAGCGACGCCGACCGCGACCACATCGACACGATGGTGCTCTATCCCAGCCTCGGGCTGTGCGTACCCAGCCTCGAAGACCCTGCATTCGCCGCGGGATTCGCACGGCTCTACAACGAGTGGATGGCAGACTACTGTGCGTCGACCAACGGTCGACTGCGCGGCGTCGGGGTGACCCCGATCGAGCACGGGCAGGTGGCCATCGACATCATGGCCGAAGCTAAACGCCTTGGGCTGGTGGCGATCCTGGTTCCACCCGCTCTCAAGACCCGCAACCTCGACCATCCCGATCTGGACCCGTTCTACGCCGCTGCGGTGGAGCTTGGGATGCCGATCGGCATTCACGGCGCGCCGGGGATTCATCTCCCGAAGATCGGCGTGGACCGATTCACCAATTACATCCAGGTGCACTGCATTAGCTTTCCGTTCGACCAGATGACGGCGATGACCGCGCTGGTCTCGGGCGGCGTCTTCGAGCGGCATCCGCAGTTGCGGGTCGCCTTCCTGGAGGCAGGCGCGGGCTGGGTGCCGTTTTTCATCGATCGCCTGCACGAGCATTACGAAAAGCGGGGCGATTGGGTCGAGCGCGGCTGGCGCCGCGATCCGCACGACTACCTATCGGCGGGCAACATCTGGGTGACCTGCGAGCCGGAGGAGCCAATCCTGCCCGGGGTGATCGACGTGCTCGGCGCCGACTTCATCATGTTCGCCAGCGACTACCCGCACTGGGACGGCGAATGGCCGGAAAGCACCAAGCATCTGCGCACCCGGACGGACATCAGCGAGGCGGCGCGCGAAAAGATCAGCGGCTTGAACGCGCAACGCTTCTACGACCTCAAGTAGCCGAGCAGACGCAAAAGCCCCCGCACGCGCGGAGTGTCGCGGGCTTTTGCGTCTGCTCGGCTACCCATCCGGTGGCAAGATAACCGGCATGGGCCCTTTTCTGCTGCGCGCCGCATTGACCGGATTTGCCTTATGGGTCGTCACCAAGTTCGTGCACGGGCTGAGCTTCGTCGGCGGCGACACGCCTTTACAGAGGGTCGGCGTCATCTTCGTCGTCGCCGTGATCTTCGGCCTGGTCAACGCGTTCATCAGGCCGATTGTCCGGTTATTTTCGTTCCCGCTATACATCCTGACGCTTGGCTTATTTCATATCGTCGTCAACGCGATCATGTTGTGGATTACCGCCTGGATCACCGAACACACGACGCGGTGGGGCCTGCATATCGACCATTTCTTCTGGACGGCTATTTGGGCCGCGATCTTGTTGTCAATTGTGAGTTGGGTGTTTTCGCTGGTGATTCGGCGCACCACTCGCCGTTAAGCGGCGCCGACCAGGCGCACAACGTCGCGGGCGCAGCCCCAGGACAAAGTCACGCCGTTGCCGCTGTGGCCGTAGTTGTGGATGCACCGCGCCCGCCCGAGCGGCTCAGCCGCCACGCGCACCGAAGGACGGTCGGGACGCAACCCGGTAATGGTCTCGATCACTTCGGCCTCGCGAAGGCGCGGCTCGATCCGGCGGCAGCGGCGCAGGATCCGGTCGGTCACCTCGGGGTCGGCGGTGGTGTCCCACCGGCCGGGGATACTGATGCCGCCGCACACCACCCGTTGCGGATGCGGGAAGTAACAGGTCCATTCGGGGCTGTTACTGATCTCCACAAACAGTTGTTGAAGACCGGGATTAGCGAGGATGACGTGCTGGCCGAAACGCGGCCGCATAGTGTCGTCGCCGGCCAGCGCTCCGGCGCCCAGGCCGGCACAGTTGACGACTATCGGCGCGGCTTCGGCGGCCTCGGCCAGCGAGCGCACGCGATGTGTCTCGATTTCGCAGCCGGCCAGCGCCAGTCTGGTGGTCAGGTAGGCGAGGTATTGCGGCATGTCGATCATCGGCATCGTGGCGCGGTACCCAGCGTTAAAACCGGCGGGAATGTCGGCCGGGTCAGCCGGCCGTAGGTCTGGGATCAGCGAGGCCGCGGACGCCATTGAGTCGGCGGCGGTCAATTCGCCGACGACCATCGCCGGCGCCATGCGCACTCCGGTGCTGGGATCATCGGCCAGTTCGCGAAACACCTGCAGGGAGCGCTCGGTCCAGGCCAGCGTTTCGGCGGCACGTTCCGCTGGCCGCGGGGGCGCCCAAACCGCGCCGGCCACCACCGACGTTGTCTGCTTCGGAAGTGCGGCCGCCCAAACGCGTACCGGCCACCCCGCCTCGGCCAGACACAAGGCCGAGGTCAAGCCGCTGACACCGGCACCAATCACCACAACCTGTTGTTGCGATCGATTCGCCACGGCAGCTGAGCCCGTCAGGACTGAGGAGCCTGCTGAGCGGGTGAAGGACCGGGTGGAGGACCCTGCTGACTCGTCGCAGGAGCCTGCTGACTGGGCTGAGGAGCTTGCTGAGCGCCGCCGAGCAGGCTCCCGAGGATGCCCAGAGTGCCCTGCACCTGACCTGGAGAGGCCTGACTTGGCAAAGTGGCATCCGGGGTCAACTGCCACGGCTGACAACCAGAAGTCTTGAAGGCTTTATCGCCTGTGTCGATCTGGACGACCTGCGGCTTCTTGCTTATCGCGTTGTCAATCAAGGAGCCGTCGGGATTGGCCATCCGCTTCCAGTAGCACGTACCGCTGCCGACCGGGCCCGCGGAACTGTAAATGCCCGGCACGACGTCGGTTCCCACGGTGAAAGTGCCATCGTGGTCCATGGTGGTCTTTGGGGCCCCGGCGGGCGAGGGCGACGCCCCAGGTGCGGAGGACGCCGACGCTGCCGGCGACGGGGAAGCTGCCGGCGACGGATCGGGCGTCGGGTCGGCGGCGGCAATACCCGCAAACGCGCCGCAGCCCGCCAGCATCAGTCCAGCGACGACGAACCGAGCCGCAACAGGCGCTGCTTTTGAGCTCATAGTAAGGCAGTCTACCCAACCATTCGGCCGGTTCATTGCGCCTGGAAGCGATAGCTTTACCCACCGCGGCCCAGCTCAGCTGGCCGCGGCTCGCGGGCCCAGTACCGACTGTGTGCCACGCCCTTCATCGAAGGTCGAAGCCCACGGCCAGCGTCCACGCCAGTCAGCCCACACCAGTTGCCGCGCCCGCACGTCGGGCCCGCACGCAGGGTGTGACATTTCGGGACGACGATAGGTGTGACGTAGTCGATGTCCGCCTAATACCCTGCGGTATATGGGAATAACGAACCCGCAGCTCGTGCCCGATGTGTGCGAACGTCGACTTGTGGCGGTGAATCACCTGAGGTGTCAGCCCAACAAGTCGACGTTCACGCCGGCTATTCCTAGGGCAGCCGCCGTACCGTGCCGGCATAACCGAGCGCGTGCTCGTAGGTCTCAAGGTTGTCGCGAGAGATCCTGGCGTGTACCGGGCGCTCGAGGAAGAAGCGCAGCACCGGGTTGTAGGCGTGGTAGGTCTCGTGGAAGGTCAGCACGGTCGTGCCGTCCGGCTGTTCCTCGAGTTCGTGGTAGCCCTCGGCGCGCGACCACAGCGGCGCGCCGACCGCGATATAGCGTGACAGCTTGTTGATCTCCGCCTCGGTCACGGTCTCCCACGATCGCGCTTTCCCGCGCGACAGTAGGTATTTGGGCACCGGGTAGATGCACGTGCGGACCAGACCCTCACCGGCCTCGTCGCCCTCGTTGAGTATTTCCATGCTGCCGGTTGGCCACGTGAGCACCCGTGGCCGCGGTGAGTTCGGCGGCACTGGCGGATGCAGCACCCGCCATACCTTCCTCGGCGGTGCGTCCACGTGAAATCGCACGGTGTAGGACTGCATCAGCTCTCCCCCCAACTGTCCCAGAAGGTGATGCTTTCCGCGGGTGGCCGCTTAGCCGGCCGGAAATCGGTGCCAATCGTGTAGGCGACCGGGAACAGCGCGGCCTGTGTGACCGTGGCCGGGATTCCGAGCAGCTCTGCCACCTCCTTCTCCTTGGCGAGGTGCATCGTCGTCCACACCGATCCCAAACCGCGGGACCGAAGGGCAAGCAGGAAGCTCCACCCGGCCGGAATGATCGACGCCCACGCCGACGCCGCGGTCAACATAGTGGAGTTATCGATGCGGTTGTCCAGGCACGGGATGACGTGCACGGGGACTTGCGCCAGCGTCTCAGTCAGGCTCACCGCGCCGGCGTATACGCGCTGGGTCTGCGGATCGGTCGCGGTCGCGGCGGCGTAGGCAAGGTACTCA
>Ga0182012_10007334_pt1 | contig 11046 bp, 9 predicted proteins | sample 612S2SmetaG_FD_120486 | JGI IMG/M metagenome (GOLD analysis project Ga0182012, IMG submission 120486) | Permafrost microbial communities from Stordalen Mire, Sweden - 612S2S metaG | ecosystem: Environmental > Terrestrial > Soil > Wetlands > Permafrost | place: Sweden: Stordalen | collected...
CCGAATTCAATATGCATCAGGCCGCCTCGGTGGCGTCGGCCTTTAGCTGCTCTGCCTGGTAGTGGGCGATGAGTGCGTCAACGATCGGCTGCAGGCGACCCTCCATCACCAGGTCAAGCTGGTGAAGCGTCAGGCCTATGCGGTGGTCGGTAAGCCGGTTCTGCGGAAAATTGTAAGTGCGAATCTTCTCGCTGCGGTCGCCAGTGCCCACCTGCTGCTTGCGCTCCTTGGCCAGCGCGTCATGTTGGCGCTGCATCTCCACTTCGTAGAGACGTGACCGCAGCACGCGCATCGCCTTCTCACGATTCTTGATCTGCGACTTTTCGTCCTGGCAGCTCACCACCGTGTTGGTCGGAATATGCGTGATGCGAATCGCCGAGTATGTCGTGTTAACGCTCTGCCCGCCCGGCCCCGAGGAGCAGAAGGTGTCGATGCGCAAGTCCTTCTGCTCAACCTTGACGTCCACTTCCTCCGCCTCCGGCAGCACAGCGACAGTGATCGCGCTCGTATGCACCCGCCCCTGAGTCTCCGTGGCCGGCACACGCTGCACCCGATGCACTCCCGACTCGTACTTCATCTGCGAATACACGCGGTCTCCTTCGATCAGCGCAATCACTTCTTTGAGCCCGCCCACTGCGGATTCGGACTCCGAAAGCACTTCAATCTTCCAGCGATGCTGTTCGGCAAATCGCTGATACATGCGGAAAACCTCGGCAACAAACAGCGAAGCCTCGTCCCCCCCCGTCCCCGCGCGGATTTCGAGAATGACGTTCTTGTCGTCATTCGGATCCTTGGGCAGCAGCATGATCTTGAGCGCAGCCTCAGCGGCTTCGAGCTTCGGCTCAAGCTCGGCCAGCTCTTCCGCGGCCATCTCAGCCATATCGGGGTCAGCCACCATCGCTCTCGCGTCTTCCACGCCCTTGGCGAGTTCCTTATACTTGCGAAACTTTTCGACAGTCTCTTCCAGGTCGCGGTGCGCCTTCGACGTCTTGTGCATGGCCTCGCGGTCGTTCTGGATTTCGGGCAAAGCCATCTGGTCGCCCAGGTCGATATAGCGGTCTTCCATCTGCTGCAAACGGTCAAACATCGGAATTCTCTCTCAGGCACCGGACGCAGTCGCGGAGAATAATCACGCAGAACACGACGATGCGGTTACGTATTGGATGATTGGATCGGAAATTGGGCGCAGAAGCAGTATCGGCGGCGGGAGCCGCTAAAGAAGCGCCGGGATGGGCTGGTGCAGTGCCATCACTCTATTATTCTAGCGCAAATCTGTTGCGAGCGCTTTGGCCCTTGTCGGTCTACTTTACGGAACCACCGGCAAAATCACCTTCGAATCATGCTCCCCATCCGCAAAAATCGTAACCGTCTCCGCCTTGTAATCCTCCGGCTTAGCCAGCATGATATTCGGCACAAACGTCTGCGGGTTGCGATCGTAGAGTGGGAACCAGGTACTCTGGATCTCCACCAGCAGCGTGTGGCCCTTTTTGAAAACGTGGTCCACGTCATGCAAACTCCACTTGAATTCCTCGACTTTGTCCGCTTCAATCGCTGCCGGTTTGTCGAATCCAGTCCGATAGCGGCCGCGGAAGATTTCCATATTCGTCATCAGCTGAAATCCGCGCATCGCCGGGTCCGCATCGTCGTCGGGATACTGATCGATCAGCTTCGCCACAAAATCGCCGTCGCTGCCGGTAGTCGAAGCAAACAGATCCGCAACCACCTCGCCAGTCACGGTCAAATCGTGGTTCAGCACCGGCAGCTTATAGAGCGCAACATCCTTGCGATCCGTTACAAATCGCTGATCCTCGACCATCCACGTGTACCACTCCGAGCCCTTGCCGTACGTCGGCTGGATCGGCCGATGGCGATAAGGAACCGGATTGGCGGGGTCCGAAACGTAACTCAATTTTCCCGGCGCGCAGGTGGAACCAGCAGCTATCACGCCCGTTCCGCAAAGCGAAAACGCCGTGCTCTTCGCCTCAGCCGGCGGGAAATGCGCGTATCGCTTCCACGTATTCGACCCAGTCTGAAAGCTTGCGGTATCTTCCAGATCGAAACCCGCCTCATCCTTCAGATATTTCGCAAAGAACTTCGCCTCGATCTGGCCGCGATACTCGTTTCCAATCGACTCGCCGTATTGCAGCGCTCCCAGATGCCGCGACGACGACGACCACGATCCGTGCCGCCAGGGTCCAAGCACCAGGAAATTCTCGTGCTTCGCATCATGCGGTTCGAGCGAAGCGTACTCCTCCTGCGGCCCCCACATATCTTCTTGGTCGTAATAGCCTCCGACCGTGAGGGTGGGAACAGTGACTTTGTCGAGGTGATGCTCGACCCCGCGCGCATACCAGAAACGGTCGTAAGCTGGGTGCTCGATAAAGGCCTGCCAGGTGGGCAGCTTCATCTTCACTCCCGATTGCTTCACGTCCTCCGCAAACGAGCCGCGCTTGAGGAAGTAGTCGAATCCGTCCATCTCCTTACCCGCAGCGTCTTTGTACTCGACTTCCGTCATCTCCTTACTCGATTCGAGGCCGAACGCGTAGTCGTAGCCGTAAGTCTGACGGAACGCTCCATTGTGGAAGAAGTCGTCGCCCATCCAGGTATCGATCATGGGTGCCTGCGGGCTGATCGCTTTCACCGCCGGATGCGGGTCGATCCCCGCCATCATCGCCAGAAATCCCGGATAGCTGGTACCGAGCACGCCCACGCGCCCGTTGTTATTCGGCACATTCTTCAGCAGCCATGCCACAGTGTCGTAAGTATCCGTACTTTCGTCCACGGCCTTCGGATCTCTGTGATCGGCCAGCGGCCGGCACATCACGAACTGCCCCTCGGACTTGAACCGCCCCCGGATGTCCGCACCCACGTAGATGTATCCCGCGCGCGCCAGTTCCGGCCGTCCGCCAAAAAAACTGGCTTCCGAAGTGCCGTCCACGCCATAGGGAGTCCGCTGCATCAGGAAAGGCAGCGGCCCGGGAATGTCGAGCGGCGTTAGGATCACCACATGCAGCTTGACGCCGTCCCGCGCCGAAATCATCGCTTCCTTGCGCTCGTAGTGGTGAAAAAGGTGATGCACAGCATCCCCGGTGCGCTTAAGCGGCGTATCGAGCTGGCCGGGTACAACAACGCTGAGAGCAGTGTTCGCGCCGGAGCCGCTGAAGCGGAAGGTCGTCTTCTGCTCCTTGAGGTAAAACTCGGTAGGCGAAACCGCAATCAGTTCTGTGGGAATCTGCCGGTCGCCCTCAAATACCAGCTTGCCGTCTTTTCCATAAAAGCTGAGCGGAGTGTCGGGACTCTCAGCGTCCGTATATTCGCCAGAGACGGCATTCAGTTGCTCTGCTGTCAGCGGAATGGAAACTTTGGGAGACTTGTCCGCCTTTTGGGCCGAAGCAGGCAAACCGGCGGAAAACGCAATAGCAGCGAGGGCGAGCACAGGAAGCAGATGTCTAAGGGGCAAGAGCGGGACCTCCGAATGTGAGACCGGACAAGAGGCCAGATTAGCATGGCCGTGCGAGTCCTCTCATCGCGATTCCAGTATGATCTCGCGGATCGAAGCCCAGCCAGTCGTGCTCGGCTTGTATCGAACGTAGACCACCATAGAGCGGCCCTTCAACAGAAATGGCTCACCACTCCCTTTGGGCGTTCCTCGAATGGCAAAAGAGCTTACCTCGACGGCGGTGTCTCCTTGCAGAAAAAGGCTTTCCATGTGGCTCTCGTCAAAATGCAAAGAGTAGTCGCGCAATGCCCCGGCCAGAGCGGAGCGCACGGAGTCGCGGCCAATTTGGGGCTCGCCCGGCCGGAGATACTTCACCACGTCCGGGTGGTGATACCGCATGATCTCGTCGACGTCGCCCTTCGCGAAGGCAGCCCGGATAGCGGTTCCATCTCCTCAATCGCGGCCCGGTCTTTGGCTGTCCCCTCAAAGCGAACGGCGCCGGATTGAGCCAACGCAATATGCCAAAGTAAGCAACAAAGAGCGACGCAAGACAGCCGGAGGCAATGGCGTTTCATAAGCCGAATTATAGGGCCGCTTTTTAGTTAGCTCGGGGCAGAAGTTTTAATGCGAATGCCCGGCGTGGCTGTGCCCGTGATGATGGTCATGGCCGTGACCGGATTCCGCCACCATTTCGCCCACCGGCACCACGCAACCATCCAATTCCTCGCAGCAGCCGACATGCTCAAACTGGATGGTGGTGTGGTGAATATGGAAGTTCTCTTTCGCCAGCGCGTTGATCTTGAGCAGAATGCAGTTACTCTCCGACGGCGGAATATCTTCAATCTGGACGTGACAAGCCAGCGCGTGAGATTGTGACCCCAGGCTCCAGACATGCAGGTCATGGACATTGATCACGCCCTCGACCGACTCCATGCCGGCGCGGATTTTGCCCAGAGACATCCCGCGCGGCGTGCCTTCCAGCAGAATATTCAGCGTCTCGCGCACGATGTCGATCGAACTCCAAAGAATCAGCGCGGCAATCACGATCGAGAGCACCGGGTCGATCCAGTTCTGCCCGCTGAGCAGAATCCCAAAGCCCCCCGCGATCACCGCCGCAGTCGAAAGCGTATCGCCGGCCATGTGAATAAAGGCGGAGCGCATATTCACATCGCGCGCCACGCCCCACAGCAGCGCGGCAATCACGCCATTCATCAGAACGCCAGCCGCAGCCACGACCATCATCAGCCTGGGCTGCACCGTCACCGGCGCGCTCAGTCGATGAATGGCTTCCGCTGCGATCCAGAGCGAGATAACGATGAGCGTAGCGGCATTCAAAAAAGCAGCCAGAACACCACCTCTCTGGTAACCGAAGGTTTTCTGGTTCGTCGGTGGGCGGCTCTGAAAGTAAACGGCTACGAAGGACAGCGCCAGAGCCAGAAAATCCGACATGTTGTGGCCGGCCTCGGAAAGCAACGCCAGCGAGTGAGCCCGCAGCCCGGCAATCAGCGTCAACGCGACGTAGAGCAGCGTCGCCAACATGGAAAACCACAGTACGCGACGAGTTTTCCCCTGTCCGGCCGGTGCCGCGTGAACATGCATATCATTAGTCTATGCGCGCCTCAGCCCGTTGGGCAAAGGAGCGCCCAACTCCGTTTCATTGCTTGGAAACCGCTGTCAGCCGCACAGCCGGGTCGGCGTCATGCGCGTGCGGATGCGCTGGCCACTCCGTAGACACGCCTTCGCGCAGGCCGCTCCACCGCTCAGCCACAATCAGGCTGTTTTCCGGGCTTCCCGGCTGGTAGCGAATCGAACAGGGCATACCGATCTTGATCCCCGCCGGATCGTGGATTTCAGCCAGCCGAGTGATGTCCTGCGAACACTGGTAGCTCACTCCGGAGATTTCGTATTGATAGAGCAGCATTTGCCGGACATCGCCGTCCTCATTCTCAATCTGGAAGCCGTCCAGCAGCATGCCATCCACGATTCGCCCGAAGTTGACCAGAATCTGGCGTCTCTCCCGCTCAATCTCGTCTGGCGTAGGCCGTTTGCGGGTGAGCAGCCAAAGCGCCGTGCCCGCTGCCGCGGCAACACCTGCCGCCAGGGACACGATTTGCCACTCGCGAAGAGAGATCTGGATCATCATCAAAGCTGGGGGAAGGCGGCTGATTGGTTCCCCGATGCCACCCCCTCCGAGCATACCGCAGTGCGAGGACGCTGGACAGTTCCCAGGAATAGACCTTCCTCCGGTTCCGCCAAACCTCCCCGCTGGTTGAAAATAGAGGAGTCGCCGGGCACGGTTGCCGAAACGCTCGCTCGTCCGTCGAAGTCTTGAGGAAATCTTTTTTAGAAAAGGAATTTGAGGATGCAGAAGATCATGAAGCGGGGTATCCCGGTTTTGGTGTTGCTGGCGTGTACGCCCTTTGCAGGGAAAGCTCAGACCCCGGCGCCCGGCGTGGTCACGGTGACATTCAACGCGGCCGTCCTGCAAACGGCTGAGGCGCAGCAGCAGCTGAATGCGCTCAAAACAAAATACGCGCCCCGAGAAGCCAAGTTGCAGGCGCTTAACGACCAGGTCACGACGCTGCAGAAACAGCTGGATGCCGCTGGGGCCAACCTCAGCGACGCCGAGCGCGCCAACCGCGAGCAGGCGCTGGCCGCAACGCAAAAGGAATTGCAGCGAGGCGCGGAAGACTTCAAGTCAGACTCGCAGGCGGATTCACAGGAAGTCTTTCAGAACGTAGCTCGCAAAATGTTCGCGTTTCTCCAGAAATACGCCCAGCAGCACAACTATCCCATGGTCGTCGAGCGCGGTAGCGACTCCCAGCCAGTCGTCTGGTACGCGGCGGGAAACCTGGACATTACCGGCGACCTCATCAAGGCCTATGACGCGCAATCCGGCGTGGCTGCCGCTCCCAGCGCTCCAAAACCGCAAACGACCACCCCAAAACCGCAATCGGCTGCTCCCAAACCCCAGTAGCCTCGATCTGCGCCAGCCGGCCGTCTCCATTGCGGCCGGCTCTTATAATCTGAGTCTTATCTATGACTGATGATCCTCTCCGCCGGCGAATCATCTCCGGAATGGCACGTCTGCTCCTCATTGTGGGGCTGGCTCAAGCCTCAGCCGCATGGGCCGCCGCGCCCGTGCTGGGCTATAAAGTGGTGGCAAAGCTTCCCCACTCCACCGAGAGCTACACCGAAGGATTCTTTTACCTCAACGGCCTCTTCTACGAGGGCACCGGCCTCGAAGGCCACTCTGCCGTCCTGGTAACCGAGCCGGAAACCGGTAAAGTCCTGCAGCGGCTGGAGATTCCCGCACAATACTTCGGAGAAGGAATCATCGACTGGGGTCCGAACCTTCTGGAATGGACCTGGCAGTCGCACATCGGCTTCGTCTACGACCGCTTCAGCCTGCGCAAGCTGCGCGAGTTCAGCTACACCGGCGAGGGCTGGGGTATGACCCGCACCGCAACCCAGCTCATCACAAGCGACGGCACAGATACCTTGCGGTTCCGCGATCCGGAAACCTTCCGCGAGGTGCGGCATATTGTGGTCAAAGACGGCGCACAGCCGGTTGGGCAGCTCAACGAATTGGAGTTCATCAAAGGCGAGATCTACGCCAACGTCTGGCACTCCGATCGCATCGCGCGCATTTCGCCCAAAGACGGCCACGTAATCGCCTGGATCGACCTGACCGGGATCTTGCCCGACAATCAAAAAGTCAACGCCGAATCCGTTCTGAACGGCATCGCCTACGACGCCCAGCACGACCGTCTGTTTGTCACAGGGAAGCAGTGGCCCCTCATATTTCAGATTCTAGCGGTTGCGAACGTCCCCAAGCAGTCTCGCAATCGATAGGACAATTTGCGTCCCGGCTTTTCGCCTGGGAGCCTCTTTCTCTTTAAGAGTGCGTCATCAATCCGCTTGCCGGCGGTGAAAATTCGAATTGCGTATCTGAATCTGAGTCCATCGCCAGGCAAAGCTCGCTGCTCGCAAAAATGGTCCGGTTTCTTCCCAGTCGTTTCGCGGCGTAGAGGGCTCGATCCGACAATTTCCGCAGCATTGCAGGGTCGATTCCGTCGTCTGGGTAAACGGCTCCCCCAATGCTCACGGTTAAATGAATGGCCTCTCCCTGTATGTGTGCTTCTTCCTGAAAAAGTCCAAAGATTGCGTCCGAAATGCGATGCGCGCTCTCCTGATTTCTAAGGCCGCCGACGACAATGGCAAATTCCTCGCCACCGATGCGCGCGATAATGTCGATCTTTCGCACAATAGTGCGAAGGCGATTGGCTACCACTTTCAAGCATTCGTCCCCGAACTCATGTCCATAGGTGTCGTTGATTCTCTTGAATCGGTCTACGTCGATGGTAAAGAAAACAGCGCTTAATTGCTCACTTCGGCAACGTCCAAGGCACTCGATTATCCGATCTTCAAAGGAGAGGCGATTGGGCAGGCCCGTGAGGAAGTCGTGATAAGCCAGATCCCGCAGTCTCTCCTCGCTGGCGCGAATGATGCCGGTCTGCTGTTCGACCCGTTTGCGCAGGATCAGCACCCAGAGCGTAACCAGTATTGTGAGTCCTCCTAAGACGCTCAGAACGATGATGGAATGCGTCCTCGACCACCACGAGGCGCGCTTGACCACCACAATATCGCTCGCGTCTCTGAGCAGAATGCCGAAAGAAATTGGATTGAGATCGGCTCCCGCGTGGACAGTGCATATGCCTGTCAATTGCAGGACACTGCCCGGCCCCAATTCCGGCAGTTTGCCTGCGGCGGACTGCAACAAATGCGCCTCGAAGACCTGCCCGTCATCCTGCAAAAGCCAGACACGCTGGCCAGCCTCAAAATGGCTTTCCTCTACCGTCCCCCGCAGCCGCACCAGTTGCTGGTCGTACGGAACCTGGTAAAAGTCACCATCCATGGTGATGACATGGCTCGCCACGATGGCAACTGGCTTGACGAAGGGAGCAGGACCAAGATCGCGAAAGAGAGCGTCTTCCAGCATCGGCGCGTAATCGCCCAGCACCGGAAATCCTACTGCTTCCAGACGCCTTCCCGGCCCGATCGACTGCTTCGATAAGCTCTGCACCCGGATGCCGTCAGCGCCATCCTGGAGATAAATTGCATGACCCGCTGCCTGATACGTAGAGACGCCAACGATCTTGACGCGATGCTGGGTCTGGCCAAACTGCAGGGCATTCGCAACCGGAGTGGCTGGAACATCGAATGGATCGCGGTTGGCCGGCTCCAGAATATCGAGAAACTGCCGCGAAGGAACGTAGAGGTCCAAACCGCTGAACTGCCGCTTCTGGTTGAACTCGGTTGCGGCCACTCCCTGCACGCGAATCTTGGAATCGACCACATGCGCGAGGTCGATGCCTTTGAAATCATGAATCAGAACCCGCACCGATCCCCCGCCGATTTCGAGAGAAAGCCAGAGCACGATATGCCCATCCTCCTCGGCAATCCGGGCGGAGTGAACGATCCCCGCCATCGCGACCCACTGGCCATCTTGCGCACCGCCGAATAAATCCCCGTAGTTGACCCGGCGCGCCGGCGGTGGTGGGCCATGTCCAACGACCTTCACATAAGAAGCCAGAACGACCGGCGCAAACAGGCCCGGTCCGCTGGTTCCTGTAATTTCCACCACGTCGCCCGTATGCACGTTGGCGTTGTCGGTGCGATCGACCGAGATGCCGCCGGTAGCATCCTGAAAGAAGAAGGAGTTCCGGTAACCGGAAAGATCGGTGACGATCCCTCGGAGCTGGACTGGCTTCCGAAGCTCCGCCGCCTGCGGACTAAGCCGGCGTACTTCGGTTACCTGCGTCAAAGTAGCGTCCTCTGGGACTGACACGGGAGGCAGCACCGGAGAAACGGCTCGCAACCGTGCATTTGGCGCGCGAACGGGAGACTGCGCCAGGGAGTCCGGCGCGAGCGGAGACACAACGCACAGAAAAAACACCAACCCAGTCGTCAGCGCAGCCTGCAAGTAGATGCCTGAATTGGAGACGACTTCAGTAACTTCCAAGGCAAACTCCGCGGATGTCGTTGCGATCCGCCGGGTCAGTATCCGGGCACCCCTATCAACCCGGCCTGGGCATTGCGGACAAAAGATCGACATCGGAGTGGATCCTGACCCAGCGCAAAATACGCTCCTGTCCATCGCTGTATCGGCATTTTCGAGGCTCGGCAATAGCCCTTTTTATAGGGCCATCTTGAGCGGAGTCGCCTCCGACGCAGAGGACGACCCAGCTGTTTGTCGCTGGCAAGCAGTGCTTGAGATCAAAATGAAAGGCAAACGCAAGACTCTTCGACGAAGGGAGCAGAAACCTTAAGGCCTCGGAAAGCAAGGGGACAGGACGTGGGCTTTGGCCCCGGGTTCTTGCCGCACTGTCCGCGTTCAAAGCTGCGCTATACTAAAGGTTGCGCGTCATTTGCCTCCCCTTCGCCAAATGGAGGAAAAGAACTTCGCAAGAAGGAACGTTTCTTGGCTTCCAAGACCTCACATATCGACTCCCCCCAGACAATTAGGAAAAGCAACCGCCAAACCTCCCAGGAATCCGCCCCCGCCGCGTCGCGACCAGAGATCGGTGCCGGGCGCATCCGCTCCACAACCGTCATCTGCGTGCGCCGCGAGGGTCACGTTGTGATGGTCGCCGACGGCCAGGTCACGCTCGGCGACCACGTGCTCAAGCACTCCGCCAAGAAAATCCGCCGCCTCTACCAGGACAAAATTCTCGCCGGATTTGCCGGCTCGACCGCCGACGCCTTTTCGCTCTTCAAGCGCTTTGAGACCAAGCTGGAGCAGTACGGTGGCAACCTGAGCCGCGCCGCGGTAGAACTGGCCAGCGACTGGCGCACCGACAAGATGCTGCGCAATCTGGAAGCCCTCCTGATCGTCGCCGACGTCAACCAGACCTTCCTAATCTCCGGCTCCGGCGACGTCATCGATCCCGACGAAGCCATCGCCGCCATCGGCTCGGGCGGCACCTACGCCACCGCCGCGGCCCGGGCGCTTCTGGATAACACCACGCTGAGCGCGCTCGAAGTCGCCACAAAATCCATGAAGATTGCCGGCGAAATCTGCATCTATACCAATGACAGGATCATGATTGAAGAGCTCTACGCCGAGCCGAAGCACGAAATAGCGAAGGAGTTGCAGGCTTAGGCTTTTCTTAAGCGACCTGCCCGTACTACCCCTATGGCCATTTATCTCCCAGGAACCGCTGAAGACCAGGATGTTTCGCTCGACGAGTTGACCCCGCGCGAGATTGTCGCCGAGTTGGACAAGCACGTCGTCGGCCAGAAGGCCGCCAAGCGCGCCGTCGCCATTGCGCTGCGCAATCGCACCCGCCGCCAGAAGCTGCCGCCCGACCTCGCCGACGACATCATGCCCAAGAACATCATCATGATCGGGCCCACCGGCGTCGGCAAAACTGAAATCGCCCGCCGCCTCGCCAAGCTCACCGATTCGCCATTCCTCAAGGTCGAAGCGTCGAAATTCACCGAAGTCGGCTACGTCGGCCGCGATGTCGAGTCCATGATCCGCGACCTGGTCGAGATCGCCATCGACATGGTCCGCGAAGAGCGCCTCGAAGAAGTCGAAGACA
>Ga0182012_10007335_pt1 | contig 11046 bp, 11 predicted proteins | sample 612S2SmetaG_FD_120486 | JGI IMG/M metagenome (GOLD analysis project Ga0182012, IMG submission 120486) | Permafrost microbial communities from Stordalen Mire, Sweden - 612S2S metaG | ecosystem: Environmental > Terrestrial > Soil > Wetlands > Permafrost | place: Sweden: Stordalen | collected...
AATAAATATCTCGAACTGTGACCGGATTTTCGGGTTGGAGCGCAGGCAGAGCTGCCGGGTTATATCGCCGCTTTGTGCCAGCTTTTCGGGTCATTTATTTGCACGACCGCTGAGGAGCGGTACTAGTATTTTCTGATGGTGCAGGTCCCGCCCGTAAGGAAGGTAAGCGTGCTGGCCGTGCAGACCAGCGTTGTTGAGAAAGTGTAGCAGTTGCTTGGCCAAGAGGCAACAGCGGTCTACTTAGTTGATTCTATTGGATGAACCGGAAAAGAGCGGACAGAGTGACTGTCCGCTCTTGGGATATGATCGTGCGATTCAGGTGAAGTTACGCCGTGAGGACCTAATCGCCGCCAGAGTTGGCGAGACTGGGGAAGAGGGGTAGCGAACGCAAGCGTGCGCCTGTGAGACGAAACCAAGCATTGGCAATGGCTGGAGCGACCGGTGGCACTGCAGGTTCACCTATTCCGCCGGACGGAATCGCAGTTATGGGATCGCTATTTACGATTGTCACCGTTACGGTCGGCATGTCGCCGCCCTTGACCAAGCGGTACTGATTGTAGTTTCGAACGCTGGCAACTCCAGCATTAAAGCCAACTCCACTCCACAGTGCAGCTCCCATGCCATGCACGATACCGCCCTGCATTTGCGCTTCTACCTGGTTGGGATTAATGGCATAGCTGCAATCGACGATGGTTGCCACACGGTTCACCTTAGCACTTGCCACGGTAGTAGAAGTAGTGCCAGATTTGACCGCTGTGGTTTGGCTGGAAACGTCGACCACGTGGATCACGAGAGTGCCAAAAGACTCTGCAAAAGCCATGCCGTAAGCGTGTCCAGCGGGCATGGATTTGCGCCACGAACTTGCTGTATCGGCGGCAGCCATCAGCGCGGATGCCCGGGCATCCCCGGCAAGTAGAGTTTGGCGGAATGTAAATGGATCGATACCGGCAGCGAAAGCCAGTTCGTCAATCATACTTTCCACCGCGAACGCATTGATGGAACAGCCAACTGATCGCCAGAAGCCTACTGGTACGAGACCGGCGAACGGGACCCATTCCGAAAGGCGGCTAGCAAAGTTATAGCGAAGCGCCGTCGTTCCCTCGGTGGCTTGTGAATCGCCTATCGGACCATAGGCGTAACCGCGCTGGGCAAGAATGGACTGCGATACGTTACGCGCGTGGAAAGCGGTTACGTTGCCCGAGGAATCGATACCCGCGCTCACGTTGACCAAAGCGGTGGGTCGGTATTGGTCGTGAGCGAAGTCCTCCTCACGCGGCCAAGTCAGCTTGACGGGCTGGCCCAAAGCCTTCGACACTTGAACAGCTTGACTGACGTAATCCTGTTCGCCCTTGCGACCCAAACCGCCACCAAGCAAGGTGGTGTGCACGATAACTTGCGCAGGAGTTAAACCGCAGACTGCAGCAGCGTAACTAGCGGCTCCTGTCGCCGATTGCGTCGGCACCCAAATTTCGCACCCAGTGACATTCCCCAAGGAGTCTTTGGTCACGCTCGCTGTGCAATTTAGGGGTTCAAGAACGGCGTGCGCGCAGTACGGAAAACTGTACTGGGCGGAAACAGTCTTGGCACTCGATGCTAAAGCGGTGGTTACGTTTCCGACGGACTCAGCTACATAAACGCCTGTTGTGGCGCCCATTAAACTCTGCATAGCGGCGAGATGCGTTGCATCGGTAATACTGGCAGCATTTGCTGGAATGTTCCACTTTACATTCATGTTCGAAGCTGCGTTCTTGGCCGCCCAAGTATTTGTGGCAACAACCGCCACCGCGTTTACGGTGCCCATCGTTACGCCACCGCGAGTATCGGGAGTTGTGACCGGAACAACGTACAAGGCTCCTTGCGGTACAGCGGGTGTAGAAGCGAGAGTTCCGCCGATTGTCGGGCAATGGTGAATCACGGCGAAAAGCATGTTAGGCACACGAACATCTATTCCAAAGATCGCGCTGCCGTTCACCTTAGAGGGAATGTCGGGCCGAGCAATCGGTTGCCCGATAATCCGAAAATTCGCTGGGCTTACGAGCGATGAATTCGTCGGAACCGGCAGGATCGATGCGGCTGCGGCAAGTGAACCGTAAGTCGCTGTCTGTCCAGAAGGTCCGGTAACCACCCCATGGGCTGCAGTGCAGGAACTCGGCGCGACGCCCCATGAATTCGCCGCTGCTTGAATCAACATGTCACGTGCAGTTGCACCCGCAGCGCGCAGAATTGAGGCATGTTTGCGGATTGCGCTACTGCCGCCGGTCGTGTAGGAAATGGGCGAATTCAAGGCCGTGGTGATTTTGACGGCGCTCCAATCGACCATCAAATCTTCGGCTGCGCACTGTGCAAGACCCGTCATGGCGCCCTGCCCCATCTCGCATCCACCGAAGATGATAGTGACGGAGCTGTCGGAGCCGATTTGAATGTAGCCGTTCATGGCCGAGGACGAGACCTGAGCGTCCGCCCTCTCTTCGGCACCGTCGAGCAGGAAGCCTAAGAGAAATCCGCCCAGCGAAGATGCTACGAATTGACGGCGGCGCAGAGTGAGGGTCTTTTCGTCGCGAGGATGAAAACGTGGTTCTATATTTGCTGGTTGAGTTGACATATTTAACTTGGTCTCCACGCTAGTTGCCTTTACCGCTGCCACTTCCACCGCCACTACCCTTGACACTTTGTAAGGCTTGACTGATTCTTTGATAGGTGCCGCACACGCAGAGGTTGCTATCTCCTCCGCCTGCATTGGTCATAATCATTCCAGACTGGCAGTAGCCACACTGAGGAACCTGATGAGCAATCCAGGCCAGTTGCAGCGGATGTGTACTGTTGGGGGAAAGTCCTTCAATGGTGGTGATTTTGCGTCCTACGCATCTCGACAGCGCACAATCGTCGCTGCAAGACCTTTCGGCGCCACCGTCGATGAGCACGGTGCAAGCTCCACAAAATTCAATGCCACAACCGTACTTGGTACCGGTGAGACCTAAAATGTCCCTTAGCACCCACAATAAAGGGGTGTTCCCGTCAGCGTTTACGTTGTAATTCGTACCATTTACATTGATGGTGTACACGAATCAACTCCTAGCAAAAATTTAAGTGCAAACCGCAACTGAGTTGCAGCCTTAGTGAGAATACACGGTAAGTGATTTGGCTACAACAAAATTCTCAAAAAGTTAAAAACAATTCAGAGTGATAACGTCTGGTATTGCATATGGATGAATCTGTCAAGTTCTCTCTAAACGAAGATCGCATTCCGAAATATTGGTAAAACATCGCTGCCGATCTTCCGTCGCCGTCACCCCCGGTGCTTCATCCGGGTACTAAGCAGCCAGTTGGGCCGGACGATCTTGCTCCGCTTTTTACAATGGCTCTACTTGCCCAGGAGGTCTCGACCGAACGAGAGATCGAAATCCCGAGCCCGGTCCGTGATGTATACCTTCAACGGCGGCCCACCCCGCTTTTCCGTGCTCGGCGCGCAAGCTTTCTACAACAAGGAAGCTGTGGTAAAGCGCATCACGACTGAGACTGGAGCGGGACAGTGGGGATCTTCTCTCGCCCTTGCGGGCGCGCCGTTCGGGATCGAAATCGATATATACATGGTCCGCGTTTCGTACGATCAGAAACCTTACCGTCGAGCTTTGATGGAGGCTCATGGTGCGCGGTGTGTTGCGTCGCCCTCTAGCGGAAACCACATCCGGGCGGGCGATTCTGACTCAGCGGGCTTATCATCCCGGCAGCCTAGGAATTGCTTGCTATTTCGGAAGCCGTTGAAATGGCCGCACTACGGAACGACACAACTTATGCGCTGGGGTCGGTCTTGAATCACGTGCTCCTGCACCAAACGGTCATTGGCCAGGAAGCTATGGCGCAATTAGAAATGGCAGGTGACGATCCGGATGTAGCTGTCGGCTTCACGGGCGGCGGTTCCAATTTCGCTGGCATCGTATTCCCGTTCCTGGGCCAACAGTTGCGCGGCGGCAAGAAACGCAAAGTTGTAGCGATTGAACCGGCAGCTTGTCCTAGCCTCACCCGAGGCAAATACGGATATGACTTCGGCGACACCGGGCATTTCACGCCACCTACCAAGATGCACACGCTTGGGTCAACGTTCACACCGCCCGGCTTTCATTCCGGAGGCCTTCGTTATCACGGTATGGCCCCTTGGTGAGTCACCTCGAGGAACTCGGTTTGCTCGAAGCCAAAGCGTACAACCAGATTGCATGCGTCGAAGCCGGCGTGCAATTTGCCAAAGCTGAGGGGATTCTTCCCGCACCGGAGGCAACCCATGCGGTGAAGGGTGCCATTGACGAAGCTCTGGAAGCAAAGCGCAGTGGGAAATGCAAGAGGATACTGTTCAATCTGTTTGGCCACGGCCATTTCGACATGCAAGCCTATATCGACTTTCACGCGGGCAAGTTAACTGACCAGAGTTACGGCCAAGCTGAACTTGCCATGGCTTTGGCCGGTCTGCCATCGGTTGCCTAGTACGAAATTTCGAGCGCTGCTTGCATCATCGCTCGGGCATAACCCACGCTAAAAGCGAGCCCGGAATAGGACCCACCGCCCGGATAGCTAGATTTGAACACTGCGGTTGACTGAGATTCGTCTTGGTCAACATCGAGCGCACGCGGGTGTTCAGGATAAATGAGCCGCCGGTACTTGCCCCTTACCAATTCCCGCATCACGCCAAACATGTCGACTTGGCCTTCGTCTATGAAGACCTCAGCGTACCCTTCATAAGGTTTACGCACGCGCACATTGCGGTAGTGAACATGATTGATGCAATCGCGCTCAAGAAAGTAGCGGCAGACCTCCACTGGATTCTCTCCCATCTCACGGGTAACACCGCAATCGAAGGTGATTCCGTTGTATGGACTAGGAACAATATCGACTAGCTTCTTCCAGCCGGCGACAGTCGCCATGATTTGTCCAGATCCCCGGCTTACGGGGGCAGGCGGATCATTGGGATGCAGGGCCAAACGAACATTCGCTTCTTTGGCGGCTGGAACCACTGATTTCAAGAAGTAAGTCACGTTCGCCCACATTTCATCGAGTGTGTGCGCACCCTCATTAGCGAGCGGCGGGAGATCTTTCATGCGGGAATAGCTGAACGCCGTATAGCCGCTACCCGCGCGTCCGGTCTCAGCAAAGTAGCCTTCCATGGCGCGGTGGGCATAGAAGTTGTACTCGACGACTGGGAGGCCAACGCGACCTGCCGCGCTAATCGACTTGCAAACTTTTTCGATCTCTTCATCCCGGCCCGGGCGTCCGTATAATGAATTTGGAAAGCCGCTGATCATCAGATTTGCGAGAGTGACGCCGGACTGACGTGCTGCGTCTATCATGCTGCGCAAATCATTTTCTAGCCAGGGTAGGTCGCGCGGTCCGCCCATCAGCACATGGTCCACACCTAGCTGTTTAACTTTGCGAAGTGCTGACGATTCTAGTTTTGAAACTCCCAAGCAAATCTTGGGAGAGGCAGCCGTTTCGGTGAGCGGCCATTCGGAGGGCACTGCTTTAGCAAATCCCGCGGACGTGGCCAGGGTGGAAGCGCTAAGAACGCGCACAAGTCCGCGCCGAGACAAAGATGTTTGCATGCCGAGCGCGATTATTTCAAAGGCCGACGGTAAATGCAAGCGGGTCAACCGGGTCGGGTGCGGCGGGCAATGGAGTTGCAATGTCTAGCCAGAAATAAGCGGCCCAGCGGATGATGTGGAAAAAGCCGTCCAGGTCGGGCGCCTTCGTCAAGTAGCAATTGGCATGTAGTTCGTATGCTTCGCTAATGTCCTTTTCGGCATCCGAAGAAGTTAAGATCGCAATCGGGATCAGGCGCAAAGCAGTATCGCCTTTAATCTGCCGGAGAGTTTCCCGAGAGCCGGACTTCGGCAAATTGAAATCTAGGAAGATAAGACGCGGACGAGGGGCGGAGGCGAATCTGCCATGGCGTCGCAGGAAACGGAGCGCTTCGTCGCCGTCGCTCGTCACGTGGACAGAAACGGAAGGCTCCAAGGTGCGGAGCGCTTCCTGCATCAGGCGGACATCGGCGGGATTATCTTCAACAATCAGAATGTCGCGATTGATCACCATCGATCCCATACAGTGTTTTGACGCTGGGCTGCGCCAGCGGTTTAACTAGCATGACAGCCAGACAAGAGAAGGTCAACTCAGAAGTGTATCCCAGCGCGGCCTAGGATTTATCGGAAAAAAGAGGCTCAGTCTGATGGTGGGTCTTCTCCAGAAGAAAGGGCGAGACTTTTCATCTTTGCGAGCAGTGTGGTCCGCTTAATCTGTAATAAGTCTGCCGCGCGTGCTTTGTTGCCGCCTGATGCGGTTAGTGCCTGATTCAGGAGTGACAGCTCAAAACTACTGACAACCTCGTCAAAGTTGAGCCCCTCGCGTGGAAGTTGGACGAGCGGAGTGGAAACAGGGGCGGGAGCGGAGCCCGACCGCTCTGATACAACTGGCCGTCTGACCAAGAAATCGTTTGGGCACAAGACGCGCCGGTCACCACTCAAAGCGAACGCCATTTGGACTGCGTGTTCTAGCTGGCGAACGTTGCCGGGCCAAGGAAGTTGTTGCAAGAATTCAATCGCTTCCGCACTGATTTGTTTAGGCGCGGCATTTTCGGCGCCGCGAATTTTTTCCAGAAAATATTGAAGTAGTAGCGGGATGTCATCGCGTCGATCCCGGAGAGGCGGCAGATGAATGGGCACGACGTTTAGGCGGTAAAAAAGATCTTCCCGGAAGCGCCTTTCACGCACGGCCTGCTCCAAATCAACATTCGAAGCGGCAATCACGCGCACGTCAACCCGTACAGTATCTGAACTACCTACGCGCTGAAACTCCTGTTCCTGCAAAACCCGCAAAATTTTGGCTTGCGCTTCGAGAGGAAGATCCCCGATTTCATCCAGGAAGAGAGAGCCCCTATTGGCTTGCTCAAAGCGGCCTAGCCGGCTGGCGAAGGCACCGGTAAACGCGCCCTTGGCGTGGCCGAACAATTCCGATTCGATCAGCGTGGCAGGTAAGGCTGTGCAATTTACCGAAACCAGTGGTTGCGATGCGCGGTTGCTCGCGGCGTGAATCGCTTTTGCGATAACTTCTTTACCGGTTCCGGTCTCGCCGCTAATCAAAATAGTGCACCGTTTGGCCGCAACCAGCTGAATAATCTCACAAATCTGCAGCATCCCGAGGCTCTGGCCGATCAAAAAGTGACGCCAAGGCGCTGTCTCGACTAAACGCTGGCGTGCCTGTGCTTGACGGACTGCTCGCGACACCGGTTCCGCCAGCGTCTCTGGTTCTATATTGCCAAGCAAGACATGAAAGGCGCCCTGGCGCGTCAAACGAATGACGTCTTCGATTCCACCGGTTCGATGGTGCGCAATCAATGGGAGCTGGGGGGCGACAGCAAATAAAGCAGCGAGTGCTTCTTCGCTCGAGCAGTCGAGCGATGCCAAGCTCAATACCGCGACATCAAATTCGGCGCTTCTCAAACGCGCACAAGCCAAGGCGAGTGAATTTTCGGCGTGGATTTCGGTGCTGGGAATCGAAGCGCGCACAGATGCATCAACCACCGCGACGTCAGGCCCAATCCAAAGTAGTTTCGTTTTCAATTGACTCTCGCAAGACCTATCGACGGACGGTGGCAAAAGATTGAGTCTCGATTGGCAATATATTGCCGAACCTGGTTAGGATTCTGACCGGCTAAAACCTGCACGAATTCACTCAGTCGGAGTTGCGATCGAAGTGGACGGCATTCCACAACTCCTGAGCGAGAGTTTCGACTTCATGATCTGCCTCGATTTGCCAATCGGCTCTCCTCTTGGCCTTGAGTTTAATCAGCAAGCGCTCTTCCCGCTCAGCAGTCAGAACTCGCTGCCGCTGTTCTCCAGCACGCAGGCGGGCCGATTCCAGCGATGTGGTGAGCTTTAAAGATCGAGCCTCATAGGCAAGCAGATAGGCCGCGAGTGAACGCAGTTCTGTCACTCCGGTTTCGGGCGCCGTCTGTACAAAAGCTTTGGCCGCCGCGCGTTCGGCGCTTAAATCGGCGACCGCCTTTTCGATTCGGGCCACTTCCGCCAGCGCTCGCGCCAACTTATCTTGCTCAATGCTCAGCCGCAGAGTACGCAAGCGCAACGCCGAATCCAATCGGAAGCGGAATTTCTGCATTGTCTTACAGCACCGCGGCAATTTCGTTCAGCGCCGCTACCGTCGCTGGGAGCGCGCTAGATTCTTCCGGCCTCTGCTGTAGAAAATTCATGATCCGTTCACGCGCACGGATGCTCGCATCCAATTTCGGATTGGTGCCAGACACATAAGCTCCGAGTTGAATGAGGTCTTCCGATTGCTGATAGCTCGCCATGGCCTCCCGCAATTTTGCCGACGCCTTGAGATGCTCTTTCTGGGCTACGTGTGAGGCGACGCGCGAAATCGAACTCAAGACATCGATGGCCGGATAGTGGCCCGCCGCACCCAATTGGCGCGAAAGCACAATATGCCCGTCGAGAATTCCGCGTGCCGCATCGGTAATAGGCTCGTTCAAGTCGTCGCCTTCCACCAAGACTGTGAAGAATCCCGTGATGCTGCCGCCACGGAAATTCCCTGCCCGCTCAAACATTTTCGGCAAAATTGCGAAGACTGAAGGAGTATAGCCTTTTTGACTAGGAGGCTCGCCGGCAGCAAGGCCTATTTCGCGTTGCGCCATCGCCAACCGCGTGACCGAGTCCATGACGAGCAGCACATTCTTGCCTTGGTCGCGAAAATATTCCGCAATCGCCAAGGCCACAAAACAGGCACGCACGCGCAGCGGAGCCGGACGGTCGCTGGTTGCCACCACTACGACGGAACGCTTTTGGCCTTCTGGACCCAACTCTTCTTCGATAAAGCCACGTACTTCGCGGTTGCGTTCGCCGATTAAAGCGATGACGGTAACGTCGGCAGAGTTATGACGCGACATTGCTCCGAGGAGAGTGCTTTTGCCAACTCCGCTGCCGCCGAATAACCCAATACGCTGCCCTAATCCACAGGGCAACATACCGTCGATCGCTCGAATCCCTGTGACCAGGGGCACGCGAATATGCTCCCGCTCGAGAGGCCCTGGAGGAGTTGCGAACAGATCGTATTTTGCGTCCGGGGCAATGGGTGGTCCACCGTCCATAGGTTTCCCGAAGCCATCAAGAACTCTCCCGAGCAGCGCCGGGGAAACATTGACTTGCGAATCGTCGACGCGCGCAAATATTGGGTCGCCCGCTTCTAAACCGTCGATTTCTTCAAGCGGAATCGACAGAATCCGGCCGTTGCGAAATCCAGCGACTTGAGTTCGAATCTTTCGCCCATTGCGAGTCTGAATTTCGCAGAAACCTCCGATCGGCGAAGAAGGACCCTGCGACTCGATCACAAATCCAGTGACATTCGTAATCACCCCGCGCCAACGCAAGAGATCTAGGCCCGCAAGTGGAGCCAAGTAGCGTTCGAGTCTCAAGGGAGAATCCGGGTTGACCACCGGCTGACGTTCCAACGGAGAAGGGGGGAGTCGATTCACTGAATGGCCAACCTGTCTGCGAAACCGCGCGAAATTTCCTGGAGTTGCGTTTCGATTGAAGCATCAAGTTCGCCGAAGGAGGTTTCAAATAGAATCGCCCCTGCAACCAAACCTGGATCGGCGACGACTTCAATGCCTGCTCGAATGCCATTGCGATCAAGCGCTGCACGCACGGCGGGAACACCTGCTGGAAAAACACGGACTCGCGACACCTCGCGCTGCTGAAGCTTCTGTAGCGCCGCGTGGACGATCCCTTCGATTGACGAAGGATCAGTGGACAGCTCGCGCACCAAAATCCTCCGCGCTACGGCAAGGGAAAGGTTTACGAGTTCCTGCTCGGCCTCAAGTCGTAGCTTACGCTTGATCTTGGTTAGTTCATCTAAGGTTCGCGCGACTTGATCAAAAGCCTTTTGTACCTCTGCGCCAGCTTCTTCGCGCGCCCGCCGCATGCCGTCTTCGACGCCACGGTGATGGGCCTCTGCTTTTTCGGTCTGCCGCAAACGTTCGAGTTCGGCGATTCGCCGTTCCAGTGCCTCCGCCTCTGGAGCTGGAGGCAAAGCCGCCGAGGCTGAGGTCAGCTCAGGCGTCCGTTGCCGCGGCTGGAGAGTGGGGGCGCTAGTCGCACCCAACTTGGATTGACGGCTTGGCCAGATAACTGTTTCAACGGCCAGTTCTGGGTCGGTAATGCGACGGGCCATTTAGTCTTCCTCCATCCAGCCGCTAACGATCGCGGCCGCGAAAGCCGGATCCTTCGCTACATGATCTCGAACATTATTTAGCAGAATCTTGGTTTCGCTATCCATTTCCGGTAATAAAGCGAAAGCGCCCGACGCGCTCACCTGATGAGCAGTCCCCACTCCGGCGGCCGCCTTAGCATCGGCCAGAGCCAGTTCTTTTGTGCCGTCTGCGCCGTTTTTGCCGGCTCCTGTCGTATGCCCGGGTTCACCGGCCGCCGGCAATGCCCCGGCGTGTGCCACCTCAGCACTAACTTTTTTCTTGCGTTTCAGAATGAAGATCGCTGCGGCGATAAGCAGCAACAATACTACCCCTCCGCCAATCTGCACGCGCTTGTCGGCGAGCCACTTGGCGTAGATCGGCTGTGGGCCGGCCTTGCTCGTTTTGGAGCCCGCCACCACAGATGTATTCGCCGCCTCTTCCTGCGCCAGTGTCTGCTCAAACGGGAGACTCTCAATCACAATTTGATCGCCCCGGTCTGTTTGAATTCCGAGTACGCCCGCCACAATATCGTGGATGGCCTTGATGCGCTCGGGAGATGGCGCCGCCAGCACGCGTTTGCGCTGCGCTCCTTGTCCCTGCCAAACGAAATCTTGGTCAAGCAAAACAGCGGCGGAAATTCGCTTGATCGAACCGCGCGGCATTTTTACTTGCCGGACCGTCCGGGAGGTCTCAAAAGCGGTGCTTTCTGTGCGCCGCGAGGTTCCCGCCCCGCCGCCACCAACAAGCTGTTTAATGCTAGAGCGCGGCAAATTAGACGGCGTACCCGGTGCGCCTACTGG
>Ga0182012_10007336_pt1 | contig 11045 bp, 4 predicted proteins | sample 612S2SmetaG_FD_120486 | JGI IMG/M metagenome (GOLD analysis project Ga0182012, IMG submission 120486) | Permafrost microbial communities from Stordalen Mire, Sweden - 612S2S metaG | ecosystem: Environmental > Terrestrial > Soil > Wetlands > Permafrost | place: Sweden: Stordalen | collected...
GCTTTCTTGTTTAAGTCCAGCAAGTTACTGCTCAATTGCCCTCAGGATGAAGGAACCTCCAAGAGGCTTACCAACTCCAGCGTGAATATCGTGATCGGACACCCAGACGCCGCTGAAGTCCCAGGGACCGGCAACTTGAGTACTCGTAAAGAGTGTCGTGCCAGTCGGTGATGTGTTAGCTCGGGTAACCAGCGGTGTTCCAGCAACCGGAAGGACCACCAGGCCGTTATTAGCGCTGTCAGTCAGGGTAAACCAATGCACATTACGCTTTGACGCTCTAAACGAAACATCCGTCGAGGCAGCTGTTCCTGACGGTTCTCCTATGTGCCCGACAGGGTAGTCTGTAAAGAACGAGTCGCGCAGCCAGCTGACCTGGGTTGACGTAGCCGGCACAGAAAACTTCAAGCCTTCCTCCCATAAACTTATATCGGGAGCAGTCCAGTTCATAGTCCAGGTAACTGTGATTTCAGCGTCCGGTTGAATGTCATAGACGGCTTTCAAAGTGCCGAGTGGTGTCCCAGCAGGTCCTGTCAATACTGTGCTTGTAGAGACAACGGAGATCACGCCGTTATTTGCTGGCCCGGCAGTTACAGTTGCATTAGTCGTGGCTGGTGGCTGCGGCGCTTCGTAGGCATTTTTCTCGCCGCTTGCTTTCGCCTCGCCGAGATTCAATACCGGCCCGCCGGTGACGATAGCCTTGCCTCGCACCGTCCAGGATTGGATTTCCCCGCTGTGCTTGTCGAATGTTACGCTAGATATGTCATTGGCAACAGTCATTGTGTCAGGCGCGTCCGTTGTCGTTAACGCCGCGCCAGCCGCGATAGCAACTGGCGGAGTTGCTTCCGGCGTGCCGTCAACAGTAAGATTGTCAGCAACGATTTCGGTACCGTCTGCATGATCAAATTCAAGTCGAAGCTCAGTGATTCCAGCAGGAGCAGGAAACATCGCTTGTACCGATTGGAGTGGCGGACATGCGATATGTAGAACTCCGCTTTGAAGAATAGTCGCGCCGTTGTATGCCGTCCACTTGGTAGTCACTTCGCTAAGGTCGGTGAAGGAGAAGTGGTTTGTTAGCGGGACTGACACCTGTCCGTTCCCAGGAGTCACTGTTCTGGTTCCGACTACTACTTGAGCGTATACTTGTTTGACCTCCCACCATTCCGGTTTAGGATTTCTGTAGGCGTCAACGATGCCTTTGTTGTTTTCCTGCCGCAGCCGGTCCAATCCGTAACTGAAGTCGTTGGTCTTATTGTCATTCAGATCGGCAATTCCCTGGTTCTGCCACTCCCATATGAACGAACCCAAAATGTTCGGCGCAGCCCAGACCTTTTGCCACACGTTGCTTAACGCTTCCGACCACAAATCCGATGCTCCCGGGTCGTAGTCCTGCGTTTCTTTCTGGTAGAAGATGTGCGGGTTTTCGGACAAGTTGTATGTCATGTTTGTATTTTTCTTCATGCCATCCAAACTATCCGGCCCGGGATAGTGATCGTCTTCCCAGTCTTGCCCCTTGACGTCGCTAGGACTCGTGCAGGAGACAAATGCCGGCCGAGTGGGATCGGTTTGCTTAACCAGGTCCATAACCTGCTGAGAATTCGGCCCCATAGGATTCTCATTACCAATGCTCCAAGCGATGACGCATGGCTTGTTTTTGTCTCTTGCCAACGTCTCGGTTGCACGTTGAATGAGGTAAGGAGCATAGGTGGGATCCTTTACGGAATCGCCAATCCAGCAGTATGGGACCTCGTCGAGGATGTACATTCCTTTTTCTTCACATAATTCGAGGAAGCGCTCTGCATGGTTGTAATGGCTGGTCCGGATGGCATTGATATTGGCAGCCTTCATCAATGTGATATCCTTTTCCCAGTTAGCTTCGGAAAGTGCGAAGCCTTTATCCGCAAAGAAGTCGTGTCGGCAACTCCCTTCGCATTTGATCGGAACCCCATTCCAGAGAACTACATTATTCTTGATGTCGATTTGTTTAAAACCAAACCTCTGCTCAACGGACTCTACTACCTTTCCGTCCTGCGACAACTGCATCACAAGGTAGTAGAGTTTCGGCTTTTCTGCGTTCCATAGCACCGGCGATTTCACCGGCGCGCTCAGGTCGACTGTCGCCTCGCCGTCGGCATCGGCTACCGCGGTACCGAATACTGTTGCTTCTCCCAGTGATCCATCCGACTTCATTAGCTTGCCGGCAATCTTGACCGTCTTTCCCGAAGGCGCCTGAACTTTCACTGTCGCAACCAGTGTGGCATCCTTGTAGTCTGTTGACAATGGGGTGCGAACGGTGATGTCAGAAACATGAGTCTGCGGCACGGCGATCAGGGACGTCTCCCGGTAGATGCCTCCCATGCATTGGAAGTCGCCAGTCTCGCAATCGTCAGATGGCGTGGTCTTCGATACCCGTACCGCAAAAAGGTTTGGCTTGCCAGGGACTACCAATCCCGTTAAATCGACGTCGAACTCGGTATAGCCGCTCTCGTGGTAGCCGGCTTTCTGGCCGTTCACAAAGATTTCAGCGCCGTCCAGCGCTCCGTCAAACCGCCAATAGATCTTCCTGCCCGCCCAAGACGCCGGGACAGTCACTACGCGCCGGTATTGTCCGACGGTGTTGTCGACACTGCCGTAGGTCGGGAGCGAATAGCCGAGCATTTCCCAATTGGATGGCACCTTGATTTTGTCCCATGCGGAGTCGTCGAATTTAGGGGAAGCAAACTTGTTGAGCGCCTCGACCGAGTTGTCCGGCGGGACAGGTGGCGGCGCCTGCCAGACCGTGTCGGCTCCCGTGGAGTCTGTGTAGTGGATCTGGTCTTCACGAATGGACGCCCAACTTCCGGTGTCCGATCCGGTTACGTAAATTCTCACATAGCGAAAATCGCCGGGGGTAATTGTCACTGGGCCATCGCTAACTCCGGGCGTAGCGGTCAGGTCGGCGAGAGTTGTCCAGTTCTTCTTGTCCAGGCTTCCCTGAACCTGGAACTGGTAATGCGCCGTGCCGCGTTCCCATGCCAGGGTGACTCCGGTGATATGCTCGGTCTTACCGAGATCCGCGCCAAGCCATTGCGGAAAGGAGTCGTCACTCGCGCACCATCGCGTGGTGGTATCACCGTCAAACGCATGCTCAGGAATGTTCGCGGTCTCATTGCTGGACGCGAAAATGATTCCATTGGTTGCGCTCTCGCCTTCCGAAACATAGGTCTTGTCCGTAGCGATGTGGCCGTGCGTGAGAGCGAAGCGCCATGTTCCTGTCATCGGCAGATTCCACTGGTTGTCGGCTCGAAGTTTATCGGGCGGCAGCGGAGAAGCCGCAGGAAGCGGCAGCGGAAGAGATGCCGGCTGCACTCGACCGACATCCTGGGCCCGCGCGGCGGCGGCGACAAGGGCAAACAAAAACACAGGGATGAGAGAATAACACTTTGTGCGCACAATTGACCTCTGTAACGAAGAATTTACCTTAACGGACGTTTATGACTTCGCCATTTGCAGGGGCGGATTCCTGCAAATGGCGAGAATATTGTTAGCCGAGGACGCCGGAAAATGGCTACGGACAGTCAGGTTACGGAGCTATTGCTCGCAATATTAATGAACCTTCCAGGGGCGTGTCTTGAGTCGCGTGAATATCGTGATCGGCTACCCAGTTTCCACTTAAATCTCGCGGCCCAGCCACTTCGGCGCTAGCGAACAAGTTGACACCGCTCGCATCGACTAACGCGCGTCCTACCAAAGGATATTGTGCGTCCTGAAGCAAAGCGATCCCTGTGTTCAAACCGTCAAGCAAAGTGAGCCAGTGCAAATTGCGCTTGGATGCCACATACGATGGATCGGTGGGTGATGCGGTCCCGTAAGGCTCACCGATATGCCCGTCTGGGTAATCCAGGAAATAAGAATCTCGCAGCCACGTTAGTTTCGACGAGATTCCTGGGAGAATGAACTTGAGTCCGTCTTCCCATAGTTTGGTATTCGGCGCGGTCCAGTTCAGTATCCATTTGACGTGAATCTCGGCATTACGACAGATATCGTAGACGCATTTCAAGTTTCCAATTTGGTTGCCGGTCGGTCCATCCAGCAATGAGCTTGCGACTGTCACCGAAACTGCTCCTTCGGCGTCTGGTGGAGCGGAGGTAACCGCAGCGTCCTGCGTTGCAGGAGCCTGATGGACACGATAATAGTCTCCGTCATTGCTCAAATTACCGTCGCCGATATTGACAACCGGGCCGCCAATTAGGACCAGTTTGCCGTGCGCCGTCCACGATTTAACAAGCCCGGTCTGTTTATCAAAGACAATAGTTGAGGCATCATTTGCGATGGTCAACGTGTCTGTTGAATCTGTGGTGGTCATCGCCGATCCGGCTGCCAGAGCTGCCGGAGCGGCTGGTTGCGGCGCGCCGTCCACCGCAAAATTTGCTGCAATCACGTTCGTCCCATCGGCATGATCGAACTCAAGCCGTAATTGCGTGGCACCCGATTGGGCGGGAAAGGATGCCTGAACCGATTGCAGGGGTGGACACGCAATGTGCTGAGATCCAGTCTGAAGTACTGTCCCGCCGTTAGATGCGGTCCATTTGCAAGTCAGTTCGCTGAGATCTGTGAAAGAATAGTGATTTGTAAGCGGTACGGTAAACTGCCCGGCAACAGGATTGACTGTTCTCACGCCAAAACCTACTGGACTGTACACTACTTTGACAATCCACCACTCGGGCTTTGGGTTTCGATAGCTGTCGACGATGCCCTTATTGTTTTCATCTCGGAGTCTATCTCGGCCATAATAGAAATCGCTCCAGGTGTCGGTATTCTGATCGGCTACGCCCTGGTTCTGCCACTCCCAAATAAATGATCCTAATATTGTCGGATCGGCCCAGATTTTTTGCCAGAGCTTGTCGAGAGCTTCCGACCAGAGATCAGAAACTCCCGGATCGTAGGCTTGCGCCTCTTTCTGCGAAAAAGTATGAGGGCTTTCGGAATAATCAGCGGTCAATTTAGTGTTCTTCGCGTCCCTGTCGACGTCGTCAGGACTCGGATAATGTCGGTCCAGCCATTCTTGCCCATGGATTTGGTCCGGTCCTTGCTGAGAGACAAATGCAGGGCGTGTCGGGTCAATCTGCTTTACCAGGTCGAATACAGGCTGTTCATTTTGACCATAACCGTTTTCATTTCCTAGACTCCAAGCAAGTACGCAAGGGCGGTTCTTGTCCCTTTCCAATGTCTCCTGAGTCCGCTGCAAGAGGTATGGAGCGTAGGATGTATCGTTAATTTTGTTTCCAATCCAGCAGAATGGGACTTCGTCGAGGACATACATTCCTTTTTCCTCGCACAATTCCAGAAAGCGCTCAGCATGGTTATAGTGGCTGGTGCGTATGGCGTTGATATTGGCCGCCTTCATTAAGGATAGATCTTTATTCCACTCGGTGTCGGAAAGAGCAAAGCCCTTATCGGCCCAGAAGTCATGTCTGCAAGTGCCTTCACATTTGATCGGGACGCCGTTCCAAAGGACAACGTTATTGACAATATCAATCTGCTTAAAGCCAAATCGCTGCTCAACCTTCTCAATAACTTTGCCACCTTGATTGAGTTGCAATACAAGGTAATAGAGATTCGGCTTTTCCGCCGACCAGAGCGCAGGTGCAACAACCGGAGATGTGATCTGTACTTCGGCAATTCCGTCTGCACCGGCGATTGCAGATCCGGTAAAGGATGTTCCAATTTGCTTCCCGTCGATTTTTGTCAACCTCGCGGTCAGTTGAACCGCCGCGCTTGCAGGAGCGACCACCTTGATATCGGCATTTATTGTAGCGTCTTTGTAGTCTGCCGACAATGGTGTTCGCAGCGTAATATCAGAAACATGAGTTGTAGGTACGGCTATGAGTGACGTGTCACGGTAAATCCCGCCCATACTCTGAAAATCTCCCGTATCGCAATCGTATGACGGGGTTGTTTTCGAGACGCGAACCGCAAAAAAGTTTGGCTTTCCCGGTTGGACGAGACCTGTTAAATCGACATCGAAGGCGGTGTAGCCGCTTTCGTGGTAGCCGACTTTCTGGCCATTGACAAATATTTCCGTACCGTCCAACGCGCCGTCGAAGCGCCAATAAATATCCTTCCCGGCCCAGGCTGCCGGTAAATTAACCGTTCGGCGGTAGAGGCCGACCGTGTTGTCGACATTGTTATATGTAGGGAGTGAATAACCGAGCATCTCCCAGTTAGACGGGACAACTATATCCTTCCATGCAGAGTCGTCGTAGTCGGCAATCGCAAATCCATCTGGATTAGGTGCGCTCGCGGCGCTGGGCTGCCCGAGCGCCGCGAGCCATACTGAGTCTTGCCCGTTGTTGTCAAGATAACGTAGGCGGATATCTCGGATCGAAACTCCATTTGCGCTGCTTCCGCCAGTGATGGTCATTCGAACATAGCGGAAATCGCCGGATGATACGGTAACCGGACCGCCTCCAACTCCCGGCGCCTTTGTCCTATCGGCTAGAGTAGACCAATTTCGCCCGTCAGAGCTGCCTTCGAGGCGGAACTGATAAAGGTCAGTCGTGTTTTCCCAGGCAAGCGTCGCGCCGGTAATATGCCGATTTTGACCGAGGTCGGCGGCTATCCATTGCGGATAGGTAGCGTCGCTTGCACGCCAGAGCGTTGCAGGATCTCCGTCAAACGCGTTCGCCGCCATATCACTTCCCTGACTGCCCGATGCGATCACCTGCGCATTTCCAAAGTCTATATCTTCAGACACGTACTGTTTCGCATCGTTTATGTGGCCATGGGTAAGCGAAAATCGCCATGTACCTGTCATCGGCTGGTTCCAGGGATTATTGCTGCGCAAAACATCGGGCGGCAGAGGCGCATCGCTTGGGAGGGGCAGGGGAAGGGATGCCGGCGTCACCCGACCTGTGTCCTGAGCGTTAGCTGTCGCCGAAAGGAGAACGACGAGGAGCAATGAAATAATTGGATGATATGTTGTACGCACGATTAACCTCGATGATGAAAGCTTGCGACATGATGGCTTAACTCTGATTCGCATATACAAGACCTGAATTCCTGCAAATTCAAACGAGATAATATGTATTTTCGAGGGTAATGGACGTGCGGCGGAACTCAGGCCCCGTTGGAACGCACTTCGCCGGATTTCAGTTTTACGATTGAAAAGGAGGGCGCAACGATCGCATTGTCAATCAGAATGCCCTGAGTGGACCCCGCCGAAGCCCTGGCGCTCGCAAAAGCGGCGGGCAAAGTATGCCCGTACTCAAATACTGTCCGCAATAATATCGATGTTGAGCTGAATGTCGATTAACGAATCTTACTTGCTTATACTTAACCACTGAAAGCCTATGTGAAATTTGGACAATCAGATGATGGAATCAAGGTATAATGGTCCTTCAACTTTTGACGTCCGGCGCACTCTCTGCTGATTAAGCGAGGGAATTTGGGCCGTCAATTTTACAAAGTGATCCCAGTTATAGCAGAGCTCCCCGAACTGTGTCGTTCCGAGTGGGCGGGCGCTTGAGTGATAGGAATTGATTATGAAAGTTAGCAATAGCGGCTGGAAAGAAGAACTAGGAAATAAGGTCCCAGAGGATTGGGGCAAAGAAATTGAAGTTTTCGAAAACGAGATTGCCCTCAAAAAACAGGGCAAAATTGACGACAAGGTCTTTGCTGAAACACGTTTACGCCGCGGCGCTTACGGCCAGCGTTATGATAACGGTAAAAGACATGACGGCGTTGTCGAACGGCAGCTAAACTTCCCTAGTGACCTCACGAAGGGGCCAAACACACTTTGGGACGCGCCAGGAATGCTGCGTATCAAGCTGCCGTTCGGAGGCATGAATGCGGCTCGTCTTGAGACCATGGCTGACCTCGCGGAAGAATATTCCGACGGTATCGCGCATGTTACGACACGGCAAGACTTTCAACTCCACTATATTCATATTGAAGACGCACCGGCGTTGATGTACCGCCTTGCCGCGGTTGGCCTAACTACACGCGAAGCATGCGGCAACTCGGTTCGCAATGTCACCGCCTGTCCTCTTGCCGGGGTCTGCCGGACCCAAACTTTCGATGTCACGCCTTATGCTGACGCGTTGATGAAGTTTCTGCTCGGACATCCGGATACGATGGAGTTTGGCCGCAAGTTCAAGCCGGCGTTTTCGGGCTGCGCTGATGAAGCATGCGGTTTGGTGAAAATGCATGATGGTGGTTATGTAGCGAAGATTCAGGAAATCGACGGCGTTAAGCGCCGCGGTTTCGAGGTTGTGGTTGGAGGAGGACTGGGCGCTGTGCCGCATCAGGCGAAGGTTCTCTACGATTTCCTTCCTGTGGAAGAAATGCTCCCTGTCGCGCAAGCCGTTTCAAAGGTGTTCGGACGTCTGGGAGAGAAGAAGAATCGGCAGCATGCGCGAATCAAATTCCTGATTAAGAAGCTCGGAATTGAAGAGTTCAAGCGGCTAGTTGAAGAGGAGCGGGCTAAGCTCACCTTCGATCCACGCTGGACTTCTTTAATACAGGATGCGGAGCGCTTTGACGAATCCGCGGCGCGGCCAACCGGCGCTATTAAGCTTGGATTAGAGCTTCCTGAAGGCTACCGCGCCTGGGCTGAAACGAATGTCTACAAGCAGCGTCAGCCCGGATACAACGTGGTGACGGTGAATCTTCCCCTCGGCGATATTACTGCTACGCAACTCCGAAAGCTTGCCGACATCGCCAGGAAATACATGAAAGAGACAGTTCGTACCACGGTCGAGCAGAATATCGTCCTGCGGTGGGTGAGCGATGACGATCTAGTTGCCGTCTACAAAGAGCTGAAGTCAGCGAAGCTGGCCGCGCCCGGAGCCGGTACAGTCGTCGACATTGTTTCATGCCCGGGCACCGACACGTGCAAGCTCGGTATTTCCGCTTCGCGCGGATTGGCGGGCGTCCTTCGGACAAATCAGCTCGAACGTTATGACGATCTTGATCCTGCGGTCAGAAACTTGAAAATTAAGGTCAGCGGCTGCTTTAACTCCTGCGGACAGCATCATATTTCCGACCTCGGATTCTACGGGGTCAGCCGAAATAAAGACGGCTATACGGTTCCACACTTCCAGGTGATTCTGGGCGGCCAATGGAGTCACAATGGCGGATCGTACGGTCTTGCAGTTGCCGCGGTGCCGTCAAAGAATGTTCCAAAGTTTGTTGATAAAATCACCGAAAGGTATCTTGCCGAGAAGAACGATGGCGAGAACTTCCAGGACTTTGCGCAGCGTATCGGCAAGCTTGCTCTGCGTGAAATAGCGCAGGAGTTTACGCATGTCCCGTCACACGCGGAGGACCCGTCATTTTACACCGACTGGGGAGATGCGCGAGAATATACGATCGGTGACATGGGAGTTGGGGAATGTGCCGGCGAGGTCGTTTCACCAGCCGAGTTTGCGTTGACCGCGAGCGACCGAGAAGTGTTCGAGGCCCAGCTTATCCTGGAAAAGGGCGAATATCAAAAGGCGGTGGATCGAGCTTTCTCTGCAATGGTTCAGGGCGCGACCGGCCTCCTTCTCCAACAGCGCATACCTGTGCCAAGCACCGCAGAAGGTGTTGTTAGTGAATTCAAGACTAACTTCTTCGACACCGAAGTGTTCTTCGATCCATTCCGCGGCGGTTCGCTGGCCCAGTATTTCTTCGATGCCAACGCCGCAATTGCGTCCGGCAAAGTATTTGGCCCGGAAACTACTCACCAACTGATCGAGGAAGCCCAGTTGTTCCTTGAGGGCGCTCAGAGCTGTTATACACGCCTGATTGCACAGCCCGTACATTGAAAGGTTAAATGAATAGTGCAGCACGTTAACGTGAAAATTTTCGCATCTCAATCGGATATCAATCTTGTTGATGCGATCCCGGTGTTCCACAAATGGATACAGGACAGCACCGTCCCGGAAATGGTCATTGATGTCGCGGATTACAAGCATGTACCCGACGGCCCTGGCATCATGCTTATCGGCCACGAAGCCGATTATAGCTTTGATGAGACAGAGGGTCGGCTGGGATTGCTCTACAACCGCAAAGTCGAAGTCTCAGGCGGGCCTCAGTCGGCGCTTCGCCAGGCTTACAATGCGGCGCTGCTTGCGACCAAGAAGCTGCAAGCAACACCCGTTTTCAAAGGCAAGCTGAAGTTCGACGAGAATGAAGTCGAGGTCATCTTGAACGACCGTTTGCTTTTTCCGAATACGGCAGAGACCTGGAATACGGTTCTTCCGGAGTTCGAATCTTTCTTCTCCAAGATCTATGGGACGGACAACTTCACGATCGAAAAGCGCGGTGAGCCGCGAGACCGTATTCGCGCGGGTGTTTTAAGAAAACCAGAGTAATAGATTTTTTGCGCCGATCGGCGATTGTCTAAAAGTCGCCGACCGTCTAAAATCTAGTTGCACTACATCGATCTCCCAATATCCGACTTGGCCGCGTGTCGACGATTTTCGGTTATCCGCCGCCATTCTCGATGCGCGATATCGGTCCAGAGGAACGCTGGTTAGTTCTGGAAGAGAGCATTGCACTGTAAGTAGAGATATAATGGGCTGTATATCTCAATCTATCCATTGAAGGATAACTTTCTATGCTCTCAAACACCGCCCAAACGATTTGTCGTATCGTTGCGAGTTCCCTACTTCTCTTTTTCGCAATTTCCATTCCTGTTATGGCCGCCGCGTACTATGTCGCGCCATCAGGAGTTGACATCAACCCTGGAACAAGCCGGCTTCCGTTTCAAACAATCGGAAAGGCTGCGTCGATAATGCTGCCCGGCGATACTTGTTTGATTCGTTCAGGAACTTATCGAGAAACGGTCGCACCGGCGAAAAGCGGTACCCCACTAAAGCCAATTCGATTCGCCGCCGACAAGGGGGCGAACGTAATTATTACAGGCAGCGATCCTGTGAGTGATTGGAAGTCGTATAAAGGCCAAATCTATGCTTCGACTGTGACAGATCTGTCCGGCAATGCACAGGTTTATGTCAACGATGAGTCCGGATTTACAGCGTTGCTGGAGGCACGGTGGCCGCGAATCTCTTCATGGAACTTGA
>Ga0182012_10007337_pt1 | contig 11045 bp, 7 predicted proteins | sample 612S2SmetaG_FD_120486 | JGI IMG/M metagenome (GOLD analysis project Ga0182012, IMG submission 120486) | Permafrost microbial communities from Stordalen Mire, Sweden - 612S2S metaG | ecosystem: Environmental > Terrestrial > Soil > Wetlands > Permafrost | place: Sweden: Stordalen | collected...
AAGAGATGCCCGGTATACAGAATGGAATATTTGACGGGTTGTGCTGCCTGACAAACGCCGGCCAAAACAAAGAGGAACGAAAGGCCAAGCCTCCCTTGACGGGTGCTGGTGCGCATGGTTAAAACCTATCCTTTGATAAAGCAAGAATACAGGACAGCAAGTACATTCAGAAGAGAGATCATAGTCATCTATGCGTCCGATCCTCTCTGCTGGCTATCCCCCTTTCCCTTGCAAGCGCGTCGCCCGTCGCTCCCATCGTCCACATCACCGGCGGCACTCTCGTTGGAAATTCCAGGGCAACATCAGCACGTTCGAAGGAATTCCTTTCGCCGCACCGCCCGTGGGCAATTTGCGATGGCGTGAACCCCAGCCGCCCGCGAGTTGGTCTGGCATTCGCGACGCCACCCACCGCGCCCATGCCTGCACTCAATCCGCCGGAGGCGTCGACAACTTCCTTGCCCCTCTCGCCGACGCTTATGAATCGCCACTCAAAACACAGCCCCATCTTTCGTCCGAAGACTGCCTCTATCTCAACGTATTTTCTCCGTGGCCCGTTAACCCGCAGGCGCTACCCGTCATGGTTTGGCTGCATGGCGGCAGCAATCGCGTCGGCACGGGTTCAGACGAAAGTTACAACGGCGGGTCGCTCGCCTCCCACGGAGTCATCGTCGTCACCATTAATTACCGCCTCGGAGTCATCGGCTTCTTCGCCCATCCGCAACTCGCCGCCGAATCCCTGCACCTCCGGCAACGATGGTCTGCGCGACCAACTGGCCGCCTTGCACTGGGTTCGGAAAAACATCGCTCAATTCGGGGCGATCCGCAAAACGTGACCCTCTTCGTAGTGCCGCCGCCGCAGCCGCAAAGCAATCGGCAAAGCCCGCCCCAAAAGCTTCTCCTACAGACGCGATTAAGAAACTCGCCGACATCGCTCATCCTCTGTATTGAGAGTTACTGGACGAACTTTGCGAAATCTGGAAATCCAATGCGCCCAGCCTCCCAACCTGGAAGCCCTGGGACAGCGCTCAGGAGCCTTATCTCGAGTTCACACAGAGCGGAACTGCCGTGCCTCAACGGAATTCCTCTCCGCCGTTTTGCCACCTCGCGGTTCGTGATTGGCAGCAGAGGCTAGCAATATGACTCCTCAGCCGGCGGCCTTGGCGGCGAAACTAACCGCAAGAATTCCAACCTTGAAACAGTGGTCAGAGGCCAAGCCCGATGAGTTACTCCACATCCTCGAAACGCAAGCCTATCCTCTACAGACAGGCAAAGATGGCGACAGCGTATATTTGGTCGACCATCTTTGGGCTCTTCACAGAGACGAGCTGACGCCAGCAAGACAGTCGCGACTCCGTGCATTAGTCGATACCGACAATCTGTCGCCAGCCGCCTCTTTTAACGTCAATGCCTATTGCCTGGCGCTGCAGGGCGAGAGTACGCAGCTAGTCCAGCTGTGGCGCTCGGAGTTCGATGCTCGGGTGACCTTTGCCGGCCTGTTCGTTCTGATGGAATGCTTCCGTCACGTCAAACTCCAAGACCTGACAGTAATCAACGAGATGATCGACATGATTGACCAGCCAACGTGGCTCTTCTGGGGGCGCCTGAAAGCCGCTGTGACCGTCGCCTGCCTCCGGCCCGGGCAACAAACCAACGCCGCCGAAGTCATTCGCAAGGTCGTTCACAACAACACTACGCCCGAAATCATCGCTACTCGTGAACGCGCGCTACAGCAACTCGCCACAGACCCTGCTCTGTGGAGTCGCTGCGAATACTGCTGCTATGGCAACGTTCACAGCAACAGCATCATCGCCACGCCCTGCCCTGTTTGCCTGGGATTCGGAACGATTCTTGGGTGAATGCCCTATTCGTGCTATTCTACGTGCTCATCGGAACCTTTATGCGCACTCTCACCTCACTCCTCATTCTCAGCACCGCCGTTTTCCTATCCGCCGCGCCCCCAAACTCTCCCACCTACCGCCAATTCTTGAGCCCCGCCTCGCCGCAAGAATTGGTCGCCGCCCGCAAAGTCGATCGCATCGCCTGGGTCGACTACGCCGAAGGCAAACGCAACGCCTATACCGCCGTCGCCCCGCAATTCACGCCCGTGCGCCTCACCAACTTCATGCAAGACGACGGCATCATGATGTCGAGCATCCACATCTCCGATGACGGCAGCACCGTCGTCTTCCTGCGCGGCGAAGCGCCCAACCGCACTGGCTGGTCACCCAATCCGTCCGCCAACCCCGCGGGCCCTGAGCACGCACTCTGGGCCGCCCGCACCACCGGCGGCGGAGCCTGGCGAGTCATCGACGCCGCTAATCCCGAATTAGCCCCTGATGGCAGTTCCCTTCTCTTCATTAAAGACAACCAAATCTACCGCGCCAAACTCACCCCCACCAAACCCACCTCTCCCATCGATCGCGGCGAAAAAGCATTCATCACCGAATGGGGCACACAGAGCGATCCCAAGTGGTCGCCCGACGGCCGCAAGATCGCCTTCGTCACCACCCGCGTCGATCACAGCTTCGTCGCCGTCTACGACCTTGCCACTCGCTCCGTGAAATACATGTCTCCCAGCGTTGACTTCGACACCGCGCCCATGTGGATGGCCGATAGCAAACATCTGCTCTTCATGCGCAAGCCCGGCCTCGCCTTTGGCCAAGAGTCGCTACAAGTCGGAATCGCCAGCGGTTCCACCTACAGTCTTCCTCCGCAGAGTCCTTCACCCGTGCCAGGCGGTTTTGGAGGTAGCGGAGGCGCACGCAACCCAGCCGCAGCGAGTATCAGCGCTGCAACCTCCGCCAACAAAACGCCTGGCATCATGCAAGCAACTTTCAAAGGCGGCTACACCACATCCTTCTACAAGGCCGATACCGCCACCGGCGAAGCCCAGGAGGTCTGGCACAACCAGCCCAAAGATAAAACTGCCGGCAACATCCTCAATCCCCAACTGGCCGACGACATAGTCATTTTCCCCTTCGTCCTACCCTTTACTCCAGGCAACCGAGGCCCCGCCCCCACCACTAACAAAACACCTCCGACCCCAACTCCAGAACCAGTCGATGAATGGGATCGTTACTACTCGCTCAACGTCATGGACCCCTCAGCCCGTCCCGTCCTACTCACCACCACCGACGGTCTCATCGAAGGCCAATCCTCCACTGCCCTCTCCGGCGACGAGAAAACATTCTATTACTGCACCAACGCCAAAGACATTGAACGTCGCCACATCTGGGCGGTCTCCGTCAACGGCGGAACACCCAGGCAAATCACCACCGGCGAAGGCGTCGAAACATCGCCCTCACTCCTCCCATCCGGCAAGTACTTAGTCACGCTCAGCGCGAATTGGAACATGCCGCAATCCGTGGGCGTTTGGAAATTAGGCGCATCCACGGAGCAGAAAATCGTCTTCCCCACCGCCATGCCCGGTTTCCCCAAAGACGCGCACGTCAAACCGGAAATTGTCATGACAAAGGCAGCCGACGGTCTCGACATCCACAATCAACTCTTCCTGCCGAAAGATCTGAAACCGGGCGAACGTCGCCCTGCCATCGTCTTCGTGCACGGCGGCCCCATCCGTCAAATGATGCCCGCCTATCATTACATGCAGTTCTATCACTGGGCCTATGGCATCAATGAATGGCTCGCGAGCCAAGGCTACATTGTCTTGTCTATCAACTACCGCCTCGGCATCGGCTACGGCCGCTCATTCCGCCAGGCGCCCAACGGAGGCGCCGCCGGCAACAGCGAGTATCAAGACGTCGTCGCCGGTGGCAAGTATTTGCAAACCCGCTCCGATGTCGATCCCAACCGCATCGGTATCTGGGGCCTCAGTTACGGAGGGCTCCTCACCGCACAAGCCCTCGCCCGCAACTCCGATCTCTTCAAGGCCGGCATCGATCTCGCAGGCGTCCACCTCTATGGCAACTCCCTCGATCCCGAATCCGTCTCCTATAAGTCATCCGCCATCAGCGCCATTGATGGCTGGAAGTCTCCCGTGCTCCTCGTCCAAGGCGACGACGATCGCAACGTTGCCTTTCTCCAAACCGTCGGCTTAGTGCAGTTACTCCGCCAGCGCGACGTCTATACCGAACTCATCGTATTCCCCGACGACGTACACGAGTCCCTACTGCACAGCCGTTGGCTCTATACGCTCGACCGTATGGAGACATTTCTCCACAAATTCTTAGGAGAGTGGACCGTCCCAGGAAGCAATTAAGAAGGGTCGTTTATGCCCGTCAACATAACTTTTCCAGGCGTCTTTGAGGAAGAAGTGCCCGATGGAGTTCACCCCGTCGCGGGCGTCGCAACCTCCATAACCGCTTTTGTGGGCCAAGCCGCCCGCGGCCCAATAAACACTCCTGTCACCATCTCGAGCTACACGGACTTTGTAACCATCTTCGGCGGCTTCTGGCTCAAGAGCCGCTTAGGCTACGCTGTGCAGGATTTTTTTACGAATGGCGGATCAACCGCCGTCATTGTCCGCATCGTTCATGTCGATGCCAAGCAGGCCGTCATTGTCCTGCCTGGTGGGCCGCCCAATTTACTCGCCGCTAGCGATGGCGATTGGGGCAATGCACTTCACGCGGTTGTGGACCATCAGGTGTCGCCTTCCGTCGCCCAGCAGCTTGGACTCACCACCAGCGATCTCTTCAACCTCAGCGTCCGCGACTTTAATACCGGCCAAACGGAAATCATTCATAACCTGACAGTCAAAGACAGCACTCGGCGTATCGACAAAATCTTGCCCGTTGAATCAACGCTCGTGATATCAGCGGGCCATCTCGCATCGGTTCCCAAGGCCAACAACCCGCCGGCACCAGGCGAGACAATTTGGACCGATTTTGCCGCCAATACCAAAGCCACTCCAGGTTCCGGTCAAGACGGCAGCACAGCAGTGGAGAGTGACTTTGTCAGCCCTGCTCTCGACGCTGCCAACCACGGTCTGTACTCTCTTCGCAAGACCAACACCTTTAACATCCTCTCGATTCCCCCTTATCGCGGCTCAGACGTAGACGCTGATTTGGTCGGCAAAGCCGCCGCCTTCTGTGAACAACAACGAGCCATGTTTCTAGTGGATCCGCCAAGCTCTTGGAACACCGCCGCCCAAGCGCTGGTAGGCGTAACAAATGTCGGCACCCACAGCGCCAACGCTGCCCTCTACTTCCCCAGAATCATCCATCCAGACCCGTTGCAAAACAACAACCTGGCAACTTTTGTGCCCAGCGGCGCTGTCGCCGGTGTCATCGCCCGCACCGATGCGCAAAGCGGCGTATGGAAAGAACCTGCCGGGATCAATGCCACATTGGCCGGCGTATCTCAACTCAGTTCAATTCTCACAGATCAGGAAAATGGTGAACTGAATCCAGTCGCCATCAACGCCCTCCGCACGTTTGCTCCCGGCGGACCCGTCGTCTGGGGAGCGCGCACCTTGCAGGGCGCTGATTCTGCGGCTTCGCAATGGAAATACATTGCCACCCGCCGCCTCGCACTCTTCATAGAAGTCAGCATCTCCCGCAGCTTGCAGTGGGTCGTTTTCGAACCCAACAATGAGTCTTTGTGGGCACAGATCCGTTTAAGCGTAGGCTCGTTCCTGCAAACGCTGTTTCGCCAGGGAGCCTTCCAGGGTTCCACTCCAAACCAAGCCTACTTCGTAAAGTGCGACAACCAAACCACCACCGCCGCCGCTCAAAACGCCGGCATTGTGAATATTCAGGTCGGCTTTGCGCCACTCAAACCCGCTGAATTTATCGTCTTGCAAATCCAGCAAAGCGCGGGCACACCCGGCTAGCGAGGAGCAGCCTGTTCTGTGTTAGGATTCGTCAATGAACTCGGTTGTCGGGTCGTCGGTTCCAGCCGACGTGGCTAGCCCACGTGCCACGAATCTAGAGGTATCGCTGTTTCGCCTTTACACACTGCGAGTTGCCTATCTCATCATGTCTGCGGGCCTTGGTGCCTTTATCTGGCCCAATGTCATCCACCACACAAATGAGTTCGCCACAACACACGGAGTCCAAGTCTCTTTGCTCGCCGGCGTGGGCTTGACCGCTGCATTGGGTCTTCGATACCCGCTGAAGATGTTACCGATCTTATTGTTCGAGCTGACATGGAAGGCAATCTATTTGATAGCCTTTGCGCTGCCCTTGTGGTCCGCCCATCAGATCAACGACGCCACCGCACAGGACATCCAATCCGTACTGATGGTAGTTATCTTTATTCCTCTCATCCCCTGGCGCTATGTCTTCGAGAATTACTTGATGAGGCATGGAGATCGCTGGAAATAGCGGCATAGACAACCAGTTCGACGTAAGCACATTTGTGCTTACAGTTGCAGAAAGAGGCGTAAAGGTTCTAATCAAAAATCGCCTTCAGGTCCATCTCCAGCTTCGGGTTTTCCATCTGGAGAATTCCTTCCCTATACTCACGGAGTCCCTCCGCTTCGTTGACAATATAAGCGCGCTTTAGCTCTGAGTCCAACAGCCAGACCTGGGCAACACCCTGAGCAATGTAATGTTCGCAGCGTTGTCGAACCTCAGAGAAACGCTCATCACGGATGATCCCGATACACAACAGCGGCACTCGCGGCGGTGTTCCTTCCAGCTTGAACTGCTCGCGCAGCAAGTTCAGATTCTCGCGCTCTTTCCGCTCTTCCTCCGAATAGAAACGCGCTTTGTCAAATTCGTGATTGGCAATGGCGTGCTCCATCCTCTCAATGGCGAATTCGATCTGCTGCTGAATCTGCAAGAGCTTTGCGGCGGTAGGCGTGTCCTGGGGTTTCTCGTTTTCTTTCGTTGGATCGACAGCGTAAACAGCGCACTGCGGCATTCTGGCTGCACCGCGCGTTTCCGTTACGATGCACAACCCACCCTGCGCTTCATAATCGGAAAGCCACCGCTCGAGGCGGGCGAAAAAGGGAGACGCCCCCTGCGCCGGCTGAGGCTGCGATGGTTGCAACTTGTTCCGTGCCGAGTCCAGGCTGAGTCCTTGCTCGCCTAGCAATTGTGCCGCAAAGCACTTCTCTTCGCGCAGCAGACCAAGCAGCAGATGCTCTGTGCCAATGTGCTTGTGGTTGAGCCGCTCGGCCTCCTCAGCCCCATAGACCAGCACACGTTTGCAGTCGTGACTCAGCGGCAGATGCACGGCGGTCGATACTTTCTCCCGTGGCACCGTATGCGTCTCTATCTCTTTGCGGATGGAGTCAACCGCCGCGTGCGAGGCGAGGAAGCGGTGCGCCAAAGCCTTGTCTTCTCGCAGCAGCCCCAGCAGCAAATGTTCGGTCTCAATATAAGGACTCCCGAACGTGCTGGCCTCATACCGGCCAAAGAAGATGACTCGCCGGGCCTTTTCTGTGTAGCGCTCGAACATACCAGCACTTTACTCCAAAACGATGGAGAATGGAGAAAGAAAACGATTTAGCGCCAATGCAGAGCCGGGGCAAGGGTGCTCAGAACGGCCTCCATCACATGCACATTGTACGCCACGCCAAGCTGGTTCGGGACGGTGAGCAAGAGCGTATCGGCGGCCGCAATCGCCTCGTCCTTCCTAAGCGCTTCAATCAAAACATCCGGCTCGGCAGCATAACCACGTCCGAAGATCGCCCGCGTATTTTCGTCAAGGTAGCCAATCTTATCATCTTCCTCACCTCCCCGTCCGAAGTAGGCACGATCACGGTCATCCATCAACGGAAAGATACTACGGCTGACAGAAACGCGCGGTGTGCGAGCATGCCCAGCCTTCTTCCAGGCCACTTGAAAGGCACGAATCTGCGCAGCTTGTTGGATGTGGAATGGCTCACCAGTCTCGTCGAATTTGAGTGTCGACGACTGCAAATTCATTCCGAGCTTCGCCGCCCAGGTAGCCGTTGCATTGGAAGCCGCGCCCCACCAGATCCTTTCACGCAAACCTTCCGAGTACGGCTCAAGTCGCAGCAGCCCTGGCGGATTCGGAAACATCGGACGTGGATTCGGCTGAGCGAAGCCCTTGCCCCCCAGCAACTCGAGAAATTCCTCAGCGTGCCGGCGGCCCATGCCTTCTTCGTTCTCGCCTTCAACCGGGAGATTGCCAAAATAACGCCACCCATCAATCACCTGCTCCGGGGAACCACGGCTGATTCCCAACTGCAGACGCCCGCCGGCAATCAAATCGGCAGCGCCTGCATCTTCTGCCATATAAGGCGGGTTCTCATACCGCATGTCAATCACGCCGGTGCCAATTTCAATCCTTCGCGTTTTGGCACCAATCGCCGCCAGCAAGGGGAACGGTGATGACAATTGCCGCGCGAAGTGATGAACTCGGAAATACGCGCCGTCCATGCCCAGACGCTCCGCCTCCACCGCAAGGTCAATCGACTGCAGTAGCGTGTCACCTGCCGACTGGGTTCGTGACTGCGGGGAAGGAGTCCAATGACCGAACGAGAGAAAGCCAATTTTCTTCATGCAAACTCAAGTCTACAGCGGCCAAATCTACGAAACCAACATTGCAAACAAAGCAGATGGCGGATTCCGCTTCGTAAAAAACGCCATTTCTTCGCCCACTCCTCCAACAATAAACAGCTTCCCTGATTGTCAAAGTAAGTAATAATGGAAGCGAAGCTGCAACGAACACCATTGCGCTTTGGCAGTGCTTTATCACTTTTAGACCACTCGGCCGGAAATTTGCCTCACGGAACCGGCTGACCCACCAACAGCGGTACGCTTTGGTTTGAGCGTTCTGACATATGGGTCTCCTAAATACATCGCTTCGTAAGAATCTCGGACAATTAACGTCAGAAGAAATATTGCGCCTTGCTCTAACATCTTCACGGATCGCAGTCTGGACCTTAGAGATATCCACGAACATCGTTGACGCCGACGAACATTGCCCAACTCTTTTCGGGCTCGCCGCCGGCGATTTGCCGGAAACGCTCTCGGCCGTTCTATCGTTAGTGCATCCAAACGACCGTGACCGCCTCCAACACGAACTCGACGCCGCCATCCAGCAGGGAATCGAGTACTCCACCGAATTCCGCACTGCCAACAATCGTTCCATTGCCATGCGCGGCAAAGTCTGCGCCACGCAATCCGAACCAAGCCACTTCACAGCCGTCTGCTGGGACGCCACCCACAGCCCTCAACCAAAGCAAGACGCCGACTCCAGATTCCAAGCCCTACTGGAGGCAGGCCCTGACGCGGTCATAGTTGTAAATCAAAAGGGAGAAATTGTCCTCGCCAATACCCAGCTTGAAAAGCTTTTCGGATTTAGCCGGCACGATCTCCTCGGCAAGAAAGTCGAGACACTCATGCCCGAACGTTTTCGAGATGCCCATTCTTCCCATCGAGTCGGCTTCTTCTCCGATCCTCGGACACGAGCGATGGGTCTACGTCCAGACCTGTACGGGCTGCGCAAGGATGGCACCGAATTTCCAGTAGAGATCAGCCTCAGTTATATCGAGACCGAGCAAGGAACACTGGCTTCCGGTGCCATCCGCGATATTACTGAGCGGCGTGCCGCCGAGGACGAACTCCGTCGCAGCCGCGCTGTCCTGCAAAGTCTTTTCGAATCGTTGCCCGGCCTTTTTCTAATTCTCACCCCCGAACTCAAAATTGTCTCGGTAAGTGACGCCTACCTTGCAGCCACCATGATTAAGCGTGATGAAGTAGTAGGCCGCGGCATCTTTGATGTGTTTCCCGATAACCCCGACGATCCCAGCGCCGACGGCGTTTCCAACTTACACAACTCCTTTAACCGCGTCCTTCTCACCCGCGCCGTCGACAGAATGGCGATTCAGAAATATGACATTCGCCGCCCAGACGGTAGCTTTGAAGAACGCTACTGGAGCCCTATTAACTCAGCCGTTCTGGGAACCGAAGGCCAGATCGAGTATCTGATTCATCGCGTCGAAGACGTGACAGATTTCGTCAAACAGAAGTCACAGCCTGTCTCCGATAACTCCGAGCTGCGCAGCCGCATGGAAGAGATGGAGACCGAGATGTTCCGCAACTCACAACAGTTGCGCGCCGCCAATCTGAAGCTGCACGAAGCCAATACTCAGTTATTGAGAGCCAAAGCGGAGGCCGAGGCCGGCAACAAAGCCAAGAGTGCGTTTCTCAGCACCGTGTCTCATGAAATCCGCACACCCATGAACGCCATTCTCGGATACGCTCAGCTCATGCTGCGCGATCCGGCGTTGGCCAAGGAGGCCGAAGAAAATCTCAAAATCATCGACCGCAGCGGCGAACATCTGCTTGCCCTCATCAATGACGTTCTCGACATGTCGAAAATCGAAGCCGGCCGCACCGAGCTGAATGTCGTCACTTTCAATCTCTCTCGCATGCTGGCAGATCTAGCCGCTATGTTCCGCTTGCGATCCGAAGCCAAGATGCTGATATTCGACATGCATCTCGATGGCGAACCAGCCCCCTGGATTGTCGCCGACGAAGCGAAGGTACGCCAGATCTTCATCAACCTTCTCGGCAATGCCGTTAAATTTACCCGCCTCGGCCAAATAGCAGTGCATGTCACGTTGCAACAAAAGCAAGAAGATCTCTGGCTCTCCGCCCGTGTGGAAGATACCGGTTTAGGCATCGCAGACGAAGATCAAAAGAAGTTATTCGAGCCGTTCAGCCAGATCCGAAGCAACCCGGATACCCTGCAAGGAACCGGATTGGGCTTGGCCATCAGCCGCAAATACGCACGCCTCATGGGGGGAGATATCACTGTCACAAGCAATCCCGGCAGCGGCTCAGTCTTCCACTTGCAGATCCCCATCAAGCGCGGTGAGTCCTCCGTGGTCCCAGAGCAGATCGCCCCGGGCCGCGTTAGCCGTATAAGCGACCCCACGAAAACTCCGCGAATCCTGGTAGTGGATGATCTCCTCGAGAATCGCGATTGGCTGATTAAACTCTTGGCCACCATTGGCTTTTCCGTTCAAGGCGCGGAAAACGGGGAGCAAGCCATTCGCTGCTGGCGCGAATGGAATCCGCAGTTGATCCTGATGGATGTCAACATGCCCGTCATGGACGGTTTAGCCGCCACTCGCCGAATCAAAACCGATCCGCGCGGCAAGG
>Ga0182012_10007338_pt1 | contig 11044 bp, 10 predicted proteins | sample 612S2SmetaG_FD_120486 | JGI IMG/M metagenome (GOLD analysis project Ga0182012, IMG submission 120486) | Permafrost microbial communities from Stordalen Mire, Sweden - 612S2S metaG | ecosystem: Environmental > Terrestrial > Soil > Wetlands > Permafrost | place: Sweden: Stordalen | collected...
CCGGTTTAAGTTCGCCCGTGGTGCGCGCAGCCGGCGGTTTCACTTTGTTCCTGATCGCCAGTTACTGTTTTCGCCGCATTCGCATTCTCAATGCGCTCGCGGTAGTCGGCATCATTTATCTCGTCTTCGATCCCGATCAACTGTTCGATCCCAGCTTCCAGCTATCGTTTCTTTCCGCCGCCGCTATCGCCGCTTTCGCTATTCCGCTCATGGAACGCTGGACCGAGCCGCTGCGTCTCGCGGTCAAACGTTTCGATCAACCCGGCTATGATCCGCGCGTCCCGCCGCACGCGGCAGAGTGGCGCGTTGAACTACGTCTGCTGGCCCGAACGCTCGAATGCTGGACCCCATTTTCACTCGCTGCCGCTCGTTTTATAGTGGCGCGCGCAACTCTGTTAGCCGCCTTTGCTGCCGACGCCGTCATCGTTTCCGCCTGCGTCCAATTCGGCTTGGCGTTGCCGATGGTCACTTATTTCCACCGTCTCTCCATCACTGGCTTGTCGGCGAATATCGTGGTGATCCCGCTTCTGTCTTTGGTGGTGCCTTTGGGCTTTGCCACCATCGCTACCGGCTGGCATTTTCTCGCGGCCATCACGCGCTTCTTATTGCTGGCAGCGGAGGCGGTGGCCACTTGGCACGTGAAGTTCGAGCCAGCTTGGCGCATGGCCGCCATTCCCTTGCTTGTCTCTCTGGCGTTTGCCGGCTCGTTAGTGATACTGGCTTTCGCCATCCGCCAGAAACGCGCCGTCTCATTTGCCTTAGCGTGTTCGCTCGCCCTGTTCGCCGCCCTTTGCTGGCAACCTTGGCCGGCTGATCTGCAAAAAGGTACTCTCGAAGTCACTGCCATTGACGTCAGTCAAGGCGACAGCCTGCTGGTCGCATTCCCCGATGGCGAAACCATGCTGGTCGACGCCGGCGGCTTTCCCGGTTTCGGCAACATGAAGCGCAAACCGCAAATAGACATGGGTGAGGATGTGATCTCACCTTATTTATGGAGCCGTCACATCCGCCATCTTGACTATGCGGTTCTCACCCATGGCCACTCCGATCATATGGGTGGTCTCGCGGCGATTCTTGACAATTTCCGGCCACGCGTCTTGTGGATTGGGGCCGAACCCGACACACCCGAATGGCGCGTCATCCAGCACGCGGCGGCGCGTGATGGCGTACACATCATTCCGCTCACGCGCTCTGACGTTCAAAAGAACATCGGCGGCGTGCAAATTCGAATCCTGGCGCCCGCCGCGGATTATGTGCCCGAAGAAACCGCCAAGAACAACGATTCTCTGGTCATGGAACTAAGCTATGGCCAGCGTCGCGTTCTACTAACTGGCGATGCCGAGCAGCCGATAGAAAGCGAACTCGCCGCCAACAGCTTGCTCCGTCCCGTGACTCTGCTTAAGGTGGGACATCACGGCAGCAAAACTTCATCAAGCGAAGAATTCCTGGAACAAGTGAAGCCCGCATTCGCGGTGATCTCCGACGGCTATCAAAATCAGTTCCATCACCCGCACCCCTCCGTGCTGGCGCGTCTGAAAGAACACAACGCCGTCATTCTACGCACGGACCAGCGCGGCCTGATTACGTTCCGCACCGACGGCAATTGGGTCGATCTTCAACCGTTTCGCTGAAAGCAACATAGAATAGGGTCATGCAATCTGACAATCGTAGAGGCCCCGGCGCCCCAGAAAACTTCGTGTGGTTCGCGTTCGGCGCGCTGCTAGGCGTATCGGCAGCCATGCTGCTCGCTCCTGAAAAAGGTTCACACACGCGCCGCCGCTTGGCTGGCCATGTCAAAACTGGTCGCCAAAGCTTAGTGGATTCCGGCAATGACGTGATCGCCAGAAGCCGCGAACTCTTCGAACGCGGCCGGGAGATCGCTCAGGAAGCCGCCGAAATGTTCGAGCGCGGACGCCGCATGGCCGAAGCCGGCCTGGAAGAAGAGTTCGAAACCGAGCCCACTCCCGAGCGGGGCCTGTAGTCTGTAAATATGTCTTCTCTGACGCCCTTCGTCAACGAACCCTACAGCGATTTCAGCAAACCCGAAAATGCCGCCGCCGCCCGCGACGCATGGCAAAAGGTGCGCGCCGATCTAGGCAAGGAATACGACCTCTTGATCGCCGGTGAACGCCGCCAATCGAGCGCCAAGCTACAGTCCGTGAACCCATCGAAATCGAGTGAAATCGTCGGCATTCATCAAAAGGGTTCGGAACAGGACGCCATTGAGGCGGTGGAAAAGGCTTACGCCTACTTTCCCACCTGGAGCGATGTGCCGGTAGAACAGCGCGCCGATTATATGGTTCGCTTGGCCGGTATCATCCGCCAACGCAAGCTTGAGTTCGATGCCTGGCTCGTTTGGGAAGCCGGCAAGACTTGGGCCGAAGCCGAAGCGGATGTTTCCGAAGCAATTGATTTCTGCGAATACTATGCGCGCCTCGCTCTGAAATTAGCAAAGCCGGAGCCGTTGGTCCAGTTGTCCGGCGAGCGCGATGAATTGGTTTACTTGCCGCTCGGCGTAGGCGTCGTTATTCCGCCGTGGAATTTTCCGCTCGCCATTCTGCTGGGCATGACGGTGGCCGCTCTCGTCACCGGCAACACGGTTGTCATCAAACCCTCGAGCGATACGCCCACCATCGCGGCGAAGTTCGCCGAAGCCTTATTGGAAGCAGGCGTACCGCCGCAATGCTTCTCGCTGTTGACCGGCAGCGGCGCAGCCATTGGCGACACGCTCGTCGCGCACCCCAAAACCAGATTCGTTTCTTTTACCGGCTCGCGCGAAGTGGGGTTGCATATCAATGAGCTGGCCGCCAAAACTCCCAAGGGCCAGATCTGGATCAAGCGCGTCATCGCCGAAATGGGCGGCAAGGACGCCATCATTGTCGATCGCGACACCGATATCGATCAAGCCTCCACTGGCGTTCTGCTTTCCGCCTTCGGCTACCAGGGCCAAAAATGTTCGGCTTGTTCGCGCGCCATTGTTGACGAAGCGGTATACGACGAGTTCCTGAGCAAACTCAAGAGCAAGGTAGAAGAGCTGACCATGGGACCGTCCGACCAAATCGAAAACTACCTGGGTCCCGTCATTAGCGCCCGGGCGCGCGATACGATCCTGAATTACATCGAAACCGGCAAGAAAGAAGGACGCCTCATCACCGGCGGCGGCGCGGCACCCGGCGACGGTTACTTCATCCAGCCGACCGTCATCGCCGACATCGATTCGAAAGCGCGCATCTTCCAGGAGGAAATCTTCGGACCCGTTCTCGCCGTCACCAAAGCCAAAGACTTCGATCACGCATTGGACCTGGCGAACGATTCGGATTACGGCCTAACCGGCGCCGTCTACACCAACGACAAAGCAAAGGCCGAGAAAGCCCGCAAGCGCTTCTTCGTCGGCAACTTATATATCAACCGCAAATGCACCGGCGCGATGGTAGGCGCGCATCCGTTCGGCGGCTTCAACATGTCCGGCACCGACTCAAAAGCGGGCGGCCCAGATTACTTGCTGCAGTTCGTGCAGGCCAAGTCAATTGCCGAGAAGATCAGCTAACCTAAGGGCATGGCATCTGCGGATAAATTGGACTTCGACCAGCCTGACCTGCTGGATGAGGAAGATGAGGCCACGTTGGCGGCCATCACTCGGGGTATTGAGTCTGCCAAGGAAGGGCGAGTCGTCTCTGCCGATGAAGTTCGCCGGCGAATGGATCAGTGGCTTTCAAAATCCTCTACACCGAAGATTCTTTAGCGGATCTGGAGTCCATACTCGACTACGTCAAGGCGAATAGCCCCGATGCGGCGAACCGGTTTGGAACGGCGCTCCTAAATCATATTGAACTACTTGCTGCCTTTCCTCATTTGGGACCACCGCTCGGCAAGACAGGGCGCGGCGCAAGCTTCTCCATAGTCCCATCCGGATCTACTATCAGATTGATGAAGGACGGGATGCTATCGAGATCCTGCACTTCTGGCACGTCTCAAGGAGACCGCCTCCAGCATATTCGTAGCCGCGCTGCTTGCTAACAGCACTTGGCATTCTGATACTTCCGGCGATGGCGGCCATCGCTAAACGCCCGCCACTCGGCGGCAGAATGCGCGTGCCCGGTCATTTTCAGGTGCCGCGCATACGCGGTTTCATCCGATAACTCGCGAGCAAGCGCCACAACGTAAGAGAGCAAGCTGCGCAGCATCGTCATACTCGCTCGACCTCCAATTGCGAAGCAACGAACGGCGTTTCCGAGCTACGTGTTTCCTGCACGCCGCTCAACAACCCGTACCAAACGCGCAGTGAATCCAGGATGATCACCGTTACGAGGAACAGAAAAACACCGCAAACCGCCGCATCCAGCCGGTCGTTGAAAATCAACGTTTGCGTGGCCGTTAATTTCGCGGCGCTGATCTTGCCGGCGGCTATCGCGGCTTCGAGGCTGGCGGCGTGGGACAAAAAGCCGAGCTTTGGATCGCTCGCGAAAATCTTTTGCCAGCCTGCGGTGAACGTGATGCTCACCAGCCAAACCAATGGAATCGTGGTGATCCACATGAAGCGTGCGCGATGCGTTTTCATTAGCACGGTGGTCGCCACGCATAAAGCAATCGCGCCTAACAGCTGATTTGAGATGCCGAACAGCGGCCACAGCGAATTGATGCCGCCCAGCGGATCTCTCACACCTTGCAACAGAAAGTAGCCCCACGATGCGACCACAACGCCGCTTGTCAACACCACGCCCGGCATCCAACCGGTTCGGCCCAACGGCTTATACACATGCCCCAGCAGATCCTGCAGCATGAACCGCCCCACGCGCGTGCCCGCATCCAGAATCGTCAGAATGAACAGCGCCTCGAACATGATGGCGAAGTGATAGAAGAAGCCGAGAAACTTGTCGCCTAAAGCGCCGCCGAAAATTTGTGCCATGCCGAGGGCGAGCGAAGGCGCGCCGCCGGTTCTGCCGAAAAGCGTTTTCTCGCCGGCCCCTTGCGCCAGTTGCGCCATCGTGTCGACACTCACTGGAAAACCCCATGAACTAATCGTCGCCACCGCCGCCGCCGGCGTCGCACCAACAGCGGCGGCCGGCGAATTCACCGCAAAATAAACACCCGGTTGCAGGGACGCCGCGGCAATCATCGCCATGATGGCCACGAACCCTTCCAGCAGCATCGCTCCATAACCGATAGGCCAGGCATGCGTTTCCTTGGCAATCATCTTCGGCGTGGTGCCGGAAGAGATGAGGGCATGAAAGCCCGAGATCGCGCCGCAAGCGATGCTAATAAAACAGAACGGAAATAGCTTGCCGGCGAAAATCGGCCCAGTGCCATCCACGAACTGCGTGATGGGCGGCAAGGCCAAGCGCGGATGAGTAAACAAAATGCCGAAGGCCAGCAAGAAGACCACGCCCAATTTTACGAACGTACTCAAATAATCGCGCGGCGCCAGCAGCATCCAAACCGGCAGCGCGCTGGCGGTGAAACCGTACACGATGATCAACAGGGTCAGCGTTATGCCGCCAAAGGTAAACCAGCTTGACCAAGTAGCCGATTCGCCTACCAGCCGTCCGCCAAAGATACTGGCCAACACCAGCACGAAACCGAGCAGCGAACATTCCAGCACCTTGCCGGGCCGGATGAAGCGCAAATAGAAACCCATCAACAAGCCGATGGGAATCGTCATGGCAATCGTAAACGTTCCCCACGGGCTGCCCTTCAGCGCGTTCACGACAATCAATCCGACGACGGCCAGCAGGATCGCCATGATGAGGTAGACCGTCACCAGTGAAACGATGCCGCCGACTTTGCCAATCTCTTCGCGCGCCATCTGCCCCAGCGTTTTGCCATCGCGCCGCATGGAGCAAAACAGAATCGTAAAATCCTGCACAGCACCGGCCAGCACTGCGCCAAACAAGATCCACAACGTGCCCGGCAGATAGCCGAACTGGGCGGCCAGCGTAGGCCCGATCAGCGGGCCGGGACCAGCGATGGCGGCGAAATGATGACCCAGCAGAATCCATTTATTCGTCGGTTCAAAATCGTGGCCATCGCGCAACCGTTCGGCGGGCGTGGCGCGCCGATCATCGAGCACCATCACTTTCGCTGCAATGAACTTGGCGTAAAAGCGGAAGCCGATGGCGAAGATGCAGGCAGCCGCAGCCACCAGCCATAAGCTGTTCACCGATTCGCCATGATGGCCGGCGATGACTCCCAGGGAAAGCGCTCCGCCGACTGCCACGGCAGCCCACAACACCGTAAGAATGTGACGCATATGTCTATTAAAAACGAACCGCCGATTCGAGCCAAGCCGCCAACAGCGCCACGACGAGCCCGCCAACCGCGATGCCCAAAACGGCCTTATTCATGGAAGATTTTCTGCCCTGTTCCAAGCGAATGGCCACTACCGCCGCCGGACCCCGATTGCCACGCGCCTGAAATAGACTATCAGACACAAGCGGCATTTCTATCACGCGCTTTACGCTCGGCTGCACGGAGCCGGCGCGCCATTCGAGCGACTTGCGCAAGCCGACGGTCAGAACGTGCGTATGATCGGAAACTGCGCCGATGTATTGGCGCGCGATCCAGATTTCGATGCCAGTCTCGGCGTTGACCGCCTGCACTTCCGAACGAGATGCCGTGCCCAGCAACCAATCGTTAGGACCGCAGTTTGCGATAGGCGGATAGAATGCAAACCGCCGCCGGCCAATGCAATCGAGCGGCGAGGGCATGAGCGGCGCTGCCATGGTTCAAGTGTAGCGTTACTTATCGAACTGCACTCCCAGCAGGTACTTGGAACCTTCGCGTACACAGCGCCGCACGGTTACCGTGCGGGTTCGACCATCGGCTTTGACTTGCAATTCCGCTCCCACTTCAAAGGGCAGGGGGACGAGCATGCCCATGCCACCGGATGAAACATCTTGTATGGTTCCGCTCGCGGTGCGCGTATAGCCAGCGCCAATTTCCCACGACAGTTCGACCGGACCAGTCGAAGGTTTGCGGGTGTCGGCGCGGTACTTTCGCATTCACCTGACTTATCGGCAGGCTTTTTGGCAAAGCTTATATCTGAAACAGATTTATTGCTTCGGCTTAGTTGGAGCAGTTTTATGGGCTACGGGTGGTTTGGGCGCGGGCGGAGGCGGGTCAATGACCGTCGCCTTCTTAATGTAATCGAGATTGGGGAAAGCCTTTTGCAAGTACGCATTGCCGCCATGCGTCAAGGCTTCCTGGTCGGGACCGGAGCCGGAGGGCGGACCATCACCATATCCCATATAAAGGTTGTTGACAACGTCCATGCCGGAAATGACTTCGCCGAAGGGCGTGAAGCCCATGGCGTCGAGCGCTTCGGCATTGTCGTTGATGTTGATGAAAATGTGCGTGGTTCGCGAATCGGGCATACCGGTTTTGGCGAACGTGACCGAGCCGATTTTGTTGGGCATCTTGGGCGGATCGTCCTTTATGGGTTTGTTCCATTGCGCGGTCACCTTAGGATCGCCGTTCATGCCGAACTGCACGACGAAGCCTTTGATGGCGCGGAAGAAGGCGTTGTTGTCGTAATAGTGTTTGGTGACGAGTTCATAGAAATGATCCGCGCCGAGGGGCGCCCAATCGTGATGAACTTGAATGACGACGTCGCCTTTGGTAGTTTCGAACTTCACTTTATACTCAGCCGGAATAGGCGCCTTAGCCGGCTGCTTAGGCGCGGCCTTCTTCGCCGTGGAGGGCGGAACAGCCCAACAAGCCAAAGCACAGGCGGCGCTGATCAGAAACTTTTTGTTTATCATTTTGCATCTCTCCAATTCAACCCAGCGCCGGCGTCTACACGCAGCGGCACATTCAAGGGATACACGCTTTCCATTTCTTTCTTTACCAAATTTTTCAAGTCGTCGCGCTCGGAAGGTGGAGCTTCGAAGACTAATTCGTCGTGAACCTGCAGCAGCATGCGCGATTGCATTTTCTTTTCGTGGAGAATGCGGGCGATGCGAATCATGGCAATTTTGATAAGGTCGGCGGCGGTGCCTTGCAGGGGCGTGTTGACGGCGGTGCGTTCGGCGAAACCGCGAGCAGAGGGGTTGCGCGAATTCATGTCGGGGATGGGCCGGCGGCGGCCATGCAGTGTTTTGGCAACGCCCGAGGCGCGCACTTCGGCGATAGCTCTATCGATAAATTCGCGCACGCCGGCGTAGCGTTCGAAATAGCGCGTGATGTAGGTTTCGGCTTCTTTGCGGGTGACGCCGATTTGTTGGGCGAGCCCGAAAGGCGTTTGGCCGTAGACAATGCCAAAGTTCACCGCTTTGGCGGAGCGGCGCATATCCGGCGTAACCATCAGGGGGCTGATCTTGAAAACCTCGGCAGCGGTGCGGGTGTGAATGTCTTCGTCGCGCAGGAACGAATCGCTGAGAACGGGATCGGCCGACATGTGGGCGAGCAGGCGGAGTTCGATTTGCGAATAATCGGCGACGACGAGTTCCCAGCCCGGTTCGGGGATGAAAGCGGCACGGATTTCGCGGCCCTCTTCGGTGCGGATGGGGATGTTTTGCAGATTAGGGTTGAAGGAAGACAAACGGCCGGTGGCAGCGCCGGCTTGATTGAACGTGGTGTGAACGCGCAGGGTTGCGGGATTGATAAGGAGCGGGAGGGCGTCGATATAAGTGCCTTTGAGCTTGGTCAACTGGCGATAATCGAGGACGGATTGCGCGACGGGATAGGCGGGGGCGAGATTTTCGAGGATGTCGGCGGCAGTGGAAACGGTCTTGCCCTTGCCGTATTTCACGGGCGAGGGCAGGTTCAACTCTTCAAACAAAACTTTGCCTAATTGTTGCGGGGAGTTGATGTTGAAAGGGTGGCCGGCGATGTGGTAGATAGTTTGGGCGATGGCATCGGCGCGCGCGGCGAGGCGCACCGAGAGTTCAGCGAGCACGGCGGTATCGATGCGAATGCCGGTCATTTCCATTTGCGCGAGGACGGGCGCGAGGGGCAAGTCGATTTCGTGATAGACCGAACGAAGTTCCTGGGAATCGATTTGCGGGCGCATGAGCTCGGCGATGGCGAGCGTGGCTTCGGCTTGTTGTTCGGCGGCGGCGTTGAGCTTACGGTCGAGAAGACGTCCAGCAAGGGCTTCGGGCGAGACGCCGCCGGTGTCGGAGCTGAGCAGGAAAGCGTAGAGCATGACGTCTTCTTCGATGTTCTGGGCCGCAATGCCGAGTTTATGGAGATCGATGAGAAAAGCTTTGGCGTCGTGAACGACTTTCGGAATGTCTGTCGATTCAAGGACGGGGCGAACGGCTTCGAGAAGCGTGAAAGGAACGGCGCGGCCTTGGCCGGTTCTGTAAGAAAGGCCGATAAAGGAATTGGTGAAATCGAGTGCGACGGCGAGTGGGGCTTCGGTAGGACGAGCGTTGAGCCAAGCGGTGACGGCGGCGGAATCGTTGACGGTGGCATAGTCGCGGGTGGCGCTATCGTCTTCAGGCGGAAGATCCTTGAGCAGGCTGAAAAATTCCAATTCCTTGTAGAGGGCTTTCAGGCCGGTGTTGTCGGGCGCTTGGGTGCGGAGGGAATTGAGATCCCAGGCGAGGGGGATGTTGGTTTGAATGGTGGCGAGTTGCTTACTGAGTTCGATTTGGGCGCGATTGTTTTGCAGGCTCTCACGGTACATCTTGCGTTCCACTTCGGCGGCACGCTCGAGGGCCGCTTCAACGGAACCGAATTTGGCGACGAGATCGCGCGCGCCTTTATCGCCGATGCCGGGAGCGCCGGGGATGTTGTCGATGGCGTCGCCTTTGAGGGCGAGAAGATCGGCCACTTGCGAGGGCTTGACGCCCATGAACTCTTCGACTTTGGCTTCGTCGTACCATTCATCGTCCTTCATGGGATTGAGCATGAAGACGCGTTTGTTGACGAGTTGGAGCATGTCTTTGTCGGAGGAAACGATGACGACTTCGAGAGGTTTGGCGGGCGGTTCATGCCAGGCGATGGCGCCGATGACGTCGTCGGCTTCATAACCGGGGAATTCGAGGATGGGGATGTGCATGGTTTCGATGAGGCGGCGAATGTAGGGGATTTGTTCGCCGAGATCGGGCGGCATTTCGGTGCGGTTGGCTTTGTATTCGGCGAATTGCTGGGAGCGGACGGTGGGTTCGCTCGACTCGAAGATAGCGGCGATGTAATCGGGCTTGAACGACGTCATGAGCTTGCGCAGCATGTTGTGGAAGATGAAGACGGCTTCGGTGGAGACGCCGGCGGCGGTGCGCATGGGTGGCGCGCCACTGCGAGCGCGCGCGTGATAGGCGCGGAAGATGAAGCCGAAGGTGTCGATGAGGTAGAGGCGAGACGGCAATCTACCAGCATAAGCGGAGGGGTTTTTTTCGCTTATAAATATAAGGGGAAGTTGCAGGAAAAAAACCCCCGCTTGGAGGGTGGGGTTAGCGGCGTGCATTGGACCAGCCTTTCTGGCCGAAGAGACAGCGGGTTTTAGCCCAGAAGATGGAGGCGGACGGGCAGCGGCCACTGGCGGCGAGGTAGTGGAGAGTTTTGACAACCTCGACATTGGCTTCGGCGGCGGCGAGTGTTAGCTCTTCACGAAAATGTTTGCGTAGCGTCGGCGCGCTGATGCCGAGAGACGCGGCGATTTCGACCTGCGGGATGCCATAGCGACCGAGGATTTTGACGCGGTCGCGGTGTTCGTCGGTTGGTACGTAGGGTGGGCGGCCGTTGGGTTTGGTGGCGCTTGACGGCGCGGTTTCGGTGTCGGTTTCGGGAATATTGGTTTGCATATAGATCCTGCTTTCTTGGTTGAAATTGGGAGCGCCGCGCGCGGGGCGCGGAACGCTTTTCCGTACTTAGGATGGAATGGGGGGCGAACGTGAACGACGAATGGTGGACTGTAAGTGCATGAAAATAGGGCAAATAAAGATTTCGAAAAATTGTGACTCAACTAGACGGCCCCTTTGGGCCGTCACCAGGACGGATGAAAAATGGCCGTTTTAATTCGAGGGGCCTGGGAAATTTTTTGGGACGTACCGGATTTTTATATTGTTGATTCTACAGGGCTTTTAAATCACTATTTTTCGTA
>Ga0182012_10007341_pt1 | contig 11042 bp, 9 predicted proteins | sample 612S2SmetaG_FD_120486 | JGI IMG/M metagenome (GOLD analysis project Ga0182012, IMG submission 120486) | Permafrost microbial communities from Stordalen Mire, Sweden - 612S2S metaG | ecosystem: Environmental > Terrestrial > Soil > Wetlands > Permafrost | place: Sweden: Stordalen | collected...
AAAAATGTCCGGAAGACTTTGGGAACCTCGCAAACCGCCTCCTGAAGTTGCTCGTAAAAGCCTGATCCGGCGACCGGTGGGCGATAGCGGCGAACGCCAGGCGGTCGCTGCGACCGTGGGGAAATGATGCGCAGTCCACAGGTGATGAAACGGTGATTGCTGGCGGCAGGAGCGTTCTTCCAGTTCCCGCGGGAGCGGCACAAGGCGGCTTCGGAAAGTCCAACTCAGAACCGGTACGCAACCTGAACCGACGCGATATCGATCGACAGGCTGTACATCGCGCTGAGACTGCCCGCCGAACTGGTTGCCCCATTGACCGATGCGTTGCTGGCAAAAATATGCGAATATGCCGCTGACAGCGCCAGGTTCGGGATCGGCCGGTAAGTCGCACCGATCGACAACCAGTAACGGTCATTGTCGGCCAGCCTTGGGTTACGGAATTCGTTCTGTACCGGCGTCGGATCGAACATGCTGCCGGCCCGCAGCGTCAGCTTGTCGTTGACCCGGTAGTCCGCGCCGGCCGAGACCGCAACGGTATCACGGAAATTTTCCGGTGTGGAACTGATCGCGGTCGACCCACTAAAGGCCGTCAGGCTGTGAAAAATCGACCAGCCGGTGTAAGTCAGGCTGCCAAGCAGCGTCCAGTCGCCGATATCCTGCGCCACACTCAGCGCCGCACGGCTCGGTTCCGGCAGCTTGGCGGTCGCGGGACCGTTGTGAAAACCGGCCGCAAGCAGTGTCGGCACACTGTAATAGTTCACGGTGCCGCTCAGGTCATGGAATACCGCGGAGCGATAGGTCAAACCAATTCGGGTACCGGCAACCGGCTCGTAAAGCGCACCGGCGTTCCAGCCCAGCGCTGTATCGCTGCCCCGGATCGTGGCGGAGCCATCCGCGGATCCCGGAAACAGGCCGGGTATGCCATGCACGAAGCCAAGACCGCCGAAATCGATGGCATTGGACAAATGCGCCTGTGCCGTCTCGATATTCAGGCCGCCACCCAAAGACACTTGCGGCAGAGCCTGCCAGGCAATGGTCGGCGCGATGTTGATGGTCTTGAGTTGCGTGGTAAGCGCATAGTACCGAACCACTGAATCGCTGGGATATTTCGTTGCAAGTCCGAAGGGTGACGTCAGACCCAACCCGACGAACAGCGAATCGGTGAGCTGTGCGGTCGCGGTGAAATTCGGCAGCGCAGCGGTCGAACCGGAATTGGTGCCGGCGACGCCGGCATAAGTCGGGAAACCACCGGGCGCTGCCGCTGTCCCGCTGATCAGCCTGCCCTGGGGGAAAATCCCGCTGACCCCGGAGCTCACCTCAATGCCCGGCAACTTCGTGATACCGGCCGGATTGAAATACATCGTCGAGGGATCGTCCGCCCGCGCCCCGGCACCCGCATAGGCATTGCCTTGAGTCACAGCGCTTTGTTCCAGCAGTTCGTAACCTGCTGCAAATACGGGACCCGGCGCGGCCAACACGGCAACGGTGGACAAGGCAGTGCCGAGATAGAAAATTTTCCGTCCGACCATGACCCACGTTTCCTCGGTTCGGGACGGCCTGGCAGCCAGCACCGTCCTTTTGTTAGTGGGATATCGACCGAATCGCCCGTCGTCAATCGCAAACGGCCTGCGCTAAAGTCGGACAAACCCGCTCCACCACTGCGTCAGCCCATTTGTTTCAATATCATAGGACCGAACAAAGGCCAGCAGCCCGTCATTGCCGATATGATACGTGGACAGCGTCGCCGGCTGGGTTATGATCCCGTCCCCATCGCGCACCGGCATCGCCAACAGATTAGCGACCACCAGCATGCGGCCCGACGGATCGATCGAAAAAGTCCGCGGATGGAACCCGTGCGTATCGATCGCCTGCACCAGGCGCGGCACACCACTATTGGGGTCGATGGCAAAAACCGCGACCGTGTTCTCCCCGCCAGCCGCAACCTTCTTGCCATCGGCCTCCGTCAGACCGCTCGCGCGATTTCCCAGATAAACAAAATGCCCTCTCGGATGCACGTGGATCGGACCAACCATCTGTTCTGGCCGCAGATTCGCGGGATCGGCAAGCGTTGTTGTCACAAAAGCCGGTTTCTGTTCCAGATTGTCGCCGTGCAACCGGTACATCTGCAACTGATTCTGCCGCTCGATCGAAACGTAAACCCACGGCTTTGCCGGATGGAAATCCAGATGCCGCGGCCCGAACCCATAGCCAGAATTTGGCGCAATGGACGCGACATCCGTCAACTGCCCGTTCGTCAGAGTCTTCACTTTCAGTGCCCCCGGGTCCTCCGGCTTCCCACCCGCCGCGTTATTGCCGCGGGTTACCAGAATGAGCGCGCGATTCGAGGGCATCATGCGCACCTGATGCGCGTAGATACCACCGTCGATCGGTGCGGCCTGCTGCACTTCCGCCCCGATCGCGCCATCCGGCAGAATGGAATGAACCGTCATCGTGCTGGGCACGTTATAGGCCGTCAGCAGCCAGTGGCCGCTCGTGTCAACCGAAATATTGATCGGCCGGGCCCGGATGGGCACCGGCGCGCCAAACGGACGAAGCGCGCCGCTCGCCGGATCGATGAGCAGGGCCGTCAGATGATGCTTCCCGTCCGGCTTGTCCATCGGCACGAAATTGCTGGAAGCAACATACAACACCGGCTTCGACGGATGCCGCCACGCATACTGGATCAGCGCCGGCAAGGTCACGCTGCCCTGGCGGGTCAAGGCGGCGGTCCCGGTGTCCGCATGCCAGGCGGTCAAAGTCGGACCGACGGCGTTGTAAAACACCGCGCGCGCACGGGCATTGACCGTCCTGGCAATGCCCGGAGTCATCGCCATGCCGGCAAACAGACCGGTGGCGGAACGGCGTGTCAGCATGGTGTGGTCCTTTCTGCGAAGGATGGCCGTGACGTTTCGGGCCGATCCTGACGCGTCCGTCGCGTCGCGGCAACTCACCCGCCGCAGCACCCGCAATGTCCGCTTCCCGGAATCGGCGCGACCCCCTACCCTGCCGTCATGACTCCCGCCGACTTCATCGCCAAATGGCAGGCCAGCACCCGCAACGAACGCGCGGCGTGCCAGGAGCACTTCATCGACCTGTGCGCGTTGCTGGACGAACCCACGCCGAACAGCGATCCGACCGGTGAGTCCTACGCCTTCGAGAAAGGCGCGACGAAGTTCACTGGTGACGGCGGCTGGGCCGACGTCTGGCGCGCCGGGCGCTTCGCCTGGGAATACAAGAAGAAGCGCGGCGACCTGGACGTCGCCTATCGCCAGTTGCTGCTCTACGCCGGCCCGCTGGGGAACCCGCCGCTGCTGATCGTCAGCGATATCGCGCGCATCGTGATCCGCACCAACTGGACCAATGCGGTCACGGAAACGCACACGATCGCGCTGGCGGAGCTGGCCGATCCGAAGCGGCTGCGGCTGCTGAAATGGGCCTTCTCCGACCCCGACCAGTTGCGCCCGGCGCGCACGCGGCAGGCGCTGACCGAGGAAGCGGCGACCGAGTTCGCCGAACTGGCGCGCCGGCTACGCGACCGGGGCCACGATCCGCAGGGGGTGGCGCATTTCGTCAACCGCCTGGTGTTTTGCATGTTCGCCAACGACGTGGGGCTGCTGCCCGAGGGGTTGTTCGGGCAGATGCTGGCGATCTCCCGGCGGCGCAACGCCCGGTCCGCCGAATTCGCCAGCAAGCTGTTCCGAGCGATGGCGAACAGCGGGGGCATTGTCGGTTTCACCGAGGTCGCATGGTTCGACGGCGGCCTGTTCGATGACGATACCGCCCTGCCGCTGGATTTGAAGGACCTCGAGCTGCTGCAACGCATCGTAAAACTGGATTGGGCGGAGATCGACCCATCGATCCTCGGGACCCTGTTCGAGCGCGGGCTGGACCCGGACAAACGCAGCCAGTTGGGCGCACATTATACCGACCGGACAAAGATCGAAATGATCGTCGATCCGGTGATCCGCCGCCCTCTGCTGGCGGAATGGTACGCGGTGCGGTCAGACATCGAGACGGCACTGGCAACACCGCCGGTCCGTGGACGGCGCGCGGGCAACGGAAAGAATGCAGCGCAGACATTATATCGCGGCTATCTGGAACGGATACGGAAGTTCCGCGTGCTGGACCCGGCCTGCGGGTCGGGGAATTTTCTGTACCTGAGCCTTCTGGCATTGAAGGATCTGGAACATCAGGCCGGCGTCGAAGCCGAAGCGCTCGGTCTGCAACGAGAATTTCCGCAGGTAGGGCCAGAGACGATGCTCGGCATCGAGATCAATCCCTATGCCGCGGAATTGGCGCGGGTGTCGGTGTGGATCGGGCATATTCAGTGGACCAGGGCGCACGGATACGCGGCGCCGTCCAATCCTGTGTTGCAGGCATTGGATACGATCGAGTGTCGGGACGCTGTGCTGACACCGGGTGGGCAAATCGCAGCGTGGCCAAAGGCGGATGCTATTGTGAGTAACCCGCCATTTCTCGGCGGCAAGCTGATGCGGCGGATTCTGGGTGATGATTATTGCTGTGACCTGTTCACGGCTTACGCCAGCCGGGTTCCGGCAGAGTCAGATCTCGTTTGCTACTGGTTTGAACTTGCGCGTGACCAACTTGCGCAGGGTCACGCAATCAATGTCGGGCTGGTTGCAACAAACAGCATACGCGGCGGCACCAACCGCGAGGTGCTGAACCACATCCGTCAGACTGCGGTGATCCACACGGCCTGGAGCGACGAGTCCTGGGAGGTCGAAGGCGCGGCAGTTCGCGTGTCGCTGATCTGCTTCGCTGATCCGAACAGAGCCGTGCCAGCTAAGCTTAACGGTCATCCGGTTAATGAAATCTTCTCCGACCTGACTGGCAGCAATGGTGTTGATCTGACACAAGCCACCAGCCTGTCGGAAAATCGCGGTGTTGCCTTCATGGGCGACACAAAGGGCGGGGCATTTGATGTGGCCGGCGATCTGGCACGCCAGTGGTTGGCACTGCCAACCAATGCGAATGGCAGGCCGAACGCGGATGTGTTGCGTCCATGGATTAACGGCATGGACTTGACGCGGCGGCCATCGGACACCTGGATCATCGATTTCGGCTGGGTGATGAGCGAGACGGATGCGTCTTATTATGAACGTCCATTCGGATATGTGCTGACCAACGTAAAGCCGGCCCGTGACAAGAACAACCGCGAAACGTATCGTCTGCATTGGTGGCGGCATATGGAACCGCGGCCGGGCATGGTCGCGCGGTTCAACCGTCTATCGCGGTTCATCGTAACCCCGCGTGTATCAAAGCATCGGCTATTCGTGTGGATGACGTCGCCAACACTTCCGGATTCCGCAACGATCGCGATCGCCCTCGACAGCGACACCACCTTCGGTATCCTGCACAGCCGGTTCCACGAATCGTGGTCTCTCCGCATGGGCACATCGCTCGAAGACCGGCCCCGCTACACCCCCACCACCACCTTCGAAACCTTCCCCTTCCCCGAAGGCCTCACCCCCAACCTGCCCGCCGCCACCTACGCCAACGATCCAAGCGCGCAAGACATCGCCGCCGCCGCCCGCGACCTGGTGGAAAAGCGCGACCTCTGGCTCAACCCGCCCGACCTGGTCGAGCGCCTCCCCGAGGTCGTCCCCGGCTACCCCGACCGCCTCGTCCCCCGCAACCCCAAAGCCGCCGCGATCCTGAAAACCCGCACCCTCACGAATCTCTACAACACCCGTGGCACGCCGGAGGGTACCTGGCTCGACACGCTCCACCGCCGGCTGGATGAAGCGGTCGCCGCCGCCTACGGCTGGCCCGCCGATCTGTCGGATAACGAAATCCTGTCCCGCCTGTTCGACCTCAACCGATCCCGCGCCGCGGCATGACCCGGCTTCTGCTTCTCGCTGCCTTGTTCCTCCTGCCGTTCGAAGCAGCCCGATCCAGGTCCGCGAGGCCGGCTCGGGGCACGTTGCTGCTGCTGATTGGCGGCGGGCCAAGGACAGACGACATTGTCCAGGCCGCCCTGCGCAACGTCGTACTGATCACCGACGGCGCCGTTCACGATTGCCATCCATACGACACTCTGGTCCGCGGCCAGCACTTCGACCTGGCGACCCGTTCGGTGGTGCCGTGAAGCAGGTGGTGTTCTCCGCCGACGATTTTGGCCTGTCCGAAAGCGTCAACGAGGCGGTCGAGCGCGCCCATCGCGACGGCATCCTGAATGCCGCCAGCCTGATGGTCGCCGCCCCCGCCGCCGCCGACGCGGTCCGCCGGGCCCGCGCTCTGCCAGGCTTGAAGGTCGGGCTGCATCTGGTGGTGATCGAGGGACCAGCCGCGCTGCCGCCCGCCGCGATCCCGGACCTGGTGGATGCGGCGGGACAGTTCCCGTCAGATCAGCTCCGCCTGGGGATCAACTATTTCTTCCGCCCGCGCATCCGCCGGCAGTTGGCAGCGGAAATCCACGCCCAGTTCACCGCGTTTGCCGCAACCGGCCTGACGCTGGACCATGCCAACGCGCACAAGCACATGCACCTGCATCCGACGGTCGGGGGGCTGATGATCGAGATTGGCCGCGCGTTCGGGCTGCGGCGGGTACGAGTGCCGGCAGAACCACCAGCGGTGCTGGCACGCTGCGGCACGCCGGTCGGGTTCGCCGACCGGCTGTTACATGCCTGGACAGCGCTGCTGCGGCATCAGGCGCGCGCCGCCGGGATCGCGGCCAACGACCATTGTTTCGGCGTGGCCTGGAGCGGGCACATGACCGCGGCCCGCCTGCACCGTTTGCTGGAGGCACTGCCCGACGGGTCCAGCGAGATCTACTTCCATCCGGCGGTGCGCCGGGACGCACTGCTATGCCGGTTGATGCCGGATTACGAACATGAGGCGGAACTGGACGCTCTGCTGGACCATGACTGGCGAATTCGCCGGACTGTCTCCGTCATGGCTGACGCGAGTCGAACGCCCTGACGGGCAACCGTCTACAACCCCAACATGGCCTGAGCACTGGCAACTGCCTGAAGCGCGAGCAGTTGGGCGTAGTCGTCGCGGGAGAGGGCACCGTCGTCGTGGAACCACAGGACGGCGGTATTCAGGGTCGCCATCAGATTCAGGCTGACCGGCCGGCGCAAGGCGGGAGCGTCGCTGAGTTCCGGGACCACGCCCTCGATTGCCAAACCAAGGCGATGGGCCAGCAGGCGCAGTTGATAGCGCAGCGGGTCGCGCTGTGGCGCCGGAAGGTTGTCGAGCATGGTCAAGGCGACGCGCTGCTCGTCATGGTAGGCCATCACGAAATCCAGATAGGCCTGCACCATGCACGTCAGCAGTGCCAACGGGTTTGGCGACCCGCAATCGTCCGCGGTATTGCCGATGTGTTCCATCAGCCCGTCGATATGGGCGTGCAGGATGTCGTAGGTCAGGTCATGCTTGCGCGGGTAGAAGTTCGTGATGGAAGCCGGCCTCAGCCCGACCGAACGGGCAATCTCGCCCATCGCGCCGTCACCGCCGCAGGTCGCCAGCAAACGGGCCCCCGCCTCACGCAGCGCGGCCCGGCGTTGCAGCGAGGGGCCGCGAACCTGGAAGTTGAGCGGTGCGGGGCGACCGCGCGGCGGGATGGGGCGGCCGGTCACATCGGACCGGCTTGCGGTTAAGGCGTCGGGCACGATCTTTCTCTCCGGTCGTTAGGTAGGATAATTAACTAAAGACCAGCGAAATGTCAAGATATTGTTATTTTTCAGACGATCCCCGCTTGCCGCCAAGCCACCATCCCGCCCCGCAGCACAGCCACCCTCGTGACGCCGGCGGCGCGCAATTGAGCCGCCGCGGCGGCAGAGCGGCGGTCGGTGTGGCAGACCAGGATGACCGGACGCTGTTGTCCGCTCAGATCGGCGATATGGTCGCGGAATTGGTCGAGCGGCAGGTTCAGCGCTCCCTCGATATGTCCAAGCGGTCCGTCGAATTCATCGGGGCGCCGGACATCGACCAGCAGGGGTGGGCTTGTGTCATCTAGGCCGGCAGCCAGGTCGGAGGGGTCGATCCAGGCTGGTTCGGACGTGTTGCCAAAAAGGTTGGACAGGAAAGGTGGCATTTTAGACCTCTCTATTGGGGGTACTGGGACCCCGGCCTTCGCTTCTGGCCGCCTTCACGCCATTTGCGATCGGGCTGCTGCCAGCACGCGGTCAATGAAAGCTTGCGCGCTGCCGAGATAGCTGGCGGGGTCGGTCAAACGCTCGATGGCGGGCCGATCCAGGCGCTGAGATACGGCGGGATCGCGTTCCAGCGCCTCGGCCAGGCCGATGCCATCGGCCAAGGCCACGTCGCAGGCGTGTTTCACGACGTGGTGAGCCTCGCTGCGACCGAGAACGGGGGCAAGGCCCATCATGACCGCCTCGGCCACGATCAGGCCGTTGGTCAGATCTAGGTTCCGGCGCATGCGTTTGGCGTCCACCACCAGCCCTTCCGCGATGGCGCGCGCGTGCAGCAGGGCGCCGTGCGTCAGGACGAAGGCTTGCGGCAGGGCCAGCGCCTCGGCCTGCCAGGGGCCGGTCGCGCGTTCGTGGTCCTGCGCCATGGCGCCCAGCATGACCGGAACCAGCCCCTGCACCGAACGGGCGGCGGCCAGGATATATTCCGAAGCGATCGGATTGCGCTTCTGCGGCATGGTGGAGGAGGCGCCGCGGCCGGCGACATAGGGTTCGGCGACCTCGCCCACCTCGGTTTGCGCCAGCAGGATGATGTCGGTGGCGATCTTCGCCAGGCTGCCGCAGACCAGGCCGAGAAAGGCGGTCGTCTCCGCCAGTGCGTCGCGGCAGACGTGCCAGGGGGCGGGCGGTATGGCCAGACCGAGTTCGGTGGCCAGACCCTCCAGTACCGCGATGCCCTGCTCGCCCAGGGAGGCGAGCGTGCCCGCGGCACCGCCGAACTCCACTTGTTCGACGCGGGGGCGCAGTTGCGCCAGGCGCTGGCGGTGACTGATGAAGGGCAGCGCCCAGGTCGCGCATTTCAGGCCGAAGGTGATGGGCAGCGCCTGTTGCAGATGGGTGCGCCCGGCCATCACGGTATGGCGGTGCTTTTCCGCCTGTCCGGCCAGCGCGGCCAGCACCGCTTGCAGTTCGGCGTCGATCAGCGCCAGCCCATCGCGCACCTGCAGGACCGTGGCGGTGTCCATGATGTCCTGCGTGGTCGCACCCCAATGCGTCCAGGCGCCGGCCTCCCCGGCGGCGCGCGAGAGCTCGGCAACGAGGCCGACCACGGGGTAGCCGACATTGCGGGCGCTGGCCGCGAGGATTTCCGTCCGCAGGTTTTCGGCTTTCGCCGCGGCGGCAATGGTCTCTGCCGCCGCGGCGGGGATGATGCCGAGACGGGCCTGGACGCGAGCGAGCGCGGCCTCGACGTCGAGCATGCGCTGGAAATAGGTCTGCTCGTCGAAGACGGCGCGCATGGCGTCGCTGCCGTACAGCGTGCCGAGGACGGGACCGTCGGCGGGGTTGGTGGGCATGGAGGACTCCTGGTCGCGGGGGCGGACCTAAGCGCAACAGGCCGGGGTCTGGCAAACCATCGGTCTGCGCCTGGGACACCCCGGAGGGTCAGTGCATCATGCGGACCAGGGTGACGACCGCACCGAGGATCAGGACGGTCTGCACCCCGATCGCACCGATGATCCACTTGAGGAGTTCGGTTTTGGTGTCGGCGAGGCTCCGCTCGAAACTGGCTTTGGTTGCGGCCAGATCCGCCTTGGCCGCCGCGAGTCCGAGCTGGAGCTCCGTGCGGACTGAGGCAATTTCGGCATGGAGGTCCGTCCTGACTGAGGCGATTGCGGCGTGGAGGTCGGTCCTAACTGAGGCGATTTCGGCTTGGAGATCCGTCCTGACCGCCGCCAGATCACCCTTGGTCGCCAGATTGGAAAGGTCCACATCCTGCGCTCGGCGCACCACACGGGTGACCGCCTCGGCCTGAACGTTGGTAAAACCGGCGGCCAGGAGTTCCTTCACAACCTCATGCGTGTCGAGAGCCAAGACGGTCACAAACCACTCCCACACGACCCGCGCCGATTGCAGCGGGCACTCACCCGATCAACTATGGCATTTTCAGCGGCGTGCGTCCACAAATAGGCGGTGAATCGGTACGGCATGGTGCCGGCACCTGTCTTCCAGCACACTCGCAGACGAGCGACTCGGAGTTTCCAACCCCATGGCGGCGGCGACCGGAAAACGTGGCTTGTCACCGATCTACCTGGATCGGACCGAAGCCGACGCGCAGCCGGAAATCCGGTCCCGGCGCAACCCGTCCAAGCGCATCGTCTTCGGCTGGTACGGCGGCAAGTTCAGTCATCGGGACTGGCTGCTGCCCCTGCTGCCCGAGGTGCACCACTATTGCGAACCCTATGCCGGTTCGGGCGCGGTGTTGCTCAACCGGGCCCCGGCCCCGGTCGAGACCTACAACGACATCGACGGCGACGTGGTCAACTTCTTCCGCGTCCTGCGGGAGGATCCGGAGGAACTCACCCGGCTGATCAAGCTGACCCCCTTCTCGCGCGAGGAATTCTTCGTCGCGGTCAACGATTCCGGCCGCGGCATCTCCAGCATGGAACGGGCCCGCCGCTTCTATGTCCGCGCCCGCCAGGCGCGCACCGGGCTGGCGCAGACCGCGACACTCGGCCGCTGGGCGAATTGCAAGAACACCAGCCGGTCAGGCATGTCCGGCGTGATCTCCCGCTGGTTCGGCGGCATCGAGGCGCTGACCGAGATCGGCGAGCGCCTGTTGCGCGTGCAGATCGAGAACCGGCCGGCGCTCGACGTGATCCGCCTGTACGACAGCCCCGACACGCTATTCTATTGCGATCCGCCGTACCTGCACGAAACCCGCGGCGACAGCAAGGCCTACGGTTTCGAAATGGATCAGGAGCAGCATCGCGACCTCGCCGTCGCGCTGCACCGGATCAGCGGCAAGGCGGCGGTGTCGGGCTATCGCTGCGCGCTGATGGACAAGCTGTACAAGGGCTGGCGGCGGTTCGATGCCGACGCGAAGCATTGTCATTCGATCAAGCAGCTTCGCCAGGAATGCCTCTGGAT
>Ga0182012_10007342_pt1 | contig 11042 bp, 6 predicted proteins | sample 612S2SmetaG_FD_120486 | JGI IMG/M metagenome (GOLD analysis project Ga0182012, IMG submission 120486) | Permafrost microbial communities from Stordalen Mire, Sweden - 612S2S metaG | ecosystem: Environmental > Terrestrial > Soil > Wetlands > Permafrost | place: Sweden: Stordalen | collected...
GCGCTCTCTCAAGCCGCTTCGTCACTCCGAATTCCGGCGTAGTTCTTGCCGCCCGGCTCCGGCCCTGTCGAATCCTCGCGGAAATACGGCCTGTCAAGGCTTAAGCGCAATCGTAACCATCTCCAGTAGCTCGTTCGTTCCTGTGCATTGTCCAAAGTACGGCCCGGCACTTCTGGTTACGCCGTCTTCAACCAGTAGGGCCATGCCCGTTCCGTTCGGTGAAACTCTCTTTGTCCATGCAATCGGCGCGGTCCCGGGATTGATCGTGGTGCCCCCAGGCGCTCCGCAGAAAGACCACAAAAGATCCGACGTCGTCGTTGTTTTGAAGGTCGCAGTTGTGACCGCGCTGCTATATCCCTTGTTCACAATGCTCGTCACTCCGTCCAGCGGAGATGCGGCCGTGTTCCCATACTCGGCCACGCTCATATGAATCTTTGTGCTCGTGGTTGCGGTGTAGGTAATGGAGATGTTTCCGGCTTTGGTGTTGGCCAGCAGATAGCCCGACATAAAGCTGCCGTCTTGCACAACAAGCTTTGCATTTCCTGCGCTCGTTATGACAGTGCCCGGAATGGTTGCTGCGCCGGCTATGCCGATAACCAGGGTGTGGCCTGCGCTCACTCCGCTCAGCGTGCAACTCACAGTTGTGCCAAACGGATTGTACTGGTTGCATTGCTGAACAAATACCGGTGACGTACCAGGTGGAATCACCGACAGCGTGACAGAAGCGGTGGAGCTGATGTAATCCGTCGTATCGGTCGGCGAAAAAGTTGTCGTGAGGGTTTCCGATCCGGCGGCCAGTACCACCCCCAATGCGGGCGAGTAAGTAAAGCTTCCCCCCACCGTGGATGTCGCGTTGAGCTGTGCTGCGCTCAGCGCCGTACCGTAGGGAATCGCGGCAGGAGTTGCCCAGGTGATTGCCGGTGTAGCCTTGTTCACCACCAAATTCACTGACGTTGTCGTCGTGGTATAGGCGGTCGTGTTGGTTGGATTAAACGTTGCGGTCAGCGTGTGGTTCCCGGCGGTTAAGACGGTTCCTGCTGGCGGTGAGTAGCTAAAAGTTCCCGCAGCGGTCGAGATGGCGTTCAGCTGAGCCGAGCCCAGGGCGGTTCCATACCCTATCGCGGCCGGTGTTGCCCAGGTGATAGGCGGCGTCGCCCCTGGAGCGTCGATGGCGAACACCGCTGAAGCTACTGCGCTTTGCGTCGTTGAGCTTGAAACCGCAATCGCCGCTACGGTCTCAGATGCGGAGACGTTGATCGGTCCGCTATAGACATTCGATCCGATCGTTGGAGTCGTGCCGTTGGTGGTGTAGTAAATCGTAGCTCCCGGTGTCGAGTCGGAGATCGTTACCGATTGTGCTGTCGTGTAGGTCCCCCCCACCGGACTCAACGTTGGCGTTGCTGTCTGAGCCAGTGCGGACGCCGGCTGCAATGCGAGAGACACAATCTCTCCCTCGTTGCTTCCGCACTGCCCGTAGTAAAGGCCCGCTCCGCCGGCATTCCCCGATTCCACCAGCAGATTACCCCCGCTTGGCGTTGGCAGCCCCGTCCATGCCACTGGCAATGTTCCGGCCGTAGGCGCAACAGCAGAGCCCCAGCAGAGCGACCACAGCGCATCTGAAGACGAAGACGTTGTAAACGTGGGCGTGTTGATAGACCCGTTCCCCTGCCAACTGGTCAGGTATGCCTCCCCGACTCCGTCCAGAGGAGACGCTGCAGTGTTGTTGTACTCAACCACACTCAACCACAGCCTCGAACTCGTAGCAACTGTGTAAGTGATCGTGTTGCTGCCGGCACTTGTGTTCGGCAATACCCACGCCGAAAGAAAGTTGCCGTCCGCTGTCACAAATAGCGGCTTGCCCGATGATGAAGTTGCCGTTCCCGTTTGCCCAGGCGCTAGATCGCCAATGCCGATAACCAGCGTATGTCCGGCACCCACTCCGCTCAGTGTGCAGGAGACCGTCGAGCCAAACTGCACAAAGTTGTTGCACTGCTGAACCGTGACAGGGCCTGTAAACGGCGCCGTAATACTGTACGCCGCCTTGGCTACCGCACTGGGCGAATCACCTGTGGCCACGGAGATAGCTGCCAATGTTTGTGATGCGGAGACAGTGATCGGCCCGGCGTAAAGCTTTGCCGTTCCCGTAACCGGAAAGGTCGGCGTGGAGCCGTCCGTCGTGTAGTAGATCGCCGCACCCGTAGTTGCGTCAGAAATCGTCACCGTCTGGGTTGCAGAGTACGTTCCCCCGGCTGGCGTAAAAGTGGGCTGACTGGTTTGCGGAATATTGATGGTGTAAGTCGCCGAGTTCACATTGCTGTTGGAGAACCCGCTGGCCGTGGCAAGAGCTTGCAATGTTTCGTTGGTCGCCACCGTCAACGGCCCGCTATAAAGCTGCGTCGTCCCCGTCGCCGGAGAGGTCGGCGCGGAACCGTCCGTCGTGTAGTAGATCGCCACGCCCGCCGTTGTGTCAGAGATCGTGACCGTCTGCACTGCCGTGTAGGCTCCTCCCGCGGGACTGAAGACCGGAGTCGCGGCTTGAGGACCGACGCCGTATGCAGCCGACGCAACGGTGCTTTGTACAAAGCCGGTCGCCACGGCAATCGCCTGCACCGTTTCGCTAGTCGCAACCGTAATCGGTCCGCCATAAAGCTTGGTTGTCCCGGTCGCCGGAAACGTAGGTGTCGAACCATCGGTGGTGTAGTAAATCGTCGCCGATGGAGTCGTGGTTTCGAGTGTCACGGTCGGCGCAGTCGCATAATCGCCGCCTGAGGGGCTGAAGCTTGGGGCGGCTGCCTCCGCTGCGAAATCTACCGCCCCAATCGTTTGCGGATTCAACCGCGGAATCAGCGAGTTGGTGGCAATCGAATACTGCCACCGCACCGGCATCGTTTGCAGAACCCCGGTCAGAACCGCTCCCGCATTGATCGCCGCGGAGCCTGCGGGAGGAACCATGGTGTTTGGGTCGTAGGGCTGCGTTGCAGTTGACAAAAAATTCGCGTTGGTCAATCCATAAAGATGCCCGTCCAGCGGCACCGTCAGCGGCCAGTAGCAAACGCCGTCACAGCCATTCGACCACCCCTCCGCCGTGTTGTTCTGCCACGGCGCACCTTCAATCGGCGTCTGAATGGTAAATGTACCCGCCTTCATCAGGTTGGTTGTGGCGCTCATCACGATCGTGGACTCGGTCCCAAACGCCATCTGATCTTGAGCCCCGTTGTACGGAGCATGATTGCCCCAGAAAATGTTGTTGCGCGCATCGATCCGCTGCGGCAGGTAGCTGTTGATTCTGTCTCCATTGCTCCCTGTATCGAATATTTCCTGCGCCGCATCAAGCGTGTTCGAGTAGAAATACAGCGTGCCGTTGCGATCGTTCATCCCGCCGCCCCCATCCGCCAGGTAATGAATCTGCTGTTGCGTCGAGGTTCCGAACAGCTCATTGCCATAGATGAAGTCCTTCTGGAATGACTCCTGGTAACCCGCGATGATATTCGGTCCAGCCGTGTCTCCCGGGCAGTAGACAGATTCGTAGCAGTTGGTCTCCCCGGGCAAGCCAAGATAAGTCTCAAAAGTGACGAAGGCGGGTGCGTCCTGCTCATCTACCAGGTCAAACAGCCGCGCCGCGCCACTGGCAATGTTGTTATACCGGAAGATTCCCTCCACACCACGCCATTTCACGTCCGAGCCGCCGGCCTGCAGGTTGTAATTATCAAACAGGTTGCCCTGCAGAAGGGCATACCAGGTCTGAACATAAGCTCCGTGCTCGGTGGCTGACCCTGAGATTCCCGCATTCTGAATGTGGCTGCCCGTCATCGTCACAAGTTGGGTGATGGTCACCCAGCCGCTGTTGCCGTTGTCGTCGGTAAAAAGGCCCAGACCACAGGTGTCCAGATGGTTGCCGCCGAGGTCGATGTACGATCCCGAACGGATGTTCAGGCAGGCTGTAAATGCGCTGTATGCCATCGCTGCGCCGCCGCCGGGGGGAGTGTAGTTGTAATTCGGCGTCCCATGCACAATATGCAACCCGGTCACCGTCACATACGACGGTCCAGCCGACCCGTTTTGCCAGAAGCCGTCAGGCGTGCCCTGGCCATTGAACGGCTCCCAAACCGAAATGACTCCCGCTCCGGCCGCTGCTCCATCCGTGCTGATACCCGGTTGCCCCGTCGCATTCGAGCCGTCGATCACCGGCAGATTCCCCTGGGAATCGGCCACGCCGCACAAGATCATTGGCTCGGTTGGAGTTCCCGTCGCCGCAATCTGGTAGTACTCGTGATAAGTCGAGGGGTTCGACCCGCTGGCATCGGTGTTCCACACCCTGATGATCGATCCCGGTGCAAGTGTCCCGGCTGCAGGCGTCGATGAAAGCGTAGGATATGGTTTTCCCGCGCCCACTTCAAAGTCGCCCCCTGTGAGCGCGGGGTCTGCGTAGCACTCGCGCGGCTCGGTCTTGCTCGGCGTCGACGCATAGGCCGGGAGCGGATTCGGCGACACATACACGATCGCCGTTGCGCTCTTGGCCGGATTGCTGTGGCTCGTGTACTGCAACGTGTAGCGCCCCGTCACCGTAGCCACAAAATCCGCGTCTCGATTGGTCGTGTCTGCCAGCAACCCGTTGCCGCCGCTCGGCTGCGCAACAATACTCCACGTGCCCGTCTCGTCCGAGTCGCCTGACACCCAGGATTGAAGCGTCCTGTGCTGGCCCATGAAAGCCTGCTGATAGGCCGGTGCAACCATCACCGTCGTCGTCTTGGCGCAGACGTTGAACAGGAATGTCCCGCTCTTCGTCGGATCATCCACTGACTGCGCCTGCACCGTTACCGTCGCAGTCGAGACTACAGTGAATTTTCCTATCTGGGCCGCGGGCTGCGGAATGGAGCAGTTCCCCGTCCCCGGCCCAATGTTCACCTGAACCGTCGGCGCGCCGGCAGTCACGCTCGGCACATTTGCGCCTGCTGGGCTCGTCAAGGTAGCGCTGGCGCCGCCCGTAGTGGAAAGAACGCTCCAGTTTATGGTGTTGAGCGTGCCACCAGTGATGTTGGTGCTGATCTGCCGGGTCGAACCGGGCAGGACCTGAAGGTTGTACGGGGGAGCGTTGGGAATGACGGCTACCTGCGCCGCAATCGAATTAGAGATGAGGACGAGGGAAAATCCCAAAAAACTCAAACTGCTGTTAAGAAAATGAGTTTTTACGCGCGAACAAAAAATCCTGAAAATGACCATATCGCTCCTAAATCAAGCCAATAAAGGAGCTTCCAAATTCCTACAGTGCGCAGACAGCTCTATTCGACAGACTCGGTAACCAATTGAGTGGTGTCTTTGGTTTTGTTTTTTTGAACTTTAGTCACTATAGCACGCCCCGGGATAGATTCCCTTGAACTCTAATGAAGCAAATCCAGGGCGTGTATTTCTCTAAAGGCGGTCAACCCGACCGCCGGTCCAATAAGTCTGTTTTGACCATCGCATGAATCAGCCAAACCGGCAAGTCGGTCCGCCAAAATTCACAATCTGCTTTTGACATGACTGAACCACAGCAGTACTGGGGGTCCGACGGCCCTGCAAATGCGCCGCCCCCTGCTTAGCTCTAGCGGCGCCACCCAAATTTGCAGGCTTCGTCGACAGAGAGATACAGCAGGTAGAAAAAGCCGTCAGGGCTTTCGATGTGGCCCAATACATCGCGAACGTCAGATCCATGTGCCAGCAGTGGGTTCACCGTGCGAACCATGTCGTCCTCATCCTTGAACGTGCGCACACACCCGCCAGAGCCGCCTTTGCCGCGCGCCGCCCAAAGCCGAATGCTCGCCGTGTACCGGCACTCCTCGCAGCTCTCTTCGCGCATGCCGGAGAGATGCAGCAGGAACCGATGCCTCTTCGGCCCAACCTTCGATTTGGATTCGAGTGGGTTCATGGGCGCGCGATCAATCGACTCCGGTTGTGAGCCAGACGGGCAATCGCCATACGGTTGTAGCGCTGCGCAACAATGCAGGGCAGATTCGCTGCCACTGCATAGGCGCACATCACGCAACAGGCCCACGGCGGATTCCATAAGAAAAAGACAGGAAAGCAGAACAGCATGCACCAGTGGGCCACTTCAGCTCGGCGTGTCTCCACCAGGAACTGGTCCAGGTACTCTTGCTCACGCGCATCCAGCTTCTTCTTTGAAAAGCCGCCCAGCCACGGCGCTCCATCGGGCAGAAGCTGCTTCCACTTGCGAATTCGAAACCAATCCTTGTACACGCGTCCGCCGCGCTCCCATCCGCGAGGCGCGGTGATCCAGTTGTCTGCAACAAATCGCTCCGCCGGCAGCCGCAACGAGACATAGCTGATCGAGATTTGAATCACCGGCCATCCGAGAATATTCGCGGCCCAGACAAAGATGCTCATACCGCTCGCCCCCGCCACAGAGTCTTCCGCCCGCGCGCGCGGCGAAAGGCGGACCGCCCAAACGTTGCGCAGTAGTACGCAAGTGGCAACGGATACAACAGGCAGCCAAGAAAGTTGTAATTGCCAAGTTGGCGCGCAAAGTAGGCGATCTGAAGGCAGAACAGCGCAAACACAACCGCCAGGCTCAAGTGTCCTGACAGTCGAGGCATTGCCAGCATCAGGGCCGTGGACCACAGTGCTGATATCCAAACAATTGAGGAAGCAAGAATCACGCCGCCTGAGTCTCCTGCCCCTTGAATAAATGCCTTCGCCCAGCTCTCTGACATCTGCCGAAACCCCTCCGGGAACATGCGCGTGTGCAGCGTTCCGCGGCCTCCCAGGCAGTGCAGTCGGGCGCCCGCGCTGCGCAATATGCCGGCGAACCGCAGGTTCTCCAGCACAATCCCGCGAACCGCGCCGTGCCCACCGGCTGTGAAGTAAGTTTCGCTCGAGATCAGCAGCGACTGGCCAAACAGGCGAGGCCTCGAGAACGCTCCAAACCCTCCCGCTCCCGAAGCCATAAGGATGTTGAAGAACACTGAAAGCTGCTCGTATGCTGCGGACATTGCGTGATACGGCAGCAAAGACACCACCGCGCTTCGGTCCTGCAACCGAATCCAATAAGCCACCACGCGGTCAAGGCCGCCTTCGACAAAAAACGTGTCCGCATCCAGGAACAGGAAAAGATCTCCGCCGGCTTGCTGCGCACCCTGAAAGCAGCCCCAGCACTTCCCCGTCCAGCCCTCGGGCCGCGCTGCCAACGTAATCACGCGAGCGCCCAGCCCTGCTGCGATCGCTGCGGTGCCATCCGTTGAACCATCGTCCACCACGATCACTTCAAGCGGCTGCGTGCCGGATGAAAAAATCGATTGCAGCAGCAACGGCAGATTGCGCTCTTCGTTGCGCGCGGGAATGATGATCGAAAACTTCACTGGCGCCGGCGGACCGGCCGGAGGGCACTGCGGAACGCGCCGGATCAGCATGAATCCGGCGGGAATTCCCAGTGCACACAGAATGGCCGCTGCGATCATTGCGCCTCTTGAGCGTTCTGTTCGGTAATCATGCGCGCCACATGCTGGCCGCTCAGTGTCACCATCGGCATGCCCGCGCCCGGGTTCACGCTGCCACCCACAAAAAACAGGTTGCCAAACTGCGAGCTCTTCTTCGGCGCTTTGAAGGCAAAGTTCTTGCGCCGGTCGCTCACCACCCCATAGATCGAGCCGCGATTCGATGCGTATCGCGCCTCTATGTCGTACGGCGTCCAGAAATCCTCCACAACAATGTGCTTTCGAATATCCTTCAGCCCCATCCTCTCCATCTTGTCCAGGCACACCTCTTTCAACCGGACATAGTCTTCGCGCGTGTAAACCCGGTCCTTGTTGAGTGCGGGAATATGCGGAAGAATCTTGATGTTGTCGCATCCATCGGGCGCCTGGCTCGGATCCGTCCGCGTCGGCGCAACCACATACAGCGTCGGATCGTCAGGCAGCTCGCCCTCCTGAAACACGCGGCGGAAATGTGCATGAAGATCGCGCGAGTAGAAAAAGTTGTGATGCGCAAGCTGCGGATACACCTTGTCCAGCCCAAGATGCACCACAATCCCGGAGCACGACGGCTCAAATCCACGAAGCTTTTTCATCACCGCAGGCGGCGAGTTCAGCAGCCGCTCCATGGCCGGAATCACTTCCATGTTCGAGACCACATAGTCCGCGGCAACCGTTCGCTCATTGCCGTCTGCGTCGCGAGCCACCACCCCCGTCACCTTGTTCCCATTGGTCTCAATGCGCAAAACTTCATGCTCAAGGCACAGATTCACGCCCGTCTCTTCCAGCCGTCTGCGAAAGGCCAGCGCCAGTTCGTAGAGCCCGCCAGACACATACCACAGCCCGAACTCCATCTGGATATTCGGCATCAGGTTCATGAACGCAGGCGAGTCGAGCGCGCTCGAGCCCACATACTTGATGAAGTACTCAAAGATATCGCGCAGGTACTGATTACTCAATCGCTTCGAAATGCTCCCGGACATCGTGTGCAAATAGTCCAGGTCGCGCGCATCCCTCATGCCGTAGAAGCGCATGAACTGCCAGAAATTGTCGAAGCCGTGGCGCAGATATCCGCTCTCCACAATCTCATATTGCCTCTTGCTGTAAGCGAGGAAGCGCTTGTACTCCTCGAGTGCGCCTGGCCCAAACCGCTCAAGCTCGGCGCGCATCCTCTCCGGATCTTCCCAAAGATCGATCACCGTTCCATCTTCAAAGAAGTTGCGCCACTGCGGATCGACGCGTTCCAGCTTGATGTAGTCCTCAAGCCGCTTGCCGTCGCCTTCAAACACCGGCCGAAAGATCTGCGGCAGCGTGAAGATCGAGGGGCCAAGGTCAAAGCTGAAGCCCTTGGTCCGCAGGCGGTTCAGCTTGCCCCCCACCGTCGCGTTCTTTTCGAGAATGGTGACCGTGAAGCCGCTGCGCGCCAGCATGATGGCCGCGGATAAGCCCCCGAGCCCGGCCCCGATAACAACAATGCGTTTGCTTTTTGACGAGGCCATTATGATCCCGATACCAGGTTGATGGTGATGGTTTGATCGCCTGTGCCGAGCCGGACAGAGCACTCGTCAAAACGCGGAGGACCAAAGTGCGGGCGCGGATTGTTCGAAGCCCCCACAGGCTCTCGTGGTATGCCAAACATGTTGTAGTCCAGCTTGTGGTTTTGGTTGAGATCCTCGTAAACGCTCACTGCATAAGTGCCGGGCGGCAGTTCCGCATCCACCACTACCTCGTGCGCGCCGGCGGGCACCGGAATAAACCCGTGCTTGAGCGCCTTCGATGTGTCATTCGGAAATCCAGAAGCAGAGTTGAACACCAGGTAAGCAACCTCCCCATGCGCATTCGTGGGGAGCTTCACCTCGATGGAAAGCCGCCGCTCCGGCTGCGTCTCCGCCAACAGGCTCGCAGAGAAAATCGTCCCCACCAGCAGCAGCAAAAGCGCACGGCTCACCAGTGCCGCCAGGCCCGTAGCTCCATGCCTGAAGCGAAGCAGCCCGGCCAGTTGCCGCCGGGTGCGGCTCGTGAAAGGAAACCAGTTGATGTCGCGCACCTTGCGGTCGCCTGAGAACATCAACGTCTTCGTCCGCGAGAAAGCCAGCAGGCCCTCCGGGCCGTGATAACGCCCATAGCCGCTCTGCTTGTTGCCCCCAAACGGTGCGTAGGGATTTGCAATCACGCTGATCACGCTATTCACCGCGCAGCTCCCGGCCGACAGTTGCAGCGCAACCCGCCGTGCGCGCGCGCGATTGCTCGTCCAAATGCTGCTGCTCAGCGCAAACGAACTTCCATTCGCAAGCGCGATCGCCTCAGCCTCCGTGCGAAACGGCGCAACACAAAGTGCCGGACCAAAACTCTCTTCCATCAAGATGCGTGCGTGGGCTGGAACATCCGTCAGCACCACAGGGTTGTCGGAAGACTCACTCCAGGGCCGCGGATATTGCACCGTCGCGCCCAGCCTGACTGCGTCTGCTATCTGTGACACAATCCCCGTGCGTTGATCCTTAGGCAGCGGAATAAAGTCGGCGTCGAAGCCGCTCCCCACGTGCATCTCTGCTACTCGCTGCTTGAGGCGCTCCACAAACTCGTCATAAATCGATGCCTCAACAAAGGCGCGTTTCACTGCTACGCAAACTCTCCCCGTATTCGAAAACGCTCCGTACGTCACTCCCTCAACCGCGCGTTCCAGATGACAATCCGCAAACACCAGGCTCGCGTCCTTGCCGCCCAGCTCGAGAATCACAGGAATCAAATGCTTCGCTGCGCGCTCTGCCACTCTTTGTCCGTTCATGCTGCTGCCTGTGAAAAGGATCAGTTCAGGGCGAGCATCAATCAGGTCGCCAGACTGTTCAGGCGCGTCGTTCACCACTTGCACAACATCGCCCGGCAGCCCCGCCTTCGCACACAGCTCCGCAATGCGTGCCGCTGTCTGCGGCGTGCGCTCGGAGCACTTCAACACCACCGCGTTCCCCGCCGCGAGCGCTGTAACCAGGGGAATTACCGCAAGCTGAAACGGATAGTTCGAAGGGCCAAAGATAAGCACAACCCCGTGCGGCTCCAAATGCGTTTCAAAATCAGATCCGCGAAACAACAACGCCGGCTTGCCAGGTCGTTGCGGCCGCAGCGTCTTCCCTGCCCTCGCTTCGCAAAAGCGAATGTGCTCGAGCGTCACCAGCACATCTCCTGAGAGCGCATCGAGCAGCGGCTTCGCGGTCTCCAGTGCAATCGTTTCAGCAATCGATTCGCAATGCTGCGCAATTTCTCTGCGAAGATTGCCCAGCAGCGCGCAGCGGCGCGACACGCCGAGTGCTCCCCATGAAAGCTGCGCCTCTCGTGCTCTCGCTACCATCTCTTGGGCTGTGGGCTTCATCATGCCAGCGCCAGTTCCAGCGGCTTTGCCGCGGGGTGTGGGATCTCGTACTTCTGGCAGATCAGGTTCGAAGAGATGCGGGCTGACTCAAAGATCGTCGGCAGCCCGCTGCCCGGGTGCGTTCCACCGCCGACCAGGTAGCAGTTCGAAAACTTTTCAAACTCGTTGTGAGGCCGCAGATAGAGCATCTGGTCCCAACTGTGCGCCATGTTGAA
>Ga0182012_10007347_pt1 | contig 11037 bp, 7 predicted proteins | sample 612S2SmetaG_FD_120486 | JGI IMG/M metagenome (GOLD analysis project Ga0182012, IMG submission 120486) | Permafrost microbial communities from Stordalen Mire, Sweden - 612S2S metaG | ecosystem: Environmental > Terrestrial > Soil > Wetlands > Permafrost | place: Sweden: Stordalen | collected...
CGCATCTCCGAGGTTTTCCGCAATACCGTTCATATGCACTTGGCTTACCGGCCAGGCAAGTGGACGGGTAAATGCGATGCACCGGCACTGCTGGTTCGCGCGTTGCGCCGGGAAAGAGCGGAAGACGCGCTGCCCGATTGGTCGCCTTATTTGAGTGAAGTCAGCGTCATCGACATCGATTGCCGTCATGGTGATCTGGTCAGCGCGGCGCTCGCTCCTAAGGTAGCCGGCTTATTGGCACAGCACCTGAAATAGCGAGTTATAAAGATGCATATGGAATTCGATTACAAGATTCTAGTCAACGAAGAAGGCCAGTATTCCATTTGGCCTGAAACCAAGACAGCGCCGATCGGCTGGAAGGAAACCGGACCGACCGGCTCAAAAGAAGAGGTCTTGGAATGGGTCAAAGCCAACTGGACCGACATGCGCCCGGCGAGTTTGCGCGAGACCACGAATAAATAGATCAGTTCCGGCGTCCGAATTTGTCGAACGGAATGGCGTCTTCCACGTGGACTCGCAGGCTGAACACATCGGCCGGCCCGCGATCGCGATTGTAGCCCGGGTTGGCGACATGCTGATAATCGCCGGCGAAAGATATCCCGCGCCAAACGTGTGCCGTGTAGTACGTCTCGAAGATTTTCTCCGTACCGTAGTTCAGTCCGCCGTCTCCCAGAATAAAGCCCGCCCCGCCCAAAGCCAGATAGCGGGCGTGCGCGGCGGAGATGCCGTTCACCACAAAGGCAGCGCCTAATTTGTCTTGCGCGCGATGCCAGGGTTTGCCCCGGAAGTCCGCACCGATGGAAGCTGTGTGGTCGATTTCGGTGTAAGCAAAGGACTCCGTCGCTCCATCGTTCCATCCCAAGCGGCCGAAGGCGCGGCACAAGGAACTGATTTCCTGTTCGGCGTTCAATCCGAAGCCGTATTTCACCCTCCCTTGTTTTCGAGAGAGCGTTATGTCGGGAACGGCGTCCTTGCCCGAAAGGTAGCCGTCGATTGCTTGCATGTAGTTACCCATGTTGGCGTGATTCACGAAAGCCAGCGCCCGTAGCACCCCGGCGCGTTTCGGCAGGAAAGCGCCATGGTATTCATATTCGAAATTCTCGCCGCGCGCGCGGGCCAGATCCCAATCGAGCGTAATTCCATTCGCGACGGTGGGCATCAGCATCTCGCCGAAACGGGCGGCCCAGGCTTTGTCGTAATATTCGGCAACCAGTCCATAAGTGTAGCCCCGCGTATCGGCGGCGTAATCCCATGCGCCATTGTTCACCAGCGACCAGTTCATAAATTGCAAATGACTGTCGCTGCCGATGGAATTGAGGTCGAAAAAATCGGCTGTGCTCATCTTGCCCAGCCGCAACTCCAAGCGCCTCACTGGAACAGTTGATGCCAGCGACAGCGGATTTCGCGTGGCTTCGGTGCTCTCTTTGCTCAGCGGGATTGTATAGTGAAGCATCACGCGGGAAACATAGGGGTCCTCGCCCAGGGTCGGGTTGCGAACTACATCTACATTGGTGAAACCCGCAATACCAAGCGCACTGCTGAGGCCGGCACCCCCGGCGCTTTCAACATCGGCTAAAATTTCCAGTTGCCGGGTGATTTGGAACCCGGTGTAGAGCGTTTCGATGCGCGAAGTGGCGTGTTCGCCTGCCGGCAGAAAACTGTTCGCGCCCGAATATTTGGCATCAAACGTAGGGTACTGCTGGCGTATGAAGTTGGCTTGCGCGGAAATCCAGAAGCGGCTCCAAAGGGTCTCCTGATCGTTGGACGCCGCGGACGAGTCGGCACTTTGAGAAAGGAGCGAAACAGGAGAGAGAAGCAAAATAAGAAGGAAAACTCGCAACGTTCTACTATGGTTGGGCACACACTAAGCCACTGTCAACAGACGAAAGCACGCCGATTGTACTATTCATGACTTTGTCACATTAAAGCGGTAGCTGATTTCGGCATTCGATGCGACTATGAGGGATTACGTTCAAATGACCGCTCGTCTTGTTCATCGCTGCACCTTGGCTGTGGCCCTATTGGCCACACAAGCAGGGATGGCAAGTGAGGCCAAACGCCTCTATGTAGAACCGTTCACGACAAAATCCGGTTCCGAGAGGTTGCGCGCGGAAGTTGTTTCCGAATTGCGAAAGCTCACATCTGTTTCGCTCGTAACGGCAGAGAAGCAGGCGGATGTCATTTTGGGCGGAGGCGGAGAGATTTGGATCAAAGGCTACCGCAGTCTGAATCCCAGATCCGGCCGCGAACCGGCTAACGGGACGCCGGTTTACGATGGCTTCCTCTCCGTTGAACTAAGGGACCAGAAAGGTGAAACGCTTTGGTCGGATTTGGTGACCCCTGGGGCTGGCGCGGAAAATGTGGGCAAGGATCTGGCCAAGCGGATTGCCAAACATCTGGCCGAGGCGCTCCCCAAGGTGGAAGCCGCAAGCGTGAACAGTGTTTTGCCGCAGCCCTCCACCGTATTGAAAGGCGCGGGCGCGACGTTCCCCTTTCCGGTCTATTCGAAATGGGTGACAAACTATCGGCGCGTCAACGCGAATGTGGAAATCGATTATGAGCCCGTTGGTTCAGTGGCCGGTATCCAGAAGTTGCTCGCGGGTGCGATGGACTTTGGAGCGTCTGACAGTCCGGAAGTGATACACGATCTAGCTCCCAACCAGCAAGATCAGTTTTTGCTTTTTCCTTCGGTAGTGGGAGCCGTGGTACCTATCGTGAACGTTCCTGGCATCCCGAGTGACATTGCATTGACAGCCCAGGCGTTGGCCGGCATTTACCTCGGCAAAATTACCAAATGGAACGACCCGATTTTGAAGGAAGCAAATCGCGGAATACACTTGCCCAATCTCGATATTGTGGTGATTCATCGCGAAGACGGCAGCGGCACCAGTTACGCCTGGACGGATTATCTTTCCAAGACCAGCCCCGAGTGGAAGGACAAAGTGGGCCCGAGTTTGGCTCCGAAATGGCCCAGCGGGCGCGCGGCCGCCGGCAACGACGGAGTGGCCAAGCTGGTAAAGGAATTAGGCGGATCCATCGGCTACGTGGAATTTATCTATGCGCTCGATAACCATCTGAGCTTCGCGCGAGTGCAAAATCGCCACGGAGAATTCGTGGGCGCGAGCCTCGAGAGCATGGCAATCGCGGCGCGCGAATCAGTGAGCGTGAATGACGATTTCAAAATTTCGCTGGTGGACCCGCCCGGATTTGGGGCGTATCCTATAGCTTCCTTCACGTGGCTGGTTATCCCCAAGCACATTGCCAGCGACGACAAGCGCCAAGCCTTAGCGGGTTTCCTGCGCTGGATGCTTGGGCCGGGGCAACAGCAAGCGGCGGCGTTGGGATATTTGGCGTTGCCGAAAGACGTCGTAAGCAAAGAAGAGGTTGCGCTCCTTAAGATTCACTGATGCTGCCTGCTCATGCCTTTAAATCTGCCACGCACATTTTTCGGTTTTTCTCCGCAAGCGGATGCTAAGCGCCCGGCGTTTGGTCTCCCTGATATAGCGATTGGCCTGGGCGTATTGACGCTGCTTTACGTTGCCTCGCGGGTCGGGGCACAATCTTTTGTTAGGTTCAATCCGCCGGAGATCATTCCAGCGGTTAATCTTGATCCGCGCAATCTTCCCGATTACGCTGCGCGCTCCACGCTACGCATGTTTATCGCGCTGCTTCTTTCCACACTCTTCACTTTTGTTTATGGCTACGCGGCGGCTCGCAGCCGGAAAGCGGAACGCTTATTAGTGCCGTTGTTGGATATTCTGCAATCCATTCCCGTGCTGGGATTTCTTTCGGTTACGGTCACGGCGTTCATTGCTTTGTTTCGCGGCAGCTTGCTTGGATTGGAAGCTGCCTCGATCTTCGCTATTTTCACCGGCCAGGCGTGGAATATGACGTTCTCGCTGTATCAGTCGCTCCGTTCGCTGCCCAGCGAATTGGATGAGATGGCGACGCTATACCGTTTATCGAAATGGGAGCGCTTTACGCGTTTGGAACTGCCGGCATCAGCCATTGGATTGGTTTGGAACGGCATGATGAGCTTTGGCGGCGGTTGGTTTTTTCTGGCGGCGAGCGAAGCCATCAGTGTGTTGAACCGGCAGTATACTTTGCCGGGTATTGGTTCTTACGTCGCTGCAGCGGTAACCGCGCGAGATCTGCGCGCGCTTGGCTGGGCGATTTTCACGATGGTGATTCTCATTCTGGTTATCGATCAATTCTTCTGGAAGCCTTTAGTCACGATTGCCGACCGGTACAAGCTGGAATTGAGTGCGGGCGAAGAGCGGCAATCCTGGCTGGTCGATTTGTGGCGCTCGGCTTCCCTGCCCCGCTACGCCGAAAAACTGACTCAGCCATTGTTCCGGCGCGTGGACTCCGCACTTTCCAAAATGACGGCGGTGCAGGCGAACTCTCACCTTCGAACTCCTTCGAAGACGGGTGACAGAATTTACAACGCGTTTTTGGTTTTGTTTACGATTGCTCTGCTCGTTGCGGCCGTCCGCTTTGTTCTGGCTGAAGTGGGGCTTGGCGAGGTCGGACATGCCGCGGTGCTTGGCCTTTTGACGGGCAGCCGGGTGATTGCTCTGCTGATTTTCAGTACGCTGGTATGGACGCCGGTGGGAGTGGCGATCGGCTTCAGCCCCAAACTGGCGCGCATCTCGCAACCGATTGTGCAGATTTTGGCGTCGTTTCCGGCGAATTTTCTGTTTCCCTTCGCGACGCTGGGATTCATCAAGCTAGGCATCAGCCTCAATTGGGGCAGTATGCTGCTGATGGCGCTGGGAGCGCAATGGTACTTGCTATTTAATGTGATCGGCGGGGCGCAAAGTATTCCTAACGATCTGCGCGAAATGGCGGCGAGCATTGGCCTGCGCCGAGTCCGCGAATGGAAAGCGCTGATTGGCCCTGGCATTTTCGGATCATGGGTCACGGGAGCAATCACCGCATCGGGCGGGGCGTGGAACGCGAGCATTGTTTCAGAGTTGGTTTCGTGGGGAGATACGACGCTCAAGGCAAACGGATTGGGCGCTTACATCTCCGAAGCGACTGGTAAAGGAGACTGGCCGCGCATCGTTCTGGGAGTGGGACTCATGAGCATTTTCGTGGTGGGATTGAATCGCCTGGTCTGGAGACCTTTGTACGATCTAGCGGAGACGAAATACCGGCTGGGGTGAACTTATGGAACAGAATGCAAGTCTGTTGATTGCGGAACAGGTAGCGAAGAGTTTTCCTTTGCCTGCGGGTGGCGAACAGACAGTACTGGAAGAAGTGACGCTGAATATCGCTCCTGGTGAAGTGGTCGCGCTACTGGGACGCAGCGGGTCGGGCAAGAGCACACTGCTACGCATTCTGGCGGGGCTGATTCAACCCAGCCGCGGGCGGGTTCTGGTGAATGGCACGCCGCTTGAAGGGCCGAACTCGCAGGTCGCGATGGTTTTTCAAAGCTTTGCGTTGTTGCCTTGGCTGACAGTGCAGGAGAATGCGGAGCTAGGTTTGTTTGCGCGGGGAGTGGCCAAGGAGGTTTGCGAAAAAGAGGCGACCGTTGCACTGAGTATGGTGGGTTTGGAGGGTTTCGAAGGAGCTTATCCGAAAGAGCTTTCCGGCGGCATGCGGCAGCGAGTCGGCTTTGCACGGGCGTTTGTGATGAAGCCGGATGTGCTGATGATGGATGAGCCCTTCAGTGCGTTGGATGTTCTCACGGCGGAAAACCTGCGCGGCGAAATTAGCGACTTATGGGAGCGGAGTGCGTTTCCAGCGAAGAGCATTTTGATCGTGACGCACAACATTGAGGAAGCAGTGCTGCTGGCGGACCGTATTGTGGTGCTGGGAGCGAATCCAGGCTGCGTGCGGGGCGAAGTGAAGGTGGAGATGCCACGGCCGCGCGACAAGAAAGCTGCGCGCTTCGTTTCGCTGGTAGATTACATTTACACGGTCATGACGAATCCCCAGGCACCGGTAGCGGCATTTCCGGCGAACCCAACGTCCAGCCGCTTTCCTATGTTGCCGCATGCGCGGGTGGGTGGAATTAGCGGTTTACTGGAAATCGTGAACGACCGAGGAGGGCGAGAAGACTTGCCCAAATTGGCCGAGAGCCTCAGGCTTGAAGTGGACGACTTGCTACCAGCGGTGGACGCGTCGGCACTGCTGCGCTTTGCCGATGTGGTGCAAGGCGATGTGGTCATTACGGAGGCAGGCAAGGAGTTTGCGACGGCGGGCGTGCATCGCAGCCATGAAATTTTCAAAGAACAACTGGTGGCCAACGTGCCGTTTGTGGCGACGGTTACCGAAGCGCTGAGCCAGAAAAAGAATGGGCGCATCAGTAAAGACTTCCTGCTGGATATCCTGGACGAACATTTTTCTGCATCGGAAGCAGAGCGGCAATTCGAAACGTTAGTGGACTGGGGCCGCTACGCGCAACTGTTTGAATATGACGCGAATGAAGAGCGGCTGTACGCAGCGGAAGAAGAGATTTCGGAATCGACGCTAGACGGCTGAGCGTACTATACTCCTTTGGGAGACAAAATGTACTGGCTTGGGCTAGACGTTGGCACGGGCGGTTCGCGCGCATTGCTGGTGGAGGCGAAGGGCGTGGTGCGTTATTCGTTCACCGCGCCACACCAGGAAATGCGCATGCTCAAGCCGCTGTGGGCGGAGCAGGAACCGGACGATTGGTGGCACGCCGGGCAATTGGCGATTCAAGGCGTCCTTCGTGAGGCAGGCACAACGGGTGCAGCCATCCGAGGCATCGGCTTAACGGGGCAGATGCATGGTTTGGTTTTGCTGGATGAAGCGAATAAAGTGATTCGGCCGGCTTTGATCTGGTGCGATCAGCGCAGCCAGCCGCAGGTGGATTTTATTGAGGCGAAACTGGGCCGCGCGGCCATCTTGCAGCACATTGCTAATCCGGTGCTGACTGGGTTTACGCTGCCCAAACTGTTGTGGGTGCGCGATCATGAGCCGCAGCATTTTGCGGCGATCCGGAAGATCTTGTTGCCGAAAGATTATTTACGCTTCCAGCTAACCGGCGAGTTTGCCACCGATGTTTCGGATGCGAGCGGCACGGCGCTGTTTGATGTGGTGCATCGTTGCTGGTCGAAAGAGATGATTACGGGGCTTGGCCTTAATAATGAGCACTTGCCGAAATCGTTTGAGTCACATGAGATGACCGGCAAAGTGACGGCCGCAGCAGCGGCGGCGACAGGTTTGGCGGAAGGGACGCCGGTGGTTGCGGGAGCGGGCGATCAAGCGGCCAGCGCGATTGGCAACGGCATTGTTGAAGAAGGCAAAGTATCCTGCACGATTGGAACATCGGGGGTGGTCTTCGCGTATTTGACGAAACCAGCTTATGACGCGGCTGGCAGAGTTCACACATTTTGCCATGCGGTGCCGAATGCCTGGCATGTGATGGGCGTAACGCAGGGAGCGGGCTTGAGCTTGCAATGGTTCCGCAATCGCTTGGCGCCGGATGTGGCCTACGACGATTTGACTGCCGATGCAACGCTCTCACCGGCCGGTTCGCATGGCTTGTTTTGGCTACCTTATTTAATGGGAGAACGCACGCCGCACTTAGATGCGAGTGCGCGAGCCGCGTGGGTTGGCCTGACGGCGCGACATCAAAAATCGGATCTGGTTCGAGCGGTGTTGGAGGGAGTTTGCTATAGCCAGAAAGATGGTTTGGAAATCATCAACGCGCTGGGCGCGAAACCGCGGCAGGTGCGCCTGTCGGGCGGCGGGGCGAAGAGTCCGTTCTGGCAGCAACTTTTCGCCGATATCTTTGCGCAGGATGTGGCTACGCTTGAGACGCAAGAGGGATCGGCGTACGGGGCAGCACTGCTAGCGATGGTGGGGACGGGCGAGTTTGCCAGCGCCGCGGAGGTTTGCAAATTGGCGGTGAAGGAAGTGGAAGTGAAGAAGCCGGATGCGAAGGCGGCGGAGTTCTACGCCAAACGCTACCGGCTTTACTGTTCGCTGTACCCGGCGTTGCGAGAAGCGTTTCATAGCATCGGCGAGTTGGATGGTTGAAGGGACGAACCGCTATTGCGATGTAGCGCTGCCGGTTCCGCTGGACAGGCTATTCACCTATGAGCTGCCTCTCACTCTTCGCCATCGGGTCCAAGCGGGCTGCCGGGTAGTGGCGCCGCTGGGCACGCGCAGACTGACCGGTTTCGTGCTGCGGGTGCATGACGATGTGGCGGCGAATCACAACTTGCGTGAAGTTTACAGTTTGACGGATGAAGAGCCGGTGCTCAATGGAGATCTTCTGGGATTGGCGCAATGGATTGCGGAATATTATTGTGCGCCGGTGGGTGAGGTGCTGAAGGGCATGCTGCCGCTGGGCGGAGAGACGCGCCGGTCGACGCAGTACAACCTGACCGACGCAGGACGGCAAGTGGCGCGGCAATTGGTGATCCGGCCGGAGAGCGACGCGGCTTTGCGGCTGCTGGCGATACTCGAAGAGCGCGCTCGAACGGCGACGCAGCTTACGGCGAAGATTCCGAATGCGCGCACGCTTTTGCGCGGTTTGATGCGGCGCGGTTGGGTGAGCGCTGAAGAGAAGGAAGAAGAGCGCGACCCGATGCGGGCGTCGGCGGAACGGTTGGAAGCTGAGTTTGTGCGGCGCGCGGAAGAGAACGTAAAGCTCAAGAAGGCCGAGCGCGAACTGCTGGCCTTTTTGGAATTGCATCCGGGGCCGCACAACCTCGGAGAATTGGGCGGGAAAGTAAAGCGCGCGAGTGAATCGGCGCGGGCATTGGCGAAGCGCGAGTTGATCAAGCTGGAGATTTTTGGCGTACGGCCGCCTTCGGGCTATGAGCGGCCCAAGCCGGTGTTGAATGCTTTCCAGGAAGCGGCGTTTCAGCAGATTGACCGGGCACTCAAGCAAGGCGAGTTCAAAACATTTCTGCTGCAGGGTGTGACCGGGTCCGGCAAGACAGAAGTGTATTTGCGAAGCATCGAAGGGGCTTTGGCGATGGGCAAGAATGCCTTGCTGCTGGTGCCAGAGATCGCGCTGACGCCGGCGGTCGCGGGGCAGTTCTTTCAGAGGTTCGGTAAGCAAGTGGCGATCTTGCATTCAGCTTTCGGTGATGCGGAACGGGCGGACCAATGGCGGCGCATTCAGCGCGGGCAAGCTCGCGTAGTGGTGGGGACGAGGTCGGGCGTTTTTGCGCCGGTGCAGAATTTGGGTCTCGTGATCGTTGATGAGGAGCACGACGGCAGTTATAAGCAACAAGAAACGCCGCGCTATCACGGGCGCGACGTGGCGTTGGTGAGGGCGCGGAATGCCAACGCGGTGGCGGTGCTGGGTTCGGCGACACCAGCGGTAGAGACACGCTATAACGCGGAGCAAGGGAAGTACGAAATGCTGCGCCTGCCGGAGCGCATTGCGCAACGGCCCATGCCGGAGGTGGAGATAGTGGATATGCGCGTGGAGTTTTTGGAAACTAAGCGGCAGGCCACGTTTTCGCGCAGCTTGATGAATGAAATCGCCAAGCGGCTGGCGCAGCAGGAACAGACGATGCTGCTGCTGAACCGGCGCGGCTTTTCGAGCTTCATGGTTTGCCGCAAGTGCGGCGAGCGCATGATGTGCGAGAACTGCTCGATTGTGTTGACGTATCACCGGAGCGAACGGCGAATGTTATGCCATATGTGCGGGTTCGCGGCCAAGGTGCCGACGGTTTGCCCGAAGTGCGATAGCGACCAGATTCAGTTTCTGGGGACGGGTTCGGAACGGGTGGAGAATGAGTTGCACGAATATCTGCCGGTGGCGCGTGTTGCGCGATTGGACCGCGACAGTGCGGGAGCCAAGGGGGCGTTCGAAAGCATTCTGAGCGATTTTCGCGGCGGCGTGATCGACATTCTGGTTGGCACGCAAATGATTGCTAAGGGGCACGACATTCCGAATGTGACGCTGGTGGGGATTGTGCTGGCGGATATTGGGCTGAGCCTGCCGGATTTCCGGGCGGCGGAGCGGACGTTTCAGCTTTTGACGCAAGCGGCGGGGCGCGCGGGACGGGGCGATACGCCGGGACGGGTGGTGATTCAGACGCTGAATCCGGATCATTATGCGATTCGTTTCGCGGCGGAACAGGATTACGAAGGTTTTTATCAGAAAGAAATTGAGTTTCGCAAGTGGCTGCGGTATCCGCCGTTTGCCGCTTTTGCCAACGTGATTGTGCGGGCCGATAAACAAGAAGAAGCGCTGCGGATGGCGACGGAACTGGGGTACTTGCTCGAGCCGCAACCGGAAGGCGTTCGGGTTTTAGGGCCGGCGGAGGCGCCGGTGCTGAAGGTGAAGAGCGAATTCCGCTATCAGATTTTGTTGAAGGCGGCGCGGCGGAGTTTGTTGCGCGAGGTTTTGCAGAAGCTGCGGGAGTTTGCGGAAAAAGATAAGTGGAAGGCGACGGCGCTGGTGATTGACGTGGACCCGATCAGCCTGATGTAGCGCGGCGATGTTACTATGAGGGGATACGGCGGCTGTAGCTCAGTCGGTAGTAGCGCCAGATTGTGGTTCTGGATGTCGTGGGTTCAAATCCCACCAGCCGCCCCAAGTGTTAGCCCCTTGACTCTCATTCTTAATCCAAAATCGATTCTTCCGGCGCTTTCGGAGACAGAGCGCAGGACGAAGCCGACATTCATGATCTGAAGGTTTGGACAACGATCCGGGCGAAGTATGAAGAATTCGCGGCAGGGCAGAACCGTCCCATTCCGAATTTGTTCGCCGAGCGCGCCCAATTTTCGATAGATACACTTATCCCCTGGCAACAAATTTTTTCGCCCAAATTAGGTCGCTCAAACTCCCGGCTCCGGTTCTATTTCGCCGGTCGCGCGAGTTCAAGCCGGCTTTTGGGCGAATTTGGCTTTCCAGGAACGGTCAAACTGCTTGACGGCGTCGAGGTCGGCGATGTCGTAGACCTTGCGGCGGGTGTTCAGAAAGTCATTTGAAAATTCGAAGCCAAATTGTTCGACGGCGTCGGGCGGAGGTTCGAAGGGGAAGTGGATGCGCTTGCTGTCGAGCATGGCTTCGTTGCGGCGGTGGAAGAGGAC
>Ga0182012_10007350_pt1 | contig 11035 bp, 8 predicted proteins | sample 612S2SmetaG_FD_120486 | JGI IMG/M metagenome (GOLD analysis project Ga0182012, IMG submission 120486) | Permafrost microbial communities from Stordalen Mire, Sweden - 612S2S metaG | ecosystem: Environmental > Terrestrial > Soil > Wetlands > Permafrost | place: Sweden: Stordalen | collected...
CACCTGTTGTACCAACCTGGTTTGTTGCCGTCTGCGAGCGGCATAGTATCACCGAATTGGCGATTCACGCACGCTTCATGGCGCCAAAAGCTACTTGCTAACGCGTCAAGTTTTGCAACCAGCCGCTAATACGGTGCGGTCCAGCAATGGATGCGTGGAACGATGAATAAGCCGGGGTTTACATCGTCTTTCACACTGTACGATGAAGACGAGCGGCAGGCCAGCTTGTTTTCAGACGCCGTGCTTTTGGACCCGGACTTCTTTGCGGCACTCAAGGAGCACCCAGTACCGTTCGTAGAAGGTCACCGATCGGCAATCACAGCTTCCGTACCACCGGGATCATGGCCTATCTTCGCATGAACGACGGAGCTCTATGACAGGACCAGGGAACGACTGACGCAGGATGAAGTCGAAAGGGTCCGACTGTAAAGATGTCACGGCCGCCGATCTGTGGGCCAAGCTTGATCGGGACGGCACGCAGCGCGTAACAGGCTGGCACAGTCTGGTCGATCATTCGGCCGATGTAGCCGCCGTCGTTGCGGGGTTGCTCGGTCAGCCGACCATCAATCATCGGCTGGCGAACACGGCCGGTCGTATCAGTCTTGATGCGGTCACATGTGACCGGTTGGCCGCACTCGCCTTCCTGCACGACATCGGAAAGGCGAATCGGGGGTTCCGCCGGCGTATTGATCCCAGTGCGCCCCTAGTTGGACATATCGACCAGCTTGCCTGGGTCTACATGCCTGGATGCGGCGTGGTTTATGCTGAGCGACTCTTTTCAGTCCTCGGGCTTGAACGGACGGCAGCATGGTTCGCTGATGACGATTCGGCGTTCGAGTTCTGGCAGACGCTTTTCGCCCACCATGGCCGGCCTTGGAGGAGCGATCCGGCAAATGCTGACGCGTATTGGAAACCGGACGGTGCCGGCAGCGATCCAATTGCGGACCTGACGCAGATGCGAACGGCACTCGATCAGTGGTTCGCTCTGGCTTTTGCGACGGGACCGCCGCTGCCGGAAGCCCCCGCCTTTCATCATGCCTTCGCCGGCTTGCTGATGCTGGCCGATTGGCTCGGCTCCGACACGCAGTTCTTTCCCTTTGCCCACGGAGCGGCCGCTGATCGGATGACGTTTGCTCGGACTGGGGCTCAGGCCGCGCTTCAGAGCGTTGGTTTGGCGGTTGAGACTCGCCGGTCAGGGGTGCTGGCGAGACCCACCGGCTTCTCGGATCTGTTCGGCGTCGCGAACCCGCGCCCGGTTCAACGAGACGCAATTCTGCTCACGTCGCGATGTGTAATTCTCGAAGCGGAGACCGGTTCGGGCAAGACCGAGGCAGCATTGTGGCGTTTCCGACATCTGTTCGAGGCTGGCGAGGTCGATGGTCTCTACTTCGCCTTACCCACGCGCGTGGCTGCCACGCAAATGTTCGCGCGGGTAAAGCGTTTCCGCGACGCCCTCTTTCCGGAGGCAGACCGTCCCACCGTCGTGCTCGCCGTGCCTGGCCAAGTTGGCGCCGACGATGCCAAGGGTCACCCGCTTCCGGAGTTCGGCTTCGAATGGAACGATCAGCCTCATGAAACGCGGCGCCAGGGGCGCTGGGCCGCTGAGCACCCGAAACGCTTTTTGGCCGCTCAGATCGCTGTTGGCACAGTTGATCAGGTATTGCTGTCCGCCATAGCCGTGCCGCACGCGCATCTACGTGGCACGGCGTTGCTTCGGCACTTGCTCGTGGTTGACGAAGTACACGCGTCCGACCGCTACATGGAAACGCTGCTCGGCAATTTTTTGAGCGGCCACATCCAAGCTGGGGGGCATGCGCTTCTGTTGTCCGCGACGCTGGGTGCCGCAATGCAGGCGCGTCTGCTCGGTACGCCCTTGGCGTCGCTGGCCCAGGCACAGGGGGCTCCCTATCCTGCGCTGAGTTGGGCTGACGACGGCCAGGTGCGCGTGCATCGCATCGAACCATCTGGCCAAGTGAAACAGGTTCATCTGAAAGCGGTCGCAAAAATTGATGACTCGGCTGCCGTCGCCCGCCTCGCGCTGGAGGCCGCTGAGTGCGGGGCGAAGGTTCTGGTGATACGGAACACTGTCCGCGCCGCCATCGAAACAGCCGTCGCGCTGGAGGCAATGACGGGCGCAGCGCATCCGGCCCTGTTCCGGGTTGGAGGCGTAGCCACCCTGCATCACGGCCACTTCTCGCCCGGTGACCGACAGCTTCTCGACGCAGCTGTGGAGGCAAGCCTCGGCAAGGGCACCGCCGCCGTTCCGGTCGTGGTGATCGGTACCCAAACGCTAGAACAGTCGCTCGATTTGGATTCAGACCTCCTCATAACCGATCTCTGTCCCATGGATGTGCTGCTGCAGCGCATCGGTCGCTTGCATCGCCACTACGAACGCGCACGTCCGGTCGGGCTCTCCGGACCGACGGCGATCGTGTTGACGCCTTCCTCACGGAATCTGCTGCCGTTGATGCGAAGCGACCGCGCCCGCCATGGCTTTGGCCGAGTCTACACGGATTTAAGCATCATCGAGGCGACGCGGCGCCTAGTCGAGGTGCAGCCGGTCTGGTCGATTCCACGCATGAATCGCTGGCTGGTGGAGCAAGCCACCCACCCCGAGCGGTTGGCCGTGATTCGGGCCGAACTGCTCGCACTGGATGCCGGGTGGCGCCCAGTGTTCGACCGCCAATACGGCATCGGGATCGCGGATTCTCAGCAAGCTGCTCAGGGGCTGCTACGACGCGACCGGCCGTTTTGCGAGTTTCAGATCAACGAAAACTGGGCGACCCGGCTTGGCGCCAAGGATCTTTTGGTCGCCCTGCCTCCGTTGCCAGGCCCATTTGGCGAGCCAGTCCACGCCATCCGGGTCCCGCATTTCTTGGTTCAAGGGGCTACGGGTGACGAGGTCGCTGAGGTTTTGGCGTCCGAGGACGGCTCGTTCAGCTTTCGGCTTGGGCAGGTGACGCTGTTCTATGGCAGGTTCGGATTGACCAGATCAAAACACCTTGACCAGAAACCGCCTTTAGAACCGGGTAGTCCGAGGCCGAATACGCCTACCCGCTCCGGGTAGCGTCCCAGTGCCTTCGCAATTCCGCCTCGCTCACTTCTCCACGCGATCCAAGCGACGCCGACTAACATCTCGCTGGACGATGGCGACCGCTCGTCGCTGGCTGGAGCCAGGGAGCACTTCGCGGTTCACGAGCCTCGATCAGGGCGGAAGGGGGAGTTACGTCTGGCACTGCCTCGCTGAATGTCCCCATGATATTCTCCGGTTGTCCGGGAGATGGCCCGTACTGGTCCGAGTTCGCGCTCGAAACCGTAAGTTGTCCCCCGCCAGCGCGGGGCGTTCCCGAGGGGTTCCATGAATAGCCTTCTCGTCCCACTGATTCGGGCCGACCTTACTGCGAACAGCGAGGTCTCTCTCACGCTGCCCGGTGTGATGGCGGCCCTCTGGCATGATGAGATCGTTTCGTTTACAGCGCTTCGCGCGCACCAGCGCCATGCCTTGCACTCGTTTCTCGTGCTGCTTGCCGCCAATGCATTGCACCGCGCGGGGCGCCCAGAGCCACCAGAATCAGAGGATGGATGGCGTGATCAACTGCGCAGCCTAACGCCGGACGACGCTGATGATGCGCCCTGGTGTTTGGTGTCGCCGTCCGAACGGCCCGCCCTCTTGCAGCCGCCCATTCCATCGGGAGCTGTGGCGCAGCTGAAAACTCTCATTGCGACGCCGGACGGGCTGGACATGCTGGTCACGGCCAAAAATCACGATTTGAAGCACGCCGTGATGGCGGCAGCCGAGCCGGATGACTGGTTCTTCGCGCTGCTGACCCTTCAATCGATGGAAGGTTTCCTTGGCGCCGGCAACTACGGCGTCAGCCGGATGAATGGTGGCTTCGCCAACCGGGCAGCACTTGGCATCGCGCCGCCCGGTGGACCAGGCGGGCACGTGCGGCGTGACGTGACGCGGCTGCTCGCATCGCGTGACCGATATACGGAGAAAGGGGGCTACGCGCCTGAGTCTGAGGGCGGTCTCGCTTTGGTCTGGCTGGCGCCCTGGGACGGCGTGATCTCGTTGCGCCGTGACGAGCTCGATCCGTGGTACATCGAGATTTGCCGGCGTGTCCGGCTCGGTCTGCGCGATGGTGTCCTTGTCGCTCATGCCGGCACGTCGAAAGCCGCGCGCATTGTCCCGATCGAGGGGGGTGTCACGGGCGACCCCTGGTCGCCGGTCGTAACGGAAAAGGACGGTCGCCTGAAGTCTCTGACCGTCGACGGACGCGGCTTCGGCTATCGCCGCATGGTGGACTTTATGTTCCGAGGCGGCGGCGTTGAGCCGTCGCCGTTGCAGACGCTCGGGCCGACAGACGCTTCCGAGGGATTGCAGCTTGTCGCCCGCGCCCTTGTACGCGGGCAAGGCAAAACCGAAGGTTACCACGAGCGACGCGTCCCGATTTCTCGTCGTGTCCGTCGCATGTTCGTCGAACAAGCAACCGATGCAGCCGCTTCGGCGGCCACCGAACGAATGCACTTGGCAGGCGAGATGCAGGATCGGGTACTTAAGACTGCGCTGTTCGCCCTGTTTCAGAATGGACCCGATCAGATCGACTTCCGCGACAAAAAGTCTGTGCGCAGGGCGGAGGCGTTTCTAAGGCGCTTCGGTTCGCTCGTTGATGCGAGCTTCTTCGAGGATTTGTGGCTTGAGATCGAACTCGACGACCGCGAAGCGCAGGAGAAGGAACGCGCTGCATGGGTAAAGCGCTTGCTCGACAGCGCCAGGTCCCTGCTACGAGAAGCCGATTCGTCTGCGTCCCATTCATCTCGCCGTCGCTTCCGCGCGACCGTGCGTGCTACCGACCGGCTGTACGGGGCCGCCTACCACAATGAACGGCTCATGCCCTATCTCGAAAAAGCGGCTCGATGACGCAAGCTGAGGCCATCCGGACCGAGGACGAAGTGGTACGCGATTTTACCAGCCGGCTCGCCCAGGACTCGTTCGGCACTGGACCGCTGGCCGAGCTGCGCCGGGTGGACCCGCGACAGCCCGCAGCGGCGCCGCCGGCTTTGCACCGACTGCTTGCGCACATTCCGGACGAACTTTCTCATGGCGAGCAGTTGGATCGCTGGTTGCTGTTTGTCCATCTGCTCGCCCTTGCCGCGCCAGAGCGTCATCGCGGCGGTCAATCACTGGGGACGGCGCTATTCGCTGCCGGCTATTCCGAAGGACGGTTGACCCGGCTGCTTGAAGCGGCCGAGGCGGACTTGCCTGTCGTGTTGCCCCGGATGGTCCGCTTTATCGTGGCACACGGCGAACGATTGGACCCATTCGAACTGGCGCACCTGATACTCCGCCGTGACAAGGCGCCCAACCAACTGCGAATCGCCCGCGACTACTACCGCGCCGAGGCACGCGCGCCCTAATTAGGCCACCTGAAGCCGCTAACATCGGAGGGACACGCCACCTATGTCCGCACCTCGCTTCGTGCAGATTCATACGCTCGCCTCCTATCCCGCTGTCCTGCTCAACCGCGACGACGCCGGTTTGGCCAAGCGGCTGCCCTATGGCGGGGTCTCGCGCATCCGCGTTTCCTCGCAATGCCTCAAACGACATTGGCGCATGGCGGAGGACGAGTGGTCGCTGAAGGCAGTCGGTCTCCCCATGGCCGTTCGTTCGCGTGAAGTCGTAGAGCGCGAAATCGTCCCCGCCCTGGGCGGAGCAGCCCCAGGGTTGGTGGAAGCGGTGAAAGCCGCCTTGGTGAAGAAGCTGTTCGGTGACAAGGGCGCTGAGATCAAGAACCGGCAGGCATTGCTGCTCGGCCGCCCAGAAATCGACTACCTGACAAAGCTGGCGCGCGAAGCGGTCGCGGCCGGCAGCGTAAAGGAGGCTGAGGCTACGATCGAGGCGCGCACCGGAAAGGCGGAAGGCAAGAAGAACCTGGCCGCCATGCTGGCCCTGGCCGGCGGTTTCGCCGCCGGTCTGGAATCCGCGCTGTTCGGCCGCATGGTCACATCTGATCCCGAAGCCAACACTGACGCTGCGATCCATGTTGCACACGCTTTCACGGTGCATGCCGAGGAAAGCGAGAGCGACTACTTCACCGTGGTCGACGATCTGCGTCGGCTTGCCGAAGGCGAGGCCGGGGCCGCGGGTATTTTCGAGACTGAGCTAACCTCCGGCCTGTTCTACGGTTACGTGGTGGTCGATGTGCCAGCCTTGGTCGACAATCTGGGCGGAGACCGCGCCCTGGCAGGGCGCGTGGTAGAGCATCTGCTACACCTGATCGCGACTGTCTCGCCCGGCGCCAAGAAGGGTGGCACGGCGCCCTATGCCTATGCCGAGCTGATGCTGGTGGAAACCGGGCGCCGCCAGCCGCGCTCGCTCGCCAGCGCGTTCCGCAACCCGGTTCCGTTGAAGTCGGCCGACCTTTTCCCCAAGGCTCTTGGCGCGCTCGGCGCCCAGCTCGGCGAATTCGATGGGGCGTATGGCGGACACGAGGCGCGGACGGCGGTCTGCACGATCGCGGCGGATTTGCCCGGCGTTACCACGCGACGAAGTCTGGACGACGTCGCCGCCTGGACCGCCGCGGCGGTGAGAGGCGAGGCTGCCTGACCATGGCCGCGTATTTACGCCTCGTGCTGGAGGGGCCGCTGCTCGCTTTCGGGCGTGAAGCAGTCGATTCCCGCGGCGTCATCGCCGACTTTCCGGCCGCGTCGATGCTGACAGGGCTGCTGGCCAACGCGCTCGGTTGGTATCGCGTCGACCGCGCAGCCCTTGCACGGCTGCAGCATCGGCTCGTCTACGCAGCGCGAATCGATCGCGAAGGATCGAGGCTGATGGATTTCCAAACAGCGCAACTCGGCCGTGACGATCTCGGCTGGACCACACGCGGCGCGCCGGAAGGGCGCGCCGGCGGACCTGCTACCTATAACGCCCCTCATATCCGCCAGCGCGAATACGATGCCGATAAGCGCGTGATGGTCGCGCTCCGGCTTGACCCGCCTGAGCAGCAGCCGACGCTTGCCGATCTGGCCGCCGCGCTCGACGAGCCGGTGCGACCGCTCTTTCTTGGCCGCAAGCCGTGCCTGCCCTCGGGACGGATCAGTGCAGGGATCGTTGAAGCCGATAGTCTGCTGGTAGCGCTAGAAAGCTTGCCCGCACCCGACGGCACGGCGACGCGCGCACTGTTGCCGGATAGCGAGCCAAGCCTTCGCGGCGATAAGGCACGGCCCTGGACAGACCGACGGAACTGGCAATCCGGTGTGCATGGAGGCACCCGCACCGTGCTCATCCGCAGCCTCGCCCCACCGGGGGCGGCTACGTGACCCTGCATATGGTGCAATTAGCGCCGGACCTGCGGCGATTGATCCGGTGGGCGGAGGCGCGGCACTTGCTGCATGCACGCCTGGAGGATGACCTTGGCTACGCCCTGCACGCCGTGCTGCGTGCCGCGTTCGACACGCAGGCCCCGGCCCCTTTCGCCCTGATCCGGCATCCCTCACGCGCGCCCACCTTGCTGGCCTATTCGGCACAGCCGGCAAGCGCCTTGCGTGAGCAGGCCGCCGCATTCGCCGAACCCGACGTGTCGGCAGCGGTCGGACTGCCGACGATGGCCGACAAGGAGATGCCCGAGCGCTTCCCGACTGGGCGCCTGCTAGGCTTTACGCTGCGTGCCCGCCCGATCGTGCGGACCGACCGCGACGGGAACCGGGACCGCACTCGGGAGCGCGATGCTTTTCTTGCTGCGATCGCTGACACAGAGCCCGGGACCGGACCCAGCCGAGGCGAGGTATACTTCGGTTGGCTTGCGGCTCGTCTGGCCGAGGGTGGCGCACAGACGGAACATCTGGTGTTGGATGCCTTCCGGCTGAGCACGACATTGCGGCGCAGCAGCGGCCGTAAGTTGCACCCGTTCCGCGGCCCGGAGGCCAGCTTCAGCGGGGTATTGAGTGTGGCCGACCCCGACCGGTTCAACGAGATGCTGGCGGGGGGCGTGGGCCGGCATCGTGCCTTCGGCTTTGGCATGCTGCTGTTGAAGCCGGTATAGTCCGAGTAAAAGGGGGCGCCTGGGTCTCGAGCATGCTCGTTTGCCACACGCCGGCGCCGCCGGCAGCGACCTGGTCGTGGCTGGAGAACTATAGGCGCTGTCGTCTATCTCGCTTGGACCTGGCTCGACGATCAGCCACGACGCGCTCCGCCTGCTCGCGCTGCATGGCACGGGCTTGTCGGCGGCTGGTGAGGATGGCGTTCGTCTCTACACCGCCCAACCGCTGCTGGCGGACAGTCCAAGTCTGGGATCGTCACACCATATGTTGTGCCGCTACCCCAGCGCGACCGATTGATTTTCGGGCTCTGAGCGGACGTGAGTGGCGCGCCCGAGGGCTCGCGTAAAAATGTATCGGCTGAAGGCCGAGCGGGTCGAACGGCGTCAGGACCCGGTGGCGGCGTAATCCGCCCGGCTTTCCGAGCGGTTTCTTTTGACAAGTGGATAAGATCAAGCTCTTATGGGCAAGAGGCTCCTCCCTCGCCCGCGCGGGGATGGTCCCCCTGCAGTGTTGACCATCGCACAGGGGCTACGGGCTTCCCCGCCTACGCGGGGATGGCCCCGTTTCCGCTCTGTCGGCGGTGAGTTCGTCCCTGGCTCCCCCGCCCGCGCGGGGAAAACGTTTACGAAGAGACTCGAGGCGAAGCGTTTTGAGGCGGTCGCCTATATCCCCATTCAGCTTCGTCGAGGATGCGGCTGACCTGAGACACCGCCTGATCCAAAACAACACCGACGTGCCGGAGGCGCTTGACCGCCCCGCTGCGGTCCAGGTGAATTACCGCGCCCGGAGCTTCGTTGCCGAGGCCCACGGGCTGAATAGCGACCAGGCCACCATCCTGAGCAAGGAACCGCGTCGTCCTCGCTGGCGCAGCAGTTCTCGGCAAAGCGACAGCACCTTTGCCCTGCCCAACGCAAATGCGCTGAGCGGTGCAATGCTGTCCAGTCGCTCGGAACGTGTTCGCCCCTGAACCTGCTCGCCTGAGTGCGGCTCGGGCTAAGAGGCTGAGCACCACGAGCCGTCCTCACAAAGGAATCCGGTATGTTCAACGACTCGATCAGCACGCCACCGCCGTATGAGCCGTTTCAGCGGGTGGGCCTTACGTCTACCGACCCGATCTCCCACCTTATACCAACCCGCGATGAAGCCGACTCGTCGGCGGACCGAAATCCAAGCCTTATCAAGGGCATGCCGCTCCCAGGAGAGTCGGCCACTTCGCGGACTGGTATTAGCGACGCGTTTGAACCGCCTGTTGTCATCGGCACCGCCGCGCTGACGACTGCGGCAATGAGCGGTGTCGGACCCGACACGTTAACAAGTATGATCGGCCAACTGGATACCGACCCCGGCGCCCGAGTCTACGACACTTCCATCGTCCTCCAGTTCGTGGGCCGCCGAGCGGACGCCATGGTCATGCAGGATGTGGCAGTGGGAGCGTCGCCAGTGCTTCGTGTCCGGCGGGAAAGCCGGAAGTCTGCCGCCCTGCGGCTGCTGGCGCTGGTAGTGCCCGGTGACCTGATGTCCAATACGCCGCTCGATTTCATCACCAACCATCTTGACGTCCAGCTGGATCTCCTCTTCCTGGTGCCTGGCCAAGCGTTGCCGGCGAGCATTCCCGACCACGACCTGATGTTCTTCGCGGCCAGCGAGCCCGATGTTGCCACGCTTGCTCGCATGAGCAGTTTCTTCACGTCGTGGCCTAGGCCTGTGTTGAACGACCCGAGTTTTCTACCGCGGTTAGCACGCGACAAGCTGGCCGGGTTATTGGCCGACGTCCCCACCATCTTTAGCCCGCCAACGGTCGAAGTTGGCCGCATTACGCTCGATAGCGTATGCTCCGGCGCCGCCGAGATCGACGATATCCTTCCCCGCTGCTCCTATCCCGTCCTGATTCGCCCGCTTGGTTCGCACGCAGGCAAGGGGCTCTCCAAAATCGATGGCCCGGCCGATCTCGCCGCCTATCTCCTCGCCTCCTCCGAGGTGTCCTACTATCTGTCCGAGTTCGTGGATTACCGCGGGGCAGATGGCTTCTATCGGAAATACCGGGTCGCGTTCATCGATCGCGAGCCTCATCTCTGCCATATGGCCGCTTCCGCGAGCTGGATGGTCCATTACCTGAACGCGGGTATGGCCGAAAGCGCCGCTAAACGCGCTGATGAAGCTCAGGCTATGGCGCATTTCGCTACGACGTTCGCCGCCCGTCACGGGGCCGCCTTTGCTGCATTGCATGATCTGTTGCCGTTCGACTACTACTCAATCGACTGTGGCGAACTGCCAGACGGCCGGTTGCTTGTTTTCGAGGCAGACACCGCCGCTATCATCCACATGATGGACCCGGTGGATACGTTTCCATACAAGCACGCGCAGATGCGACGCGTGTTCGATGCCTTCGGCGAAATGCTGCGCCGCCGCTCCGCCGACAATAGATTCGCGTGATTCCTGCCGGTCAGGGGTGATCCGCGCCATGAATCGCAAACAACGCCGGGCAGAAAAGAAGCAGGGCTGGGTAGCCGCCGCTGCCGTTCAGGAGCCGTTCGCTGCGGCCGTTCGAAATCACCAAGCCGGACAACTGAACGAAGCCATTGGGCTCTATGGGGAAGTTCTGGTGGCCAATCCCCGCCATGCCGACAGCCTGCACCTGCTCGGGGTGGTCGCTAGCCAGATGGGACGCCATGATCTGGCCGTTGATCTGATCAGCCAGGCGATCGCGATCAACGATACGGTGGCTTCATACCATTCCAGTCTGGGCATTGCACTTGCGGGACAGGGGAGCCTGGACGATGCAACCGTGTGCTACCGCAGCGCCATCGAGATCGAGCCGAATAACGTGGAAGCACATAACAACCTGGGCAACGCACTGAAGGAGCAGGGCCGTCTCGATGAGGCGGTCACCTGTTTTCGTACGGCCATCGGCCTGAACCCAGACCTCCCAGAGCTACACTTCAACCTAGGCAACACCCTCAAAGAGCGCGGTCTTCTGGAGGAGGCGGTGGCTTGC
>Ga0182012_10007351_pt1 | contig 11035 bp, 10 predicted proteins | sample 612S2SmetaG_FD_120486 | JGI IMG/M metagenome (GOLD analysis project Ga0182012, IMG submission 120486) | Permafrost microbial communities from Stordalen Mire, Sweden - 612S2S metaG | ecosystem: Environmental > Terrestrial > Soil > Wetlands > Permafrost | place: Sweden: Stordalen | collected...
CTATAGCAAGTTTATCGGGCCAATGCGCGCGCGGCGATCACCGATTTGCGAACTTCGGTAACACAATTGCGCCATCCCGCGCCGGTATTGGGAATACGCTCTCTCTGGAGTTCAGCGGCGATGCGTTGTGTGGGTTCGGCGCCAAAGCCCTTTATGTCACGCGATGCGCGCCGCCTGAGGCGTGGCAAATGTGGATCTGCGGGACAATTCCGATTTGCGCGGCGTAACGCGCGGCCAGCGCTTCAACGAAAGCCGGGGCGGAGCTCAGTTCCACAAGGTTGATGGTGCATCCGCCAAAGCCCCCGCCGGTGAGGCGCGCGCCGATGAGTCCGGGCAAATCCTGCGCCAGGGCCACCATGGCGTCGGCCTCGGCGCAACTGGCTTCAAAATCCTTGCTGTAGCTCTCGTGCGCCTTGGCCATGAGCCGGCCCAGTTCAGGCAGATCGCGGCGGATGAGCGCATCGGCGGCGGCCACGGTGCGCAGGTTCTCGGTAATGACGTGGCGGGCGCGCTTGAGCGAGTTTGGCGTCATCTCAGGTCCGTACCGCTCAAGGTCTTCGACGGTGCAATCGCGCAGAAATTTAACCCCGGAACGATGCGAGGCGATCACCGCGCAGGCAGCTTCGACTTCCGCGCGCCGGGTGGTGTATTCGCCGCCGGCGATGGCGTGCTTGACCATGGTGTTGGCAATCACCAGCGCCACATTGGCCGGAATGGGCACGAGCTTGAAGCTGAGGTCGCGGCAATCCAGCAGCAGGGCGTGGTTTTCCGCGCCGTTGGCGGAGATGAATTGGTCCATGATGCCGCAATTGGCGCCCACGAACTCGTTTTCAGCACGCTGGCAAAGACGCGCCAGCACGGGCCCAGGGTAGGTGACTCCAATGAGCGACATGACGGCCAGCGCCGTAGCCACTTCAACGGAAGCGGAACTGGAGAGGCCGGAGCCGAGCGGAACATCGCCCCAGAGCGACAGGCTGAAGCCGGGAATGGTGTTGCCCATCTCCGCCAGAATTGACACGACGCCGAGCGGATAGTCGCTCCAATGGTTGCTCGCGGCGGTAGGCAACTCCGCGACGTCAAAGGTTCTCTGCTTGGCGTAGTTTTCAGAATAAATGGCGATTTTGCCGTCTGTGCGGGTCGAGATGCCCGCCAGGGTGGCAAAGTTGATGGCCGCGGGCATGACGAAGCCCTCGGCGTAGTCGGTGTGTTCGCCGATCAGGTTGACTCGGCCCGGCGCGACAAAGATGGAGGGTTCCGCCTGGAAGCGGGCCTGGTGCATGGAGCGGAAAAGGGCAGGATCATGCATGTAAAGTCACACGTTACATCGGTTGAAGGTCAACGAACATCCGCCAATGGTCGGATTCACCCGGAGCGAGGCGGCGCGACCACGGCCCGGTTTGGGCAAGGCTGTCGACGGGCGCGGTCGACGGCTCAAGGGCGACGCAGGTCTGTTTCGGGCCGGGACGGTCGGGCCAGCCGCCGTAGCAGATCCACAGGCCAAGATAGGGAGTGGCTCTTGGATCATGGGTCACTTTGATGCGAATGCCTGCCCGCGAACGCTCCAGCACGGCCCAGTTTTCAAACGCGGAAAGCGGGCCGGCAAAGAGCTTGTCGCCGACGGCGGAGTCGGGGGTCAGCGCCAGGCTCAGGTCTGTCCGGCTGCCGTCGGCCAGCCGGGCAATGGGCCATGGAACCGTATCGCCGGGCTTTCCGAGGCGGCCGCCGCCGGAACCCTCGAGGCGCAGTGTTTTGATGGAGGGAGGCAGAACGATGCGATCTCCGGCCTCCGCGGCGAGGAGCGGATGCGCCGCCCAGGACCATGGCGCCGGATAGCTGCCGGTATTGGTCACCCTGTACTCGAGGCGCAGTTGCCAGCTCATTCCGGCTCCATCGCTTTTTTCGCTCAGGGTGATGGCCCGTTCCAGCGCCAGCGGCAGCGAGAAGCATTTTCCGCGGAAAACGGCAGCGTTTTCAGTCGAAGCGACTGGCTGCCACTCAATTCGCCACAAATCGCCGTGATCGGGAATGGAGGCCGGGCCGGCAGGGGTTTCGATTGTGCACGCGGCCACAGAGGGCAAGCACTCGTCCCAGCCGCTGGCGTCGCCCGCATCGAAAGACATGGTCCGGGTGCGGGGAGCGTAAGGCGCGAGCGGGGCCTGAAGAAGTTCGCGATCTTGGAAACGCAGCGACGCGATTTTGCCGCCCAGGTGGGGAAGGACGACCAGGGAACAATCTCCAGCTTGGATGAGAACGTTTTCTTTTTCGGCCCCTCTTTCGATACCGAGCACACTTGCCTCTGCCATCGTTCCTACTCTCTCATGACATCCACGCAGGCCGCTCTAAGCCGTTCCCAAATCCTGTCGAGCCATGCCTCGTGTTCGGGCTTCATCAGCACCGAACGAAGGCATGTGACCATGCCGCTTTCGTTTGTTTCAGCGGACTGCGGCTGAAACCACGATAGCGGCAATTGTACTAGGGCCAGATGCAAATCCCGTGTGGCGCAGGCTACAAAAATGTCTTGCGCGAGTTGCGAGGCTCGCTCCGGAGTCTCCGCGTTCAGTTTCCACACCACGATATCGAGCTCCGGCGCACCGGCGGCGAGAGGCTGGAAGCGGTCTTCCTGGCGCAGCCGGCGGTAGAGTTCCATGGCCGCGGCCCGGCCGCGAGCCAACCCGCGCGCAAATTCACCACCCTGGGTGAGCGGCAAAAGCTGCTGCGTGGCCCACAAGGCCACTGCCGCTGCTCCCGCACGGGAGCACTCAAGGCTGATCTCCCCCAGGTGCAACTGCTTTGAAGTGAAATAGGTATAAGGAGAATCGTGCTTATAAAACCGCCCCACGGAGGGGTCGCGGAAGAGAACGCAGCCGCAACCGTAGGGCTGCAGACCGTGCTTGTGCGGATCGACCACGATGGAATCGGCCTGGGCGATGGCAGCGTAGGCGCGTCGGGCTGGCTCGTCCAGAGTCTCGGGGATAAGGCGGAAATAGCCTCCGTAGGCCGCGTCCACATGGACCCGGAAGCCGTATTTCTGCTTGAGCGCCAGGATTTCAGGCAACGGATCCACCGCGCCGATGGCCGTAGTGCCGAGCGTGGCGACAACCGTGCCCACATCGCCTTTGCGCAGCTCGGTTTCCAGCGCCTCGAGACTCATGCGGCCGCGGCTGTCGGCGGGAATGCACGCGTAGTCCAGCTTGAGAACGGCTGAGATGCGCTGATGGGTGTAATGCGCCTGCCCCGAGCCCACGATGCGGCGTCCGGGCGCCAACTGGCCGGCCACCCACAGGGCTTCAAGATTGCCCATGGTTCCGCTGGACGTGAGATGGCCAAGGTAGGAGGATGCTTCCCAGCCGAACATGCGGGCAATCCCGGCGACGGCTTCGATCTCCATCTCCGAACTGGCCCGCCCGCCGTCGCGAGCATGGTTGTTGGGATTGATGGTCATTGCCAGGGCGTAGGCGGCCCGCGCCACCGGGTGGGGCGGCTTGAGCATCTGTCCGGCATAGAGAGGGTGGAAATAGGGGTAGTTGTCTCTGAGCCGGTGCGCTGTTGCCGCGAGGACTTCGGCCATTGTCTCTGGGGCGATTGCCTCTGGATTGGCGAGGGGGTCGAGGGGCGGCAGGGAGCTGAACTCCGCCTCGAGAAGCTCGGTGGCGCGGGCAAGCAGGCCGGGAACCTGATCGTGGAGCATATCGACCTCTCACCGTATCACATGCTGGGGTTGGTCTGTAAGTCTATTCCCGTCAACACATTTCGGAAACGAGATTGGCAGAACGAGAGAGAGGGCGACAATTTCCGCACCAAATTTCCAGCGGGATGATATACTTTGGATAGCGTTAGAGTCGAACCGGGCGTGAGCAGCAAACTCGCCCAACCAAGCAAGATTCTGCCAGTGGTCGCTCCGATTCATCCAGCGCAATTCAATCCAGGAAATACGATCAAAATGGAACAAGGTACTGTGAAGTGGTTCAATGACGCGAAGGGCTTCGGCTTTATCTCGCGCCAGAACGGCGAAGACGTGTTCGTGCATTACTCTGCGATCAACTCAAGTGGATTCAAGAGTCTGCAAGAGGGTCAAGCCGTGCAGTTCAACGTGGTGAAGGGGCCCAAGGGATGGCAGGCTGCCGACGTGCAGCCGCTCTAACCTGTTGGCCGGATTCCGGCAGAATCTAGCAAACACGCGCGAAGGCTGGGAGCGATCCCAGCCTTCGTGTGCGTTTGAGCGGTAGCCGTTATGAGTGCAGGATGAGGTTTAGGGCTTACTAAGCGAATACCTCGGACCGGCTTGGAGACGCGGCCGCGGCGGGCAAGAACGGCCCGAAGTGGTCCGGAGCAAGAAATTCGGTCTTCGGATGAACCTTGTCAACAGTTTGATTGCGATGATGGCTGCACAGCGTCTTCTGGATTTCAAAGAGAATCTCTTTGCGTTCTGCGTGCGCTTCCCACTCCCAGGACATTTGAAAACCCTGGCCACAAACACAGCAACGTGTGTCAGCATGATGATTTGTAGGTCTGCAAAGGACTTGCATTGTCTCTACCCCCTCGGAGCGGAAACTGAACTACAGTGCCTTTTCTAACCTGCTGTTGAATCGCCGCTTCCATTGGTCGCGTCGACCTGAACTTTGGGCTTTCGGGATACCGCAACTCTGTTTCCGCAATAGTTTCAGAAGTTTCTTTCAGTGAAGGTGACATTATTCCCTTCTCGAAAGGAATGAAATACCCCTTTGGACACGGAGTCAGTCTTTTGAGGGGGGTCTATCCCCTATAGGTGGTATTCCTATGGGGAACCGGGTCTAATTGAGCTGCCAGAAGGCGCCGTTCAAAATACTCGCAAACGTGACCCAGGCCAGGTACGGCGCCATGAGCCACGCGGCCTCCGGCACAAACCGGCTGAAGACCAGCGTGGTGGCGCAGATTGCCGCCCACAGAACCATTACTTCAACCAGCGCCAATCCAATCGCATGCTCGCGGAAGAAGATGAAGGACCAGGCGAAGTTCAGAGCCAATTGGACCACAAACAGAATGAGGCCGGCGGTTCTGAGGCTCGATGCAGGCGCAATCCATGCCCGCCAGGCGGCGACGGCCATCATGGCATAAAGCGCGGTCCACATCGGGCCAAAGACCCAGTTCGGCGGCGCAATCGACGGGCGAACCAGGGTGCGGTACCAGCCGGGAATTTCGGCAGCGGTAAACGTCCCACCGACACCCGCGACGGCAAAGCAAAGGACAAACCAGAACAGCAAAGAAATCCAGCGCATGTGTAGCCTCAACCCTCTCTCATTTTAGGAGAGTTGAGGCCGCTTACGGCCGGATGGCTTCAGCCTGGTTTCGGCCTCATCAAAACGGAACGCCGTGCTATTGAGCCCGTCAATGCGCTACGGGAGGAACTGACGCGACGGCTGGTGCCGGGCAATCCTGCTTTTCAAAGAGTTGAAGATCCTCGCTCTTCCATTGCATTGCGGAGTGAATGCGATTGTAGCCGCTTGGATGGTCGAAGAAGAGCCATTCTTCCAGCGGGCCGGGGCGCATTTTGCGGTATTCGCCCAGGTGAATCGCGGCCTGGGCGAAGCCGTCGGGCTGGCGCGCGGCGTTGAGGCCGAACATATCGGCTTCCTTCTCCTGGGCGCGGATTTGGGTGTTCGAGATAGGCGTGAGAACGAAGAAGAAGAGCCCGCCCAGCAGGAACACGAGGGGCAGAACGGCGGGATCGGCGATCTCATGAATTCCCCAGCGATCGCCCCAGCGGGCCAGGGTCCAGCGCAGTGCCCAGCGCAGATAGGCGAAGAAAAGCACAAAGACAACCGAAAGGAAGAGAACGGTCATGGGGATGTGGTTGAGAATGTAATGGCCCATCTCGTGCCCCATTACCGCCTGAATCTCCTCGGGCGAACCGCGCTTGAGCAGGTTGTCGTTGAGCGTGATGCGCATGGTGTTGCCGATGCCGCTGACATTGGCGCTCATGCGGGTGGTCTGGCGGCTGGCGTCGATCTCGTAGACGTCGTTTGTCGAGATGCCGTTGGCATGGGCCATGCGCAAAATCGGCCCGGTAATCTTCGGATCGTCGAGGCGATGAACTGTGTTGAACATGGGCTGAATGAAGACGGGGCCGATGGCGATGGATATCACGATAAAGACAATCGAGACAACCGTGCCCCAGATCCACCATGTTTCTCTGCTCTTGCGCACGATGGCAAACAGGACGATGAAGGCGATGGCGCCCATGATCGCGCTGAGGGCCAGGCCCTTCAATTCATCGCCCATCCACGGCAAGAATGTCTGGGTGGCCATGCCGTATTTGTGCTCGCGGACGAAGCTTTCGTAGTACTCGAGGGGAAAACCGAGCAGTGAAGTGAGCAGGACATATTGCATCCAGTAGAGCGCGTTCTGAAGCCAGCGAAAGCGCGTGATGCGCTGGGCGCGATCGCGCATGGCCGCGGACCAGCCCGTGTTCAGGACGATCAGGCAAACTGCCGAGGCATAGAGAAAATCCCAGAGAATGAGCCAGTAGCCGCCCTCGAAGTAGGCATTGGAGCGGGCGATAGCGTCCGGCGGCATCATGGCCATATAGGCTTCCGTGGCCTCGTCCACGTTGAAATGGGGCGATGGCTGGGCAGCGGCGGGGACCTTGGTGATGTCCACCGTGGGCTGAATGGCGGGTTGCGCCGAAGCTGCGACTGTGCCGAAAAGAATGACTGCAACCAGGAGCGCAGGGCCCCGCAAACGCCAGCTCATTGTCTTGACCTCTCCCTCAAAACGGGATTCAAATGGGCGCGGAACAGGAGATTCTCCGCCTGAAAGCTCATACGCGCCATGGTACATCACAGTTCCGGACAATACTCGGTATATCCTGAAGGGTTGCCACGGAGAGAAAAATACCGCGGCCGGAACACACAGGATCCGATCAATCATGAGCACGCAGACAATTTCCGTACACCTGCCCGACGGGGCCATTCGCGAAGTGCCTGTTGGGACAACGCCTTTTGACATTGCCAGCGAAATCTCGCCGCGCCTTGCCGCGGCCTCTGTCGTCGCGCGGCTGACTCCGCTCGCCGGGGCAACCAAGAAAGCCGGGACCGAAGCAGAGCCCTCGGAAGCGGCGATGTATGCGGCCGAGGACGGCAGCGCCGCGCGCCTTGTGGACCTGGCGACTCCGCTCACCGCGGATACGAAACTCGAACTGGTGAAGGAAACCGATCCCGAAGCGTTGAAGGTGGTGCGGCACTCGGCCGCGCATGTGCTGGCCACCGCTGTGCTCGAATTGTTTCCTGAGACCAAGCTGGGCCACGGCCCGGCCACCGACGCGGGATTCTTTTACGACTTCTATCGCGAGAAGCGGTTCACGCCGGACGACCTGGCGGCCATCGAGAAAAAGATGGCGGAAGTGGTGGCGCGCGACGAGAAGTTTGTGCACGAATACGAGCCGCGCGAGCAGGCTCTGGCGGAGTTTGAGCGCGACGGCGACTTCATGAAGACACACTTCGTGACAAAATTCACGGAGCCTGGTTCCGAAGTGAGCTTTTACCGGAACGGGAATTTTGTGGACTTCTGCCGCGGGCCGCATGTGCCCTCGACGGGGCGCGTGAAGGCGTTCAAGGTACTATCGTTGGCCGGCGCGTACTGGCTGGGCGACGAGAAGAATCCGCAGTTGCAGCGCGTGTACGGTACGGCGTTCTTCTCGCAGAAGGCGCTGGACGAGCACTTTGCGCGGCTTGAAGAAGCGGAGAAGCGCGATCATCGCGTGCTGGGCAAGCAACTCGACCTGTTCAGCATCCAGGAACTGGCCGGACCGGGTCTCGTCTTCTGGCATCCCAAGGGCGGCATCGTGCGCAAAGTCATGGAAGACTGGATGCGCGAAGAATGTCTCCGCCGGGGCTATTCCATGGTCTTCACGCCGCATGTGATGCGGCGCGAACTGTGGAAGGTCAGCGGTCACGAGGGGCACTACGCAGGGAACATGTACACTCCCATGGAACTGGATGACGCCGAGTACCGGCTGAAGCCGATGAACTGCCCCGGCCACATTCTGATCTACAAGAGCTCGCCGCGGAGCTATCGCGACCTGCCTCAGCGCTACGCCGAGTTAGGCAATGTCTACCGTTACGAGCGGTCGGGAACGATGCATGGCCTGCTGCGGGTGCGCGGCTTTACGCAGGACGATGCACACATCTTCTGCACACCCGGCCAAATTGAAGATGAAGTTGTCGCCTGCATCGACTTTGCCGAGGCCGTGCTGAAGACCTTCGGCTTCCACGAGTTCAAGGTAGAGCTATCGACCTGGGATCCCAACGACCGCGCCAAGTACGCCGGTTCCGACGAGAACTGGAACCTTGCAGAGGGGTCTTTGCGGAAGGCACTCGAACGGAAGGGAATCGCCTACAAGACCATCCCCGGCGAAGCGGCTTTCTATGGCCCTAAGATCGACGTGAAACTCGTCGACGTACTGGGACGCTTGTGGCAGCTCTCCACGGTGCAATTCGATTTCACTCTGCCGGCGCGCTTTGAGCTTGAGTACGTGGGCGAGGATGGCGAGCGGCATCAGCCGGTGATGGTGCACCGCGCGCTGTTCGGCTCGGTGGAGCGATTCTTCGGCGTGCTCATTGAGCACTACGCGGGCGCGTTTCCGTTGTGGCTGGCGCCGGTGCAGGTGGGCCTGGTGCCCATCAGCGAGCGGCATCATGAATACGCGAAAAAGATTGAAGCGGAGTTGAAGGCCGCGGGCCTGCGCGTGGAAGTGGACGATCGCAACGAGAAGATGAACGGCAAGATCCGCGACTTTGCGAACCAGAAGGTGCCGTACATATTGGTCTTCGGCGACAAGGAAGAAGCGGCCGGCAGCGTCAGCGTGCGCACACGCGGCAAGGGAGATCAGGGAACGCTGCCGCTGGGCGAGTTCATTGCGAAGGCAAAAGCGCTTGTCGAGGGGCAGTCGACGGAGTTGTAAGGAGCACTGGCGAGATCGCGAAGATCGGAGGATACTGTCTTCATGGCAACGCAGCCTGTTTTCGAAAAGCACGTCAGCGTCGAAGAGTATCTCTCGACCGTCTACGAGCACGACTGCGAGTATGTGGGCGGGGTCATCGAGGAGCGCGACTTGGGCGAATTCGAGCATTCATTTCTGCAATTGTTTTTGGGCAGCATATTTGTCACCCACCGCGCCGAATGGGGTGTCATCGCCGTCTCAGAACAGCGCGTCCAAACTCAGCCGAACCATTTCCGGGTACCGGACCTCATGATTCTCCGCGCGGGCGCGCCCCGAGAGCGCATTCTCACTCACCCCCCGCTCATGGTTGTCGAAATTCTGTCACCGGAAGACACCTTACGCCGGACGGCAGTCAAAGCCGCGGAGTATCTGACATTCGGCATCGAACATGTCTGGGTGATCGACCCCAACGCCCGCGTAGGTTATTGCGGCACCCCAAACGGCCTGGAACTGGCCCGCTCCGGCGAACTGTCTATTCCGGAAACGCCGATTCGCATCGTGCTCGCCGACCTGTTTGCCGAGTTGGATAAGGTGTAAGGCTTCGGAGACGACAATGGCAAAAGCCGCGGCGCAGGAATTGAAGCTGAATCTGCTGAGCAACGGCATTGACTTCATTCAATCTGGCGTTCGTTTTTTTCTACATGACGAGCCAGATCCAGTTATCCATAAATACGCAATACTCCACCTGTTTTCCGGGCTGGTTCTCCTGCTGAAGGAGCGCCTGCGGCGAGAACATCATTCGCTGATTTTCAAAGATGTCAAGGAGGCGTGGAAACCAAATGCAAAGACAGTGGATTTTGACGAAGTAATTACTCGTCTGGAGGCCTGCGCACATGTCGTTTTCGACAATAAGGCGATGAAAACTCTCCGCACCGCACAAGGGCTTAGAAATCTGATCGAGCACTATGAGCTCACGATCGATGTGAGGCAAGCTCAAGCGGTAATTGGCGATCTTTCCGAGCTGGCTTACCTATTCATGCGAGACGAATTGGGTGTGCGCCTCGAGGACCTCGCTGAGGCCGAGGTATGGGACAGAATGCAGGAATTGCGGAAAATCTCGGCGCGATTAAAGGAGGAAGAGGTCGCCGCATGGAAACTTAGAGTTGCGAAATACTCGACGCTAAGCGACGAAGAGCTAGAGGCATTGGCAGACCTCGAACCGTACCATCCAAAGCATAATCCTGATTCCGACTCCTACCTGACATGCCCGGAATGCTGGGAGGAAACAGTGGTGCAGACCGAAGACGGAGACATTGGCGTATGCACAAACAAGGAATGCCGTGAGGTCTGCGCAATTACTTCCTGTATACGCTGTGGCGAGCGAATGACGGACGGTTCAAGCCTTTGCGACGGCTGCATCTCTTACATCGATAACCAGTAGACGCCCTAAGCGTTGATCGCCATGCCCTCGACGGCGCCATAGGCGTCGAGCAGCGACTCAGCCAGCGTTGGATGCGCGTGGATGGTGTACATCATCTCCTCCACCGTGCCTTCCAACTCCATCACCGCTACTGCTTCGGCGATCAGCTCCGTTGCCTGCGGCCCGAGGATATGCACGCCGAGAATTTCGCCGTACTTGGCGTCGGAAACAATCTTCACAAAGCCGTCGTGGTTGCCGAGGATGGTGGCCTTGGAGTTGCCCGCGAAGGGGAACTTGCCGACCTTGACTTCGTAGCCCTTTTCCTTCGCCTGGGTCTCTGTTAAGCCGGCTGAGCCTATCTGCGGCTCGGTGTAGGTACAGCTGGGAATGCGGTCGCGGCGGATGGGGCGGAACTTGCGGCCGGCAATTTTGGCCACTGCGATCAGGCCGGCCATAGACCCGACGTGGGCCAGTTGCGGCAGGCCGAAGACGATGTCGCCGATTGCGAAGATGCCGGGCTCGGCAGTCTCCTGCGCTTCGTTCACCTTGACCAGGCCGCGGTCGAGCTCGATCTTTGTCTTATCGACGCCGATGTTCGCGGTGAGGCCCGCGCGGCCGACGCCGACAAGCACCTTCTCAGCCTCTTTCACCTGCGGCTTGCCGTTGACGTCGGTATAGCTGACCTTCACGCCGGTTTC
>Ga0182012_10007354_pt1 | contig 11030 bp, 14 predicted proteins | sample 612S2SmetaG_FD_120486 | JGI IMG/M metagenome (GOLD analysis project Ga0182012, IMG submission 120486) | Permafrost microbial communities from Stordalen Mire, Sweden - 612S2S metaG | ecosystem: Environmental > Terrestrial > Soil > Wetlands > Permafrost | place: Sweden: Stordalen | collected...
AGTGCGATCACGGTCCAGGTCGCGTTCGGCGGGACCAGCTCGAGCGCGGGCGGCGCGATGCCCTTCCAGGAGTACTCCTGGATCCAGATCCCGACCGACGTGAACACCGCGACGCTCGCGGCCGAAGCGAGCGCCCTCGCCGGCGTCGGGCAGGCGATGGTGTTCTTCATCCGGTACGAGAACCTGATGCCGTTCGGCGGCGGCACCCTCTCCGGCAGCACCGGCGGCGGCAGCGGCGCCCGAGAAACCGCCGCGGCCGTCACGAGCGAGAGCCCTCGCAGCGTCAAAGTGAAAGTCACCAGCACCAGCGTCATCGCCGCCAACGCGACCCGCAAGGGCCTCTCGGTCGAGAACACCGGCACCGTCCCGATCAGCCTCGGCCTCGGCGCCGCCGCCGTCGCCGGGGATGACATCGTGCTCGAACCTGCCGGCAGCTGGGACGGCACGATCAGCGGGACCCTCTTCACCGGTGCGGTCAACGCGATCGCCGGCAGCGAAACGACCCTCGCCGTCGTAGAGGTCTAACCCCGTGCTGGCCGTCCTTCACGCGGTGCGCACCACGGGCATCAACTGGGAAGCCGTGGGCGTCATCTTCGCCGCCGTCTCCACAGTCGTCTCAGTCGTCTACCGGATGATCGCCGGCAAGCTCGACCAGGTCGGCGAGCACCTCACCCGCCAAGACCAAGCCAAAGACGAACAAGCCCAGCGCGAAGACCAGCTCGCGCAGCGCGTCGCCCGCATCGAGGGACACCTCGGACTCCCCCAAGAGCCACGGAGGCTCCGCGCATGATCGAGCGCGTCACCCAGCAGATCCCGATCACCACGACCGGCGCCCCGCCGTACACGCACGTCTTCTACTTCCCGCGGGCGAGCGTTCTCGAATACCAATACCGGGTCAAGCCGGCCAACTTCACCGAGACCGCCCCCGTCGAAGGCGTCGAACTGACCTTCGGCATCGGCAGCCCGCCCGACTTCGGGCTCGGCCCGATGCAATCCAACCTGCTCGCGCTCCCCCAGCAGTTCGCCGGCATCAAGCCCTGGGAAGAAGCCGTCAGCGCCGCCAACGTCCAGATCGCCAACCTCGGCCACCAGCTCGAAGGCGAATCCCTCCAGCTCTCCAACCTCAAAGGCGTCCAGGAACTCGTCGAAAAAGACGAACCCGGGAACTTCACCGCGCTCTACAACGCGCGCGCTGCCGTCGCCGCGATCGACGCGAGCATCGCCCAGACCGAAGGCAACAAGAAACTCGCCGAAGCCGCCCTCGCCAAGCTCCACCTCGAAGCCCCCGAAGGCTGGACCCCCTACGTCACCAGCACCTTCCAACGCGCCTACGACGCGCTCCGCGTCACCCTCCTGTGCCCCACCGGCTCGCTCACGTTCACGCTCGAGCAGACCCTCGTCGTCGCCCGGCCAGAGGACATCGGGCCGACCTACACCCAGCCACTCGCCACAGCAGGGAGGTGAACACCATGGCCAAAGGACACCACCACCGCAAGGGCTGCAAATGCGGCTTCTGCCGCAAGAGCCACAAACACACCAAGCACTGAAAGGACCCCCGATGCTCAAGCTCCCCAGCAAGGTCACAGTCGGCCTCGGCGTGCTCATCGCCGGCGGCGCCGGCCTCACCGAAGAACTCCACCTCTCACACCCCATCCACAAGCTCATCCTGCTCGCCGCCGGCGTAGTGCTCTTCCTCCTGAACCCGACCGCCGAAAGCCCCGAAGCCGCCCTCGACAACGCCGCCGCCCAAGCCCCGCGCGCGTTCCCGCCGAAGGCCATCCCATGAACGAGAGCAAACGCATCAGCCAGGCCGGCCTCGACTTCATCACCCGCGAAGAGGGCTGCATCCTGCACCCCTACAACGACCCGCTCAACGCCACCATCGGCATCGGGCACCTCATCCACTACGGGCAGGTCACACAGGCCGACATCGACCGCTACCACGGGTTCACGCTCCACGACGCGCAGCAGCTGCTCCGCCGCGACGTCGCCGGCGCCGAACGCGCGATCCGCGCAGCCATCCGCGTCGAGCAGAACCAAAACCAGTGGGACGCCCTCACCGACCTCGTCTTCAACTGCGGACCAGGCGTCCTCGACGGCCAGGTCGCCAACGACATCAACAACCACGCCGACCACGCAGCCACCGAGGCCTGGCAAGCCTGGTGCCACGACAACGACGGCAACACCATCCCCGACCTCCAACGCCGCCGCGCCAACGAGGCCGAGCTCTACCTCCGACCCGAGCCAGCCTACATGCCCGCCGACGAGCAACGCTGGCTGCACGAGTACGACCAGCTCCGAGACCAACACACCCCCTGGGCACGCGCACGCCGCCGCGCACTCCAACGCGCCATGCAACACCGCGTCCTCGAAATCCTCCGGCTCGTCCGAGACGAGCCAGACGGCTGGAACAAGCTCAACCGCGCCAACCGCTACCGCCAGCTCATCGCCCGGATCTAGCTCATTCCTCAGCCGCGGCTTCTTCGCGGTGCTGGTGGGCTTCTTCGGCCTGCTGGCGGCGTTCAGCGGCCTGTGCTTCTTCTTTGCGGTGGGCTTCTTCGGCTTCGGTGGTCTTGGCGCGTTCGGCTTCTTCTTCGCTTTCCTTCTGTTGGCGCTCGAGGGCCTTGGCTTCTTCTTCGAGCTCAAGCGGCCCATCGGTCGGATGCCAGCCTTCACCGGTGAGAGCGGCGCACGTGGAGCTGCCTTCTCCACGCACTTCGATCAGCTCGCTGCCGTCGCTCATGGAGCAGAGCGGAGTGGCTTCCGCGGGCGTCTGTTCGGTCCAGTATTCACCGCGGCGGCCGTAGGCAACCGCGACCGATGCGCAGCTCACGGTTCTGCCGGGCACGTAGAAGGTCAGCGTGAGCCCGCCGGAAGCCGGCCCCTCGGTGCATCGGGCGATATGAGCGCTGCCGCTCAGGCTGGGAGGCGTCGTGTGTCTCTCGGCGAGATACCCCCCGCCCGCGACCAAGACCGCGATCACCACTACGATCGCTCGCCATCGCCATCCCCGGAGCGCCCAGCCGCCGTCCATAGCCCGAGCGATCGTACACCTTCCCGCTCGTTGCGGCAATTGGTGCCCTCGGTGCCTCTTGCTTTTTCCGTCCGCCGCGCGATTTAGGTTCCCGGCATGGTTCTGGGCACCATGCCGGGAACCACGGATCAGCCTAAGCGGCGGACCGGACCCGTTGGTTGTGCAAGCAGCCGGATGGTGACGTTCAAGCCAGCTGAGCTACATCCGCGCGCTGCCGGGGCATTCTACCTGCCGCCGCGCGCCGCCGCACGCGATCGCGCACAGACGCTCGCAGGGCCGCTGCGCTTCAGCCCTTGAACGTGGAGCGCCCGGCGTCGCCGAAGGGCTCATCGCGTTCACGCACCGCCTCGCGGAAGCCGGCCTGCGCGGCGCGGGCCTGGAAGCCGTAGCCCTCTGGGGTATGGCGCGTGATGCCGTCGAACACCGTGCCCATCACCTGCGTGGCGTGCAGCCCCTGGCTGTAGAGGGCCTGGTTGACCAGCAGCTTCATCATCATCAGCTGGTTCACGGGAACCCTTGCGATGCGCTCCAGCAGCACCTCGGTGCGATGCTCGAGCTCCTGCGCGGGGGGAGCCTCGATTGCGAGCCCCCACTCGAGCGCCTCGGCGCCGGACAGCGAATCGCCGGTGAACAGCAGCCGCTTTGCGCGCTGTGCGCCCACGCGGTGCGCCCACAGCGCGGTGGTCGGCGAGCCCCACACCCGCGCGGGCGGGTAGCCGATCTTGGCGTCCTGCGCGATCACCAGCAGGTCCGAGCAGAGAGCCATATCGGTGCCGCCCGCAACGCAGAACCCGTGCACGCTGCACACCACCGGCTTTGTGCAATGGAACAGGCTCATGAAGCCACGCACGTTGCGGCTCATCATCGCGTAGTCGAGCATCGGGTCCCACGTGCCGCGGGGGTCATGGTTGGCCGCGATCACCGCGGGGTCGATCGGCGAGCCGGCGGGCGCAGCGGGGATCTTCTGCTGGGCCTGCCCCATGCCCTCGGCGCTCTCCACCAGGTCATAGCCTCCGCAGAACCCCGGGCCGTTGCCCCGCAGCAGCAGCACGTGCACCGCAGGGTCGAGGTCGGCGCGCTCGACGCACTCTGCGAGCTCATGCACGAGCTGCGCGGTGATGCCGTTGCCGCGCTCGGGCCGGTTCAGCGACAGCCGCGCCACGCGCCCGCGGACCTCGAACTCCACAACCGCCTGCGCGCTCATCGGCCCGCAGCGCCCGCTCTCGATGCGGCTGCCCCACCACGCCACCGCGCCGGTCCCATGTGGCGTGACTCTACCGGTGAGTCGAGCGGGCGGCCACTGCTCGCGGTTGCGATAATCGCGCGATGCCCAGCGATCACGCCTGGTCGCGCTTCTCGATGACCATCCCTGCGAGCGCGCTGAGGACGATCGGTCGCGCCAACGTCCCCATCTACCGCCTCACGCGGGGCCGGGTCATGGGCACGCTCGGGCGGGCGCCGATCCTGCTCCTGACCACCACCGGGCGGCGCTCCGGACGCCGTCGCGTGGCGCCTGTGCTCTACGCGGCCGACGGCGAGACGCTGGTGGTCGTCGGCTCGAACGCCGGCAACCTCAACGCTCCCGCCTGGTCCTTCAACCTCACCGCCAACCCCGACGCGGAGGTCGAGATACGCGGGCGGCGCCGGCGCGTGCGCGCGCGCGTCACCGCGGGGCAGGAGCGCGAGCGCATGTGGCGGCTGATGACCCAGCACTACCGCGGCTTCGATGACTATGACGAGCGCACCACCAGGGATATCGCCGTGTTTGCCCTGGACCCCGCCTGAGAGCGCTAGCCTGAGCACATGCCCTTCTTCGGACGCTCCAAGTCTTCGCTCATAGAGCCCGACCAGGCGCTCCCCGGGCGCGAGCGCGAGATGCAGGTCCCCGACCGCCATGAGGTGCTGGGCACGCCGCTGCAGGGCACGTTCCCCGACGGTGTGCAGACCGCGATCTTCGGCATGGGCTGCTTCTGGGGGGCCGAGCGGGTCTTCTGGAAGGCGCCGGGCGTCTACTCCACCGCCGTGGGCTACGCGGGCGGCATAACCCCCAATCCCTCCTACGAGGAGGTGTGCAGCGGTCGCACCGCGCACTCCGAGGTGGTGCTCGTGGCGTTCGACTCGGCGCTCACCAGCTACGAGGACATGCTCAAGCTGTTCTGGGAGAACCACGACCCCACCCAGGGGATGCGCCAGGGCAACGACGCCGGCACCCAGTATCGCTCGATGATCATCTGGCAGGGCGAGGACCAGCACGCGGCTGCGCAGGCTTCGCTTGCGGCCTATCAGAAGATGCTCACCGAGGCGGGCTACGGGACGATCACCACCGAGCTGCAGCAGCTCGATCCGGCGCACCCGTTCTTCTACGCAGAGGCCTATCACCAGCAGTACCTGGCCAAGCAGGGGCACGTCTCCGAGGGCGGCTACTGCAGCATGCAGCCCACCGGCGTGTCGTGCCCAATCGGACTCGGCGTGCACGCGTCCCCCGACTCTGCGCAGGCGCCTGCCGAGGGCGCCCAGCTGTAAGGGCGGGCGGCGATCTCGCCACCCGCCCCGGCGAGGATCACCACGGCGGCATGTCGTTGCTCACAGCGCTTCGCCGGTCACGACGCAGTGTCCATGGCGTAGGGCCCGCGCTCGGTGCGGTGCTGATCGGTCTTGCGGCCGGGACCGCGCCGGCGGTCCCCGCGCCCGCCGCGCCCGCGGCGCCCGCCGCGCCCGCGGCGCCCGCGGCGGGCGGCGCTGTGAGCCACTGGGGCTCACCCACCGAGATCGCCGGCGCGCCGGGCGGCGGCGGCTCGCTGAGAGCGGTCAGCTGCGTGGCCGGCGGCTACTGCAGCGCGGTCGGCGAAGACGCCAATCGCCAGCCGATGTACGTGGTCGAGGCAGCTGGAGTATGGGGCACGCCGGTTGAGCTGACGGTGGATCCGGGCGGCTACGCGGTGCTGAACGGTGTGAGCTGCGTGGCGGTGGGCCAATGCACCGCCGTGGGGCAGGCGGGCCGCTCCCCCAGGCACCCGTTCTACGTGACCGAGTCCGGTGGTGTGTGGGGATCTCCGATCGTGCTCTCCGCGGTGAGCGGGCTGTTTGCGGGCGTCAGCTGCCCGGATGCCGGCAACTGCACGGCGGTCGGCTCGGGCGGGGGCGGGCGTCCGATCTACCTGCGGGAGTCCGGCGATGCGTGGGGCACGCCTCAGGAAATCGCCGGTGCAGGCGGCACGCTCGCCGCTGTGAGCTGTGTGGCGGCCGGCAACTGCACCGCCGTGGGCCGTGACGCGAACGTGCAGCCCTGGTATGCGACGGAGATCCGCCGCGTGTGGGGCGAGCCGACCGCGATCCCCGGCGCCCCCGGTGGTGACGGCTCGCTCGGCGCCGTGAGCTGCAGCGCGGCCGGCTCGTGTACAGCGGTCGGGGCGGACGGCCGCGGCCAGCCGTTCTACGTCGCAGATTCCGGCGAAGCGTGGGGCGCTCCCATCGAGATACCCGACGCCGAAGGCGCCAATGGCGGCCTCGCGGGGATCAGCTGCCAGGCTGCCGGGCAGTGCACCGCGGTCGGCGGCATCCTCAGCTCCAAGGGCGGCTACGCCCGCGAGTCGGCCGGCGTCTGGGGCCGCTTCACCGCCTTCGCCGGCCTCCCAGGGGGGCATGGCGCGCTCAACGCGGTCAGCTGCGTTCGCCTTGGCGGCTGCACCGCCGTTGGCCAGGACGGCCGGCGCCAGCCGTTCTATGTCAGCGAATAGCTCCGCCGATCGACACACCCGCCGAGGACCGGGCCGGCCGGACGCCGAAGGGGGCGGGGGGCCGGACCGGCTAACACCTGAGGCGCGCGAGCGGTGCCAGGCGTGCCCGGGCAAGGAAACGGCCCCGCCGAAGCGGGGCCGTTTCCCTCTGCCCCCGGTGTGGGGCGCGTCCAGGAGACAAGACACGCCCTCACGCCATGTTGGGGGCCCCGCGCCTAGGCACCCGCCCCAGCTGGTGCCGCGCTGCCCGGCTGCCACGCAGGAGCATGTGGTCCGCCCAGGGTAGGCACATCCGAGGGGTAAACCTCGTTGCCGTGGATCGCGTGATCGCCGACCTCCAGTTCCTCATCGGTGAGGCGCAGCGGGATGAAGATCCCGATGACCTTGAGGATGACGAACGTCGCCACAGCCGTGTAGGCGATAACCCACGCAGCCGTCTCGGCCTGCCAGCGCAACAGCGTCCAACTGCCGCCGTAGAACACGCTTTCTTTGCCGGGAAGGTTCGCTGCACCGTGCACGCCGATGTACTCGACGAGCGCCGGGTCGGCAAGGAAGCCGACGAGTAACCCTCCGAACAGTCCGGCGATCCCGTGGGTGAAGATCACCCCGAGGGTATCGTCGACCCGGCTGAACGGACGCACACGGCTGAGGTAGCGGATCGCCATCCACACGATCGTCGCGTCGATCACCCCGATGATGATCGCGCCCCATCCGTTGACGAAGCCGGCCGCGGGGGTGATACCCACGAGGCCGGTGATCATCCCGTTGATCGCTCCGATCATCGATGGCTTGTCGCGATAGATGTAGTCCCACGCGATCCACACCATCATCGCCACAGCGGTGCACAGGTTCGTGTTGAGCACCGCCGCGGACGCATCGGCACCCGCGTAGTAGGAGTCTCCACCGTTGAACCCGTTCCAGCCGAGCCACAGCAGCCCCGCCCCCACAGCCAGCATCAGCAGGTTGTTCGGAGCGTCGATCTCTCGATCACGTTGCAGGCGCGGCCCGATGATCCACGCGAACACGAAGCCCGAAACGCCCGCGGACAGGTGGATCACGTAACCACCCGAGTAGTCCAGAGCGCCGTGCGCCGCGAAGTAGCCGCCGCCCCAGATCAGGAACGCGTTGACGGCGTACACCACGGTGATCCACACCGCCACGTACGGGATCCATGCCTTGAAGTTGACCCGGCCCAGAACCGAGCCGAGCGCAAGGATCGGCGTGATCGCCGCGAACACGAACTGGAAGTACACGAGCGACGACTCCGGGAAATGGAAAGGCGGACCTTCCGTTACCGACGGGATGGTCGCCTGGCCCTCCTCCGCGGTGTGGCTGAGCACGCTTCCGGGTTCGCCGAGGAACGTCCCGAAGAACCCTTTGGTGCCAAAGATGCCCGACCCGCTATGCGCGATCGGAGATCCGAAGCCCATCTTGAATGCCCACAGGCACCACACGATGAGCGTCACGCAGAACGCCACGAACGTGAGCATCATGGCGTTGACCGACCAGCGCTTCTGCATCACGCCGCCGTACAGCACGGCCAGACCCGGCAGGCTCATCAGCCCGACGAACGTCGCCGCGGTCATCTGCCATGCGTTGTCCCCTGCGTTGAGCCAACTTGGGTATGACAACCAGGTCATGTGCCTCCATTCCGACAGTTTTATGGCGGGTCGCCGGTTTGTGCCGCAGCGAGGGCTCACCGCCAATGACAGTCCGCGTATGAAAACCGGATAGCGGAATGGCCGGTAGGGCCATCGTGGCCAACAGTTGCCCGAGCCGTTTCGACATTTGTCTAGAGACAGCTCTCCGCCATAGGCGTCGGCAGGTTGGGACCGTCATCGTGCGGAGCACCGGCCGAGGAACGCCGGCGGTCATGTCGGGCCGGCCGGCCCGAGCGGCCTCGATCAGGCGTCGTCTAGCGCCGCCGCGGCGTGAACGGGAAACCCGCCAGCAGACACGCGCTGCGAAGTTCTGCTTCGACGTGCGCGAACCCTTCGGAGGAGGCGCACACACGCCGGGCGGCCTGCCCACACGCGTGCTCGGTGGCGCCTCCCAGGGTGGACGCGAAGGTCACTTCGATGCAGTCCCTGCGCGCCTTGCCCCCGCTGGAGAGCGCGTATGCCGTCAGCCCGATCGCCACGATCGCCACGCAGCTCAGCAGCACCGCCACCACGGTCTTCTCCCGGCGCCCCCAGCGCAGTGGCTCTGACAGCCGCCGGGACTGGTTCTGCATGATCATCCTGGCGCTGAGGCTACACCGGCGCGCGCCGGGCCGGCGGGGTGCGCGTTGCCCGCTAGGCCGCCGGCGGCGGCGTGCCCGGATCCGGGTCCGCCGCGGGGTCCTGCGGCTGGAACGCCAGCGCTGCGGAGTTGATGCAGTAGCGCTGTCCGGTGGGGCCGGGGCCATCGTCGAAGACGTGCCCCAGATGCCCGCCACAGGTGCGGCACACCACCTCGGTGCGGCGCATGAACAGGCTGTTGTCGGGGCGCAGCTCGACGGCCTCCGCGACGGCGGGCTCGGTGAAGCTCGGCCACCCGGTGCCCGAGTCGAACTTGGTATCGGCTGTGAACAGGGTGGTGCCGCACGCGGCGCACCGGTAATCACCGGCGGCCTTGTTGTACACGTACTCGCCCGTGAACGGCGGCTCGGTGCCGGCGCGGCGCAGCACGTCGTACTGAGCCGGCGTCAGCTCGGCGCGCCACTGCTCCTCGGACTTCTGAATCTTCGCCTGCTCGGTCGCCATGATCAAGTTCTAGCACTCGCGAGGCACTTCGCGGGTCCGATCGATCCTTACGTTCACGTCAGCTTTACAGGCTATTGTTCTCGTCAGGATGAACGCGAGCGAGCCCTCTATCGTGGAGCTCTCCGCCGGCGAGGCGGAGAGCCTGCGCATCGGCGACGTGGCGCGCATGGTCGGAACCACGCCGCGCACCATCCGCTACTACGAGGAGATCGGGCTGCTGCCCGATGCGCCCGAGCGTCCCTCGGGCCAGCATCGCACCTACACCCGCGCGGAGGTGGAGCGCCTTGGTGAGGTGATGCGCCTGAAGAACCTGCTGGGCGTGTCGCTTGAGGAGCTCAAGACGCTGCTCACGGCGGAGGAGGCCCGCGCGGAGGTCAGAGCGCAGCTTCAGCGCGACGACGTCGGCAACGACCGCCGCCGCGAGCTGCTGGAGGTCGCGATCGGCCACATCGACCGTCAGCTGGAGCTCGTGCGCAGGCGCGCAGAGGAGCTCGCGCGCCTGGAGCGCGAGCTCTCAGACACGCGCATGCGCGCCACCAGCCGGATCCGCGAGATCGACCAGGCACGCGAGCCGGCGGGCCACCGCCAGTAGCTAGGCAGGGAGGAGACGCGATGGGCGCCACCGAGATAAAGCCGAGCCCGCCGGGCGTGCCCGGAGCGGTGCTCGACACCTCCGGGCTGCGTGCCGAGGATCTCACCTTCGCGGGCGCGGACGGTACTTCGGTCAACGGCTACCTGGTGCGCCCCGCGGCGGCCGGTGCGCACCCCGGCATGGTTGTGATCCATGAGGCGATGGGCCTCAACGATCACATCCGCGACATCGCCAACAGGCTGGCCAACCTCGGCTATGTGGCGCTGGCGGTGGACCTCTACAGCCGCGAGGGCGCCCCGCCGCCCGCGGGCGACATGCAGGCGATGATGCAGCGCATCCTCAACATGTCCGACCAGACGGTGCTGGGGGACCTGGAGGGCGCCGCCGAGCTGCTGGCGGGCCGCGAGGACGCGACCGGCGCGATCGGCGCGATCGGTTTCTGCATGGGCGGGCGCTACACGCTGCTGCTGGCGTGCGCGAGCGAGCGCCTGAGCGCGGCGGTGGACTGCTGGGGCGGCTTCATCGACCGCTCCACCCCGGAGCAGCAGAGCACGCCCGCGCGCCCAACTCCCCCACTCGAGCTCGCGGGCCGGCTGAGCTGCCCGCTGCTGGCGGCGGTAGGAGCCGAGGATCAGAATCCCTCGCCCGAGCTCGCAGACCGGCTGCGCGAGCGCGCGGAGGCGAGCGGGCAGTTCGTGCAGGTGGACGTCTACGACGGCGCTGGGCATGCGTTCTTCGCGGACTACCGGCCCACCTACCGGCCGGAGCCCGCCGCGCTGCTGTGGTCGCGGATCGTGCCTTTCCTGGCGCGCCATCTGGGGAGCGGCTGAGCCCTTCATATAGTGCTTGAGGGCAACCGCTGGCACGCAGGCTCGGAGCACTAGCAAGGAGGACCGTTCGGATGGAGCGCAAGTGGTGGACGC
>Ga0182012_10007355_pt1 | contig 11029 bp, 6 predicted proteins | sample 612S2SmetaG_FD_120486 | JGI IMG/M metagenome (GOLD analysis project Ga0182012, IMG submission 120486) | Permafrost microbial communities from Stordalen Mire, Sweden - 612S2S metaG | ecosystem: Environmental > Terrestrial > Soil > Wetlands > Permafrost | place: Sweden: Stordalen | collected...
AGATCGTGCCGATGCCGCCCAGGATCGTCATCATGATGATCGCGCCCGAGGTGTGCCAGTCGACGCCGTCGAGTCCCGAGAGGCGATTCCCGATCGCGTAGAGCGAGCCCGCCAGCCCGGCGAGCGTGCCCGACATGACGAACGCGGCGAGTTTGAAACGGTCGGTGTCGTAGCCGATGCTCTTGGCGCGCGTCTCGTTTTCGCGCATCGCGGCCAGCACCTGACCGAAGGGCGAGGTCACGATGCGGACGGCGAGCGCCGCGCACAGCGCGGTGATGGCCAGCACCACGTAGTAATAGACGCGATCGTTCTCGAGCGAGAGCCCGAAGAAGCTGCCGCGGGTGGTGATCTGCAGCCCGTTCTCGCCGCCGGTCAAGTCGACGAGTTGGAAGGCCAGGAAATAGAAGATCTGCGCGATCGCCAGCGTGATCATCGAGAAGTACACGCCGCTGCGCTTTACCGAAATGGCACCGACCAACAGCGCGACGACGAACGAGTAGAGGATGCCCGCCAGAATCGCGAGCGGAAACGAGGTCACGCCGTGTGCGATCAGGATCGTGACGGCGTAGCCGCTGCCGCCCCAGAACATCGCGTGACCGAACGAGAGTAAACCCGTGAAGCCGAGCAAAAGGTCGAACGCCAGGGCGACGAGCGCAAAGCAGACCAGGTCGATCGCAAAGACCGGATAGACGAAGGGGAAGAGCGGCAAGATCGCGCCGAGCGCGAGCAACGCCAGGCCGACGGTCAAGCCGCGCCGCCCCGCGATGAACCTCACGCGGTGCGCTCGACCGTGCCGAACAGGCCCGTCGGTCTGACCAAGAGCACCAACACCATCAGGATGAAGATCAGCGTGTTGGAAATCTGCGGAAAGAACACGGCGCCCACCGTGGCCAGCACGCCCACCGCGAAGCCGGCCACGATCGAGCCCAGGATCGATCCGAGCCCGCCGATCACCACGATCGCGAACGTTTGGATGATGATCGAGTCGCCCATCGTCGGCGTCACGTTGGTGTTCGGCGCGTTGAGCACGCCGGCAAATGCGGCCAGGGCCACGCCGAAGGCAAAGACGCCCGAGATCAGTCGCCGCGTATTGATGCCGAAAGCCTGGGTCAGTTCGGGCTTTTCGGTGGCCGCGCGGATACGCGCGCCGAGCGCCGAGCGCTCGACGAAGAAGTAGACCGCCACGCAAACGACGATGCAGACGGCGATCACGAAGAGGCGGTACGTGGGATAGAGCGTGAAGCCCAAATTGGTCGCGCCCGAGAGGATCGAGGGCGTATCGTACGGCGAGCCCAGCGCGCCCGCCGCAAGACGCATCCCGTCCTCGATCATCAACACGAGTGCAAAGGTGAGCAACAGGTTGTAGAGCGGATCGAGTTCGTAGAGCCTGCGCAGCAGCAGCACCTCGATCGCCAAGCCGAACGCGCCCACCACCACCGGCGCCACGATCAGCGCCGCGAAGAACGGCAAGTGCACGTAGAGCGCGCCGTAGTAGGCCACGAACGCGCCCAGCATGTACATCGCGCCGTGCGCGAAGTTGACGATGCGCAGCATGCCGAAGATGATGCTCAGGCCGAGCGCAAGCAAGGCGAAGAATCCGCCGTTCACCAGACCGTTGAAGACCTGGGTCACGATGTAGTCGGGCGTCAACGCCGCTTGCGCGAGCATGACCGGGAAAGCGGCTACCAGTCTTTCTTGCAGAGCGACTGGCTCTCGGGCCGGAACGCGCGGCTCGGCGGAATGATCTGCACGATCTTATACCACGCGTGCGGCTCCTTGATCTGTTCCTTCGGGATCACGTCGACGACGTACATCTCGTGCGTCACGCGATGGTCGCGCGCTCGCCACTCGCCCGCGGTGGCGTAGAAGTCGTTGAACTGGCGGCCGTCGAGATAGGCCACGACCTTGTCGGCGTCGACCGAACCCGCGGCCTTGACCGCGTTGAGCCACTGGAACGTCGCCGAGTAATCGGCGGCCTGAATCGACGTCGGCCGCAAGCCGCCGCCCATCTTCTTGGTGAATCTATCGGCCCAGGCGCGCGCCGCTTTGTTCTGATTCCAGTACCACGACGTGGTGATGCGCGAACCGGCGAACACGTCGGGCAGCGCGTCGACGTCGGAGAGGAAGAGCAGGCCGATGGCGACCTTCATCGTCTTATCGAGGCCAAACTGTTTGACTTGCTTCATCGTGTTGACCGTGTCCGCGCCGGCGTTGAGGACGCCGAGCACCTGCGCTCCCGAGTTCTTGGCCGCGAGGAGGTACGACGAGAAGTCGGTGTTGCCCAGCGGGATCATATCCGCGTGGATGAACTTCGCGCCCTCGGGCTTGAGGGCCGTGGTGAAGTCGGCCAGCATCGCCTGGCCGAACGCGTAGTTGGGCACGATGCCGTACCACGTCTTGCCGTCGGCCTGACGCGCCACGTTGCGGCCGGTCGACGAGGCCAGCGCGTAGCTATCGTAAGCGTAGTGGTAGGTATACTTATCGCAGTTTGCGCCGGTGAGCGCCGAGGTCGCACCACCGGTCACGATGACCAGCTTGTGCTTCTCTTTAGCGACGCCCGAGACGGCAAGGGCGGTGGCCGAGTTGGTCAGGTCGACGGCCAGTTCCGCGCCGTTGTCGTACGCTTCGCGCGCTTTCGAGGCGGCTTCGGGACCGTTGTTACGGTGGTCGATGGCGACCACTTCGATCGGCCGGCCGAGCACCTTGCCGCCGAAGTCGTCGACGGCCATCTGCGTCGCGACCACGGCGCCGCGGCCCGAGACGGCGGCGTACACCGCCGACATGTCGGTGATGACCGCGATCTTGATCGGTCCCGCGTCGGCGCCGCCGGACACCGGGAACGCGAGGGGAAGGATGAAAGCGGAGATAACGGCCAGCGCCGTCGTCGCACGGATCTTCTTCACGCGCCTTGCCTTTCAGCGAAAAAGGCGAGCCCTCAAAGCTCGTTTGCCGATGCTTTCCGGGACCCGGCTCCGATTCCCGCAGAGACGGCCGCTCCGCGGCAATGCTTTTCAGCCGCGCGCTTCGAGGCCGGCCAAGAAGCCGCGCACGGCGGCGTTGAAGGCGGCCGGCTCTTCGAGATGCGGCGTATGCGAGCTCTCCTCGAAGAGTATCCACTCGGAACCCGGGATCCGGCGGTGGATCCCTTCCACGATTGCGGGCGTCGCCTCGTCGTACCGGCCGCTCAGCAATAAGGTCGGCGTGCGAATCTCGTGCAGGCGCGCGGTGATGTCCCACTCCTTGATCGTCCCGATGCAGTGGAATTCGCTCGGACCGTTCATGAGGTTGTACACGTAGCCGTCGGTCGATAGGGCCTCAGCCGTCCGCGCGAAGCAATCGGGCCACGGATCGAGCCGGCAGACGTGCCGCCGGTAGAACACCTCGACGGCGCTTTGGTAGGCGGGATCGGCCGTCGTGCCGGCCGCCTCGTGCTCGGTCAGGGCGCGCTGCACGTCGGGCGGAAGTTCGGCGCGCAGCCGGTTGGCCTCGGCCACCCAGAACGGGATGCTGGCGGGCGAGTCGGCAACCACGATCGAGGCCAAGCCCGGCGGAGCCGTCAGCGCGTATTCCATCGCGAGCATGCCGCCCCAGGATTGGCCCAACACGTGCGCGCGCTCGAGCCCGAGGTGCTCGCGCAACGCGTTGAGTTCGTCGACGAAGGTTTGCACCGTGTAGAATGCCGGATCCACCGGCCGGTCGGAGCGACCGCAGCCGATCTGGTCGTAGAAGACGACGCGGCGCCCGTTTTCGGCGAGCGCGCGCAGCGGCTCGAGGTATTGATGCGTGGCGCCCGGACCGCCGTGCAACACGATCAGCGGCAGACGCCCCTCGTCGCTCTCGCCGAACGATTCGTACCACGTGCGAAAGTCGCGAAACGGCGCGTAGCCGCTGCGGCCGCTCACAGCGGCGCGGGTTTGACTTCCGTGGTGCGCCCGTCGCTTGCGACCACGGTGCCCGAAGAGCTGCCCGAGCGCTTGCCGCGTTCGCGCAACGTCACGACGATCACGTAGAAGATCGGCACGACGAACAGGTTGAGGATCGTCGAGAGGATCATGCCGCCGAACACCGGCGTGCCCAGCGAGTGACGGCTCGCGCTGCCCGCACCACTCGCGAACACCAGCGGCAGAATGCCGAGGATGAACGCGAGCGAGGTCATCAAGATCGGGCGGAAGCGCGTCTCGGCGGCCTGCATCGCGGCGGCCATCGGACTGAGGCCCTGTTCGCGCAACTGGTTTGCGAACTCCACGATCAGAATGCCGTTCTTACTGGCGAGGCCGATCAGCATGACGAAGCCGACCTGCGCGTAGACGTCGGAGAGCACGAAGCCGATGAAGGGCAAGAAGCCGGCCAGCGTGCTGCGCAGGATCATCGCGCCCAGCGCGCCCAGAATCGCGAGCGGCACGCAGAGCAGGATGATCAGGGGATCGGTCCAGCTCTCGTACTGCGCCGCAAGCACCAAGAACACGACGATGATGCCCAGCGCGAAGATCAGCGCCGACTGGCTGCCCGACTCGATCTCGTCGAGCGAAATGCCCGACCACTCGTGGCTCACGCCGGGCGGATCGACCTGCGCGCCGATCTTGTCCATCGCTTCGATGGCGTCGCCCGAACCGTGACCCGGGCTCGGCTGACCGTTGATCTCGATCGACCGGAACAGGTCGTAGTGGTAGATCACCGGCGCCGTGTGTTCCACCTTGGCCGTGAGCAAGGTCGAGAGCGGCACGATCGCGCCGGCCGACGAGCGCACGTACGTCGTTTGCAAGTCCTCGACGCGCGAGCGGAACGGCGTGTCGGCCTGGATGTACACGCGGTACGAGCGGTTGAGGTAGTCGAAGTCGTTGACGTAGAGCGACCCGAGATCGATCTGCATCGTCGCGAACAGGTTTGCGAGCGGAATGCCCAACTGTTGCGCCTTGAGCCGGTTGACGTCGACGACCAACTGCGGGCTGTCGTTGCGGAAGGCCGTGAACACGGCGCGTAGCTTGGGATCGCGATTGCCCAAGCCGATGTAGCCGTAGGCCACCTTGGTCAACGCGTCGAGCCCGATGTTGCCCGTGTCTTGCAACTCGTATTGGAAGCCGCCGAAGTTGCCCAAGCCCTGGATTGCGGGCGGGTTGAAGGCGAACACCTGCGCCTGCGTGATCTGCCCGAACTTCGGATAGAGACCGTACAGGATGAATTGCACGGAACTCAGGAAGCTCGGCCGATCCGCCCAATCCTTGAGCCGCACGAACATCGTGGCGTGGTTGGAACCGTTGCCCGTGAAGCCGAAGCCGATGACGTCGAACACGTCGACCACCTCGGGCCGCTGGGTGATCAGCCCTTCGACCTTCTGCGCGATCCGCTCGGTCTGATCGAGCGAGGTGCCCTCGGGCGCCTGCAACGTCACGATGAAGTAGCCTTGATCTTCATCGGGCGTGAACCCGGTCGGCGAGACGCTCAACAGGAAGAACGTGAGCGCGAGCGCGGCGGCGAAGCCGACGACGACCACGTAACGGAAGGCGAAGAGCCGGCCGAGCGCGCCGTGGTAGGTTTTGCGCATCCAGTCGATGCCGCGATTGATCGGCACGAAGATGCGCGAGCGCTTGCGCTCCACCCCGCCCGTTGCCAGCAGCTTCGCCGAGAGCACCGGCGTCAGCGTGAGCGCGCAGAACAGCGAAATCGTGATCGAACAGGCGATGGTCAGCGCGAACTGTTTGTAGAGTTGGCCGGTGGTGCCCGGGAAGAACGCGACCGGCACGAAGACGGCCAACAGCACGAGCGAACTGGCCACGACCGCGCCCGAGATTTCCTTCATCGCCGCCGACGCTCCGGCGAGCGGCGACATCTTCTTCTCCTGGATGAAGCGCGCGATGTTTTCGATGACCACGATCGCGTCGTCGACCACGAGACCCGTGGCCAGCGTCAGGCCGAAGAGCGTCAGCGTGTTGATCGAAAAGCCCAGAATCTTCATCAAGGCAAAGGTGCCGATGAGCGAGACCGGGATCGTGATCGCCGGAATCAGCGTGGTGCGCCAATCTTGCAAGAAGGCGAAGATGACCAGCACCACCAGCACGATCGCGATCAGCAGCGTGATCACGACTTCTTTGATCGACTCGTTGACGAAGGCCGTCGAGTCGAAGGCGATGTCGTAGTAGGCGCCGGGCGGAAACTTCTTGGAGAGCTTGTCGAGTTCGGCCCGGACGGATTTCGAGACGTCGAGCGCGTTAGCCGAGGGCAGCGAGAGGATGCCGAAGCCGACCGCGGGCCGGCCGTCGAAGTGCAGGTCGGTCGAGTAGTCCTCGGCGCCGATCTCCACCCGGCCGACGTCGCGCAGGCGCACGAAACCGCCGTCGGGCGTGGCGCGCAGGATGATGTTCTCGAACTCCTCGGGCGTGCTGAGCCGGCCCACGGCCCGCACGCTCATCTCGTACGGCTGATTGCCGTTGGTCGGCGGCGCGCCGATGGAGCCGGCGGCGACCTGCACGTTCTGGTCGAGCAGGGCGTTTTCGACGTCGGTGGCGGCCAGCGAATTGTCGGCGAGCTTCTTCGGGTCGAGCCAGAGGCGCATGGCGTACTTGCGCTCGCCGAAGATGATGACGTCGTTGACGCCCTTCACGCGCTTGAGATAGTTCTTAATGTAAAGGTCGCCGTAATTCGACAGGAAGAGCGCGCTCGTATTCTTATCGTGCGACGAGAAGCCGACGCCCATCACGAAGCTGCCGGAGTTCTTGGCGACGGTCACGCCGGTCAGCGTCACCGCGGAGGGCAGTCGCGCGATCGCGGTCTGCACCGCGTTCTGCACGTCGTTGGCGGCCGCGTCGAGGTCGCGATCGAGCGAGAACGTACAGGTGATCGTGCTCGTGCCCGCGTTGCTCGACTGCGAGGACATGTAGCGCAGGCCCTGGACGCCGTTGATGGCCTCCTCGAGCGGCGTGGTGACCGAATCCTCAACGGCCAGCGCACTCGCGCCCGTATACGTGGCCGTGACGGTCACGACGGGCGGCGCGATGCGCGGAAACTGCGCGATCGGCAAGGTGGGAATGCATACGAGGCCCGCCAGGGTCACGATGATCGACGCAACCGCGGCAAAAATCGGACGCTTGAGGAAGAACTCGATCACGCGAGGGGCTCCATGCCCCTACTGACGGACGAGGCGCGCGGATTGTGTCACAGGCTGCGGGCGACGATTTTTCCGACCGTCCGGCCGGCCACGTTGCGCACCGCGGGTTCCGCGAAGCTCGCGAGCGCGGCCGACTCGTGCGGCTCGAGTGCGTCGAGCGCCCGCAGAAAGGCCAGCGTCGCACACGGCGCGGCCCGGCCGTTGCCGTCGACAACCTTGAGCGCGAGACCCGCGCCGAGCCGCAGCAGAGCGTCGCCGTGTACGCCCTCGGCGCCGGCCTTACACGCGATCGCGCCGTTGGTCTGGGCCATGAGCGCCGTGTCGAAGCGGCCGGTGCCGCCCACGTAGGCCGGCTCGGCCAACATCGCATCGCGCACGGCGCCGAGCGCCCGCGCGTCGGCGGCGCTGAAGCCGTCGAGCGTCGCGAGACGCATGAAGGCCGTCGCCGCGCTACGCAGCGAGGTCGCAAAGATCGGGATGCCGCAGCCGTCGACGCCGACGGGCCAGCGCTCGGGATCCTCGTCGAACGCGCGGCCGCAGAAGGCGGCGATATAGCGCTGCACGCCATGTTCGGGTTCGAGATAGTCCTCGACGTCGAGACCCAAGTGCGCGCACGCTGCGAGGATGCCCGCGTGCTTGCCCGAGCAGTTGTTGTGCAGCGCCGACGGCTTCTCGCCCGCGGCCGCGAGCGACGCCGCAGCGGGCTCGTATGACGGTGCGTGCGCGCCGCAGCGCAGCGCGCTCGCGTCGACGCCCGCTTTGCGCAAGATGCTTTCCGCCGCCTCGACGTGAAACGGCTCGCCGTTGTGCGAGGCGGCCATCACCGCGATTTCGCGCGGCGTCAGGCCGAAGCGCTCCGCGGCGCCGCTCGCAACCACCGCCGCAGCGATGAACGGCTTGGCCGTGGAGCGCAGGAAGACCGGCACGTCGACGTCGCCGCGCGCGAGCAGCGTTGCGCCGTCGCGGCCCACCGCGCAGCCCGCGACGGCGTGCACCGACTCGACGAACGAACCGCGGTAGACGTCGACGAGCGGAACGCCCGAGGGGCCCGGCACTACTTCGGCGGACCGACGATCACTTCGACGAACCGCGACGGATCGACGTATTTGGCGAAGGCGCCTTGCACGTCGGCCGGGTTCAAGCCGAGAATCGCGCGACCGCGTCGCCACGGTTCGTCGAGGGGTAAGCCCGCATCGGCGCGATTGGCCAAGCCCTGCGCGATCGAACCGACGCTGGCTTCGGAGAGCGACAGGTCGCGCACGACCTGCGTCTTGGCCTGACGCATCTCCACGTCGCTCGGCGGTTTCGCGGCGAGGTCGCGCAGGTCGCGGTCGATGATCGTCGTGGCGCGGGCGACGTTGCCCGGATCGCTGCCGAACTCCACGCCGTAGGTGCCGCGCGTCGCGTTGGCGCTGATGCCCGCGCCGACCGAATAGACCAGGCCCGTCTGCTGGCGCAGATCCTTCGAGAAGCGCGTCGCATAGAAGCCGCCGCCCAGGATCGCGTCGCCCAGTTGCAGGGCGGTGTACTCGGGGTCGGTGCGTTTCACGGCTACCGTCTCGTCGAGGGTCACCGACGCTTGCGTGCGTCCCGGCGCCGCGATGCGTTTATAGGCGGCGGCGTTGAGCGGGACGGGCGGCAATTCGGTGACCGGCTTCGGACCGCTCGCGGTCCAGGCACCGAACCAGTGGTCGATGGCCGCACGCGCCGACTCCGGCGTCACGTCGCCCGCCACCACGATCGTGGTTTCGTCGGGACGGAAAATCGCGTCGTGATAGGCCTTCACGTCGTCGAGCGTCACCGCGGCAACCGTCTTCGGCGTCGCTTCGCGCAGCGCGGGGTCGCCCGCGGGCAAGAGCGCCGTTTCGGTCGCGCGGCGGCCGAGATAATCCGGCGTGGTCAACTCGCCGACGAGCGATTGCGCCGTCTGCTGTTGCACGATCGCGAAGGCTTGCGCGGGCAGCGCCGGGTGCAGCACGTCGTCGGCCAGGAGTTGCACGCCACGGTCGAAGCTGGCCGAAGGCACGGAGAGATCGAACGAGGTGCCCGCCTCCACGTCGGCCGCGATCGCATCGAGTTGCGCTTGATACGCCACGCGATCGTAGGTCGTCGTGCCGTAGGCGAAGAGGCCCGAGAGCAGATCGTCGACGCCCTCCTTCCCGGGCGGCTCCTGGAGAAAGCGATTGTGCCGCACGATGCCGCGCAAGGTGACCGTCGGGCTGACGGATTCGGGCTGCACGATCAGGCGAATCCCATTGGGTAACGTCTGATCGAGCGGATTGACCAGCGACGCGCCGACGGTGGGCGGCTCGCTGAGACGCTGGGCCCACGTGGGCAGCGCGACCGGCTTGGCGTTCTTCGGCGAGAACGTGTCGCGCACGCCGAAGCCACCGCTGCCGCCCGACGACGAGCCCGGCTGCGGCGTCAGGATGCCCGCGACCGCGAGGTCGCGGCGCAAGTAGGTGCGCAACGCGCGGTTCACGTCGTCGGTGGTCACCTTGGCATACCGAGCCGCCACGTCGTCGGGCGAGTCGATGCCGCGCACCGCGACCGCGTCGGACCATTCCGAGGCCAGGCCGTCGATCGAATTGCGCGAGTACTGCAGTTGCGCGATCTCGCGGCGCTTGGCGGCCTCGACGAGATCCGCCGGCACGCCGTTTTTCTGATAGCCCGCGATCACGCCCGCGACGGTGTTGAGTGCGGCCGTGGTGTCGCCGCCGGGCGGCGTCGCGATGAAGGCGAAGCCGAGACCCGCGTCGGGAAATGGCTGGAATTCGAAACCGGTGGCCAGCGCCTTACCTTCGGCTTGCAGCGCGTAGAGGTCGCCGCGCGGGCTCGAGAGCACGTCGCCGGCCACGTCGGCCGCGGCGAAATCGGGATCGTGGAAGCCGGGCATGCGATAGGCCAAGAGCGCGATCGGCACCGGGAAGTCGCTGACGTCTTTGATCGGCGCGACGCCGTGCAGCGCACCGAGCTTGGTCTTGGCATGGGCCGGCACCGGGTGGCCCTTGATGGGCGCGAAGATCGAGCGCACGTCGGCCAAGGTCTTCTGCGCGTCGACGTCGCCCGCGATCACGAGCACCGCGTTATTCGGCGCGTACCATTTCAGGAAGAACTGCCGCAACATCGCGCCGGTCGTCTTGTTGAACGACGGCCGCGTGCCCAGCGGATCGTGCGCGTAGGGTGTGCCCGCGAACAGCGCCGCGAGCGCCTTCTCGTAGAAGCGGAAAAACGCGCTGCCCGTGTCGCGCGCGACCTCTTGCTCGATCGCGCCGCGCTCCTGGGCCCACTCGGACTGCAGGTTGAGCGTATCCTGCATGCGCGCCGCCTCGACGCGCAGGGCGACGTCGAGATAGTCGGCGGGCATCGTGATGTAGTATTGCGTGACCGTCTGTTGCGTGTCGGCGTCGAAATCGCCGCCGAGCAGGGTGGTAATCGTCGCGATCTGATCGCCCGAGAGTTCTTTCGTGGACCGCGACGCGACCATGTGCTCTTCGGCGTGAGCCATGCCCGGGAAGCCCGGCGGCGTGTCGTTGCCGCCGACGAGATAGTTCATCTCTTCGGTCACCACCGGCGCGAGCGGATCGTGCACGATGACCACGCGCAAACCGTTGGGCAGCGTGGCCCGCAGCACGTCGCTCGAGGCGGGGTCGGCTGCGAACGCGGGCAGGCTCGAGGCGGTAAAGATCGGGACGAGAGTGGCGGCGAGAGCGGTGCGAACGATGCGCGCGAAGGATCGGGTCACGAAAAGGCCTCTTCTGATCTGAACGGGTGAACGTACCGACGGGCTTCGGCCACGCGTGAGCGCGGACAAAGCCCGTCGGAGCAACTGGCGGGAATTGGTTTAGACGAGCGCGGGCTCGACGACCTGGGCTTCCTGTTCGGCGAAGACCGGGTTCGAGAGGTACCGTTCGCCCGTGTCGCAGC
>Ga0182012_10007356_pt1 | contig 11029 bp, 10 predicted proteins | sample 612S2SmetaG_FD_120486 | JGI IMG/M metagenome (GOLD analysis project Ga0182012, IMG submission 120486) | Permafrost microbial communities from Stordalen Mire, Sweden - 612S2S metaG | ecosystem: Environmental > Terrestrial > Soil > Wetlands > Permafrost | place: Sweden: Stordalen | collected...
ACCCACCGGGATGTTGACAGGCGCCAGCGCGGCATTGGTGTTCACCACTCCATTGACCGCCGGATACCCCATCACGTTCAGCCCGTCGGAAGAGATCAGATTGCCGTTGGCGCCCAGCGAAAAGTCGCCTGCGCGCGTCAGCACATTGCTGCCGCCGTCGTTCAAAACGAAGAACCCGTTTCCGTTCAACTGCATGTCGGTCGAGTTGCCGGTTGTCTCGCTCGATCCCTGCGAGTAGTTCGTCTCATTCGAAGCCACCTGCACTCCCTCGCCCATCTGGATCGCGTCGCCGGAGCCGGTCGTTCCCACCTGTTGAGAAAAGAGGTTGGAGAAATTCGTTGTCTGAGTCTTGAAAGCTGTGGTGTTCATGTTGGAAAGATCATTCGCAATGGTGTTCAGCGCTGTCGAATCGGCGTTGAGCCCGGAAAGTGGAATGTAAAAGCTTGCCATGGTGCATCTCCTCTGGGTGTACTCGAAGGTTGGCGCTGGCTGTCATGGCCGGCGGGTGAATGAGCTTCCATGCGATCCGGTTTGGTTGCCGGCAATCGACCGTGAATGAGATTTTCCGTTCAAGGCATGCGCAACGCGCTGCGCCGCCGGCTGGGCATCGGGAACGCTGAGATTGCCGGGAGCATGTTTTGAAGCGGCGCTGTTGGCCGCCGTCGTGCCGGGCGAAGTCAGCGACGACGCGGCGTTCTGGGCCGCCGCCACCCCAACACCTTTGTGCTGAGCGGTTACACGGGCCTGTGCCGCCGAGGCCGTCGGGCTTGCCGAAGCGGCGCCCGGCGTTGTCGTGGGAACTGCGCCGGCAGCCCCTCCCGAGGACCCACTGCTGCCTGAATCCCCCAGCGCCGTCGACAGGTTCTGATTGATGTCGATCAGTTGCTCCAGGCTGTTCACCTGCACCAGCTGATTGATGTACTCGTTTGGATCGGTGTCCGCCGTCGGGTCCTGGTTCTGCATCTCGGTCACAAGTAAAGTGAGAAAGTCGTTGGCCGAGATGGTGGACGAATCGCCGCTTGCGTCGCTAGAACCGCCCGTACCGCTCGTGCCGCTTGTGGTCGAGTCCATCGCTGTCGATTTGGTGCCGGTCAGAGCCTGCCCTGCCGCCAGATGGTGGCTGAAGATTCCCGCTGCCGCTGCTGCCATTTCCCCTCCCTGTTCCAGCTCGTCTCCCGTGCTCGCGCTGTTTGTAGCTTCGGTTCTCTGTGGCTCAGGCCATCACCGAGATGTGAACCCCTCCCAGCGGTGTTGATGGTTCCGGCACCCTCGCCGAACCTTCGCTCTCAGTCGAGTTTTCGAGCTTTATTGCCGTATCCGAACCTGTACCGGCCTGCGCTCCCGCTCCGGCGCTTTGTCCTGAACCCTGATCGGCCTGCTGTTGATTGCTCTGGCTACCGCCCTGGGCAAACTCACCCGCTCGGCTCTCCGGCGCCCCAACTGTCAGATTCGTCACATGCAGATGCTGCTCCGCCAGGTAGTCGTTCAACCCGGCCATGTGCCCGCCCAGCGTCTGGCCGGCGTCTGCCGAACTGGGTACGACGGCGGCATGAACACCGCCCGCGCCCCCGTCCGCGCGCACACCAACCCAGCCAAGCGCCGGGTCCTGAAATCCGCCTTCGGCTCGCTGGGCTCCCGCATGAATCCATGCAGGCGCACCCGTCGCATTGGCTCCGTCAAGAGCGGCAAATGTGTCGCGGCCGGGTTCAACCGCTGGATTCAAGGCCGCTCCCGCAACCTCAACCTTCGTATCCCTGACCACGAAATCCCCACCAGCACCGTGTGACGGAGCATTCATCTCCTGCGCGGGATTGCCAGGCTGATACCCATTCGGGGAACTCCGTTCGGCGAGGGGTATCGGGTTGGCCGCCTGAGTTTCCGCCGGCGCGGAACGTCCCGGAGCCCTGATGCCGTCGCTAACGGCTTGCCTCCCGGCCAGAGGCGTCTCTCCCAAAGGATTGCCGGGCTGTTGGATTGCTGAAGCAGCATTTGCCGGTGGAGGATTTACCACCGATTCTTGAGCTGGTGCCGTGGAGGCTTGCAACTTCGGGGCCCAGGGCTGTCGCTCCGTTGGCGCCTGCCCATGCAAGCTGGCCGGATGAGGACCATCGACATTCGTTTGCACCCGGGCCGGCACGTTGACCGGCTCCAAAGACTCCTCTTGCGAAGAAGCGGATATCCCTTCGCTGGAAGGCGCATTTTTCTCGCCGGCGTTCACCGCGGAGCTGTCAGGCTGGGTCGCCGTCATGCCCCTATAAGGACTTACCCCTTGAGGTTGCGGCCGGCCAGGGCTGGACGCCGAGAACTCTCTCGCCGCTCGACCAGCTTTCTGTTCTTGGGAGGCAGGGCTGATGCTTTCCGCATCTGGAGCAGGTCTGCTTCGTTGGATAGCCGCCATCCCGCTTCCTTGCATGGTTGCCGGTATGAGCTGACCTTGCGTCCATCCCGCAAGCCCTGCCGCCTCCGCAGTTTGCTGTGCGCCGCCCGTTCCTGCCCCTCGCGATGCATCATCCAGCAGGATTCGTGTCGCGGCGTCATGGCTCGCCTGCTTGGCGCCCGAAGCCTTCCCGGCGCCAGGAGCCATCGCCGAAGGCTTCATGGACGGCAAGAAGCCGGAGCCGGCGAGGTCAGGCGATCGATTGGCCAACCGAAACGAATCCGGCGCTTCGCTGGTCTGTATCTCACTGCTCTGACTCGGACGCATCGTCGGACCCTGTTCCCGATGCGCCGTCTGCGGGGAGTTCCTGGAACTGCCGAGGAACGCCGGACTGCCCGTGTCCGTCCCCCTGTCGAAAACATTGAGATCCGAATCGTCCTTGGATCTGCTGGCCACACTCATCACGGGTTGGGCAGAAACCGGCGCCGGCGCGACGATGCCAGGAAGAGGCAGTGGAACACTCGGAACCACTCCGGCTTCCGGAGAGGGCTCAGGGGTCTTGGCACTTTTTCGGGTTTCCAGCGCGTGCGAAGGGGTGGACGATTCAGCGGACAACTCCGCGGATCCACCGCTTTCCGCGCGTCTCGCCGCCGACTGTGTATCGGGCTGCAGGAGCCGCAAACTCTGGCCGGAACCCTGCGCGAAACGGCCGTTCAGCTCGCCGCTGGCCTCTTCGCCCAGCGCATCCGTGCTCGTCCCCATGGAAGCAAGCAGCGACTGCCAGTTGGAGCGAAAGCTCTCGCGTTGCGGCAGCGCCGCCGGCGGCTGACCTGCGCCAGGCTCCGGATGCATACCCGGCACGATTTCGATGGTTGCGGCAACGGTCATGACCTCGATTGGTGCAGAAGACTGGCCAAAGAAAAGGAATACAGGTTAGAGCATTGTCAGAAATGGGAGGGGCTTTCTCGTTTGGGAATACGCCGTTCCAATACTTCAAGTTTTTCCTCAAGTTTTTCAGGCATGCTTCTCATTTTCATCCTGTTCATCAATGGAAACTTCTCCTTTGGCCCGGTCGGAGTTCATCCGCGTCCGATGCAGCCGCGATCGAAACCAGTCGTCAAGCGCCTGCTGGCTGCGGCGGCCGCTCTCGATAGCGTCCCGCGCTTCCGTTTCGCCGATCAGTGTCTCCGCCTGGCGGCGCTCGACCCGCTTCTCGATGAACGCCTCTCGCAATCGGCCTGTCTCGGCTTGCCAATTTTCGATCCGCGGAGCCAGAACCTCGACCAGCCGATTGGCCGCGCGCGTCTCCTCAAGGCCGGCCAACCGGTCCCGCAGTTCGCCGCTGCGCGCACTGGCTTCAACCAGCCTGCGGCCCCGGCGATCCCGCTCGGCCGTTGCCGCCATCGCGTGTTCCAGACGGCTGAGTTCGCCGATGGCAGCTTCGAGCGCCAGCCGGCACTGCTCTTCCTCCAGTTCCCGTATGCGCAGCAGTCGGCGAAGCGCCCGCGAGACAGCCACCGCTTATACCTCCCCGGCCAGGGCTGCCAGCCGTCGCACACAGTCGGAGAAGCCTACGTGCTCGTGCGCATCCTGGGTCATGAATGCCCGCATCGCGCCTCGCGCTCGCAGAGCCCGATCCAGTTCCGGGTCCGAGCCGGCCTTGTAAGCGCCGATCCGAACCAGGTCCTCGGAGTGGGCGTAGACGGCCATCATCCGGCGCAACAGCGCAGCTTGCTCGCGGTGTTCCGGCTGCGTGACGGCCGGCATCAACCGGCTGATTGAATCCAGAACCTCCACCGGCGGGTACCACCCCTCGGAAGCCCGCGTCCGTGAAAGGACAATATGCCCATCCAGCAACGACCGCACCGCATCCACCAGCGGATCCTGCTGGTCGTCCCCCTCCATCAGCACGGTATAAAAGGCGGTGATCGAACCCACCCGGAACTGCCCCGTCCGCTCCACCAGCCGGGCCAGCTTGCTGAAGACCGACGGCGTATACCCCTTGGCTGTAGGCGGCTCTCCGGCAGCCAGGCCGATCTCCCGCGCCGCCATGGCGAACCGCGTGAGCGAATCCAGAACCAGCAGCACGTGCTTACCCTCCGCCGCAAAAAACTCCGCCACCGTGGTTGCCGCCAGGGCCGCTCTTTGGCGCATCAGCGGAGACTGGTCGGAGGTTGAAACCACCACCACCGAACGCGCCCTGCCCTCCGCCCCCAGCGCGTCCTCAAGAAACTCACCCACTTCGCGGCCACGCTCGCCCACCAGGCCCACGACCGTCACATCGGCCTCCGTGTTACGGGTCATCATCCCGATCAGCGTGCTCTTGCCCACCCCCGAACCGCCGAAGATGCCGACACGCTGCCCCCGGCCCACGGTCAGCAGACCGTCCAATACGCGAATGCCGGTGCCGAGCGGAGTCCGAATCGCCACCCGGTCGAGCGGAGAACGCACCGCTCCATCCAGAGGCAGCGCCCGCAAGAGGTCCAATGGCCGGCCCTCGTCGATCGGTTTACCCAGGGCATTCAGCACCCTGCCCATCAGCGCCGGGCCCGCTTCAATCTCAGGACCGATGCCCAAGGCCGCCACCGGGTCCCCAAAGCGAATCCCCTCCGTGCTTTCCACCGGCATCGACAGCACGTTCGAGCCGCGAAATCCGATCACCTCCGCCCCGTGCGCGCGGCCAAACTGGTCCTGAATCTCGCAGCACTCGCCCACCGCCGACAAGGGGCCAGCCGACTCGATGGTCTGGCCCGCCGCCTCGAGGACCTTGCCATGCCAGCGCCAGGGCTGACCACGCTCCAGGCCAGCGAAATAGCGTGCCAGGTGCCCCGTTGCCCGCCGGCTCATGAGCAGTTCTCCCGGCCTGCGGCTTCCGCCCTGTCCGGCATCGCGGGCGGCTTTGCCCGAGGTCCGCCGGCACGGTCAAAAAAGCCGCGCTCGATCTCACCCAATTGGGGGCGGATGCCCAGATCCACCGTGCCCATCTCCGTCTCGATTTGGCAGTCGCCCAAACGCATTCCATCTCCGGCCAGAACCGTTGGTTTGACAGACAGCTTCGGCAACAAGGCAATCGCCTCGATCCACATTTCCAGTTCCGCCGGTGGCACCCGTAATCGAACCTCGGTCGCCCCGGCCAGTTGCCCCAGCGCGACCCGCACCGCGCCCGTCAGCAGCAGCGGGTCCATCTGCGCCTCGCGCCGCAGAATCCGGGCCGCAATCGCCAGCGCCAGTTCCACCACTTCATGCTCCACTGTCCGAAGGTATCTGTCCCGCTCCTCAGTGAAACTCTCGATCAGCTGTGCCGCCTGGCGCACGCGCAGCTCGTTCGCCGCCGCTCTGGCCGCGGCCTGCGCCTCGACCTCCGCCTGGCGGCCTTCCAATCTGCCGCGTTCCCGGCCAGCCTCGAACGACCGCCGCGTTTCCTCCGCCAGCCGGCGGTCAAACTCCGCCAGGAGACCAGCCTCCGTAGCCGCGGCGGGATGGGGACGCGGATCTTCCCGCCCTTTGCCCGCACCCTCCGCAGGATCGCTCCAAAGGCAGCCATCCGCGACCGCCCAGGCAGCCTCATCCTCCGAGCCGGGGTACTGGAAGACCTCGAAGCGCGCTGGCACACCGTTTTGTTTCGCTGCTTCCATCCCCTGAAATCTCTTCCCTTACCAAGTCTTCGGTTCCACGGAATTGACCACTGATCTCTGTTCTCCGATCTCTGACAACTGCGTTCACGCAAGCATTTCGTCTCCGGTTTCCAGCTTCAGAATCACCTTGCCCTCGGCCTCAAGCCGCCGCGCCAGGTTCAGAATCTCCTGCTGCGCCTGCGCCACTTCACGCGAGCGAACCGGACCCAGCACTTCCATGTCTTCCTTCAGCATCTCCACGGCACGCGAACTCATCGACTTGAAGATCTGAGCCCGCAGGTCGTCGGTGGTTCCGCGCAGCGCGAGAGCTAATTGCCGCTTGTCCACACCGGAAACAATCTCGCGGATTGTTGCCGGAGGCACGGTAACCAGGTCGTCAAATGTGAACATCAGGTTGCGGATGCTCAGAGCAAGCTCCGGCTGCCCCTCTTCGATGGTTTCGAGAATCTTTTTCGACTCTTCCGCGTTCAGCCGGTTCAGCAGATCGGCGACCGCCTTGAACCCGGAGTAGCTCTTGCGCGCCGTGTCACCCACATTTTCCAGCCGCCGATGCAGAATGTGGGCTACCTTCTGCGCCATCTCCGGCGAGAACTGGCGCATCTCGGCCAGCCGCTGGATGGATACCACCTTGTGTTCCTCGCTCAGGTTGTCCAGCACCATCGACGCCCGCCGGGGGTCAAGATGCGCCAGCACCAGGGCGATGGTCTGCGGGTGCTCGGAGTCGAGCAACTTGCCCAGTTGCTGCGGGTCGGTCCGCTGCAGCTTGGCCAGGTTACCCTGTGCTTCCTCCTGCGAGCGCCGCACCAGCATCAGCAGATCGTCCGCGCGCTCCTTGCCGAAGGTCTCCTGCAAAAGGCGGCTGGCGTAGTCCAGGCCCCCATGGATCATGAAGCCCTGCGTCTCCAGCAGTTCCCAGAACTCCTCCAGTACCTCGCGGGACATTTCGGAGCTGATGCCGCGCAGATCGGCAAGCTCTTCGGTCAGCCGCTGCACATCCACCTCGGGCAGGGCGCGCAGAATCTCCTTGGCCAGCTCCTCACCCACGGCAACCAGCAGAATGGCCGCTTTGCGCAGTCCCGGCATGTTCGCCGATTTGCGCTGTACTGCTGCCCCGCTCTCAATTCCCCGCTCGGCCAAGGCGCCGGTCCTTTCTGCGCATCCACACCGGTTGCGTTGCTGTTCTTTGTCAATCCCTCAACGGCCCCCGGCCTATTCCGAGTGAATCCAGCTCTGCAGAAGGCGCGAACTCTGCGCCGGCTCCCGCTTGAGATGGCCGGTAACCTGGTCAAATATCTCCTGAGTCCTCTGCCGCTCGGGGTCAAGCTCGGCCGCCTCGGCAGGGCTCAACACGGGCTGGTGCAACTCGGCCGTGCTGCCGGGCAACTCCCTGACAGCCGGTCGTTCCTTCACCTGTCGGAGGGCGGGCCGCACACCAAACGCAAGCACCACCAGAATTCCAGCGAACAACGCCACATACTTGACCAGCACTGGCGAATCCTCGGCTGTCGAGAGGGACTGGCGAAGGATTGAGGCAGGCGGCGCGGCTCTGTTCTCGTCGAAGGCCAGATCCTCGACGGTCAACAAATCCCCGCGAGCCGTATCGAAACCCACCGCTGCCTGCGCCAGCGCCGTCAGATTGCGCAGTTCGTCGGCCGAGCGAGGCTGCCAGACCGCCGCCTTCCCCTTGGTCGCCAGCTGCGCCAGCCGGTCATTGACTACGATCGCCGCCGTGAGTCTCCGTACCCGTCCCGGATTCTCAATTACATGCCGCACCGTTTTGGCTGCCCCGTAGGTTCCCGACTCGGTCTTTGCCGTCTGCGGCTGGCTGCTCTGCTGCGGATAGACCGGCAGCGCCTGTGCGTTGGGCGTGTTCGAGGCGGCGCCGGGAACGCCCGCGGCAACCGGCTGGCTTCCGGTGGTCTGCTCGCTCCGCTGCATGGACAAAGTCACCGTCTGATCCGGATCGTAGGTCTCGGCGGTCTCTTCCGTGGCCGCCTCATCGTAGTCCAGCGTCACCGAGGCGCGCACATTCCCTGCCCCGGTCACCGGCTCCAGGGTTGCGATCAGCTTGTCCTCAAGCACCTGTTCGGCGCTCAGGCGCATGGCATCCGCCGTCTTCGGGCCGAGCGGCAGGTGGCCCGCCGCGTCCACCAGCACCACCCGATCGGGCGTCAGGCCGTCGACGGCCGATGCCACCAGGTTGCGAATCGCATCCGGCTCGCTGTCGGCCAACGAGCGCTGGCGCAGTTTGATCACCACCGAGGCCTTGGCCGGACGCTCCTGCTCGCGAAACAGCGAATCGTGGGGCAGCACCAGGTGAACCCGTGCCGACTCTATATCGGACAGAGAGCCTACCGTGCGCTCGAGTTCTCCTTCCAACGCCCGCTGGTAATTCACTTGCTCATCGAACTCGGAACCCACCCAGTTCGGCTTGTCGAAGATCTCAAAGCCCATTCGCCCGCTCTTGACGCCTCCCTTGGCCGCGGTCGCCAGGCGGGCTTTGTCCAGTTGCGGGGCTGGAACCTGGATGCCGTTGCCGTTCGGCGTGGGTTGGTACGGAATCTGCGCCGTGGTAAGGATCTGGCTGATCTGCCGCGCGTCCTCCGGATCCAGGTCCGCATACAACGTGCGCCAGTCGGTACGAAGCGCGTACCAGAGCAGTCCGCCGGCCAGCGCCGCAAGCATCAACGCCGCCGCTACCGCCCAGTTCCGCTGCGCCGCCTGCATCCCCGACCAGCGAACTCGCCCCCGGCCCCACAGCCCGGCGAGCCGGTCAGTCAACTGGGGTTGTCCGGGGCTTGCCGGCGCGCTCTTCTCCAACTGTGTCCCGGTGGCCATGGTCTCCGTTTCCTGCCCGTTTTCCGCCGCGCTCCACACCAGCCGCCATTGAAACCTGTCCTAAAACTGCATCCCGATGACGCTTTGGTACGCCTGAACCGCCTTATTGCGCACCGCTAATGCCAGTTCGAAACCCATGCTCGCCTTCTGCGTCGCGATCATCGCCTGATGCACGTCCACGCCGGAGCCGGTCATTAGTCCGGAAACAGCGGTTTGCGCCTGGTCCTCAAGCTGGTTGACCTGACCGACCGCGTCCGTCAGCAGGTCGCCAAACGGAGTCGGGCTTGTCACCGGGCCGCCGCTCAGCGTACCCGGCAACTGCGCACCTGCGCCGATCGGGACTGCGATCACGGGATGCAATGTGTTGATGGGATTGATCATCGGTAACCTCTTCCTTTGGTTCTCTTAACCGCTCCGCGTTGTCTGCCCTGACGAGCCGCTAAGCCGCGCTACGACTTGGCAATCTCCAACGCCGAGGTAATCATGCCCTTCTCGGCCTGAACGGCGGAACCATTGAGACCATAGGCACGTGTCGCCCCCATCAGGTCCACCATCTCTGTGAGGGGATTAATGTCCGGATAGGAGACATACCCGTCAGGCCCCGCGTCGGGATGACCTGGGTCGTAACGCTTCAGCGGCGGCGAAGGGTCCTCCACCACTGCCGCGATGCGCACACCCGGCGCCACTGGCCCGCTCCCCGTCAGATCAAGAGCGGGAGCCGGAACAACGCCTGAGGCCGCGCTCCCCGTTGCCCCGGAAGCCGTTGCCAGCGAATCGAGGAACCCGGGATCGCCCTGGTTTGCCGCAAAGACCACCTCCTGCCGGTGGTAGGGTCCGCCCGAAGCGGTTCGCGTGGTCTCCGCATTCGCCATGTTGGCCGCCACCACCTCGGCGCGCATGCGCTCGGCCTGCATGGCGCTGCCCGAAGTCTCCATCACCCCAAACATGTTCATCGTGAATACTCCTTGAATAGCTGCCTTCTCACTTGCCGTCCGCATGAATCGCGTCCATCACCCTCTGGTTCTCGCTTCGCAGCAGAGCCACCCCAACCTTGAACTTCAGTTGCGCCTCGGCAAGATTCAGGCTCTCGCGGTCCATCGACACATTGTTGCCGTCGGGGCGCGCAATCAGCCCATCCACGGCTTTGACCCGCACCTGCCGCGGCGCACGTCCCTGATTCACGCCGTCCATGGCCTCTTTCATCTCCGCCTCAAAGTCCATCCCCACCGTCCGGTAGCCGGGCGTGTCGATATTTGCCATGTTGGCGGCGGTCAGCTTCACTTCCCCCGCGGCCAGGTCCAGATACCGCGCCAACTGGTCGCCCAAAGGCGTCTCAATGTTCATGCTCATCGCAAACCCTCCCCGACTCTTCAAGATCGCCCGGCAGCAGAGCGGATCAATTCACCGTCGACCCGAAATCGATCTCGCTGGCGGTCAACACCGAGGCCGCGCCGGCCAGAATCGCCGCCCGCTCCAGAACATGCTCCAACTCGCGCACATTTCCCGGCCAGTCGTGACGGCCGAGCTTGGCCAGCGCACCCGCATCAACGCGCTTGACCGGCTCATCGCGGCCCATGCGCTGCATAAAATGCTCCACCAGCAGCGGCAGGTCCTCTCCATGCTCCCCCAGCGCGGGAGTCCGGATGAGGAAGACCGCCAGCCGGTAATAAAGGTCGGAGCGGAAACTCCCGGACTGCGTCTGCTGAGCCAGCGCCTGGTGCGTCGCGGCCACGATGCGAACATCCACTCGCACCGTCTCGTTATCGCCCACGCGCTGCAGTTCGCCGCACTCGACAAACCGCAGCAGCTTGGACTGCAGCGCCAGCGGCATCTCCCCAATCTCGTCCAGAAAAAGCGTTCCTCCGTCGGCGGCCTCGATGCGTCCCGTTCGTCCCTGCACCGCTCCGGTAAACGCGCCTCGGGTGTGGCCAAAAAGCTCCGCCTCCAGCAGCGCCTCCGGAATGGCCGCGCAGTTGATCGCAACAAAAGGCTTGCGGCTTCGCGGCGACAGCCGGTGCAGGGCCTCTGCCACCAGTTCCTTGCCCGATCCGGTCGGCCCCTCGATCAGCACTGCCGTCGAGCGCGGCGCCACCAGCCGGATGCGGCGGCTCACCTCCAGCATGCAGGGCGCATTGCCGATCAGTTCGGGTAACCGGCTGCTGACGGCCTGTGCGTTTCC
>Ga0182012_10007357_pt1 | contig 11029 bp, 9 predicted proteins | sample 612S2SmetaG_FD_120486 | JGI IMG/M metagenome (GOLD analysis project Ga0182012, IMG submission 120486) | Permafrost microbial communities from Stordalen Mire, Sweden - 612S2S metaG | ecosystem: Environmental > Terrestrial > Soil > Wetlands > Permafrost | place: Sweden: Stordalen | collected...
GATTGCCGCTGACGCGGCGAAGGCGGACCTGCTGGCCGGATTCACGGCCGAGCGGGACATGGGCACGGAGGGCGCTGGCTCGGCGGACACGGCAATCCGCGAAGCGATCGACAAGGGGCTGATTCTGGGGCCGCGAATGCGGATGAGCGGCAATGCAATCGATATTCTGGGCGGGCATGAAGACGCGATCCATTACAACCCCGAGCAGCATGTGCTTTCGAACGCGGATTACGCCAACTCGATCGATCAGATTGTCGAGGTGATGCGCGAGCAGCACAAGGAGGGCTCGGATTTCGCGAAGATTTACGAGACGGGCAAGGACAGCCTGGTGGATGGGGAGTTTCATACGCCTTACCAGTACACAGAAGCGCAACTGGCTGCCGCGGTTGAAGAGGCGCGGCGGTTGGGCACGACGGTGGGCGTTCATGCCATGGGCGAGCCGGGTACGCTGTATGCGGCGCAGGCCGGCGTGGTTGCCATTGACCACGCAACGCAACTCAGTGACGAGACAATGCGACTGATGAAGGAAAAGCATATTCCGGCGGTGCCGACGTTTGCGATCTTTGCTTATTTTGCGGAGCACGCGGGTTCGGCGGCTGCGGCGGCGCGGGAGACGGCATTGCTGAACTACAAGATTGCCGAGTTCAAGAAGCAGGTGGCGGCGGGAATTCCGTTTGCGGTGGGTTCGGACGTGGGGCCGTTTCCGCATGGAACGCAGGCGGTTGAAATGGAGCTGATGGTGCGCTACGGAATGAAGCCGCTGGCCGTGCTGCAGGCCGATCTGATCAACGGCGCGAAGGTGTTGGGATGGGAGGGACAGATCGGCGAGCTGAAGCCAGGGTACTTTGCGGACGTGATTGCTGTGCCGGGGAATCCGCTGGAGGACATTACGGCGGTGGAGCGCGTTAGCTTTGTGATGAAGGGTGGAAAGGTTGTGCGGCAATGAGGGCGATTACATCTGTAGAGGCGCAGAGCAGGTTTGAGCAGTTGCTTGACGCGGCGCAGCGCGAACCCGTGACCATCACGCGGCTTGGGGAGCCTGATACATTTCTCATTTCGGCCAGCGACATGCAGGAACTGCTGGCTATTCAACGCAAACGCGGTCAGGCGTTGGAAGGGGTGCGATCGTGGTGCGCAGGCGCAACAGCGTCCATCAATGCAAAGCAGGCAGCGGAGGTCGCCACGTTGTCAGATGAGGATGTAGTTCGCCTAGTTCACGAATTGCGTTGATCGCAGTCACGAGGTGCTTCACAAGAGTGCAGCGGCCATCTCGGCGAGTTTGGCGACGGTGTTCATGTTGCGGGCGGTGGCATTTTTGAATGCGGGTATTCTGAGCCTTGATTGGCCCTGGCCGTTGGGATAGTAGACGTAGATTTCTCTGAGGCCGGGTTGGATCAGCTCGTCTATATGGTGCGCACGGGGATCGAGATGATTGGCCTCTGGTGTGCAATCGAGAAAGAACGCCAGAGTCTTACTGCCGTGCATTTCTTTGAAGGGACTGGCAGCGAGGACTGCGGCCATCTCCGCGGCGGTGCGAACCAGCACATTGGCGGGTTTGCCGAGGTAGGCTGCGACGGCCTTTTCAAGTGCGGCCTTCACCTGGGCTTCGGTCTTGCGGGAGGTGAAAACCACGTTGCCGCTGGCGATGTAGGTCTTCACGGATTTGAAGCCTAGCTCTTCGCACATGGATTTGAGTTCGGTCATGGGAAGCATGCCGTTGCCGGTCACGTTGACGGCGCGCAAGAGAGCGATGTATGCGTTCATGTCGGCCTCTCGGGGAAGGCGATAGTTTGCTTATAAATGAAAACGGATTTGCATGGAAAGCGGAATTGTGGCTTGCGCTTACTTTTGCTCGGCGGCTTCCTGCTGCCGCTTGGCTTCAATCTTCTTGAGCGTCTCGCGCCAGCGCTTTGACTTTTCAGGAAGGAGCGAGTCCTGCACCGCTTTGCGGTAGCCGCCGAGGTAGATGGAGTAGAGGATGGCGAGCGAGCAGCCTGTGCCCCACATGAAGCCTAAACAGAGTCCAAGGATTGCGGCTGGTCCGAATGCATTCATCGCGTTCGACTTCTTTCGTGTCGCTTAGACCGCTACGGTGAAACTGTCCTCAGTGCGCGTGACCGCGTGGTAGAGGGTGTCGCGCTCGACGGGAACGCGGCCGGCCTCGGTGATGAGGCGGCAGAGTTCCTTGCGGGTCATTCCTTGCGGGGTCGTGGCGCCGGCGTCGTGATAGATTTTTTCCTCGATCACGGTTCCATCGAGATCGTCGGCGCCAAAGCGAAGGGCGATCTGCGCGATCTTGGGCGTCATCATCTGCCAGTAGGCCTTGATGTGGGGGAAGTTGTCGAGCAGCAGGCGGCTCACGGCGATCTGGCGGATGTCGGTCAGGCCGGTGGTGACGGGGAGATGATCGAGCGGCGTGTTTTCAGGGTGAAAGGCCAGCGGAATGAAGGTCTGAAAGCCGCCGGTTTCGTCCTGCACGGCGCGGAGCTTGAGCAGATGGTCGACGCGGTCTTCGTCATTTTCGATGTGGCCGTACAACATTGTTGCATTCGACCGGAAGCCGAGCTTGTGGGCCAGGCGCGCGGTCTCGAGCCACTCGCTGCCGTCGATCTTGTGGTCGCAGATGATGGAGCGGACGCGCGAGGCAAAGATTTCAGCGCCGCCGCCGGGCATGGAGTCGACGCCGCAATCGCGGAGCTTGATCAGGGTGTCTTCAATGCTGAGCTTGGCGCGGCGGGCGAAGTAGGCCACCTCGACCATGGTGAAGGCCTTGATGTGCACCTTCGGGAAACGGACTTTCAAGCCGCGGACCAGGTCGAGGAAATACTCAAGCGGGAGATCGGGATGAAGACCGCCGACGATGTGGAACTCGGTGACCGCTTCAGAGTAGCCGGAGGCGGCTGTCTGCCAGGCTTCTTCAAGGGCCATGGTGTAGCCGGCGGGGTCGCCCTTCTTGCGGCCGAAGGCGCAGAGCTTGCAGGCGGCGACACAGACGTTGGTCGGGTTAATGTGGCGATTGACGTTGAAGTAGGTCACGTCGCCGTGCATCTGCTCGCGAACGTAATTGGCAAGCCAGCCGACTGCCAGGACATCCGAGGAGCCGTAGAGAGCCAGGCCGTCGTTGAAGTCCAGCCGCTCGCCGGCCAGCACCTTGGCCGCAATCGGCTGGAGCCGCGGGTCATGGGTGCGAAAGGCGGCGGGTGGGTGGGAGTCGAGGGTCTGAACGCTCATACTTCCATGATACAGAAATATGGTTTACCGGTGCGAGGGGGTGGACCGCTTGACACGGTGGCGGGATGGGGCGGCTCTGGCGCGGCATCCCTGGTATGGGGGGTACCCCCCATCTCTGCAAGGAACTGGCTTGTTTTCATGCGGATAGGGCATGGGCTTCGCTCTACGCCGATGATTCTACATAAGTTAGCTGAAGATAATAGACAGCAAAGGACTTATGGGCGCTGGCATCGCCCTGCATTGGTTGTGGAAGAGACTATGAAACCATTATGCGCCGAAGAGCGGTAATTATATGCAAACTGATTGCGGCAAAAATGGCAATCGGTTGGCGGTGCCCTTATAGTGCGTTGCTGGGAATCAGTGAGATTTTCGCGACATGAGCGCGCCCTGCTTATCGACGCGTTCTTTTCTCTGTTCTCTCTTTGAATAGATGAATACTCCGGCCAATGAGGCCAGGCTTGCAACGATGGCCGAAATGCCAATGACGCTCTTCCCAAGACCGATCAAGACGAATCCACCTATCACGGTAACCATGCAAATAATAAAGGCGTAAAGCGTGCCTCTGGCCTGGCTTTTGACATTTCCGGCCACCACCATAGCCTCCAGGGACTCGCGGTGGGCGCTCTGCCTCTCAGCCATCGCCATAATGCGCTCTGCGCCGTTGGGTATAACTTCGTTGTACCGTGCAAGGAGCGCAGGGTGCGGCAGCGGGCCGGAAAATGCAACCGACTGATGCGTGACGGTCGCTATCGAGTTGTTGGTGGGGGGCGGAGATGGGCTATTGGTCCGACGTTTAGTCACGAGCTCTAGGCTACCTGAAGCTCAGATTCGTCTTCATGGTGCTCGATGGCATCCGACAGGTCTTGTCCGACAATCAGCCAATCCGCAGCAATAGCCTTTGCGTCTGCCTCAAGCGGGGTCTCGCTCTGGTTGTATTCGTCAAAATGACCAAAGAGGTCAAATACGCGAGCTGCGCCTGATGCCAGAGAGGGCTGCGCGAATAGAAAATCTGATTTTACTTTGTTTCCCATGGTCTCCTCAGCACCTATTATCGGCTGACAGCTTCCATTTGTTAGATGGGTTTGGACGCCAAACGTTTCCTGAGACGGCCTGGATCGTTCGGAATTGCGTGATTCCAGAGCCCATTGCGCCCTCAGTATTGAACAGGAGCCAAGTAGAAGTCTACCAAAATCGGACCGAATTATTGGGAATGATTATGCCAAAAGTCCTGAAATCTCGCACACATGACTCTTGTCCAACGCAAGATCACGCTGGCCTGGATGGGGCGGCTCGGGCACGACCGTCCGCTCCTGCCGTCCCCTCTCTCTGCAAAGAAGTGGTTTGTTTTCATGCGGATACGGCACGGGCGCCGCTCTACGCCGCTGATTCCACATGAGTTAGTTGCAGATAATAGACAGCAAAGGAGTTACGGGCGCTGCCTTGGGTCTGCATTGGTTGTGGAAGACACTATGAAACCATTATGCGCCGAAGGAGGTTAATTATCGGCAAAGTGCTTGCGGAATAATGACGAGGGGATTCGCTGCGGCCTACGGGACGCGACGGGGTCGTTGGGACGCTTTCCCAGGGTTTCATCCTGGGATCTTTCGAAAATGCGGGCGATGATGGTGGACCCGACGGCGGACGTGGACGTCCGCGGTACAGCGGGTCTGGAGACCCGCGCTACTCTCTAGGGTTCGACGAGGACGCCGTCGAACATGGAGGCGGCTACCAGCTTGTTGCCCGCGGCGCGGATCAGGTTGATGCGGTAGCCGGGCTGACTCCATTTCCAATCGAGCGTTCTGGGGGCGATGGAGTAGACCTGGTCGCTTTCACGCGAGCTCACCAATACCTTGTCGAGGCCTGGGTCATAGTAGAGGTCGTCGACGTCGCGGAAGGGCATGCGCTCGATCCAGAGCCAGGACTTGCCCAGGTCGTGGGTGAAGTAGACGCCTTCGCGGGCGCCGAGCCAGAGGGTTCCATCCGCTGAAAAGGCCACGCGATGAATGCGCGTGAGCATGGTGGGAATCTGCATGGGCATCCAGGTGGAGCCGGAGTCCGTGGAGAGGACCACGCCATCGACCCGCGCCGCCGCCATGGTTGTGCCGTGCGAAGTGACGGACAGGTATTCACCCGCGCCCATCACCGGACCGCCCTGCCAACTGGCTCCCTGATCCTTGCTGGTGAGCAGGCCGTAGGCGGTCGAAGCCAGCCATACGTCGCCTGAAGCGTCGAGCGCATTCACGCGGCTTTCCAACTGAATCACCGGAGCCTGCACTTCTTTTTCAATATTGACGCGCTTGTTATAGTGAGTCTCGCTCGCTATTCTGACAATCGTGTTGGCGATGGTGTTCTTCGGTTGCCAGATGGGATTGCCGTCGGGCCCGTCGGGACTGAGGGCGAAGATGCCGTGGTTGGTGCCCGCCAGGACTGTTCCGTCGGCGGTTTGGGCGAGAGCGAAGACATCGCGGCCGTCGAGCCCCTCGCCGGTTTGCCGCCACTGAGCTCCCCCATTGGTTGAGATGAACACGCCGCCGTATTGCTTGTCGTTGACCACGCCCGCGATCAGGCGAGCGGGATTGGCGCGGTCGACCAGCAGCGCCTCGACTTTGCGTCCGGAGATGCCCTGATTCGATTGGGTGAAGGTCTCGCCCGCGTCACTGCTGGCGAGCACGCCGCCGCGATCGGTAGCCAGCAGCACGCGGTTCGAATCGCCGGGATCGACGTAGACGTCGTTCACAATGACGTCCTCGCCGGTCATGCGTTGAAAGGTCTTGCCGCCGTCTTTGGTTTTGTAGAGGCCTTCGGTGGTTCCGGCATAGACGATTTCGCGGTTTTCCGGGTCCTGCATCAGCACGCGCGTGCGGCGCGCCGTGGAGGGAATGCCTTCGATCTTGCGGAATAGCTCGCCGGCCGAGTCGCTCTTGTAGATTCCGCTGCAGGCGCTCAGAAAAACGGTGCTGGGTTTGACGGGATCGATGATGATCGAGAACACGTCGGAGTCTTCAATGATGCCTTTCTTGATGTTGTGCCAATGTTCACCGCCGTCTTCTGTTTTCCAGGGCAGATGCCAGGTGCCGGCGTAGAGAATGTTGGGGTCGGTTGGATCCACGGCCAGCGACTCGACTTCGTGAATCTCGGTGCTGCCGGGCGGGCTGATCAGTGCCCATGAGCCGCCGGCATCGGTGGAGCGGAAGACTCCGGCGAGCGTTCCGGCAAAGAGCGTGCGGGGATCTGAGGGAGCCTGAGCAAAGGCGCGAATCGACTGGCCGTGCAGGCCTGGCGACTCAGTCCAGGTTTTGCCCGCGTCGTGGCTGAACCAGAGGCCGCCGTCGCTGTCGTGCCAACCAGCGACGTAGAGCGTGGCAGGATCGGCCGCGTCCACGACGATATTGTCCAGAATAAGGCCGTCAGAAGTCCCGATCCTGGCCAGGCGATGCCAGGAGGCACCCCCGTCACGGGATTCATAAAGCCAACTGCTGAGCGTGCCCAGATAAAGATGGTCGGGATGGCCGGGAACAGCGGCAAATGCGCGCGCGTCGCCACCGGCAGGGCCAACTGCGTTCCAAAGGGTCTGGGACGGCGACGGCTGCGCGGCCATCGCGAGAATCAGAGTTGGAATGGCCAGCGCAAGACGGACGCGCCGACACAGGCTTTCAGAACAGATCCGCGAGCGGCTCATTGAGGAAAGAAAACTCCCAGCGTTCAAAAGAGAAATTTGTGCAAAGAATGCTCTACAAAATTGAAAAGGCCGACCGGCTTGCCGGTCAGCCTCAAATGAGTTCAGGAGGAATCTCTCAGCATTATGGCTGTCTCTTCCTCCATCCGGGATGGATGGAGGAAGAGACGATTGGATTTGTTTCAGAAGCAGGCCGACAGCTTACTTTGCAGCTTCAGCCTTCTTCATGTGGTGGTGCGGCTTCTCGCCGAGGGGCTTGCGCACCACGGGCTTGACGACCGTCTCATCCACAGGGGTGGTTCCCATGACGTCCACGGAGAATGAGGCGCCGGCGGGCACCAGGTAGTCTTCCACTGTCTGTCCGTCCGTGGTACCGGTGGCAACGGTGACGCGGGATGGGTCAATGCCCTTCTCGGTCACCAGATACTCCTTGGTGTTCACGGCACGCTCAGCGGCGGAGTCGACAACCATGATGTGCTTGTGCTTCATGGCCGCCTTTTCTTCCTTGGCGGTCGCTTCCTTTTCCTTGGCGTCGGACTCGCCGACAACCACGGCCTTCGCGTCCGCGGAGTTCTGCAGGTCGAGGGCAACCTGGTCGAGGCAGGCCTTGGCTTCGTTGTCCACACGGGTCGGGCGCTTTTCATCCTTCGAGAAGGAGATGGAGCACAGGGCCTGGGTGTGCGGAGCGGGAGCAACATAGGGCGCGGTGATGGTGACCGTGGTGTTGGCGCTCGCGGTTTGTCCCTTGTCGTCCGATACGTTGCATGTGATGCCGACAGCGCCGGTCGGTGCACCTGTGGAATTGAAGGTGGCGGTGGTACCGGTTCCGCCGATGGTTCCGGAGACTGCCGTGTAGCTATAAGTCAGCGGGCGGTTCTGCGGGCTCACGCCTACCGCGGTGATGGTGCTGGTGGCTCCAGGATTGATGGTGCTGGGGCTGGCCGAGCAACTGACGGTGGGAGGCTCGAAGGCCTTGACGGTGATGGTGGCCGAGCAATCCGCGGTTTCGCCGGGCTTGAGGCCTTCCTTGCCGGCCTTGCCTTCCTTGACTTCACCCTTCACGGTATAGGCGCCTGCCGTCAGCGCACCGGTGGCCGCCGAATCAAGCGTGGCGGTGGTTCCATTATTCTTCAGTCCGGCAACGCCCGACCAGGTATAAACGGTGCTGTCCTTGGGATCGAGGTTGCCCGCGATGGCGGTAATGGTAACCGGGTCACCGGGGAAGATGGTGGCCGGGCTGGCCGAGCAAGCCAGGGTCACCGGCGGGGGCGGCACAATGGAGCCGATGCGGAACACGAGCCCGGCACTCAAGCGGGCCATATTGAAATTGCCGCGATAACCGGGGGCAAAGTCTTCGTGTGTATATTGGTAGTCCGCCTGAAACACGCGAATCGCAAGATGATGGTGGAAGAACGGGGTGGCGTAATCCATACCACCGCCGACGGTCAGCACAGCGCCCAACTTTTCGGGAAGTGCGTAGCTGCCCACCGATTCAACACCAACCAGAGCGTGAACAAACGGCGTGATGTCGGCGGCGGGGTAGCGGAAGATCAAACCGCCCGATCCGCCCTCAAAATCGTCGCCCGGCTGGCTTACCGACGTATTCGGTGTCTCCGGAAGCAGTACGTGTTCATCGATCTCGATCTGCGCGCCCATATACCTGTTGAAATAACGGGAGACGCCCAGGATGGCGCCGTAGTCGATGGCGTTGAATGTGATCCCATTCACGGTGCCATGGGGTGCGAGGTAGCTGTACCCGAGGAAGATGTCATACTTCGACGGGGAATCAGCCGAAGGGGCTGGTGGCTTAGCTGAATCCTGAGCAGCCAGGGCAGCGGGTAACAATGCCAAACAAACCAAAGCAGCAATCCCACTCAGAGACTTCAAAACACGACCGTACATGAGTTTTCTCCTCCACAAATCAAGCTGAATGAACCGATAGAAAGGGGCTGCAGCAGGAGCAAGTTCTTTCTGAACTGACTTGGCTCCGCACAACGAGCGGCCCATAAGGCGTCTCTACAGTACTAATAAACGTACCATAGGACGATTTCCGCAGAGCACATTTTTTCAACGAGTTGCCTACCTCGTTATCAATCCAAAGCGCGCGAGAAGAGAGATATTACCTCAGTAACTCAACCCGCGGTACTGACTTCGCAGCAAGGCTATCCCACATTCAAAGTCTTCAAAAGGCTGCGTGGTTCACGCTGAATCTTCTCTTGTAGAAGCGTAATAGCGTACAAAAGTTGCTCGGGCCTTGGCGGACAGCCTGGGACGTACACATCCACAGGAATGACCTGATTGACGCCCTGAAGCAGCGCGTAGTTGTTGAACACACCGCCGGAAGTGGCGCAAGCGCCCATGGAGATGACCCACTTCGGCTCCGGCATCTGATCGTAGAGGCGCCGGATTACGGGCGCCATCTTCTGGGAGACGCGTCCGGCAACCACCATTAAATCCGACTGGCGAGGCGACGGCCGGAAGACCTCGGCGCCGAAACGCGCTATGTCGAACCGGGACGCGCCCATGGACATCATTTCGATGGCGCAGCAGGCCAGTCCGAAAGTCATGGGCCACACCGAACTCTTGCGTATCCAATTCACCGCAAAGTCGAGCGAGGTGAGAAACACACCTTCCGGCTGCTCGAAGCCATAGCTCACTTCCTGGAGCTTGACGCGGTTCTTCGCGCTGCTTTCCAGTGCTCCAAAAAGGTAGTGGTCCCGCTCCGCCATTGCCGCCATATGTCTAATATACCTCGACTTCAGTGAAGAAGAAGTGGTCACAATTGCACTTTTCCACGGATTTTCGGCGACCAATTCGACTGAATTGCAATGCGGAGACATGCTCAACAATCTCTGTCCAAGGCCCCCCCTCGCGAAAGCTCGATGAACTCTTCAGGGCCCGATGATGGGTTTCGCTTAACTCTTCCGATGGGAGAGTCCGCGTTCCGATGCGGAACCGAGCCCCACGCCATGGCATCGAAGACAAGAAACCGGCTGCAAAAGTCGCCGAAGACGCCGCATTGCGCTATTCTTCAATGTTCCAGGAAAAACCATGCCCACGTGAAATGAACGTTCTCAGTGCGGCCACAAATCTACGGATGCCAATCGAGCGATTGCAGTTGCCTAAAGCCGATCACTGAAACATTACCGCTGTTTCCTGTCCACGTTTACCTGCATCGATGCTTATTTCCGGAGCGGAATCAAAAATGCGTACGCGAACGATCAAGCTATTGCTTCTGACTTTTTTCCTGGGAGTTCCTACCCTCGCTCTCACGCAGACTCAAGCCGCCGCGCCCGTGACACAGACTCAATCCGCTGGGGCGCCTGCCACGCAGGCGCAGATCGCCGCGCTGCAACAGGCGGTTCAGAACGCCCAGTCGGCCGGCGACAACGCCTGGATGCTGACGTCGGCGGCGCTGGTTCTGCTGATGACAGGACCCGGTCTGGCCCTTTTCTATGGCGGCCTGGTGCGCAGGAAGAACATTCTGTCGACGATGATGCAGAGCTTCGCCATGATGGGGTTGGTGACCATCCTGTGGGCTTTGGTGGGCTACTCGCTGGCCTTTGGCCACGGGAACAGCTTCATTGGCGGTTTCGAGCACGTCTTTCTGCGCGGGGTGGGTCTGACACCGAACGCCGACTATGCCGCGACCATTCCCGAGCAGACCTACATGATCTACCAGCTCATGTTTGCCATCATCACCCCGGCGCTGATCACCGGGGCGTTCGCCGAGCGGATGAAGTTCAGCGCGATGGCGGTTTTTCTTTCGCTTTGGTCGCTGCTTGTGTATAGCCCGATGGCGCACATGGTGTGGGGAGTGGGCGGATTTCTCAATTCAACAGGCGGTCGCTTCCCTTCGCTGGATTTCGCCGGCGGGACGGTGGTGCACGTTACCTCGGGCGTATCGGCGCTGGTGGCCTGCATCTATCTGGGCAAGCGCGTCGGCTATCCGAAGACCCCGATGCCGCCGCATTCGATGGTGCTGAGCTTTATTGGGGCTTGCCTTTTATGGGTGGGCTGGTTTGGATTCAATGCCGGCAGCGCTCTGGGCGCGAGCGGGCTGGCTACCAGCGCCTTCGTCAACACACACTTTGCGGCGGCTGCCGCCGCAATTGGCTGGAC
>Ga0182012_10007363_pt1 | contig 11024 bp, 7 predicted proteins | sample 612S2SmetaG_FD_120486 | JGI IMG/M metagenome (GOLD analysis project Ga0182012, IMG submission 120486) | Permafrost microbial communities from Stordalen Mire, Sweden - 612S2S metaG | ecosystem: Environmental > Terrestrial > Soil > Wetlands > Permafrost | place: Sweden: Stordalen | collected...
ACCAGGCGCGCGATGCGGGCGGTGACCGGATCGTATTCGATGCCGGTGAGCTGGCAGGCCTCGTGCAGCGAAGCCGGCAGCAGCGCGAAGAACAGGCCGGTGCCCATGCCGGGTTCCAGCACCCGCCCGCCAGTGAAGCCCAGCCGTTCAGCGGCGCGCCAGAGTCCACGGATGATCGTCTCCGGCGTGTAGTGCGCATACTGCGTGGCGCGTTGCAGGGCGGCGTATTCTTCCGGCGTGACGGCGGCTTCGAGCGCCGCGCCGATCTCCTGCCAGCCGGTGCGGAAGTCGTCCTCGCCGGGACGGCGGAAACAGTTCTGCGCCAGCTCGGAAGCACCGAAGCCGATGAAGCGCAGCAGGCGCGCCTGCTCGTCTTCGGTCGGGACGCGGCCCGACTGCTCCAGCACCTTCGACAGACCGATCGCGGCGATGTTGTCGCGCGCACGCGCGGGCCAGCCGCGGGCGAGATCGCGGTCGCCAGTCAGATGAAAATTGCTGCCACGCGCGATCGGATCGGCCATAGGCGGCGGCGTGTCGGCGACCTCATCGGCATTGGTGTCATCCGCATCGGCCTGATTGATCTCATTAGGCTTCGCGGCGGCTTGCAGGGTGTGCGGACACCAACCCGACAAGGCAGTATTGTCGAACAGGCTGGCCGTAACATCGTTCGGCATGGCGGTCTCCTCATGTTGGCAGCCGCGCGCGCTCGCCCGCGTGCAAGCGGTCGAGCCGAACGGTCCTGGATTGATTGGAACGGAAGGGGGCGGATTACGCCGCGACCGGCAGCGCTTCCGGTGCGTCGACCGCATCGCCGTCGTCGACGAGCGGCGCGCTCTCAGGCGGTCCGGCCTGGCTGGCCGCGTAGTCAGGGTGAAAGGTGAGCAGATAGTCGGCGATGCGCTGCGCATCCGCCGCCGCGCGGAAGATCTCCTTGCGATCCGAGCGCAGCCGCTCCAGCCAGGACACGATGTAGGCGGCGTTGTTGGAAAAATCGTAGTCGGAGTCTGCGATTCCGAGTTCGGCGCAGATCATGGCCGTTGCAAACTCAACCCTCATTTCTTCTCTCGCGTAATCATGCGAGCCGAACCGGCTGGACAGATCGCGGTTGAGCCGCGACCGGTGACCGCTGTGATGCCCAAGCTCATGCAGCAGGGTCGCGCAAAACCCTTGCAGTGTCGCAAAGGCTGCGTGCGGCGGCATTTGGATGTGATCGGTCGTGGGCGAATAGAATGCGCGGTCACCGCCGAACCGCACGACCCCGCCGCTGTTGGCGAGGATGATCTCCGCTGCCTCCGGTGCGCGCCATGGCGCTTCCGCGACGGTGGGCGGGAGGTAGGCCGGAATGCTTTCGATCTGGCTGGCGTGGAACAAGGTGAACGCGCGCAGCAGCGGAATTCGCCGCACCGCGTCTTCATCACCATCCGGTTTCGTGTCGTCGCGCAGCTCCAGCCGCTTGAAGAAATACCCGGTCGTGCCGCGTTCGCCCTTGCGGACCTGCCAGCCACGGTCTTCCGCCTGCTTGTAGGTCGCCCAGCGCGGATCGCCGCTCGCGAAGGCCAGCCCCGACATGCCCAGGGTCAGCACGTTGATTCCCCGATAGCGGTGACCGGTCGCGGCGTTGCGCGGCATGGCGGGACCGCCGGCCTTGTCCGGATCCCACGGTCTGCGCCAGGGCGGTGTGCCCGCCTCCAACGCAGCAATGATCCGGTCGGTGACCTCCTGGTAATGATCGCGCGGCACACGGTTGTTCTTGCCGCCATGGTTCACGGGTCTGGTTGTGGTGCTCGTGGTGTTCATCGGGGTGTCCTTCCCTCATGGGTTGTTCGAACACCCATCCCGCCCCGCATCCCGGCTGCCCGGGGCCAGGGCGCGCCACTTGCGCGAGGCCGCAGGCCGGTCCCTTGCGGCGGGCAGACGGCGATGCGGCAGGAGATTTCAGTTCATATTCAGTCTTTCGATGTTCTCTCCGGCTGTTCCTGTTTGAAGTCAGAGCAGAGCCTGCCCCGGACCTGATCCGGGGGCAGGGAGCCTTTGCAGGACTGGGAACCGATTGGGGTTACAGGCGCCGGCGCACACAGGGCGTTGTTCCAATCGTTCAACCCGTTCGGCGGCAGGATCGCGTCGAACGGCACCCCGGCTTCCGCCGCCAACGCGGCCAGGCGGGCGGCATAGCGCCGGCCGGCGGTGTCCGCGTCGGTCGCGGCGATCAGCAACCCGGCCGGGTCGGTCGCCAGGACCTGCAGAATCCGGCGCAGGGCGCCGATGGTCCCCGGACCCATGCCGCCGGCGGTGGCGGCATAGAGCGTGTCGCGGCGCTCGCCCTCGATCGCCGCCAGACTCAGGGCGTCGATTGCCGCCTCGCACACTGCGACGCGGGGCAGGCGGCCGGGGCCGCCAGGCAGCCGGAACAAGGTCTTCTCGCCGCCCGCCGAGAAGGTGCGCCAGGCCCGGCCGCGCATCTCGATGCCGGTCAGCAGTCCGGCCCCGTCCCGGTGCGCGAACCAGGCGCTGCCGCGCGGGCCTTCCCGAATGGCGTCGGCCATACGCGCGGCCATCAGGATGTGTTCCGGCAGTCCTCGCTGCCCGGTGAGGTAGCGCCAGGCCGCTGATCCGGGTGACAGGGGCCGGCGCCGCTCCCACCTCTGGGCGACCGGGACAGGCGATTCCCGCGACCGCCGGGTGGCGGGCAGTTCGGGAAACGCGGGCGCGATTCCGACGAAGCCGCGCAGCACACGGCGCGCCGCGCCGAAACTCAGTCCTGGGTCGAGATGCCGGACCAGGGTGAAGATATCGCCCCTGGCCTCGCTCAAAGGATCCCACCAGCCGCGGCCGTCATGGTTGACGATGACGATCTCACCCCCGCCGCGGCGGTATTTAAGGCTGCGGCGGGAACTCTCCGCGCGGTCCAGCTGCCACACCGGCGGCAGCCGCTCCAGCAACGCCGCACAACTTACCTCGGCCTTCAGCCATTCAATCTCTGCATCCTGCTCGCGCATTGCACCAAACTCCGCTCGGAATGGGCCGGGCAGGGGTGGGCAACAGCACCGCGTGTTCCCTTTTTATTCTGCTCCGCCATGTGACACTCCGGCAACCGCGAAGCCGCCGTGGGACAAGGGCGTGCGCAGCACGGGAGCGCACCGCGCGACGCACCCTTGTTGCGCGACAGGCGCCAGCGGCAGCGTCTGCCGTCGGCTTCACAACGGTCTCTTTTCTCCCTTTCCTGTGCGAGGAATTGTTGTGACTACGCCGAGACGCAGTGGGCCTCGGGGAGCCGGCGAAGAAAGCCTGGCCCGAAGGGGGCGTCTGAGTTCGGTACCGCGCATCCTTGAGCCGGCCCGGCATGGCAGACTGTGAAGTCTTCGGGGAGGCGGTTTTGGTGGGTCTTGGGGGCGGCGTCGCGGCTCTTGGCATCCTGTAAGCCCGGGTGTTGGTCCGCCGGCGTCGGCCCTTGCGTCATGCGATTGGAGCCGAATGGCCGAGACCCGCCTCCGGGGCTCGGGGCGGGCCCCGAAATGAGCGGTGCCACTTGGCAGGCGCCCATAAGGTCTGACTACTTGTCTTGGTGGTAACCTTAAGCTGAAACCATCCGCCCGCTCGTCAGCACCATTCGATCAAGACCGAGATACGCGAAGCATGAACATCACCCGCCCGACGCTGCCCACACTGACGGTTAACCGCCAATTCATGTTGGACTTCATCGCAGCGGAACCGCCTTGCCTGGGCCTCGGCCTGGTCGAAGTGGAAGGCAGCCAGTGCGCGATGATCGTCCTGCGCTTGGACCAGGCGATCCCGCGGAAAGTTTCCGCTGCGGGCTTTGCTTTCGGCCATGCGCTGTTCGGCAGCCGCAACTGGGAGGTGGTGCATTTCGGGTTCGAGTTCTACGGCTTCGCGACCTACAATGTGCTGATCAATCCGAGCAACCCTGTGGCGCGGTCAGTCCTGAGCACCATGATCGAGACTGGCGATTATTTTTTCTTTGCGCTCGACTCGGACCGCGGCACGACGGCGTTCCGCTCGGACATCGCGCCGAATAATCTGATCTGGCTCAAAGCCAACATGGCCCGCATCCAAGGCTCGACTACGACCGATGCCCAGTACCATCGGGCGGTGTCGCAGTTCGCGAGACGCCCGGAGCCGCCTGGTACCATGCTCAATTGGGTGTGTCGGGACAACACCGGCTATCTTGATCTGGCAAAGGATCCGCTGATGTTGACACCCGCCTGAGCCAGCTGCTGATTCCGGCCTTCAATCCTCTTCCATCCAATGGGTGGCCCCCACGCCCAGCCGCCGCGCCAGCCGCTTGATCTTGTCGATGCCATATGGCCGGAGCGAGGGACGCCGCTTTCCGGCTGCCTCGGCCGCGTCACAGGATACGTTCCAGGCTTTGCCGCGCTCCAGGCGCAATGCGCGCAAGGCATCACCCAGCAGTGCCCGCTCCTCGTCACTCAAGCCTTCTATGGGCTCTGGCTTGGGCAAGATGTGATTCTCCAGATCAACGACGCCGGCTGAGAAGATAGCGTGCCGGCCGACCTTTGACCGTATGCGTTCCTCGCAGGCGGCCCAGCGATCTGCCGCGCCAAGATTCCAGCGTCCGTGGCAGTCTTGAGTTGTCCCGTACGCTATACATGCCCCATGATCGCTTTCGACGACATCAAGCCCGGTACCCGGCTACGCGGTCTCGATAGTGGCGGGATTGCCGAGATCGTGCAGGTCGCCCGTTTTGGTGTCGACGCCATGAATCTCGTTTTCCGGGTAAGCGGCAGAGTGGCCGAGCGCCTCGTCTATCGCGGCGAAGAGAGCGCATTCGAGCTGGCCGAAACCGGGCGCGCCTATGGCTTCGACGCCGACGGCGCACTGCTTCGTCTGGCATCGGAGGCTTACCGGATCCGCCTCGCTCATCTCTTCGACCCCTATCTTGCGGTCAGCGCCTCCCAGATCGAGGCCCTGCCGCACCAGATCACTGCCGTCTATGGTGAGATGTTGCCGCGCCAGCCGTTGCGGTTCCTCCTCGCGGACGATCCCGGCGCCGGCAAGACCATCATGGCCGGACTGCTGATCAAGGAACTGCTGATCCGCGGCGATCTCGAACGCTGCCTGATCGTTGCCCCGGGCAATCTGGTCGAGCAGTGGCAGGACGAGTTGGCGGAGAAGTTCGGTCTCCGCTTCGACCCTGTGACGCGTGACCAGATCGAAACGTCGGTCACCGGCAACCCATTCGCCGAGCGCAACCGCCTGATCATGCGGCTCGACATGGCCGCGCGCTCCGATGAGCTGAAGGCCAAACTCAGCGCCGCGCCCGAATGGGACCTCGTCATCTGTGACGAGGCGCATCGCATGTCCGCCTCCTACTTCGGTGGTGAGGTCAAGGAAACCCAGCGCTACAAGCTCGGCCGTCTGCTCGGCACACGCACCCGAAATCTCCTGCTGATGTCGGCCACGCCGCACAACGGCAAGGAAGCCGATTTCCAGCTTTTCATGGGTCTCCTGGACGCCGATCGTTTCGAGGGACGGTTCCGCGAGGGCATTCACAAGGCCGATGTCTCCGACATGATCCGCCGGCAGACCAAGGAGGAACTGTACCGTTTCGACGGCACCCCACTCTTTCCGGAGCGCCGGGCCTACACCGCCAGCTATGAGCTGTCCCCGGCGGAGGCCGATCTCTACCAGGCAGTCACCACCTACGTGCGGGAGGAAATGAACCGGGCCGACCGCAACGCTGACGGCGCGCGTCGCAACAATGTCGGCTTCGCCTTGCAAATTCTGCAACGGCGCCTCGCCTCGTCCCCCGCCGCCATCCACCGCTCGCTCGAACGCCGGCGCATCCGGCTTGAGGACCGGTTGCGCGAGGAAAGGCTCGGGCGTGACGGCCTCATTGCACCCCTGCCGACCTATGACCCGGATGACCTGGATGAAGCCCCCGGCGCCGAGGCAGAGGAAGCCGAACAGAAGATCGTCGACTCCGCCACCGCCGCGCAGACCCTGGTGGAACTGCAAGCCGAGATCGCCATCCTGGCAGACCTCGAGACCCGAGCCCTGCGCCTGAAACTCTCCGGCCTGGATGCGAAGTGGCGTGAACTGGAAAGCGTTCTCGACCACCCGATCATGCTCGATGCCGCGACCGGGTTGCGGCGGAAACTCCTGATCTTCACCGAGCCCAAGGACACGCTGGAATATCTCGCTCAGAAGATCACCGCCCGCTTCGGCGACGCTCAGGCGGTGGTCGTGGTCCATGGCGGCATCGCCCGGGAAGCCCGCCGCGCCGCCATCGCCGCTTTCAACAGCGACCCGGTCGTCCGCGTCATGATCGCCAACGATGCCGCCGGCGAGGGCGTGAACCTCCAGCGCGGCGCGCATCTGATGGTCAACTACGACCTGCCGTGGAACCCGAACCGCCTGGAACAGCGCTTCGGCCGCATCCACCGCATCGGCCAGACCGAGGTCTGCCACCTGTGGAACCTCTGCGCCACCAACACGCGCGAGGGCGAAGTCTATCGCCGCCTTCTGGAAAAACTGGAGGAAGCCCGCGCCGCCCTTGGCGGCAAGGTCTACGACGTCTTGGGCGAACTGTTCGAGGGTCACGCCCTGCGCGACCTGCTGGTGGAAGCCATCCGCTACGGCGACCGGCCGGAGAAGAAGGCCGAACTGTTCCGCAAGGTGGACGGCGCGGTTGATGTCGCGGCCATTGAACGCCTCGTGGCCGACCGCAAATTGACCTCGGAGGGCATGGACCCCAACGCGGTCGCCGCCATCCGTGAGGAAATGGAGCGCGCCCAGGCCCGCCGGCTGCAGCCCCACTTCATCGGCGCCTTCTTCCGCGAGGCATTCACCCTCCTCGGCGGTCGCATGGCGGAGCGTGAGCGTGGCCGGTTCGAGATCACCCGCGTGCCCTCGATCCTGAAGGAGCGGGATCGGCTGATCGGCCGGGCTGATCCTGTGCTCGACCGCTACGCCCGGGTCACCTTCGACAAATCCCTGGTCACGGGTCAGCCGCAGGCCGAACTGCTCTCCCCCGGCCATCCGCTGCTCGACGCCGCCGTCGATGTCGTGCTGGAGCGGTTCCAGCCGCTGCTCGCTCAGGGCGCGGTGTTGGTGGACGACAGCGATGCCGGGACCGCGCCGCGGCTGCTGGTCTATCTCGAACACGCTATCCGTGACGGGCGCGTGGCGAAATCCGGCGAGCCACGCGTCGTCTCGCAGCGGCTGCAATTCATCCATCTCTCGGAGGACGGTTCGGCGGCCGACGGTGGATCGGCTCCCTATCTGGACTACCGCCCGATCACCGCCGAGGAACGGGCGCTGATTGCCGATGCGCTGACCGCCCCCTGGCTTGCCGCAGGGATCGAGAACCGCGCTCTGGGCTACGCCATCGCCAGCCTCGTCCCCCAGCACCTTGCCGAGGTGAAGCAACGCCGGCTGGCCGAGATCGACAAGGTCGAGCGCGAGGTGCGCGCCCGGCTCAACCGCGAGATCAACTACTGGGACGGCCGGGCCGCCCGATTGCGGGAGGAAGAGCGCGCCGGGAAGGAGCAGCGCATCAACGCCGCCAACGCCGAGGCCACCGCCCAGCGCCTGGTCGAACGCCTGCACGCCCGCCAGTCGGACCTGGAGCGCGAGCGGCAGATCACGGCGCTGCCGCCGGTGCTGAAGGGGGCTGCTCTGGTGGTGCCCAAGGGGCTGCTCGCCGCTCGTGCCGCCCCGCAAGCCACGCCCAACCCCATGGGCTTCGCCGACGACCCGGACGCGCGCGCGGAAGTGGAACGAAACGCCATGCAGGCGGTGATGGACGCGGAGCGGCGGATGGGCTTCGCCCCGCGCGATGTCTCAGCCGAGAAGAAGGGCTGGGACATCGAAAGCCGCGACCCGGCCGGCCATCTTCGTTTCATCGAGGTGAAGGGGCGCCATGCCGAGGCGCGCGACGTCATCCTGACCAAGAACGAGATTCTTGCCGCGCTGAACGCCCCCGACGCATTCTTCCTCGCTTTGGTGCGGGTCGAGCGTGGATTTGCCCACGCGCCGATCTATATCCAACGCTTCTTCCAGCGCGAACTCGGCTTCGCTGAGACTGCGGTGGTGTTCAATTTGGCGGATCTGATCTCGCTGGCCCCACCTCTGCCGTGATAGGCAGACGAGCCGTTCGACCAGGTGGACCCGTGGCCCCTCGCCAGACCCAGAACCCGAAGCGCCGTCTCGCACGACCGGACCGGCTGGATCAGGCCGGCCGGGAAGCGCTCGCGGCCCGGCTCGTCTATACCGGAAGTGCGCTCCACAAACGGCGTCCCGGCGACTACGGGTTCCACCCACCGGTCAATCCGCGAACCTGGAAGTCGCTCTGCGACGGTAAAAGACCCATCCTGAAGGCCGAGGCGGCGGAACTCCTCCGCCAGGGCGCGCTGAACGGCTTGTTCAGCGATTTCCCGGACAACGGGATGCCCAAATACGTCTGGAGCGTGGATGCCGACGGGGAGGTCTATGAGGCCAAGATCGACAGTTACGGCTATCACGGTTATCGGTTGGAAGAGGAGGACGACTTTCGGCCCCTCATTTTGAAGGAATGGGCCAAGCGATGCAGCCCACGTTGAGCATCACGGCGGACTGGGAGCGGCTTGATGAGGGCTCGCCGGAGGAACGCGCCTGCTTCGCCGCCCTGGGTATCCTGTGCAACAACCAATGGCTCACCGAAGGGCGCGACGGGTTCGTCAACCGGATCCGCACCGGCCCGCTGGTTTCCGCCTACCACCTGGCTGAGTGGCTGGCCTGGAACTGGTGGCGGCTCCGTTGGGAACCGCAATCCAACGCGCCGGATTGGGCCTTCGCTCATCGCATGGCCACGGTCGGTGAGGGTTACGTTTGGCCGAATATCACCATCTTCTCGGATGGCGAGCGAACCGCGCTGATTGCCAAGCCGACCGTGGACCGACCGGCTACGGCCTTCCGCTATATCAGCGATCACGCCGCCATCATGCCATCGCTGGTGTTCGAGGGTGCAGTTGACCAGTTCATCAGCCAGGTGACCGGCCAGTTGCGGGCCGAACATGTCCCGGACACGAACCTGGACCGCCTCTGGTCCGAGCTGATAAACGAACGCCGGGACCGCGACACGACACGGCGGCGGAAGCTCGAGGCGCTCCTCGGCTGCGAACCCGACGAGGCGGATCCCGCGACCATCAACCACCTGATCGACGACGCCCGCCTCCTCGGTGAGCGGGCGGTGGAGGAACTTGCGGCGGACCACGCGCAGGGAGGTGGGCTGCTGACGGCAGATGACCTCCGGCAGATCGCCGAAAGCAGCGGGTTCGCCGCCTCGCCACGCGACGCTGCCCGCCTTGCCCCCGGTGCCCTCCCGCCGCCGCGGGATGTCCCCGCCTGGAAGCTTGGCGCCGACGCGGCCCGCGCGCTGCGCGAGCAGGTGGGGCTGAGCGATGGGCCGATCGGCAACGACCGGCTGGCGCAACTGGCCGGCGCAGAGACGCGGGCGCTGACCGAGGACCGGCGCGGCCCGAACATGTCGTTCGCGCTCGACCGCAACGAGACCGAAGGCCGCGTCGTGCTGCGCTCCCGCTGGCCGACCGGGCGCCGGTTCGAGCTCGCCCGGCTGCTGGCCGACCGGATCGTCGCCTCGCCGCAGGGTAGGCTGCATGCTGCGACACGGGCCTATACCTACCGCCAGAAGATGCAGCGGTCCTTCGCCGCCGAACTGCTGAGCCCGTTCGAGGCCGTGGACCGGATGCTGGCCGGCGATTATTCCGGCGAGGCCCAGCAGGACGCAGCGGAACATTTCCAGGTCTCCGAACTCACGATCCGCACCCTGCTGGTCAACCACCGCCGGCTGGAGCGCGAGGAACTCGACGAGGACCTTACCGCCGCCGCATAGGCTGTTGTCCTTCTTCTCCCATCATGGGCCTCAAATGAGCGGCGCGGCACCGAACGTGGTGACGGCCTCGGCGATCATCCCCCATCCGGCGACCCTGGCCGCCCATGCGGTGAGGTTGTCGTGGTCGGTTGCCGCCAGAAGTTGCTGCCGCAGGCTGATGGCCTGGCTTGGGGGGCGCAGGCGGATGCCATCCCACTGCCTGGTGTCAGTGGCCTGTTCTGTTGCAAGGGGTTTTGCCTTGGCTTGCCCATCCCTGGATGCCACGGGAACGGTTGACGCGACGGTGGCCACCATCTGCTGTTCTGTTGCAAGGGCTTCTTCCCGCGCTCCGGCATCGCCGATTGCCGCCGGGTCAGAGCGCGCGGCGGGCGGCTGTTCTGGTGCATGGGCTTTTGCCGCTGCACTGATGTTGCCGGCGCCTGCCGTGCCGGCTCGCACGGCGGCGGCGTCAGGCCGCTGTTCTGGTGCATGGCCTTCTGCCGGCCCACCGACGTTGCCGGCGCCGGCCCGGTCGCCTGACGCAGCGGTGGCGATGGGCGGCTGTTCTGGTGCATGGACTTCTGCCCCGGTGAGCGGGTCCGTGCGGTCCGAGCCAGCCGGCGGGGCCGCGTTGCGGCGGCCCGCTTCCTTGGCGAGGGCAATCGCCTGCTTCCATGGTGCAAGGGCTTCTGCCGCTGCGCTGATGTTGCCGGCGCCGGCCCGGTCGCCTGACGCAGCGGCGGCGATGGGCGGCTGTTCTGGTGCATGGACTTCTGCCCCGGTGAGCGGGTCCGTGCGGTCCGAGCCAGCCGGCGGGGCTGCATCGCGGCGGCCCGCTTCCTTGGCGAGGGCGATCGCCTGCTTCCATGGTGCAAGGGCTTCTGCCTCGGCCCACATGACCGCGCGGTCTTCGGCACGGGACAGACAGCCGGCGGAAAACCGCGGCAGCGCCAGCTCCGGCGGCGAGCCATGCAGCCGCACCACCATGTCGGGCGGCAGATGAGCCGCATAGCGGAAGGCGTCGTGAAAGACCGTGCCGCGCCGGAGCATGGTGAGGACGTGGCGACGCCAGGCGCGCGTCTCGGCGCCGTAGCGGCCATGGATGGTGCGCGCGGTGCGGACCCGTGCGATGCCATCCGGCGGCCGCGGGCCGGTGCTGCGGCCACCGTGCATG
>Ga0182012_10007364_pt1 | contig 11024 bp, 14 predicted proteins | sample 612S2SmetaG_FD_120486 | JGI IMG/M metagenome (GOLD analysis project Ga0182012, IMG submission 120486) | Permafrost microbial communities from Stordalen Mire, Sweden - 612S2S metaG | ecosystem: Environmental > Terrestrial > Soil > Wetlands > Permafrost | place: Sweden: Stordalen | collected...
AAACCCGCCAGGAGATTTCTGAGCTGATCCATATCCTAAAATAGAAGTCGATTATCAGAAATCGTCAGAGCTGCATTTTCATGATTTCCTGATAAGCGGAAACCATCTTGTTGCGAACCTGCAAACCAAGTTGAAAAGCCATTTCAGCCTGCTGCGTGGCGAGAATTGTGGTGTGGAGATCTTCGTTCTGACCGCTGAGGAAACTCTGGACCGCAGCGCCTGCATTCTTATTGAGACCTTCCAGCGTGCCGATGGTTCCCTCCAGCACGCTTTGAAAGGCGCCGGGCTGACTGGACGCACTGGAGTTGATGGCGGCGGGCGCGGAAGAGATTGGCGAAATACCCGAGATCGGACTTGTCATTGAAGGATTCCTACTTAAGGAGATCTATTGATTTTTGAATCATGTCCTTCACCGCCGAAATGGCGGCAACGTTAGCCTGGTAACTTCGACTGGCTCCGGTCAAATCCACCATGTCTTCGGCTGGATTCATGCGCGGCATCGAGACATAACCTTCCGCGTCGGCGTCCGGATGACCTGGAGAATATTGCTTTTCGGGAGGACGCTGGTCCACTGAAATACCGGTGACAGTGACGCCGGTTTGAAGCTGCGAATCCAGCTCGGAGGCAAAATCAGATGCCACGGGAGCAGTGGAGAAAATAGCGTCTTTGCGCTTATACGGGCCGCCATCCGGCGTTCTGGTGGTTTCAGCGTTGGCGATGTTCTCAACTAACAGAGCCGCACGGGTACGCTGTGCCGCCATTCCCGATGCGCTTACCGACATACTGGAGAACAGACTCATCAGGCACCTTCCTTAATTGCTTCTTTGACAGTCGCGAACTGACCCTTCATCAGGCTGGACGCAATGCTGAAGCGCAGCGAGTTTTCCGACAGCAGGCGAGCTTCGCGATCGAGGTCAACATTATTGCCGTCGTTTTTGGTAGTCAAGCCCGTAACTTCGGTTGGCTGTGCGGACCCACCGTCGAGAACGGCCTGGAAGGATTTCTGGAAATCGATGTCCTGGGTCTTGTAGCCTGGCGTATCGGCATTGGCAATATTCGACGCAACAAGTTTCTGGCGTGTAGTGACCAGATCCATGTAATGCTCGAGGCTGTTGGTAAGGCTGTCGATCACGGCGGTCACAAGGAAGCACGTGCGCTGCCAAAATGAGTCGGCCGATATCGCTGTTATTTTCGAGGAATAGTGGCGTTTGCGCTTGAGACAGACCGTCAACCGAGTGACGTGTCAGGACTTTGACGTCAGTTATAAATCGAGCAGCATTCCGGGCGTTGGCGGAGTTTGCGGACCCAGATAGCGATCGGCGAAGGCGGCTCGCTCAAACTGGTCCGCAGTCATCGCCCTCCGTGTACAAAGCATGAGACGAACCCATTCGAGAAGATCGAGGGCCTGCGTCATCGCGCCGCGACAACGCGAGTCCTGACCCGGCAGCGTGGCCAGACGATCGCGGACCGCATCGCAGTAGGCGATAATGTGCAGTTCGACAGATCCATATTCCTGTGCGCAGACTGCATGACGAAGCCGCTGCGCAGCCTTCTCAAGCGAATCCTGAATCCTATCCGCCGGATGTACTTGTGCCGTTGCCATAAGTTGCTGTGAAGAGCTGCTGGAAATAACTGTTTTGCGCCTGCAGAGTGGAGATCGCAGCGTCCGCCGCCGCAAGTTGCTGAGTGAGATTAGTTTGAAGGTCCGTAATCATCGTCTGCTGCTGCGCGATCTGAGTGTTATCGGATGTGATCTGGGTCTGAAGCGAATTATATTGGCTCTCCAACAGCCCGGTATTCGGAGTGGTCATCGTATTCAGGTCGTTGTTCGCCACCTGAAGAAATCCACTCGTCGTCGTGGAACCAAGAAATTGCTGAATCCCCGTAGTGTTGGCGGTGCTGAAGGCAGATGCGTCGAAACTCATCTGGCCGGTTTGATCCACGGTGAGCCCGAGGTCTGCGAGTGAATTCACTGAGCCGGATCCGGTCGTATAAGTGGCGATGCTTTGAAGCATGTTCGTCAACTGGTAAACAATTTGTTGCCCGGTCAACGCTCCCCCGCTCTGCCCGCGGTCGCCTGCCAGAGCAGTGGCGGCCGAGTTATAGGCAGTAGCGAGACTGGACAGCGCATTCTGTAATCCCGAATAACTTTGCGTGACCGTAACCGAAACAGGCGAGTCTGTTTGCTGAAGGAGCTGGACTGTAAGTCCAGGTGAAAGGGTCACCTCATTGGAATTGCTTGTGAGGGTTGTGCTCTGCCCGTTTACGCTGTATTGCACGTTGGAACCGGTCGAGAGGGTCTGAAGAAGATTCTGTGTACCATCGTTGAGCTGAATCGTGTCGGGAGCGAGATTGTTGCTGGTGACGGCCAGCCGGTAATCCGGCGCTGAGTTTGACCCGACGTTAACGATAGTTGCCTGGACACCGTCTCCCGCGGAATTGATCGCGGTCGCGAGATCTTCCAGACTACTTCCGGTGGGTGTGATGGTGAAGTTCGAATTGTTTACGGAAAGTGTAAAAGTCGTGGCGGAGCTGATATTCGCCTGGGAGGGATCTGCCACGGTGATCGAAGTGGGCTGGCTCATGGTTGTAGTCGAAGAGCCCATTTCTGTGACCTGGATCGAATAAGTCCCCGGCAGTGCGGTTGAGCTTGCGCTGGCCTGGACGGCTGAGCTTGACGACGAAACCGAAGGGGAACCAGATGCGGAAGCCGATACGAGCGCAATGGCGCTTTGCAGACTGGTGAAAGTGGAGTCGAGAGATGCGAGCGCGGACTGCTGACTTTGCAACGTGGTCACATCCGACTGCAGGGCGACCATAGGCTGAGATGCCGCCGTTACCGCTTTATTGAGTGTTGTCTGAAAATCAGCCGAATAGGTGCTGCTGCCGTTAAAAGGAATTACAGTACTACTGCCGGCTGACGTGAGTGCACTGGAACTGGTTGACATAGACGATCCAAATAAAACGAAGACTTCTAAGCAAAAACATGGCCGAACTCAATGGGGCTCCCGTTCAGTTACCTTGCTAAACGAAAAAAGGGGCCGGGCCATCGCGGGCCCGACCCCAGCCTGCAAAGTAATTCTTATCCGAGGAGTTTCAACAGTGCCTGTGGAGCCGAATTTGCCTGGGCCATAGCCGCGATTGACGACTGCTGCAGCACCTGCGCCTTAGACAGGTTAGCCGCTTCCGTCGCCACGTCAGCATCCCGGATACGTCCCTCTGCAGCTGAGAAGTTGGTGATCTGAGAGTTGGCGAGGTCCGTTGCGTATTGTAGCGTGTTCTCGCCCGCGCCGATGCGCGCTTGCACGGTGCCGAGCTGCGAAATCGCGTTGGTGATGGCGGTGATGGCCGCCTGCGCGTTGCCCGTTGCAGTCGCCGAAGCGGTTGGCTGGGTGATATTCTGCGCGCCAGCGGCCGTAAACGTTCCAGTGGCCGCGGTGCTGGATGCAGTGAAGCCATTGGCGCTCTGGATCGAGATGCCGGTGCCGGCCGCATTCGCCACCGCATATATCCCGAGGGTCGAGGTCTGGGCATTGATCTTCGAAAGAGCGGTCGCCAAAGTGTCGGCCGCGGTCAGATCTACCGAGGCTGTTCCAGTCCCGTTCTGGAAGGTCAGCGTTTCATTCTTACCCGTATAGGATGCCGCGCCAGCCGCACTGTAAACGCCGTTGTTCGTGGCAGTCGCGCCGCTGGTGGCGATTTCGTCGGTTGAGTCCGCAGTGGTAGTGCTGACAGTGAAAGCCTCCGCGCCGCCGAAGTTCAACTGGCCGTTTGCGTCAACTTGCGTGCTGATTCCGTACTGCGAAAGCTGACTATTCAAAGAGCTCAGAACCTGCGACTGGGTAAGTGCGCCGGCTGTTCCGTCAACAGTTGCCGTAATCGTACTGGCGGCATTGTTGTGGATGAGGTTGAATGTGAAGGTCTGGCTGGCGCCGTTCAGGAAGCTGGCGCCCGGCGCATCCAGCCGGACAGTGTTTGGTGTACCGCCCGTGAGTTCCGTGCCTCCGCCCAGAACACTCGTATTGGCAATGTTCAGACCCGCTGAGTCAACCTGATTGCCGGTGCCGCTGAGATCGACCGTCACCTGAGAGTTCGCCGTGGTACCGCCGCCGATGTAGACGGTGTTCACGGTATTATATGTGCCGCCGGCGTTGAGACCGATGTTGGAAGCTTCCTGCGAGATGTTCGAGACCAGCGCCTGATATTCGGAGTTGATATCGGACCGATTGCCAGTAAAGGTTGTGCTGGCGGATTCAGTGGCCAGGGTCTGCAGCCGGTCAAGCATGGAGGAGATGTTGCTGAGGCCGCCGTCTGCGATCTGCAGTGCGCTGAGGCCGTCGTTGGCATTCAGAACACCCTGTGTCAACTGGGCAATGCCACCGGCATACTGGTTCGCCACCGCCAGACCCGCCGGATCGTCGCCGGACTGGTTAATGCGATAGCCTGAGGTCAACTGCTCGATGGTGCTGGTTTCAAACTGCGTATTCATGCTCAAGTTGTTCTGCGCAACGAGAGATGCGAAGTTAGTCTGGAAAGAAATCGATGACATATCGTAACGTCCTGTTCGCGGGATACATCCGGGACATCCTGTCCCGGTTCAGGTTCTCCCGCCGGATTCTTGCGCGGGATGCCTGAGGTATCGCCTGTCACAGATTCATATCGGGACTGAAGGCGCGCGTTCTAAACTTTTTTTGATGGATTAAATCGGGAAAAACTGCCCTAATGTCGTCAAATAATTGACGACAGCGTCAATTATGACGCCGATAGCTGGACAGGCGGGATAGCAGATTTTCAATGAGTCCGGTGTCCATACTCATAGCGGCGGTCACGTTCTTAGCCCGCGTCAGCTTCGTTTCCTTGCGGGAAATTGAAATTGACTCCGGAGCGACAATGCCGAGCTTGACGCGATGGGGGCGCATCTCCAGCACCTCGACATCGATGTTGTCGCCGAGGACGATGCTCTCGCCTGCCTTGCGCCAGATGACTAACATGCAAGTGCGTGTTCCGCAAACGCGACCGGGTGCCGGTGAGAATACCCCGATTCCGGGTGAATAGCCTGTATTCCCAGGCGATTCCACAAGTTAACTACTACCGGAGCCATGAGATTGGCACAAAGCGATTCTTTGCTGTCCGCGCAAACGAGGGCCCCGCAAAGAACGTCCTTGCCAATGATCGGCGCCCGCTCCCCGGGCAGTTCGAGAACCTGCGATTCCTGGGGCGTCAGAACGATACGAAAATCCGGTACCAGAGTCAGGATGGGTACGAGAACAAAACACAAGTTACGCATCGAGATGCTCTGGAGGAAAAGCACGGGCTCGCTCTCGGGGACGTTAAGAAAAAGAAACTCCTTTTCTTCCTCAAATCCCGGCAGCCCGTCAGGAAAACAGAACACTGATTCGGGCATGTAGTCAACTTCGCCGAAGAATTTAGTCGGGATGCGTGGCATCGATTGGAATCCACGATGCAATCCGCGTGCCTTTTGTTTAACAGGGGCCTTTTGTATAAACGGGAGGAGCACGTTACTTCCTCGCGACGCGGGCAGCCGCAGCAAGCGGGCTGGGTTTGGCCGATTGGCCGGGTGCGGGTTTTGCCGTTTCAGCCGGCATATCGGATTTGGCTGACGGAACTGCGGGATTGGGTCTGGTATCGACGACCGCCTGGTCGTTCAGAATGACGACGTCAACACGCCGGTTTCGCGCGCGTCCTTCAGCTGTGGCGTTTGTGTCCACCGGAATCGTATCGGCATAGCCAGCAATCGCGCAACGAGAGCGCGGGACGGAAAACTGCGTGGCGAGGAGATTCAGCATCGATATCCCGCGCGCAGCCGAAAGTTCCCAGTTGCTGTCGAAGTGGGCCGTGTGGATGGGCACCGAATCGGTGTGCCCTTCGAGTCGCACGGGATTGTGCAGGCTCTCTATTACAGCTGCAATCCTGGCGATGGCCGGCAAGCTTTCGGGAATGATTTTGTCGTCGCCCGACTTAAAGAACGCGCCTTCATGAAGGCTCACCACAAGTCCGCGAGCCTCCATGTGTACCTCGATCTTCCCGCTCTCGATTTCATGGGAGAGCGTGTCTTTGAGAAATTTCATGGAGGGCAGCAGTTCGGCGGCAGCCGTCCGGGCCGACTCGGGTTTGTCTTTGTCGTTAGCAGGCGCGGAGCCGCCCTTGCCTTTCGGATCCTCGATGCCGCGTGGAACGTATTTCTGCGCGGACGCCTGTGCGCCTCTTTCCAGAGCTGTCGTTACGGAATCCGAGACCTGCTGGGTTTTCTTCTTGTCCACCTGGGAAGAGGCGAACATGACAACGAAAAAGGCAAACAGGAGCGTAATGAAGTCGGCGTAGGAAATCAACCAGCGTTCATGGTTTTCATGTTCCGGGTGAGCCTTTTTTCTGGCCATGGTGATTTAACTTCCCCGAGCCTTAGCCCTCAGCGGGAGCGGCGTTGGGCGGTGCGTCCGGAGCCGCCTTGGCTCCGGACGCCTCTTTTTTCTTGCCCTTTTCTTTGGCTTTCTCCGGCTTTCCGTGCTTTTCCGAATAGGCCTCGAGCTTCATGCGGATCAGCTTCTGGTTTAGACCTTCCGCGATCGAAAGGACACCTTCCAGCATCAGTTCGCGCATCTGTATACGGGCGTGCGCGCGGGCTTTAAGCTTGTTGGCGAACGGGAGGAAAACGAGGTTCGCGATCGCGACGCCATAAATCGTGGCGACAAAAGCGACTGCGATGCCGCGGCCCACTTCATCGATGTTGGCCAGATTCTTCATGACCTGGATCAGGCCAAGCACCGCGCCGATGATTCCGATGGTTGGGGCATAACCGCCGGCTGCCTCGAAAACCTTCGCTTCCTGGTCGGCATGGTGTTCAGCGAGAGAAATTTCGAGTTCCATGATTTCCCGGATATTGCCGGTTTCGATGCCGTCAACGGCGAGACCAAGCGCCTTTTGGAGAAAGGGGTCCTTAATGGCGGCGGCTTGTTGTTCGAGCGAAACAATGCCGTTCTTGCGAGCCGCGGTAGCGTATTCAATGATTTCCTCGATGACCGTGTCGATCGCCGTGGTGGACGGAAATACAACGGACGGAAGCCGTTTTGCGGCCCGAATAAGCACGGGCAGCGGCGTCGTAATCATGACGGCGCCAATCGTGCCGCCCAGAACAATCAATGCAGACGTGACCTGCGCAATGTCCTGAACCTTGCCGCCTTCCATCAGCAGTCCGGCCGCAATTCCACCAATCGCGAGGATGAACCCCCCGATTGTGGCGAAATCGGGCCCTCCGCCCGAACTCTTTTTGGCCGGCTTTTTCCCGTCCTTCTTTGGATCCGCTTTGCCGTCCTTCTGGGGCTCTTGCTTCGGATCGGGACTAGATTCCGCCATGATGGTAACCTCCCGGGCCGTCCAGATGGCGGGTTAGTCCCGGAACCGGTAGTTCCATGTCGCCGGGATGCGGCGCGGCAAGATACTCCGGTATCAGAATCGACCGGTGCCAGTCGCGCACGCTTTCAATCAGTTCCCTCGCGGACTCCCTTACCGTGATTCGCTGGCCCGTTGTCAATGTGATCACCGTGTCGGGCGTGGCTTCGATGTGTTCGATTAAATCGCAGTTCAGAACAACTGAAGTGTGATTTAGCCGCGTGACGTAGATCATCGGATTGGCGCTCACAACCCGTATCGGAGAATTCCCGGAGAATTCTAGTCCGTATTCCCACCTTCTCTTTGTCCTAGAAAAGCATCTGTCGGCATCCGAAGAGAGGGCTATGGAAGTGAGCGCAGTCGAAATTGACGTGAATGAGAGCAATCAAACCCGCATTCGCCGCAGCGAAACTACCCAGGTCCGGGCAGCAAGGCTGCTCGATGCATGGATTGCGGGAGACCGGCTGCGCCTCGACTATGAATTGAGTCAGTGGCGCGAAGGTGACCTGGCGATGGACGGCGAGGGCGGCGACAGCCGGAAAGAACTGCTGCTCTGTGTGGTGCGCCAGATTTTGGACGAACCCGATCTCTATGCTTCGCGCTCCGAGAAATTACCCCTCGGCGTGTGGATCGACATGCTGACCCACCTTGCGGAGCCTGAATACTATCGTCATCCTTAGTTGCTACCGGCCCGGCGGATTGAGGCCCTGAACCTGGAAGCAAGGCCGATTCGCGCCGGCCACGATCTCTCCTGTGAACTGCACCGTCCCGTTGACCAGACAATCGAATGGAGTCTCAACCGGCGTACCGAGAAAAAGTATCTGTTCCGGCTTTAGCGCAAGCAAGTCGGCCATTTTAAGCGTCGCGCCTCGCAACACCCCGTGGAGTTCCACAACCGCGGCCCCCAAAGGACCCGAGACAATCCCTTCCACGGATTGAGGCGGGCGTTCGGTGGTTTGTGCCGGTGTCGCGCGAACCTCAGCCAGGCGAATCAGAAACCCTGGTAATGTCAGGTCGAAGGTGTGTTCCAGACCCGCAAGCTTCAACCGGGACGTCACTACCAGAACGGAATCGCCAGCCGAAGCAGCGAGAACTTGCTTTGCCTCTTCGAGGCTGGCCGAGACCCGATTGAAACCCACCGCAAACGACGGCGCCCATGCCTTGCGCAGCGTCCCTGTAAATGCATCGAAGAAATCGCGCAGAATGTGGTTTTCGATTTCCGTTAGCGGAGATTCCCGGGTAGCGGGGACGCCTGCCGGCCTGGCCAGCAGGATGTCGAGCACAGCCCGCAGCAGCCTGGTCGGAAAGCTCAGGACGGCATGGCCTGCCGTGGGTGCAACATCGAGAGCTACAAGGCAGCAGGCCGTTTCCGCCGCCGAAAGAAAGCCGCCCATGCTTGCCTGCGCTGCATCGGCAAGTCCCAGCGTCACCTGCGTCTGAAGCGACTCGCCCAGCCGGGCTTCCAGCGCCTTCAAAAACAGCCGGTGAATGCGCTGAACTCTTGCTATGGCGCTGGCGGGAAGATGGCCCGGCGCGAGAGACGAAGCGGAAGAATGTAAGTGGTCCATTATTTAACCCGGTATTTAACCCAAAAAACTAAACAAATTGGGGATTTGCTCAATCTTGGCCGCCGCCGAGAGCGCCGCCTGCTGTTGCGTCTGGGTCTGAGTGAGCTCCAGCGCTGCCGAAGCGAGGTTGGCATTCTGCACCTGTCCGAGATCTGACTTCTCCTGAACCTGGAACTTCTGCGCCACAGCGAGAGCGCTGGAGACCCGATCATCCGCCTCGCCGTAAAAAGCCAACTGCCCGTTCAAGTATGTATTAGCGCTTTGCAGGGAGTCGTTCGCCGCAGTGATCCCTGCGGTGTTGTTGCTTTGCAAAGAAGTCAGAAGCGAGTTAATGGCATTAAAAACATTCCCGGGAGCTGGAGTTCCGGGTGGATTTTGCGCGTCAAAAATCTCCTGCGCGGTTTTGGCGATCGCAATTGGCGCACCGTTAGCATCGCTGATGGTGCGAGTCGCCGTGGTGGTCAAAAGCTGCTGAACCCCTTCCGGCTGCGCTGGATCGAGCTTGTAAGAAGGTTGCGTCTGCTGGTCGCCGCTAAAGATATACAGGCCGTTTACAGTTGTCTGACTCAGGTTGACGAGGGTTTGCTGCAGGCCCGCGACTTGTATCGCGAGATTGGCGCGGTCCTGCGCCGTGCTGGTGGACGAAGCGCCCTGAGTAGCCAGGGATATCGCATTTACGACCGCCGAAACGGCGCTTTGCAGGGACGTGTCCGCGGTACTTAGTTCGGTCTGCGCACTGCCAAGATTGGTCTGTACCTGCTGATTCATCGCGATCTGCGTCTGGTCTTCGAAGATCGTGCCGATGGCAGCGGGATTGTCCGATGCCTGCTGTACCGCCAGCCCCGAGCTGACCTCCGTCTGCGCTTTGTTCATCTGGGTCTGGATGTAGTCCAGATTGTCCAGATACTGTTGTGTTGTGCTGCTGACGTTCAGATTCATAGGCTTTCTTTAAACCTGCGGCACCAGATTGATGATGGAATCAGCCAGGCCGTTAACGACAGTCAGCACCCGCGCGATTGACTGATAGGCCTGGTTATACTGCATCAGCAGCGCGGCCTGCCCGTCGAGGGAAACCTTCGAAATCGAATCCCGCAGAGACTGCGCCTGTGTCGTTACCTGCTGCTGTGCCTGTTGATTGACCTGCGCCGTCGCATTCTCCTGTCCGACATTGGCAGCGATTGATGCGAAATACTGGACATAATTCATCCCGTTAATCGCCCCCTGCGTACCCGAGGGACTGGCCAGACCAGCCAGCACACTGGCATTTCCGTTGGCATTGCCGGAGGAATCGACGGGTGCGAGTTGCGCTGTGGTGATCGACGGATTGACAGCCAGAGTGCTGGCAGCAAGCGTGGCGTCCGAATTGTTATATGTAAACAACGCGGTTCCGGCGGCAGCCCCGGGAGCGGTAGATACGGTACCGGATTCAAGGACCTGATTCACAGTGTCAGCCAGGTTTTTCGCAAGGACATTGAGCGATCCGGCGTTTTGTGAATCGCCAATAATTCCCGCGAGTACCCGATTCCCGGTATCGAGAAGCCCGCCCAGCGTCCCGCCGGTAATCGATCCCGTGATATCGTTGCCCTGGGAATCGTAGACATGGGTAGTCGGCGGGGAATCAGGATTTGACGGCACCGGCACGGTGTCAACAGATTGACTGGAGCTAAGCGAATATTGCTGATCTCCCATCACCAGCGGAGTCCCGCCGCCAACCAGGACGGTTACGGTTCCGTCGGACTGAGTCAGCGCGGTGAAATTTACCAGATTTGCGAGGCTCTCCAGATTTGTCTGCAACTGCGCCTGCGCCCCGGGGTCGTCTGTACCGGTCGATTCGCGCGTGATGTTGTACTGCTTGATTTGGGCGGCAATGCTGTTGATTTGAGTGACGGTGGAGTTCGCCTGCTGCCCGATCTGGGCGGCCGTTTGCTGGAGCGAAGTCGAGAGGCCATTGATCGATGTGGCCACGTCGGCGGCGGCGGCAAGCACGCTTTGACCCGTGGACGGATCGCTGGGAGAGGCACTCCATGCCGAAAAAGCGGTATACAGATT